>JADMIO012785059.1_pt1 | contig 10867 bp, 11 predicted proteins | sample 8958161 | NCBI WGS metagenome assembly JADMIO01 (sample SAMN16585339, study PRJNA669376) | soil metagenome | isolation source: Crop rotation soil | place: USA: Cullars Rotation, Alabama | collected 2011 | reverse complement strand
CGCGACAACTTGTCCACGTGGAATTCTAAGCTTAGGATCCCAATGTGCTGGAAAGTGTCGCGGCACACGTCGCAGTCGATGCAGTTCGTGTCCACGTAATAAGTGCCCGGCACGTTCTCGGGCACGCGGTCGTTCGAATCAGCCATAGGTTGGTGAATAGTGAATGGTGAATAGTAAATGGACTGTAGTAGTCACCATTTACTATTCACCATTTACCATTTACTTGATAGCAAGCATCCGGTCGAGGGCGACGCGCGCCCAAGCCTTAATCTCCTCGGGGACGGTGATCTGGTTGACGACGCGCCCCGCGACCAGCGACTCAAGCACCCAGGCGAGGTTCTGCGGCGCGATGCGGTACATCGTGGCGCACATGCAGAGGTCGGGCGCGAGCAGGCGGATGTCCTTGTCCGGGTGCTGCTTCGCCAGGCGCTGGACGAGGTTGACCTCGGTGCCGACGGCCCACGCCGAGCCGGCGGGCGCCTCCTCGATGACCTTGATGATGAACTCGGTCGAGCCGTTGAGGTCCGCCTTCTCGACGACCTCGCGCTCGCACTCGGGGTGGACGAGCACCTTGATGCCCGGCACCTCCTTGCGAATCGTCTCGACGTGCCACGGGCGGAAGCGGCCGTGCACCGAGCAGTGGCCCTTCCAGAGGATGAGTCGCGCCTTGCGCAACTGCTCCGGCGTGTTGCCGCCCAGCTCCTTGTTCGGGTCCCAGAGCGCCATCTCGTCTAAGGGGATGCCGAACTTGACGCCGGTGTTGCGGCCGAGGTGCTGGTCCGGGAAGAAGAAGAGCTTGTCGGCCTCCTTCAGATACTTGTCGAAGAGCGGGACGGCGTTCGAAGAGGTGCAGACCACGCCGTCGTGCTCGCCGCAGAAGGCTTTAATCGCCGCAGACGAGTTCATGTAGGTGACGGGCGCGATCTTGAACTCTGCGAGCAGCCCCAGCGCGCTCAACTGCTCCCACGCGTCCTCGACCTGCTCGGCCGTCGCCATGTCGGCCATCGAGCACCCCGCCCCGAGGTCGGGCAGGATCACCTTCTGGTCACCCGGCTTGAGGATGTCGGCCGACTCGGCCATGAAGTGGACGCCGCAGAAGACGACGTAGTCGGCTTCTGGGCGCTCGGCCGCGAGCTTGGCGAGCTTGAAGGAGTCGCCCGTGTAGTCTGCGTGGCAGACCACGTCGTCGCGCTGGTAGTGATGCCCGAGGATGACGAGCCGCGAGCCCAGCTCGCGCCGCGCCGCCTCAATGCGCTCGTACAGCTCCGCCTCCGACTGCCCGAAGTAATCTTCGAGCGCGGGCGCCTTCGTCGCTTCCAGAGTCTCAAACGCCGTGGTCATCTTCCTTGAACCCTCCGAGCTATCCCTGACCGCACAGGCGGCTTTAGCGCCACCAGCGCGAAACGCGAAATATAAGCCTTCAAACGGCGACCCGCAAGCGCCGACGTGAACTGTCAAACGCCGGAAATTAGATGCGAGGGGTGCCCCGATAGTTCGTACTGGCCGGCAGGGTGTTTAACCACAGAGACACAGAGGCACAGCTTTAAGACATAAGTCATCAAGCTGTGCCTCTGTGTCTCTGTGGTTAATCTTTTCTAAGTTTACGGGTGCGTCATCTCCTCCGGCTTGACGTACTCGTCGAACTGCTCGGCGGTGAGCAGGCCCAGTTCGACGGCCGACTCGCGCAGGTTGATGCCCTTCTTGTGCGCGTGCTTGGCGATCTTCGCCGCGTTGTCGTAGCCGATGTGCGGGTTCAGCGCCGTGACCAGCATGAGCGACTGTCGCAAATTCTCTTCGATGCGCGCGCGGTTCAGTTCCAACCCCTCGATGCAGAAGTCCACGAAGCCGCGGCACGCGTCCTTCAGAAGCCGGATGGAGTGGAGCAGGTTGTGCACCATCACGGGGTTGAAGACGTTCAGCTCGAAGTTGCCCTGCGAGCCCGCGAAGCCGATGGCCGCGTCGTTGCCGAACACCTGCACGGCGACCATCGTCAGAGCCTCCGACTGCGTCGGGTTCACCTTCCCCGGCATGATGGAAGAGCCCGGCTCGTTTTCGGGGAGCACCAGCTCGCCGATGCCTGCGCGCGGCCCCGAACCGAGCCAGCGCACGTCGTTCGCGATCTTCATCAGCGAAGCGGCCAGCGTCTTCAGAGCACCGGACGCAAACACCATCTCGTCGTGCGCCGACAGGGCGGCGAACTTGTTCGGGTGCGACTTGAACGGCAGCCCCGTCAGCTCCGCGATCTTCGACGCCGCACGCTCGGCGAACTCCGGGTGCGAGTTCAAGCCCGTTCCCACCGCCGTCCCGCCGATGGCTAAATCGTAAAGGCCGGGCAAAACCGCTTCGAGCCTCTCCACGTCCCTCTCCAAAAGGGAGGCCCAGCCGCCGAACTCCTGCCCCACGGTGAGGGGCGTCGCGTCCTGCAAGTGCGTGCGGCCGATCTTGACCACGTCGGCGAACTCCTTCGCCTTCGCGTCAATCGCGTCGCGCAGGCGCTGCACCTCCGGGATGAGCTTCTGCATCTGCTCGGCGGCGGCGATGTGCATGGCGGTGGGGAAGGTGTCGTTCGAGGACTGCGACATGTTGACGTGGTCGTTCGGGTGGACGGGCTGCTTCGAGCCCAACACGCACCCTGCCATTTCAATCGCGCGGTTCGAGATGACCTCGTTCGCGTTCATGTTCGTCTGCGTCCCCGAGCCCGTCTGCCACACACGCAGGGGGAAATGCTCATCCAGCTTCCCCTCGATGACCTCGTCGGCCGCGCTCTCTATCAAACGCGCCTTGTCCGAAGGGAGCTTGCCCAACTCCTCGTTCACCAGCGCCGCTGCTTTTTTGAGCAGACCCAGCGCCCGCACCATCTCCCGCGGCATCACGTCGAACCCGATATTAAAGTGGTGCAGCGAACGCTCCGTCTGCGCCCCCCAGTACCTGTCCGCACGCACCTCCACCTCGCCCATCGAGTCCGACTCGACCCTCGTCTCAGCCTTCTGTCCGGTCGCTTCCTTCGTCATAAGAGGGTTCATCCTTGTAGGAAAGTAAGAGAGCTTGACGCCCACGATTTTACACCCGCTGCCCGTCCTAAGCACACGAAGGGGGCGCCACTCTCGCGCCCCCTTCACCCGTGCCCCGCGTTGACGTGCCGCCGCGCGCTAACTACCTGTCCCGCCGCCCGTCTTCCTGCGCTGCGGCGTCTTCCGCTTCGAACTCTTCGTCAGGTTCAACGCCTGCACCTCGTTCGAGTTCCTGCCGAACTGCGCCCTCACCTGATCCTTCGCGCCGAGTATCAGGTTATGAAACGCCCACTGCTTCGCCACGGTATTGTCGCGCGCCGTGTCCAGCGCCGCCTGCGCCTGCGCCTCCTCCGTCTTCGCGCTCTCCAACAGCCCGTGCGCCGTCGCAATCGCAGGCAGCGAGTACTTTTGATTCGCCGGCTCGTACAGCGCCATCGCCTGCAAAACCGCGAACCCGTCCTCGTCTTCCGCAATCTGCGCGGGCCTCAAACGCTTCGTCTCGTTAGCCATGTTGTTGCTCCTTTTCGTGAGAAACAAAGAAGAATTTGCGAGGTGACCCGCATCTTACGCCCCTGCCAAATTCCTTGCAACAACAAAATTCGCCCCCCTCGCCAAGCCTTCCCCGCCGCCCGCGACGCCGCGCCGCCCCGCCGCTACGCCATTACCTCACGACGTAATGCCATTACACCGCGACGTAACGCCATTACGTCGCCTCGCAATGCGATTACGTCGCGACGTAACGCCATTACACGCCGATGTAATGCCATTACGGCAGGACGTAACGCGATTACGTCGCCTCGCAACGCCATTACGTCGCCTCGCAACGCCATTACGCCACGACGTAATGCCATTACGCCGCCCCGCAACGACATTTTCTCGCCCCAAAATGCCATTCCCACACCCCGCAACACCATTTCCGCCACCGGAAACGCCCTCTGCCGGAAAGATAGCAGAGGAGCGGCAGGCCACCGCGAAAAACTTTGAATGTGGGTATGCTACTCGCGTCGCTTCTACCTGGGCGGCGACATCTTGTCGAGGAAGTCGGAGAGGAGTTGGGCGTAGTTGTCGGCTTTGAGTTGTTGGAGGCGGGCGAGGTGGAAGAGGGCGGCGTCGCGTTGGCCTGAAGCGGCGCGGGCGAGGCCGGCGTAGTAGTGTGCGTTGGGGGAGTCGGGGGAGAGTTTGAGGGCGCGGTCGGCGGCCGCTGCGGCTTCGTCGTGTTTGCCCAGACCATAGAGGGCTTCGGCGAGGCCCTCGTGTGTGTAGGGGTTGGCGGGCTCGCGCCGGGCGGCGAGGCGGAGGTGCTGGGCCGCCTCCTCAAAGCGCCGCGTGGTGTTGCAGACGAGGCCGAGGCGCAGCAGGGCGGGCACGTAGCCGGGGTCGATCTGGAGCATGCCGCGGTAGGACTCTTCCGCCTCCTTCAGACGGTTGGCCCGGTAGTGCTCGTCGCCCGCCGTGTAGTAGGCGCGCACGGCCGCCTGGAGCGCCGCGTCGGCCTCGCGCTCGCGGCCGAGCTTGAGGTGCGTGAGCGCGAGGTTGAAGTAAGCCTGCCCGTAGTTTGTATCCAGCTCGACGGCGCGGCGGAACGCGGCGGCGGCCTCCTCGAAGCGCGCGGCGGCGAAGTGCGCGCTCCCGAGGTTGTTGTGCGCGGCGGCGAGCGCGGGGTAGGCGCGGATGGCCTCGTTGTACTCTTTGACCGCCTGCTCGACACGGCCCTTCGCGAACTGCTCAAGCCCCCGCTCGTTGTGCGCGAGCGCGTTGCGCTCCTCGGGCGAGACGGCGCGCACGACGCCCGCCTTCCCCGCGGCCTTGCCGGCGTCGGAAGGGAAGTTCGTGTTGGTCTTGCCCTCCTCGAAGCGGCGGCGCTGCGCCTCCTCGACCGCGCGGCGCGACATCTCCATGCGCTGCTGCATCAGCGTGCGGTAAGCCTGCTGCGAGTCCAACTGGGCGCGGGCCTGCGGCGCGGCGGCGCAGAGGGTCAGGGCGGCGAGCGTCAGTAGGAAGTAAGGGGCGCGGCGGCGCTCGTGCTTCATGGGTGCCTCCTCTTAAGACTCGCCCTCGACGGGCGCGCCGGCCTCCTGCCAGGCTTTCCAGCCGCCGGCCAGAGAGTAGACGTTGGTGTAGCCCATCCGTTGGAGGTTGTCTGCGGCCAGCGCCGAGCGGTAGCCGCCGCCGCAGTAGAGGATGAGTTCCGCGTCGTGTTCGGGGACGGAGGTCTCGATGTCGCGCTCGATGATGCCGCGCCCGAGGTGCTCGGCGCCGTTGGCGCGGCCGCGCTGCCACTCGTTGTCCTCGCGCACGTCGATGAGGCGCGCGCCCTCGCGCACGCGTTCCAGGGTCTCCGCGACGTTGACCTCGCGGACGCGCGATTTGGCGTCGTCCACCAGTTTCAGGAATCCTTCGGTGTGCTTCATCCGCGGGGCCGGCCTCCTATTGCAGTATGCAGTCGAGTGTCAGCGGGAGCTATTTAACACAGAGACACAGAGGCACAGAGACACGGCTTGAAGCAATAGCTCAAGAAGCAGTGTCTCTGTGCCTCTGTGTCTCTGTGTTGAAAGCTCACTTCATTTCCACTCAAGTGAAACCCGCTTTAAGGGTTTGACTTTCGTTTCGGCGGTTTGCTACATCATAGCGCTTCCCCGGTCTGCTGTGGAGTGCTTTATGCGTAGAACGGTCGCGCCCATTTTGCTCATCCTTGCCTGCGGGCTCGCGCACGCGGGCTGCCACTGGTCTTACTCCGGTGCCAACTCCGGCGGCATCGGCGCGGGCGCGGGCGGCGTCGGGTTCGGCGGCGCGGGCGGCGCGGACGGGTTCGTCAAGCACCTCAACTCCTTTACGGACGAACTGCTGTCAAAGGTCGAGTCGGCGCCGGACGCGAAGACCGGCGTGACGGAGGCCCAGACGCTCCTCAATGCGCGCACGAAAGAGCTGGCCGCAGGCATCGCCGAGATCAAGAAAGGCGCGCCGGACGCCGAGTCGAAGGCGAAGTTACTCGAAGCCGAAGTGGAGAACATCGACCGCGTCCATCGCCTCCAGCTCAAATACTCCGACGAGACGGCGCGCGACCCGGACTTCAAGGCGCGGCTCGAACGGCTCATCAACGACTACGACGCGCTCTTCCGCTGACGACCCCTTTTGGAGTAAACGGCCGCGCGCGTCTATAATGCCTTTTGAAAAACTTCAACAGATACCGTCAACCGTGAACCGTCAACCGTGACAAGTTAAGACAGGGTTTTATCTCGTCACGGTTCACGGTTTACGGTTCACGGCTTTTTCAGGAGAATCAATTTGTCTACGGAACAGTTCGACGTGACGGTGATCGGGTCAGGGCCGGGGGGGTACGTGGCCGCGATCCGCGGGGCGCAGTTGGGGCTCAAGGTGGCGCTCGTCGAGAAGGACAAGCGGCTCGGCGGGACGTGTACGCTGCGCGGCTGTATCCCGACCAAGCAGCTCCTGATGTCAGCGCACTACTACGAGAAGGCACAGAAAGACCTCAAGGAGTTCGGCGTGCAGGTCTCCGAAGTGCGGCTCGCCTTCGAGGACGTGCAGAAGCGTAAGGCGAAGGTCGTCTTGAAGAACTCGAAGGGCATCGAGTTCCTGATGAAGAAGAACGAGATCACGGTCTTCAAAGGCACGGGCAAGCTGGCCCTGCCGGGCAAGGTCGAGGTGACGGGCGAGGACGGCAAGGCCCAGGTCATCAACTCGAAGAACATCATCATCGCCACCGGCTCGGTCGTCCGCCCCATCCCCGGCTTCGAGACCGACGGCGAGCGCGTCGTCAACTCCGACCACATCCTCGAACTCGAAAAGGTGCCCAAGTCGCTCATCGTCATGGGCTCGGGCGCGGTCGGGACGGAGTTCGCCTCGGTCTACTCGCGCTTCGGCGCCGAGACGACGCTCGTCGAGCTGCTCCCGCGCATCATGCCGCTCGAAGACGAAGAGGTCTCGAAGGCGCTTGAGCAGTCGTTCCGCAAGCGCGGCATCAAGTGCCTCGCGGGGACGAAGCTCGAAAAGGTCGAGAAGACGGACGCGGGCGTCCGCGTCTCGGGCAAGGACGCGAAGGGCGGCGACGTGACGCTCGAAGCGGAGATGCTTCTGGTCGCCGTCGGGCGCATGCCCTACCTCGAAGGGCTCGGGCTCGAAGGCACGAAGATCAAAGTCGAGCGCGGGGCGATTTCTGTGGACGAGTTCTGCCGCACGGGCGAGGCCGGAGTCTACGCCATCGGCGACGTGATTCCGACGCCGTGGCTCGCGCACCTCGCGTCGAAGGAGGGCATCCTCGCCGTCGAGCAGATCGCGGGACAGACGCCGCACCCCATCAACCTGCGCCACGTGCCTTCGTGCACCTACTGCGACCCGGAGGTTGCGTCGGTGGGCCTGACCGAGGCGAAGGCGAAGGAGCTGGGCTACGACGTGAAGGCGGCGAAGTTCCCGTTCTCGGCGTCGGGCAAGGCCCGAATCCTCGGCGAGGAGGAGGGGTTCGTCAAGGTCGTCAGCGAGACGAAGTACGACGAGCTTTTGGGCGTCCACGTCATCGGCCCGCACGCGACCGAGATCATCCACGAGGCCATCGTCGCGCTCCACCTCGAATCGACCGCCGACGAGCTGGGCCGCGTCATCCACGCGCACCCGACCGTCTCCGAGGCCGTCATGGAGGCCGCCGAAGGCATCCACGGCCTGACGATTCATTTCTAGTTTGTGGGGTGTTTGTTACACCCACCTTGAAAGTAATGCTGAAGGAAATTAACCACAGAGACACAGAGACACAGCTTCAAGACTTTAGCTGTGTATAAGCTGTGTCTCTGTGTCTCTGTGGTTAAAGACCTCGCGCTACGTCCTCAACTTCGACTCAACTATGACGGCTAAAACTTCAACCCGCGCCGGCAAGGGCACGAAGGGCAAGGCGAAGGAGGCGGGCGCGAACGGCAACACCGGCGCGGCCCCCGAGCCCTTCGTCTTCATCCCGCCCCCGAGCGCGGAAGCCCTCTCGGTCGCAGACCCGCTCAACGAGCAGGGCGAAGTCATCTGCACGGACGAGACGACGCTGAACAAAGAGCAACTGCTCGAACTCTACCGCTGGCTCCAGCTCACGCGCCTCGTCGAAGAACGTCTGGTCAACCTCTATCGTCAGACGAAGGTGGTCGGCGGCGTCTTTCGCTCTCTGGGTCAGGAGGCGACGGCGGTGGGGACGGCCTACGCGCTCGCGCCGCAGGACTTCATCTCGCCTCTGATTCGAGACCTCGGCGCGGTCCTGGTCAAAGGCATCCGGCCGCGCGAAATCTTCGCGCAGTACATGGCGAAGGCTTGGGGGCCTTCGGAGGGGCGCGACTTAAACATACACTTCGGCGACATGGAGAAGGGCTTCATCGGCCCCATCTCGCACCTCGGCGACATGATTCCCGTGATGACCGGCATCGTGCTCGGGGCGCGGATGAAGAAGCTGGACACGGTCGCGGTCGCCTACATCGGCGACGGCGGGATGAGCACGGGCGCCTTCCACGAGGGCCTGAACTTCGCCGCCGTCCAGAAACTCCCGCTCGTCGTCGTCGCCGAGCACAACTGGTACGCCTACTCGACGCCGACCTCGAAGCAGACGGCCGTCGCCAACCTCGCCGACAAGGCGGCGGGCTACGGCATCCCCGGCTACGTCGTGGACGGCAACGACGTGGTGGCGTGCTTTGAAGTCATGAAGCGCGCGGCCGAGTTCGCGCGTGGCGGGGGCGGCGCCGTCCTCGTTGAAGCCAAGACCTACCGCCGCAAGGGGCACGCCGAGCACGACGACCAGCGCTACATCCCCGCGGGTGAACTGGAACACTGGGAGAAGCGCGACCCCCTCGACCGCTTCCAGCGCCACCTGATTTCCAAAGGCGTCGCCGCGCAGGAGCAGCTCGACGAGATAGTCGCCGACGTGCGCCGCGAGATCGAAGAGGACTCGGCCTGGGCGGAGTCTTCCCCCATGCCCGACCCCGAGAAGGCCGCCTACAACGTCTTCGACAACGCGGTCGTTCCCCCCGCCTTCCGCCCGAAGGTCTTGGAAAACTAAAAGTAGATGTCAACGGCAACGAAGAAAGAGCACAAGTCGAACCGGCCGGAGCGCGGCGGGGTGGTGACGTTCGTCGAGGCCATCCGCCAGGGCATCTGGGAGGAGATGGAGCGCGACCCTTCGGTCTTCCTCATCGGCGAGGACGTGGGCGCGTACGGCGGCGCGTTCAAGGTGACGGACGGGCTTCTGGGCGAGTTCGGCGAGGGGCGCGTCATCGACACGCCCATCTCGGAGGCGGCCATCGTCGGCGCGGCGTGCGGCGCGGCGCTGATGGGGATGCGGCCCGTCGCCGAGTTCCAGTTCATCGACTTCATCTCGCCGGCCTTCGACATGCTGACGAACTACGCCGCGAAGTGTCGTTACCGCTGGGGCGCGGGGCTCGCCACAGTCTTCCGCGGCCCCTGCGGCGCGGGCGTCCACTCGGGGCCGTTCCACTCTCTGAACGCCGAGTCGTTCTTCCTCAATACGGCGGGGCTCAAGATGGTCGAGCCCTCCACGGCCTACGACGCGAAGGGTTTGATTAAGGCCGCCATCCGCGACCCCGACCCCGTCCTCTACTTCGAACACAAGAAGCTCTATCGCCTGCCGCGGCTGCGCGAGGAGCTTCCCGAAGAGGATTACACGGTCGAGATCGGCAAGGCGCGCGTGCGGCGCGAGGGGCGCGACCTCTCCGTCATCACCTTCGGCGCGCAAGTCCTGACGGCGCTCGACGCGGCGGAGGAGTTGGAGAAGGAAGGTTTGGACGTTGAAGTCTTAGACCTGCGGACGCTGGCGCCGATGGACAGGGAGGCGATACTTCAGACGGCGAAGAAGACGAGCAAGGTCTTGATCCTGCACGAGGCTTCGCGTACGGGCGGCATCGGCGGCGAGATCGCCGCGACCATCGTGGGCGAAGCGTTCGAGTGGCTCGACGCGCCGGTCGTGCGCGTGGCGGCGATCGACACGCCGGTGCCCTACTCGCCGCCGCTCGAAGAGTACCACCTGCCGCAGGTCAAAGACGTGTTAGAGGCGGCGCGCAAGCTGGCAGCTTATTAAGCAGGTAAATTTAAACGACGGAGGAGCGAGTCATGCCGAAGTTTCTTATCGAGCGCGAAATCCCCGGCGCGGGCGACCTGAAGCCGGAGGAGTTGCAGGCCATCTCGCAGAAGTCGTGCGGCGTGCTGAAAGAGATGGGGCCACAGATTCAGTGGGTCGAGAGCTACGTCACGGGCGACAAGGTCTATTGCGTGTACATCGCCCCGGACGAGGCGGCTGTCAGGGAGCACGCCCAGCGCGGCGGCTTCCCCGCCAACCGCGTCTCCGAAATCAAGGGCATCATCGACCCGACGACGGCGGAGGGATGAAAGCAGTAGACAGTAGACAGTAGTCAGTAGAGCTTCGCCCTGCGGCTGCTGACGACGACAACCGGAGGGGTCTTCTACTGTCTACTGTCTACTGACTACTGTCTACTTTTTTTAGGAGCGTTTATGGCAACGGAAGTGGTGATGCCGCAGATGGGCGAGTCCATCGCGGAGGGGACGATTACGCGCTGGCTGAAGAAGGTCGGCGAGCAGGTCGAGCGCGACGAGCCGCTCTTCGAGATTTCGACCGACAAGGTTGACGCGGAGATTCCAAGTCCTGCGGCCGGGACGTTGACCGAAGTCCTCTTTAAAGAGGGCGACACGGTCGAGGTCAACAAGGTCGTCGCCTACATCGGCGAGGCCGGCGAGGCGTCTGCCGCCCCGGCCCCGACGACCGAGGCGCCGCAGGCCGAGCCGCCGAAGCAGGAGGCCGCTGCCGCCTCGGCCGCGCCCGCGAGCCAGGCCGCCGCGTCGGC
>JADMIO011602972.1_pt1 | contig 10867 bp, 10 predicted proteins | sample 8958161 | NCBI WGS metagenome assembly JADMIO01 (sample SAMN16585339, study PRJNA669376) | soil metagenome | isolation source: Crop rotation soil | place: USA: Cullars Rotation, Alabama | collected 2011 | reverse complement strand
CGATTTCGAAGCGGCCCAGCTGATGCTCGAGGATCCGCAGGAGCCCGCCTTCGACGCGATCCTGCTCGACCACTGGCTGCCGGGCGACGAAGGCACCGACCTCATCCGCCGCATCCGCGCCTTCCGGCCGGAAATTCCGCTGCTGATCCTCACCGCCCAGAACGACGTCCATGTCGCGGTCGACGCGATGCGCGCCGGGGCCAGCGATTTCGTCGTGAAGCCGCTCGCGCCGGACCGGCTGCTCGCGGCGCTCAACACCGCTACCGACCGCCGCAAGGCTTCAGGCGAGCTTCGCCCGTTGTCCGAGAAGATCAGCAAGGCGCTGGGCTTCGAGGAGATCGTCGGCTCGGCGCCGAAATTCCGGGCGGCGCTTGCGGTTGCGGCCAAGGCCGCCCGCGCCCGCGTCTCGGTCCTGATCGAAGGCGAGAGCGGCTCAGGCAAGGAAATCATCGCCCAGGCGATCCACGCCGCCTCCCCCCGCGGCAAGAAGCAGCTCCACATCGTCAATTGCGGGGCGATCCCGGAGAATCTCGTCGAATCCGTCCTGTTCGGCCATGAGAAAGGCGCCTTCACCGGCGCGTTCGACCGCCACATCGGCCGCTTCGAAGATGCCGAAGGCTCGACCATCTTTCTCGACGAGGTCGGCGAACTGCCCCTCGACACCCAGGTGAAATTGTTGCGGGTGCTGGAGACCGGCGAGGTCCAGCGCGTGGGCAGCCGGATCACCCAGATGGTGGACGTGCGCATCATCGCCGCCACCAACCGGCATCTGGCCGAGGAGGTCGCCGCCGGACGCTTCCGCGAAGACCTCTATTACCGGCTGAACGTGGTCCATGTGCCGATCCCGCCGCTGCGCGACCGGCAGAGCGACATCCCGACGCTTGCCCGCCATCTGCTGTCGCGGATCGCGGACCAGCCCGGCATGCGCCACCTCTCGATCACCGATGACGGCCTCGCGGTCCTGCTGTCCTACGGCTGGCCCGGCAATGTCCGCCAGCTCCAGAACGCCCTGTTCCGCGCCGCTGTGCTTTGCGACAGCGACGCGCTCACGTCGGCTGATTTCCCGCATATCGCCAATGAGGCGACCTGGGGCAGGCGCTCCGACGATTATCACGCCAAGCCGCTCAACGGGCAGTCGCAGACCTCGGCCATGGCCCACGGTCCAGGCGTCACCCTCTATTCCGCGGATGGCAATTTGCGGCCGCTCGAGGAGATCGAGGCCGACGTCATCCGCCTCGCCATCGGCCATTATCGCGGCCGGATGACCGAGGTCGCCCGACGCCTCGGGATCGGCCGCTCGACGCTCTACCGCAAGCTGGGCGAGCTCGGCATCGGCGACATCGCCGCCTGAACCGCCTCACTCTCCCAATGTTGGAAAGCGGCTGATACGACTCGGGCATGTCCGGTCGCGTCCCCCGCCTCGTTCTCGCCGCCTTTCTGGCCTTGGCGGCATGCGGGGACCAGCCCGGCAACGCGCCTCCCCCCGCCTCCTCCGCCGGCGCATCCGCCTGCACGTCGCGGGAATTCGAAGGATCGACCTTCACCGCCTGCCGCTACGACCGGCGCCGCGACGAGATCGCCTTGTTCCTCGACGGCCCGAATGGCCCGCTGAAGAGCTTCGGCGCGCTGGAACAACAGCTCGGGCCGCGCGCGCAGCAGCTGCGCTTCGCGATGAACGGCGGCATGTATGACGAGGCCCGCAATCCGATCGGCCTCTATGTGGAGAATGGCCGGCAGCGCCATCCGGTCAACCGCCAGCCCGGCCCCGGCAATTTCCACATGCTCCCCAACGGCGTCTTTGCGGTCGCCGCCGATGGCAAAGTCGCCGTCCTGACCTCGACCGAATATGATCCCGCCAGCGCGCCCCGCTGGGCGACCCAGTCCGGCCCGATGCTGGTGATCGACGGCCGGCTCCATCCCGCCATCCAGGACAATGGCCCGTCGCTCCACGTCCGCAACGGCGTCGGCATCGACAGCCCTGACACGGCTTGGTTCGTCATTTCCGAAGACGCCGTTTCCTTCGGCCGGATGGCGCGCTTCTTCCGCGATGTCCTCCATTGCCCGAACGCGCTCTATCTGGACGGCTCGGTCTCCAGCCTGTGGGACCGGCCGGCGGGCCGTCGTGAGACCAATGCGGAACTTGGGCCGCTGGTGGCGATTTTCGAACGTGAAGGGAGACGATGATGCCGTTCACCGGAAGCTGCCATTGCGGCCTGATCGCCTACGAAGTGGCCGAGGATGCGCCGACCGAGGCGATGGAGTGCAATTGCTCGATCTGCCGCCGGCGCGGCGCGCTCCACCATTTCACGACGCCGGACAAATTCGACCTGAAGACGTCGCGCGACGCTTTGACCACCTACAAGTGGAACAAGCAGAATCTCGCGCTCCACTTCTGCAAGGCATGCGGCTGCGCGCCCTTCGCCGAGGGCCAGGGTCCCAACGGGCCGATGGTGGAAATCAACCTGCGCTGCGCCGAGGACATCGACCTCGACAGCCTCAAGATCAACAAGTTCGACGGCGCCCACAAGATCCCGGGGCCTGCCTGAATCCTCAGCGCCGCGCGGGCCGCTCCACCCCGTGGAGGAAGCGGATCAACCCGGTGAAATAGGCGTCCTGGTCGTCGTAAAAGGCCATGTGGCTGCCATTGGGCAGATAGAGGAACTGGCCGTGCGGCAGCCGCCCCGCCATGGCCCGCATCCACGCCGGGTCCATCGTATCGTAGCGCGCGCCGATCACCAGGGTCGGGACGGTGATCCGGTGCAGGTCGGCGCTGCGGTTCCAGTCGACCAGCAGCCCGCTGGCGCCAAGCTCGCTCGGCCCCTGCATCAGCGTGTAGACATGACGGTTCAGGCGGGTGAAGGCGCGGATGACCGGCTCGGGCCACTGTTCTGCGGGGCGGCGCAGGATGTGCTGCTCGTAATGCATCGGCATCAGCAGCTCCATGAAGTGCGGATCCTCGGTCTGTCCTGCCGCCTCCATGCGCTGCACCTCGGCGAGCTGCGTCTGGTTCATGGCGGGCATCAGCACCCGGCGCGCATAGTCATTATAGGCTGGGATCGAATCCATCATGTTGGAGATGATCAGGCATTTCAGATTGTCCTGATGGGCCAGCGCATATTCTATCGCGAGGATGCCGCCCCAGCTGTGCCCGAGCAGGCAGAAATTGCTGCGGTCGAGGCCGAGCGCGACGCGGACCTGCTCGACCTCGTCGACGAAGCGCGGAATCGTCCACAGCCGGTCGTCATTGGGCTGGTCTGAATATGCCGAGCCAAGCTGGTCATAGTAATAGAATTCGATGCCTTCGCCGGGGAAAAAGCTCTGGAACGCCTCGAAATATTCGTGCGTCGCGGCGGGGCCGCCATGGAGCAGCAGGACCTTGATGCGGGGATTGTTGCCGATCCGCTGCGTCCAGACCCGGAAATTTCCGGCCGGCGTGGTGATCGGTATCATCCGGACGCCGCCGCTCCAGGCGTCGGCGCGACCGCTGCGGCTGTAATATTCGGGGCCGGGCGCTGCAGCCGCGGGCATGGCGAACAGCAAGGCGACGATCAGGGCCAGATATTTCATCGGCTTCCCCCCTCTTTGCCCCGCTCCCATAGCATCCGCCGCGCGGGACGGTCCATCACGCGGGCCGGGGGCCGAATGAAACGGTCTCCAGCCGCGCTGCGTCAGTCCGGGACAGCGCCCCACCCCGCCCGCCCTGCGGTTGGACCTGACCGCCCGGCTGGCTTATTTCACCGCCATGGCTTCTCTGGCCCGCCTCCTGAGTGCCGCCGGCCTCGCGTTCGCCTTCTGGGCGGTCGCGGCCTACGGCGCCCCGCCGCAACCGGCGCCCGCACGGGCGCGGGCGGCTGCGACTGGCGCGGCCACTTTCGAGCCGGCCGCGGCGCTCGCCTCCTTCTACGCCGAACGGGATTTCCAGCCGGTCTGGACCGACGGCGCGGACCAGGCCCTGCTCGACCTGCTGCCCGCCCGGCCGGACGTGGTGGATGCGCTGAACGCGATCCGCCCCGGCGACCGCCGCGCCAGGCTGCGCGCCGACATGATGCTGAGTCAGGCCTTCCTCGACGCCGCCGGCGACAGCGCCCGCCCCCCGCAGCGCAACGCCATGCGCTATATCGACGCCGGTCTCGCCCCCGCCGCGCCGGACGCGAATGCTCTGCTTTATGCGCTCGCCGCCGCGCCCTCGCCGGCAGATTTCGCCCGCGCCGCCTTGTCGCGCAATCCGGCCTATGACGGCCTCGTCCGTGGCCTCGCCGCCTATCGCGCCCGCTGGTCCCGACTGCCGCAGCTGCAGGTGGCGGCCAATCGCCCGGAGCAGCTGCGCCAGCGCCTCGGCCTCGCCGCAAGCGCCGATCCCGCGCCTTTGCTCCGCAGCTTCCAGCAGGTCCACGGTCTCGCCGTCACCGGCCGCGCCGACCCCGCCACCATCGCCGCGCTGAATCGCGGCGCGGCTTATTATGAGCGGCTGATCCTCGCCAATATCGAACGGGCACGGGCGATCCCGGCGGTCCAGGGCCGCTATGTCTTGGTCGACACCGCCTCGGCCCGGCTGTGGATGGTCGAGAACGGACGCATCCGCGACACGATGCGCGTCATCGTCGGCAAGAGCGCCATGCCGACGCCGGAAATGGCCGGCCTGATCCGCTATGCCGCGCTCAACCCCTATTGGAACCTGCCGCCGGACCTGATCCGCAAGCGCGCCCGCAACGCCGTCGCCCATGGCGCGCGCGTGATCACCGACGAGCGGCTGGAAGTGCTTTCCGACTGGAGCGACGAGGCGCGCCCGCTGGATGCCCGGCGGGTCAACTGGAGCGCGGTTGCCGCCGGCCGCCTGCTCGTCAACGTCCGCCAGCTCCCTGGCCCGCAGAATATGATGGGCCGGGTGAAGTTCATGCTGCCCAACGATCTCGGCGTCTATCTGCACGATACGCCGCACCGCGAGCTGTTCGCCCGCACCGACCGGCGCGAAAGCTCGGGCTGCGTCAGGCTGGAGGACGCCCAGCGCCTCGGCCGCTGGCTGTTCGAGGGCAATATGCCGGCGGGGAACGGGACGCCGGAGCAGCAGGTCGACCTGCCGGTGCCGGTCCCGGTCTACATCACCTATCTGACCGTGTTGCCGACCGGCGACGGCATCGTCTTCCAGCCAGACACCTATCGCCGCGACCCGGGCGCGCCCCGCGCGGCGCCTAGGCCTGCGGCGGCGTCAGCGCCGCATCGCGCAAGCCCCGCCACACGCGCAGCGCTTGCACCGTCTCCGGTACGTCATGGACGCGCAGCAACTGCGCGCCCTGCCCGGCCGCCTGCAGGGCGAAGGCCAGCGAGCCGGGCAGACGCCGGTCCGCCGGCGCCTCGCCGGCCAGCGCCCCGATCGTCCGCTTCCGGCTCGCGCCGAGCATGATCGGGCAGCCGAGGCTGTGCAGCAGGGCCAGGTTGTTCATCAGCTGAAGGTTGTGCGTCACCGTCTTGCCGAAGCCGAAGCCGGGATCGACCACAATCCGCTCCCGCGCGATTCCCGCCGCCTCGCAGGCCGCGATCCGCGCGTCCAGCCAGTCATGGATTTCGAGGATGACCGGCCGGTCGTAGCGCGGATCGTCCTGCATCGTCTCGGGCGCGCCCTTGTGATGCATCAGCACAACCGGGCAGGAGGCCTTTGCGACCACCTCGAGCGCCCGCGGGTCCCAAGTCAGCGCTGAGACGTCGTTGATCATCCCGGCCCCGGAGGCCAGCGCCTGCTCCATCACCAGCGCCTTGCGGGTGTCGACGGAGACCGCCGTCCCCGCCACGGCGAGCCGCCGGATCACCGGCAGGATCCGCGCCGCTTCGTCGCCTTCCCAGACCGGCTTCGCGCCCGGCCGGGTGGATTCGCCGCCGACATCGACGACCGCCGCGCCGGCGGACGCCATGTCATGCCCCGCCGCAATGGCAGCCTCGGGATCGGCATTGACGCCGGCATCGGAGAAGCTGTCGGGAGTGATGTTGACGATGCCGACGACCTGCGGCTGGTCCAGCCGCACCACCCGCTCGCCAAGCGTGAGCGGCGCGCGGGGCGAGGTCAGCCGGTCCCAGGCACGTTTCTGGTCCGCATCCAGCCGGGTCTCGATCCCCTCGACCGGCACGAGCGCCGTGCCGTCGTCGCCAATGATCTCCACGCTCGCGAAGAATTGCAGCCCGCCGGCCAGCCGCGCGACCTTGCCGTCATGGCCGAATGGCGCATCGACGAAGCCGGTGGGGCGGAGATAGGTTTTTCCGGTCATGCGTCCCTCTTGGGGAAGTCAGGCCTGCTGGGCGAGATAAGCCTGCCGCAGCGTATCGAGCGGCACCAGGACTCCGTCCCGCTCCACGTGCCAGAAGGTCCAGCCATTGCAGGCCGGCGCGCCTTGCACCGTCGCCCCGATCTTGTGGATCGAGCCCTGATGACCGCCATGGGCGATCGAGGCATCCGCCAGCACCTGGGCGCTCCAGCGGCGTTTGGTGTCGGTGATCAGACTGCCCGGCACGATGATCCCGCTTTCCACCAGCGTACCGAACGGCAATTTCGGCTGCGAGGCGCGCGAGGCCATGACCTTCATCGCGCTCTCGTCCAGCTCGAGCGTGGAATCGATCCGCTCGCGGGCGACGCGGATGTAGCGGGTCTCCCGCTCGATCCCGATCCATTGCCGGCCGAGACGCCGCGCCACCGCGCCGGTCGTGCCGGTGCCGAAGAAGGGGTCGAGGACGACATCGCCCTTGTTCGTGCAGGCGAGCAGCACCCGGTAGAGCAAAGCTTCCGGCTTCTGGGTCGGATGCGCCTTGGCGCCGCCGTCCTTCACCCGTTCCTGTCCGGCGCAGATCGGCAGCACCCAGTCGGAGCGCATTTGCAATTCGTCGTTCAGCGCCTTCATCGCGCGGTAATTGAAGGTGTAGCGGCTGTCCTCGCTGCGCGACGCCCAGATCAGGGTCTCGTGCGCGTTGGTGAACCGGGTGCCGCGGAAGTTCGGCATCGGGTTGGACTTGCGCCAGATGATGTCGTTGAGGATCCAGTAGCCGAGGTCCTGCATCTTCGCGCCGACCCGGTAGATGTTGTGGTAGGAGCCGATCACCCAGAGCGTGCCATTCGGCTTCAGGATGCGCCGCGCCTCGGCGAGCCAGGCCTTGGTGAAATTGTCATAGGCCTCGAAGGTGTCGAACTTGTCCCAGTCGTCGTCGCAGGCGTCGACGCGCCCGCCCTCGGGCCGGAACAGCTCGCCGCCAAGCTGGAGATTGTAGGGCGGGTCGGCGAAGACCATGTCGACGCAGGCGTCCGGCAGCCGGCGCATCGCGGCGACGCAATCGTCCTGCAGGATCTGGTTGAGCGGCAGCTCGGGCGTGGGCTCAAGCCCCTTTTTCGGCCGCACGGCCGCGCCCAGTTTCCCCATCACGCTCATTCAGTCCGCCCCCGGCAAAAGTTATCCACATGCTGAGTCAGCCGGACTCTCCGGTCAAGTCAGAGAGTTGCAGAATATGGTTAACAGGCCGTGGAGGCCGCGCGGGAACGAAAGGAGTCTCCGCTACATCTGGTGGTGCGCGACGCTCTTAAGACTCAATCTGAAGTGGTGTGGCGCGAAAGACTCAAAGGCTGAGGGAAAGCTGGCGGACCGGCGCGAAGCTCCGCCGGTGCAACGGCGTGGGGCCAAGCTCACGCAGCGCTCGCTGATGCTCCGGCGTCGGATAGCCGACATTGCGTTCCCAGCCATAGCCGGGCCATTCGCGGGCATGCTCGGTCATGATCCGGTCGCGCGTGACCTTGGCGATGATCGAGGCGGCCGCGATCGAACGGCACTTCGCATCGCCACCGACGATCGCCACCGAGGGCCGCTCCCATTTCGGGCAACGATTGCCATCAACCAGCACCATCGCGGGATCGACGCCGAGCGCGTCCACCGCCCGTTGCATCGCCAGCATCCGCGCCCAGAAGATGTTGAGGCTGTCGATCTCCTCGACGCTGCACATGCCGACGCCGATCACCGCAACCTTGTGGAGCCGCGTGAAGATCGCCTCGCGCAGCGCCCTGGGAATGGCCTTGCTGTCGTCGATCCCGCGGGGGAATTTCTCGCGATCGAGAATGACGGCCGCGGCGACGACCGGCCCCGCCAGCGGCGCACAGCCCGCCTCGTCCACTCCGGCGACCGGATCGGGATGCACTTTCTCGAGCTTGAAGCAGGGCCGCGCCATCGGCGCGCAGGGTAGAAACCCACGCCGCGTCGTTCCAGTGAAAGCTGGAATCCCCCATTTCTTTTCCTGTGGATAGTTCGGAAGCGTCCCAAATCACCCGTTCGGGCGATATACGGACGACCGCGGACCGGGTTAGATTGATCTTCTGAACAGCGGAGGGGCAATCCATGAAATTCGCACATATCGTCCTGTCCGGACTGCTGCTCGCCGCGGCGACGCAGGCCCGACAACCAGCAAGGAGCACTGCCATGCAGCTCGGCAATTTCTCGGTGAGCCTCGCGGTCCGCGACATCAATGCGTCGAAGGCCTTTTACGAAAAGCTCGGCTTCCGGCAGATCGGCGGCGACGCTGCGCAGCGCTGGCTGATCATGAAGAACGGCAGCACCAATATCGGCCTGTTCCAGGGGATGTTCGAACGCAATGCGCTGACTTTCAATCCGGGCTGGGACTCGAACGGACAGAATGTGGAAGGCTTCGAAGATGTCCGCGCGCTCCAGCGTCGGCTGCGGGAGGCCGGGCTCGACACCGGCGCGGCGATCGAGAGCGCCAGCGGGCCCGCCCATTTCGCGGTCACCGATCCGGACGGCAATCCGATCCTCTTCGACCAGCATCGTTAGGCCGACGGGGACGGTCAGTCGTCGTCCGCCTCGCCCCACTGGAAGTCGGTCACGAACTGCTGGCCCAGCGGCCCGTTGCCCCCGCCGAGACCGGGCGCTTCGCGGATGGCGAGGCGGACGAAGCTCACTGCCCGCTCGAATGCCTGCCTGATCGGAAGCCCCCTGCCGAGCCCGGTGGCGAGAGCGCTGGCGAGCGTGCAGCCCGTGCCGTGCGTGTCCTCGGTCTCGAACTTCTTTGCCTCCAGCCGGTGGATCTCGCCGTTCGGGCCCAGGAGCCGGTCGACGACATAATCATCGTCCGCATGGCCGCCTTTGGCGAGCAGATGGCAGCCATGGGCGAGCACCACCTCTGCCCCGCCGAGCGCTTCAAGCTCGGGAATGTTCGGCGTCACAACCGAGGCAATCCGCATCAGCCGTTCGAACGCCGCAATCGTCGGAGCGTCGGCCAGTGCCGAGCCGCTCGTCGCCACCATCACCGGATCGAAGACGATCGGGACGGCCAGGCCTTCGAGCCGGCTCGCCACGGCCTGCGCCGTTTCCGCCGAGCCGATCATCCCGATTTTCACCGCGTCGACGCCGATGTCGCCGACCACCGAGTCGATCTGTGCGACCACCATCTCCGCCGGCACCGGCATCACCGCCTGCACGCCGAGCGTGTTTTGCGCCGTCAGCGCGGTGATTGCCGTCATTGCGTGGCCGCCGAGCATGGTGACCGTCTTGATGTCCGCCTGGATGCCCGCGCCGCCGCCGCTGTCGGAGCCGGCGATGATCAGGATGCGCGGCGTGCCGGCGCGCGTCACCGGCGACCCTTGCGCTCCGTCGAGGCGGGATTCTTCGCCAGCGCGTCGCCTGTCCGCATCGGCCGCTCCAGCAGGTCGCCACCGCAATTCGGGCACCTCTCATCGAGCTTGTCGGTGCACGCATCGCAGAAGGTGCATTCGAACGAGCAGATGAAGGCGCCGTGCCGGTCGGCCGGCAGGTCGCGGCCGCAGCGTTCGCAATCGGGTCGCATCTCAAGCATCAGGCAGTCCTCACTTCCTCGCAAATTTCGTCGACGATCCTGGCGATCAACGCTTCGTTCTCGCCTTCGGCCATCACCCGGATCACCGGCTCGGTGCCGGACTTGCGGATCACCAGCCGGCCCTTCTCGCCAAGCGCGGCCTCGCCCGCAGCGATCGCCGCCTTGACCTTGTCGGTCTCCAGCGGCGCCCCGCCATTGAAGCGCACGCTCTTCAGCAGCTGGGGCAGAGGCTCGAACAATTTCAGCAATTCGCTCGCCGGCCGGTCCTGCGCGACCAGCTCGGCGAGGATCTGCAGGCCTGCGACCAGCCCGTCGCCGGTCGTGCCATATTCCGACAGGATGATGTGGCCGCTCTGCTCGCCGCCGACATTGTAGCCCTTGGCACGCATCGTCTCGAGCACGTAGCGGTCGCCCACCTGGGTTCGTTCGAGGTTCAACCCCAGTCCGTTGAGATAGTGCTCAAGTCCGAGGTTCGACATCACCGTCGAAACGACGCCGCCGCCACGCAGCCGGCCCCGCCGGTGCCAGGAGGAGCCGATCAGCGCCATCAGCTGGTCGCCGTCCACCGTCCGGCCCTCCTCGTCCACGACGATCAGCCGGTCGGCGTCACCGTCCAGCGCGAGGCCGATGTCCGCGCCCGAGGCGACCACCGTCTCCTTGAGCAAAGTCGGGTCGGTCGAGCCGCAGCCGTCATTGATGTTGAGGCCGTTGGGCTCCACGCCGATCGCGATCACGGTCGCGCCGAGCTCCCAGAGCGCGGAGGGCGCGACCTGATAGGCGGCGCCGTTCGCGCAATCGACGACCACCTTCAGGCCGTCCAGCCGCAGATGCTTGGGGAAGGTGAGCTTGGCGGCGTGGATATAACGGCCACGCGCATCCTCGATCCGCCGCGACCGGCCGATCTGCTCGGCCGGGACCAGCTTCGGTTCCTGCTCGAGCAACGCCTCGATCGCCATCTCGTCCTTGTCCGAAAGCTTGTAGCCGTCCGGGCCGAAGAGCTTGATGCCGTTGTCGACGAACTTGTTGTGGCTGGGGG
>JADMIO010826506.1_pt1 | contig 10867 bp, 13 predicted proteins | sample 8958161 | NCBI WGS metagenome assembly JADMIO01 (sample SAMN16585339, study PRJNA669376) | soil metagenome | isolation source: Crop rotation soil | place: USA: Cullars Rotation, Alabama | collected 2011 | reverse complement strand
CTTTGCCTGTTCGTGTAGATTTCCTGAGGAGCATCCAAAACCCTGCAATGCTAAAAAGAAACATCGGCGTATAGATCAGCAGCCCTCGGCTGGGGTTAAGAAGGAGCGCCAAGAGATTGATGCCAATAGAACCATCGAACATCGAAAATGGTTGCCCTTGCCCAAGCGCCATTAAAGAACCGTAATACCGAAGCGAGTAGAGAGAAAAAAGAAGTGCAACGCATCCACCGGAAAAAAGAAACCAGAGTCGCTGCTTGGGGAACTTCCACAAGACAAACAATGCTAATGGCACTGCAAACGCAATGTTGGTAGGACGGTTCCATACAAGAAGTCCAAGAAGAATGCCTACCCACGGCACATCCCGTTCCCTTTTACGCAAAAGGAGTAAAAGCACACCATTGAGAATAAGAAGTGAAGGCCCGTGCTGCCAAAGCGCACGCGAGGTGGTCGCCCAAACATTTGTGCAAAAGGCATACAGTAATGTAAAGAAGATAACCTGCTCTTCTGTTTTGAGAAGATGCTTCAGGCAGAAGTACATCAGCACAACGCCAAAACTTGCTATGAGCACTGCTGTCATAAAAGAAAGGACAATCCGATCTTTCTGAATATCATTCGGAAGTACGTGTGTATAGGCTAACAGCGCCACCGGCATATTCAGCAGGCCTGGAATAATAGGATAGATAGAAGTGACATTGCCCTTATACCGGGTATACCAATACGGAAGCGGAGCATGCTTGTCTGTAAATTCATTAAAGGTGATGTTTCCTTCTCGCAAAAGAGTGACCGGCAGGAGTGCTGCGGGTTCGGTATCTTGCGTGTACACCGGATACAAAATGTAGATACTCGAGCACAGTAAAAAAAGCAGTACAGGGTTACGCCACGCACCTTGGAAGAGAAACAGATTCATGTGCGAAAGTGTATCGAAAAGGTTACAGAGTGCCTATGAAAAGCATCCTCTCGCCGCAGCGGACAAGTGAGCTTTCATGGAAAGACCACTGCAAGGAACCATCTCGTTGTAGTGCTGCCTTCTCTTCGTCAGTTTCACAGGGAAAGCCAACAGTTCCGATGTATTGGACCACGACGGCAATAAAAAGTGTTATTACCCAAGCACTTCGAAGGAAAAAAGACTTCTGCCATGACGCATGGGCATACCACCATGCTGTCAGGAGCATCAGAGGGGTCACCATTTCGGTGATAATACGATACCCATAGAGAACACCACCCCACCACTCTCCCCAGAAGCTGTAGATGCTAACGAGCATCACGGAACTAAGTCCAAGAAGAAGAAACAGATGCTCCTGTTCTGTTGTATGAGATTTCCGAAGAAGCATCACGCAGGCGACAATCGCAAAGAGGAAGAAGGGAGTAAAGACGAAGAGTCCCCTCCCTGGGCTTATGAGCAGCGCCAAAAACGTTGGGAGAGGATCCGCAGAGAACCCAGAGAATGGCTGCCCCTGTCCTAATGCAAAGAGAGAACCATAGAAGGAGACCGAATACCATCCGAAGAGAAGTGCGATGCCCCCAAGTGGCATAACAAAATGCAAAAATTGTTTGGGGCGCTTCCACAGAAAAAAGAAAGTGATAGCCAGTGCGAAGACAATGTTCGTTGGACGGTTCCACACAAGCAAACCTGTCAACACTCCTATCCACGGTACTTCGCGCTTTTTATTACGAAGGATAAGAAACACAGCTGCGTTAAGAAAAAGTAGCGACGGGCCATGCTGCCAAAGTCCCCTCCCAGCGGTAGACCACACATTTGTTGCAAACGCGTATGTCAGTGCTAACAACGCTGCAGAATCTTTTGTCTTCACGATGTACCCAAGACACCAATACATCAGGACAACGGCCCCTGCAGCGATGAGCACAGCTGTGATACGACTCAAGAGATACCTATCCTGATAGACATCATGTGGCAGTACCCCGATGTACGCGAGTCCCGAGACGGGTACATTTAGTAAGCCAGGGATGAGTGGATACACAGACACGATGTCTTCTCCATGCTGCATAAACCAATACGGGAGTGGCTCATCTGATTTCACAAATTCATTAAACGTCATGTTCCCCTCTCTTAAGATGGAACTGGGTAGCAAAATTGCCGGCTCCATGTCACCTGCATATAGCGGGAAAAGCATGTAGACAGAGATACACGCGACGAGGAGCAAAGAAGGAATACGCCAGCTCGCTGGAAAGCACGATCTCATTCGTGAAGTGTAACATTGATCTTGACTGCACAAACTGATCATATAACTTAGAGTTTAATGACAACTCTGCAGTCGATCACAGATTTCGCAAGATCAAACTGGACGATATTTCTACTTGCATCAGCATTCTGCATCTTGTTTGTCGCAGTGTGTATCGTGGGGAGTCTTCGTTTTCTTTCTGGGAACAATTCAACCTCCCGTCCTATGTACGCAGTCATCGCGAATGTGGTGTTTTTCCTCGTTTACGGCGCATTCGTGTATTTCTTTAGTTTATTTGGCGGAATGTAACGAAAGAACACGGGGCGTAACGAACGTTGCCCTTTCCTTCTATAATGGAAGAAGCTGGCTTCCCACCATTCCTTTGGGTATAGTTTCCAGCGCTTCTCGGGCGATTAGCTCAGCTGGTTAGAGCGCGACACTGATAATGTCGAGGTCTCAGGTTCAAGTCCTGAATCGCCCACCACACTTCGCCTCTTTACAGAGGGTTCGGGTGGCAGGCCAGCTTTCGGGCAAAGAAGAAGGCTCTAAAGTTTGAAAAATATTTAAAAAGTTCTTCCGGGTTTGCATTCAGAAATAAAAGATTAATTTGACATATTATTTCCTCTCGTACAGTTGCAGCAAGACAGAGAGAGCGCATACTTATCCTAATATCTCCTTCCTCCTACTTTCTATGTGTTGTTCCTTTGGTAAGCAATGCGGCGTGTGCTGTATCGGCCATATTCTTGTGCTCATCGGCGCGCTTAACTGGGGCTTAGTTGGTCTTTCCTATTTTGTAGGAATGGAACTCAACGTTGTCTATCTGCTCCTTGGCAATTGGCCACTCACTGAAAACATCGTATACATCGTTGTTGGACTTGCTGCTCTTGGTGGTGCAATTTGCTCCATCCGCGGCTGTCCTTGGTGTGCCAAGATGAATAACCCCACGATGGGCGCACCTATGTAAAAATATCCATCATCTAAAACACCTTATTCAGTCCTGGATGAGGTGTTTTTTTATGGCAAAACGAGTGTCGACAGTGGCACTGCGTTTGGCAGAAGCATGTCATCGATCGTTATATCGGAAGCGATACCATTCTCGACATTCAGAATGAACATGGCGGCCTTATCTCCTTGGGAAGTGGGAAGGAAAACTCCTTCGACCTGCACCAGGCCCGGCGTACTAAGAATGGTGACGTGTGTATCTGCGGTAAAGAGAACACCTGCTTCTTCCAGCATGTCTCGTGCCATCGCTTTGAGCGTTCGGGAATCTATTTCTGGCGTGGATGAAGAACTCGGAGAAGACACCTCTTCCAGAGGTCGCGAAAAGGGTGGATGGAGAAGGGTCATCAGTGTACGACGATCATCCGAAGAAAGAAGTGGCGCTGCAAACGAAGAGATTTCAAAGAGTGCTGTTTTCCACGTCTGTGCGGAACGAGGAAAACCATTCTCTTCTAACGTAGGAATACGTGTGTTGATCACCGATGCGATAGGTAAGAAGGATCCCGTTTCGCCTGCTGCGAGTGAAAGCTGCATTCGCTGCTCCCAGAGCCGAGTCCATATATGAGACGCAGGTGTATGCCCCCCCATAGCCACGATGGGAAGAGCTAAAAGAAACGATGCACCGAGTGCCTTGTTCTTTGGAAAGACAGCCATCAGAGAATTGTTTATATCTTCTTGCTGGGAAAGTGCTGCAAAACGCACAGAAAGTAGTTGCGGTAAGCGTGGGTGAAGCGCGTGAGCAATAGCCATCATTTCTTGTATGTCTTTATCGCTTAAGACTGCGAGATCATAGAGACCAAAAAGAGCTGGAAGAGCCTGCTTCACATGTACCGAAGAAGACGTGGAGGCAGTATCGGCAAGTAATGTGGGTACCTGTTCTTTTGTAAGTGGAAAAGTAGAGAGAAAACCTCGAAGGTCACTATCTTTTTCCCAAAAGGAAGCAACATCGATATCTGCGGACGGCAGTGTGGCACGTAGTGCCTCCTGATCTGCAAGCCATACCTCGGGAAGTTTAATAGGAAGACCCTGCAAAGATGTTCCCTTCTTTTGCAAAAGCTGATAGCCCGGTGCAAGGAAATGACTTTGTTCACCTTCGATGATGAGCGCAGGTGCATCGAGAGCTGCAACTGTTGCAGACGCATCGTCACGTACAACCGAGAGGGTACCTCCAAAGGTATATACCTCCCATGTACCAAGTGTAAGAACAAGAAGTCGTGAACTGCGAAGAAGGGCACTTCCGTTTATCAGCATAAGGGATCCGTCTTCTGCTTTGGACATCTCGCTCCCCTGCATAAGGAGTCCACTCACACCAGATTCCAATGTGAAGAGATGATCACTCTCCGTTGCGTCAAACGCGGCGTCCTTCGTCGGTGCTTGCAAGTGTGCAACAATTGGCCGACTACCTGTTGCAATTAATGTGACAAAAAGAGTCACGGCAATGCTGAACGCAATGAGGGTTCTATGACGCTTTGTGGTGAATTCTGTAAATGTCGACATTTCCCCTTATTATAGCAGAAAACGGCCCTTTTCTCAATGATATCCAGGGCGTATCTGGTAGCTCTCGCCTGTAAGCTATAAGCTAGTTTCATGCGTATTTTAGGTATCGATCCCGGGCTTCGCACTATTGGTCTTGGCCTGATAGAAGTATCACCAAAAAATGCATGCAGTGCAGTCGAATGGCTGACCATCGAAACACCAGAAAAAACACCTCTTGCAGCAAGGCTTTTCGAACTTTTTGAGGACCTCACCGCATACCTTGTAGAAGCAAAGCCCGATTTAGTCGTGGTGGAACAGCTTTTCTTTTCCACAAACCGCCGCACTGCGCTCGATGTCGCACACGCACGTGGCGCTATCCTTTTGGCAGTCTCGAAGGCCCATATTCCCCTCTTAGAACCAAATCCATTGGAACTAAAGGTAGGTATTACGGGTGATGGCCACGCAGATAAACGTCAAATGCAGGACATGATGATGCGCATTTTACAGTTACAAGAAATACCAAAACCCGATGATGCAGCAGATGCCCTAGGTCTTGCGGTATTTGGTGCACTCACACGAAAATATCAGGAAGTAATTAGTCACGAGCTACGAGTAACGAGTAACGAGAAGCTCATCAAAAAAAGTACTTCCGTGCCTCGTGCCTCGTAACCACCATAAAGATATTTACTCAGCACCTCGCCGGCTTACATTCCCCTCCTTCACGTCCCACACTGTTCCTTCCCACCCCGAAGGTACATGTGTTGTGGTGAGAAATGTTTGATAGCTTTCTAAGTGACCCAGTAATGCATGCTGATGATGATCATCCAGCTCTGAAAAGACATCATCGAGTAAAATGACCGGCCGCTCGTTGCGCGTCGTGTGAAGCACTTCCACCATTGCAAACAGAAGTGCTAAGAGCGCTGTACGCTGCTGTCCACGTGAGGCAAACGTTGCAATGTCATGCTCAAGTGCCTGGACATGCCAATCATCACGATGAGGACCCACCGTTGTCGTCCCAACAAGTATGTCCCGTTCACCAAAATGTGTAAGGAGGGATTGTAATTCTGCACGTACATCACTTTCCTGTACGGAAGTGCACTTGGAAGTATAGAACAAATGGATATCACTCCATTTTTCCCCTAGAGCAACCACATGCTGCATCAGGGCTGGCTGTAACTCTTCTAGAGAACGAAGTCGTGCCGCATGCACTTTGGCTCCTGCCTCTGCCAACGCACTATCCCACACTGGGAGGTCACTACGCTTTCCTGTTCCTTCTTGAATGCTTCGTAGTAGCGCATTGCGCTGCTTTAGAACCCGCTCGTAGTCGCTTCCTACACTGTGAAACGAAGGAACTGTTTGTACCAGGAATGCATCCAGGAAATCGCGTCTGCGTGCTGGCGATGCCGAAAAGAGAGAAAGATCTTCCGGAAGAAAGACAATAGTGGGAAATGCACCAATAAACTCTGCAAATTTCTTGCGGACATCATTGATGAAATACCCGCGTACATTTCGTGGCGTAAGTGTTGCGACCACTTCCAGTGCGAGCTCTTCTCCTTCGTCCCGTGCGACCATCCCTCGTATTTTGTAGTGACTCTCGTTCCACCTCACCATGTGGGAGAGTTCGGCACCTAGACAGGAATCTCCCGTAGAAAGGAGGGCTAATGCTTCTAGGATATTTGTTTTGCCACTGCCATTGGGCCCCAGAAGCAAAATTAAGGATGCATCTTCAAACGAGACCTCTTGGGTCGTAAAGGAGCGAAACCGTTCGAGGAGCAGAGAACGAACCTGCATAACGATAATTACGAAGAACGGTGTTTAGCAAGTTCCTGATGACTCTCTCGTAGTAACGTATCTAAAATCTTGGCATATTCTTCTCGGTCGATATGCACGCGTAGTTTCTCGGGAAGAATCCACAGATGTGCGTCAATTTCATCGTCATCGACTTTGACCACTGCGTTCTTGTCGACCAAAAAAGATACAAAGCACAATGTCTGGCCTGCATTGATGGGCTTATGCCGCTTCACAAATTGCGGGGGGAAATCGTATGCATACACACATGTGCTGCTATGGAGTACTTCTTTCACTGTCAGACCGGTTTCTTCATGGAGTTCACGAATTGCTGCCTGCTCTGGGGTCTCTCCTTCTTCTATGCCTCCTTGCGGCAGCTGCCACGCATCATGCTTTCGTGGCTTATGAACAAGTAAAATCTCGTATACCGTCTCACCCCCTTCTTTTGCATGCGTCTCACTCGGCCGAAGGACCAGCGCCGCCACAGCTTTTCTATATTTCTTCATCGAAAGAGATTGTAGAAGCTTTCTGGTAGAAGGAGAACCAATTGGAAATGACGACTCACCAAAAACACGTTCTCTTCCATTCGTGTGTGTCATTGTTAGCTAGAATGTCTCTCTTCTTTGAATTTCACTGTTGTTCCTGCACGGCAACTTGCACAAAACTTCGTGAGTTCTGGAAAATCAGCCTTCTTTCGCTTCAAGATACGGCGTGTGGTCGTATGGTCGTTACATACGCTACAAAGGCCGACATATACTGTTGCTTTTCCACGTGGCATAGCCGCGGCAGTGTACGCAAAAACGAAATGCTTTGCAAGCGCTTAATGGCCTCCCTGTACATAATTAAACACACTATTCGCTGCTACCGTTGCCTCCCCTGCAGCTGTCGTAAACTGTGCAAAATGGTTACTTCCACTCGTCACATCCCCTGCTCCAAAAATACCCGGAACGGTGGTTGCCATGGCTGCATCCACTTTGAGGAAACCTAGGGAATCCAGCTCGCAACCGACCTTGGTTGCAAGTTCGATGGAAGGAATGGATCCAATTTCAATGAACACACCGTCCACCGCAATCGTGTCGGAGCCTTCGAATGGTGTATCGAGCTTGATGGAGCGAACCTTCTGATCTCCAACGATCTCCGTCACATTGCGTTCTAACACCATGCGAATATTCGGAAGAGCTTTTACTTGATCGACCCAGTAGGGTTCTGCACGGAATTCGTTACGCCTATGAACGAGGTACACCGTTTTTGCTACTTTCGCTGCAATAGCAGCTCCTTCTACAGCGCTATCGCCTCCCCCGAGGACCGCGACATCCTTTCCTCGGTAGAAAAACGCATCGCATGTTGCACAGTACGTCACACCTTTTCCGGAAAATTCTTCTTCGCCCTTCACACCCAGATGACGCTTGGCAGAACCCGTTGCGAGGATGATCGTCTTCGATTCAACTGTCGACTTATCTTCCAGTGTCACACGAAAACCCCCGGTCATCTTTTCAATATTCATCACACGTGCAATTTTTACTTCTGCACCAAGACTTTGCGCATGCTTTTTAAAGTTTTCCATGAGGTCTGGGCCACGAATGTCCTGAATACCCGGCCAGTTTCCTACTTCTGCAGCTGTCTGTCCCATTCCACCTTCTTCTGCACCGATGACAAGCGTCGAAAGCTTATAACGCGCACAGTACACGGCAGCCGTATAGCCCGCAGCCCCTGTCCCGATGATCACAACGTCCTTCATGTTTTAAAAATCTAGCAATGTAGTGGAATGTTGCACGCATGACAGACCGCATCGAGTACCTTGTGTTGTGCAGCGACCGAAGCACCTGCTGTTGGTACAGCACGAGCTGCGTCTACCTGTACTTGGCGCCAGACTTTGAGGTGCTCTTCTTCTTTCAGGTGCTCATCGAAGTAAATGTGTGCGTCCTCCGATGTGAGATTATAAAACTTGGTGAGGCCTTCCTTCTTTGTCTCTGCGATCTTCGCAAGTTCACATTCAAAGGCATACATCGCAATGATGCCGTCATCGAAACTCTTCTCTGCAAGAGCCTGGAGGGATGCAATTGCCTCCTGTACGTCTGCACTTGGAGGTGTTGTCATGAGTTCTTCATTGGAAATACCAAGACTCCGTGCAAAACGCTTCCAGAGGTCTGTGTGTTCCTTCTCTTCTGCAAGATTTTCTTCGATGTGTCCCCTCATATTCTCGTGACTCGCTGGAATTCGCTCCAAAATACGTTCGACGATGCTTGGGATGCTTGCCGCAAGGTGAAAGTACTCTAAGGCATACACGCGAAGCTCCTCGAGGGTAAGTTCTCCACGGCTCCATTTGAGGTAAAAAGGATGCTGAAGAAGGCTGTGCTCAGCGACAAAAGAGTCGAGGGAGGAGAGAGAAACAGAAGACATAGAAGAAGGGAGGAAAGCAGCCCCATCCTAATTGGCATTTCGTGCATGAGCAATGCAACCTGTGATCAATGAAGGTATTCAAATAACCATCCATACAAACGGTTGGCTCCTTCCGTAAGTCGCGGTCCTGGTCGGTTCAAAAGAGAGTCATCGATGACACGTATTCTCCCTTCCTTCGCCGCTTCAAGATCTGCCCACCCTGGTCGATCTGTGAGAAGTCTTGCCTCTGCAAAGCGACCTGCACCACAAATGCTTAACACAATAATCTCCGGATTAAACGATGCGATCTCTTCTAAGCTCACTTCCCGGCTTGCTGCACCTTTTGGAAGAGGAAAAGGCTCTCCACCAGCGATGCGTACAATATCTCCTACCCAGTTCCCGCTCACCATTGGGGGGTTATGCCATTCCTCTATATAGACACGCGGCCTCTTAGGAAAAAGCTTCGCTTTCGTAGAGACGGCATTAAAACCTTGCCGCATCGAGAGAAGGAGTGCTTCTGCTTCTTTCGTGCAGTCGAGAAGTAACCCGACCGTTTTGATCGTCTCGTAGACATCATTGATGGAACGCGGGTCGAGGTGAATCACCTTCCACGCATCTCCTTCTAGTTCCTTCGCAACTTTTTCTTGGACAAGAGTCTCCGTGAAAACAACTTCCGGTTGAAATTCTCGTATCATGTCTTTCGTAATTTTCTGATGTTCCGGAAGATGCGGAATACTTTTAACCTCGTCAGGCGCATCACTAAATTTGTCCACGCACACCAAACATTCTTGTGCGTCTAATGCAAAGATAATTTCGGTGATTGCCGGAGAAAGTGATGCAACTCGTAACACCATGGTACGATACCAGAGCTCATGGTCATCTTCTCTGCAGTTCTTACAGTCGCCGGGTTATGCTTATTTGAAACGATTAGCTCCGTCGATAATGCCATTATTAATGCGGAGGTTTTGAGCACGATGAGCAAGAAAGCACGAAAGTGGTTTTTACTCTGGGGAATGTTTATTGCCGTGTTTTTGATTCGCGGTGTTCTTCCATGGCTTATTGTCTGGGCCTCCACCCCTACCCTTGGGCCCTGGGAAGCATTTACAGCGACCTTAAGTAGCGACCCCAGTGTGGTAGCAGCTATCGAGAAGTCCTCGCCACTCCTTCTTATGGGAGGTGGTATCTTTTTGATCTTCCTCTTCTTCCACTGGCTCTTCATGGAGCCCAAAAATTATGGCCTGATCGGTGAGAGGTTCATTCATAAACAAGCTGTCTGGTTCTTTGCAGTCGTATCCCTCCTTCTTACTATCATCGTGTGGGAGGCCCTGCAGGTGGATCCTCTTCTCGCATTTGGTGCTGTTGTTGGGTCGACTGCTTTTTTCATCACACATGGGTTTAAAGAAAATGCCGAGCAACGAGAAAAGCAGCTCATGACCCAAAACCTTTCCGACATCAGCAAAATTCTCTACTTAGAAGTGATCGACGCAACGTTTTCCATAGATGGTGTTCTTGGTGCATTTGCTTTTACACTTTCTGTGCCGCTCATCCTTCTTGGTAACGGCCTTGGCGCATTCGTCGTACGTGAAATGACCATTCGTAACATCGATAAAATTAAGAAATATCGTTTCATCAAAAATGGTGCGATGTACTCCATTCTCTTCCTTGGCATCATCATGTTAGCTCATGGCTTTGGACACCACATTCCAGAATGGGTCTCTCCCGTGACGACATTCGTGGTGATTGGATATTTCTTTTGGAAATCGATGAAAGAAATGGGCAAGGAATTGTAGGTTTTCCTCTATTTACCGCCCCATCTCCACTTTGCAGTCTCTCCCGTGAGGTAACAAATCACGATCAGCAAACCAATAATCACTGCTTCAGGAATCAAAATTCTCACAAAGACTTGCGTCACTGTCAGTGTGTTCTCATCGAAACCAATAAAAAGACACACAATACCCACGATGGCTGCACAAGTGACCGCCCATCCTTCCCATGCTTTCCAGCACATTGGGATCCTAAGCTTAGAATTCCACGTGGACAAGTTG
>JADMIO011678525.1_pt1 | contig 10868 bp, 11 predicted proteins | sample 8958161 | NCBI WGS metagenome assembly JADMIO01 (sample SAMN16585339, study PRJNA669376) | soil metagenome | isolation source: Crop rotation soil | place: USA: Cullars Rotation, Alabama | collected 2011 | reverse complement strand
TATGGTGAAAGTTGGAACCTCTTACGTGCCGATCAGATTAAAACGAAAGGCCCAGTCTTTCGACTGAGCCTTTCGTTTTATTTGACCATGTTGGTATGATTTAAATTAATACGACTCACTATAGGGTCAGTGCGGCCGCGACTTCAAGTCACGTGAATTCCAAGCTTCGGATCCCACTGTGCTGGAAAGGCCCCAGGTCGCGCCATAACTCGCATAGTTGCGGCCGAGGTTGACCCGGTCGCGCACATCGTAGGCGCCGGTCGGCAGCAGGATCACGAACTGGACGCGCTGATACCACGGCCCGAGCCAGTCCAGCTCGCCTTCCCATCCAGCTTCCAGCGGGGTCAGGTAGGTGTCACCCAATCCCTTCTTGGTTTGCTGGAAGCGCGCCACGCCGACCTGCGAGGTGACCCCGGCGCGACCGAATTGTGGGGTGATCCCGGCGCCAAACCTGATGCCGAAGATCGGCTCGGTCGCATAGCCCAGCGACAGCGAGGTAAACTCGGAGTCCAGATGGAAGCGCGGCAACGTCCGCTCGCCGCGCGCATCGTTGACCCGGTTGGCGACGTAGACGTTCTCCACGGCGTTGAAGTTGAAGCCGGGCGGTTGGACGATTCCCGGGAACACCGTCTGGGCGCCGACCGGATAATTCGAGCCGCCGTTCTCGGTCGCGGACGCGGATGGTGGACAGATGGCACAGAGAGACAGAAGCAACGCTGCGATTGATCGGCGCTCGATGACCCCCGCCATTTGGTCGCTCCCCCCGCATTGGTGTGAGACCGGACGCGATCCGACCGGGAAGCAACCCACTCTGTTGTAGACAATGTCTACGCTGCGGGGCTGTACAACCTAGGTTCTAGATCAGGTCCTGCTCACAGCTCCTGCTCGCGAGGACTTGCTGACCTTCGGGCCTCGTGCCGCCCTCCATCCGTGTCACCAGGTCGTCAAAGGCCCGCTCGCGCACCGCGCCGACGGCGCGCTGCACCAGCAGGTGCGTGGTGCCGCAGCCTGCGCGCGGCGGAAGTAGTCCTGCAAATTCGCCCCCATCCCAGACCTGGCGGAATGATCGGGCCTTCGGTCGAACGCAGCAACTGAGCAGCCAGCTATCGCGCTGAACGCGCTTTGACCTCCTCGCCCAGCTGCCGGACGGTGGCGACGGCCCGCTGGACGTCGGTCTCGCTGATATCGGCGCACAGGCGACCGGCAATCGACAGCAGCTGGGCGTCGAGCTGGCGGTAGCGGGCCTCGCCCTTGCGCGTCAGCTGCACCAGCTTCGAGCGCCGGTGCCGGGGATTGTCGATGAAGGCGACGAGGCCCGCACCGGCCAGCTCGTCGGCCAGCCGCTGCATGCGCTGGCGGCTGGTCGGGCGCATCAGGGCGATCTGCGGCACGGTCAGCGGACCCAGCAGCGCCAGGCTGCGCAGGAAGCCGAAGGCGCCGCCGCCCCAGCTGGTGATCAGCCCGGTCTTCTGGCCGAGCGCGCGGATGCGGAAAAAGCACTGGGCGACGTCGAGCATCAGCGCCGCGACCAGCTCGGCCTTGCCTGCCGCGCGGCGCACCGCGCTGGTCTGTCGTGCCGACGCCATTGCTTGGGTTCCCATTGCTCACGTTGCGCATCATTGCCTGGTGCCGGTTTCTGCCAATTGACACCCATGTTGTCAATCGGGCAGGATGACACCTTGGTTGTCATCAGGAGCGGGACATGGTCACCGACCCGGACATCGCCGGCGTCATCGCGCGCCCGCCGCTGCTGTTCCTCGGTGCCCTGCTGCTCGGGCTGGTGGCGGATGTGCTGCTGCCATTGCCGATCGCGGTGCCGATCGCGGTGTCGCAGCTGGACGCCTTGCGCTGGGGCATCGGCGGCGTTCTGGGCCTGATCGGCCTGGCGCTGTTCGCTGCGGCATTTCGCGGCTTCTTCCGCGCCGCGACGCCGGTGCCGACGAACCAGCCGACGCGCGCGCTGGTGACATCGGGCATTCATCGCTGGACCCGCAATCCGATCTATCTCGGCATGTTCCTGGTCTACCTCGGTGTCGCCATCGCCGCGCGCAGCGCATGGTGTCTCGTCCTGCTGCTGCCGCTCGCCCTCGCCGTCCGCTACGGCGTGGTCGCCCGCGAGGAGGCCTACCTGGAACGGCGCTTCGGCGCGGCCTATCGCGACTACAAGGCTCGCGTGCGCCGCTGGATCTAGCGGCCGCGCCGTGCGCGTCCGCTGGATCTCGCTGCTTCTCGCCGCCGCGGTTCTGCTGCCGGGCGGCACCGGTGCGGCGCGGAACTGGCGGACGGGAGAGGCCGCGGCGCCGCCCTTGCCGCTGGTGCGCGGCGGACCGCATGTCGACCTGCCGGCGCGGCTGTGGATCGACACCGATGCCGCCTGCGATGGCGGCGAGGCCGATCCGGACGACTGTTTTGCGCTCCTCGTCCTCCTGGCGGCGCCCGGCATCGAGATCGTCGGCATTTCGACCGTGTTCGGCAATGCCCCGCTCGCCGTCGTTGACCGGACGACGCGCCAGCTGATCGGGCGCATCGCCGGACGCTCGGACATCCCGGTCCACCAAGGCTCGGCGGGCGCGCCGGCAAGCTCGATCGAACCCGCGCATGCGGCGCTCGAGCGCGCGCTCGAAGGCGGTCCGCTCACCATCGTCGGCCTCGGACCGCTGACCAACGTCGCGGCGACGCTGCAGCGAAGGCCTGATCTGGCGGACAGGATCGGGCTGCTGGTTGCCGTCATGGGCCGCCGCCCGGGCCACGTCTTCCATCCGGCCGAGGGCAGGAGCTCGGCAGGGACGCTGCTCGGTCACGGGCCGATTTTCCGCGACTTCAATTTCGCCAAGGACCGGGCTGCGGCCGCCATCGTCCTGCGGCTGGTCCACCGCATCGGCCTCACGCCGTACGCAGCGGCGCGCGAGATCATGCTGACGCGCGCCGATCTCGCGCGGATGCAGGCTGGCTCTCCCGCCGCGGCATGGCTCGCCGACCGAGCCCAGCCGTGGACGACATATTGGGCAGCCGAGATCGGACTGTCCGGCTTCTATCCGTTCGATGCCCTGGCCGCGCTCTACGTGCTGCATCCGGAGCACTTCGCTTGCGCGCGGACCGCGGCATGGATTGCCAAGGACGACCGCCTGCCGGTGCCGTGGCGCGTCGTCGTCGGCGCAACCGGATTCCTTGTCGGTCATGCCTCCGAGCGGCCACGGACCGCGCTCGCGTCCGGTTCCGTCACCTATTGCGGCAGCGTCGACCAGGATCTCAAGGACGTGCTGATGCGGCTGTTGACGCAGCCGGCCAGAGCACCCGTTGCACGACGCTCAGCGCGCCGCACTTGCGTCCGACGCAACCTTGTCGGGCATCTTCATCCGCAAGGACCCGGCCTTCGCCCTGTTCTCGTCGATACCGCGGCAGCAGACCGCGATCCAGGCCGCCTGCGACATGGTGATGCTAGCTGACCGCCTCCGCTCGCCGCGCCACCGGCTTGGCGCTGGTGCCGAGCAGCAGCCGCTTCGCCGCGCGCGCCGCTTCCGCGGCGTATTCCGGCTTGCCGTGGATCAGCAGCAGCGACAGGCAACCCTCGAGCAGCAGCATGACCTGGCGCGCCGCCGCAGGCGCATCGCTGACGTCGCGCGCCGCCAGCATGCCGGCCAGCCACGCCTCGACCGCTTCCTTGTGCCGGCGGGCGATGGCGCGCGCGGGATGGCCGGGCAGATCGGCCAGCTCCATCACCAGCCGGGTGAAGCCGGCGCCCTGCCAGCGCGGCTTGCCGGCCCAGGCCGCGAGCTCGGCGAACAGCGCGTCGACCAGCTCGCCGACATCGCCGCCGACATCGCCGCCGACATCGCCGCCGACATCGCCGCCGACATCGCCGCCGAGCCGGCCCGACCAGGCGCCGATCCGCTCCAGCGCCAGGCCATGATGGAACTCCAGCACCTGCGCCAGCAGCTGGTCCTTGCTCTCGAAGTGGTAGTACAGCGATCGCTTGGTGAGCTTTGCCCGTTCGGCGATGTCGTCGATGCCGACGCGGCCATAGCCCTGCTGGTAGAACAGCTCGTAGGCCGCTTCGAGGATGCGCGTCCGCGTGGCGCCCGATGATCTTCCCATGGTGCTGTCCGAAGTACACTGCCTGGTGAGTGGGACGACTATGCTGCGGCTGGCAGGCTGGTGCCAGGGGGTGACAGGGAGTGACAGCCGATGACGAAGACGGCCGGCGGCGTGCAGCGCATGCAATTTCGCGTCGCCACGCTCAACCTGGAGCAGGACCACAAGCGCTGGGACGCGCGCCGGCCGCTGATCGAGGCGGAAATCGGCCGGCTGCAGCCCGAGCTGCTGGCGCTGAACGAGGTCAGCCTGCCGCTGCAGGCGGCGCGGAGCTTGCAGCAGTCGCTGCGGACCCCGCTCCGCGCCGACTACAACCTGGTGCAGCAGACCCGCGCGAATGCCCTGTCGCGGATCGAGGCGGAGGCGCTGCTGAGCCGCTTGCCGATTGTCGAGACCGGCAACCTCGACTTCCAGACCCGCGACATCGTCGCGCTGGTGGCGCGCGTGCTGGTCGACCGCACGCCGGTCGACGTCTACGTCACCCACCTCTACATGTCGCGCGGCCGCGACGCGCTGCGCCTGCACCAGGTCGAGCAGCTGATCGACTGGATCGACACGCGCCGCCCGGTCGGCGCCAGCATCGTCTGCGGCGACTTCAACGCCAGCCTGGACGCCGCCTCCGCGGCGCTGATGGCGACGCGCTTCCGGCCGACGCAGACCGAGCCGACGGCGTTCACGCCGCTCGCCGGCAGCGACGGCCAGGTCTCGCACCCCTGCTGGCCGCGCATGGACCGCTGCATCGACTACATCTGGGTCTCGCCCGAGCTGCGCGTGGTGGCAAGCGCGGTCTGCTTCAACCAGCCGAGCGCCGACGACCCGACGCTGTGGCCGTCGGACCACGCCGGCGTCTGGGCCGACCTGGAGCTCTAGCTCCGGCGTGCCGCTCATCGCTGCCGCGCCGCCATGCAACGGCGAAACATCACCGCCCAGGTCCGCTGCGGTACGCGCCAGAGCAGCAGGAAGAGATGCTCGCCGCGATCCGCCCGGTGCCGGCGCACCGCTGCGCTGACCGATGCAGGCACTGCCGCGTCCCCGACGTCATCCTGGCCGAGCAACGCGCTTACCTGGGCCTGATCCTGCTCGACCAGGGTTGCTCGGAGGTATACCGGGGAGTGTATTTCCCGGCCTGGCCGGCCGCATTAGCGTCACTGGCGACCTGGCGACCTGGCAACCTGGCGATCTGGACGGAGTGGCTCATGCAGCCCGAGAAATTCGAGCGCGCGGCGCGGCAGATGCTCGATCCGGCGGCATTCGACTACTTCGCCGGCGGCGCGCTGGAGGAGCGGGCGTTGCTGGCCAACGAAGCGGCGTATGCCCGCATCAACCTGTACCACCGGGCGTTCCGGGCGGCGGTGGTGCCCGACCTGTCGACGGCGATCCTCGGCCAGCGGCTGTCGATGCCGCTGCTGATCGCGCCGGTGGCGCTGGCGCTCGGCGCCGATGTGGTGGCGATCGGCCGGCTGCCGCTGTGGGGGCTGGTGACGAATGGCTCGGCCGGCGTCTCGGCCGTGCTGGAGACCTTGCGCGCGGAGATCGGCAACACCATGACGCTCTGCGGCGTCGCCGACCTCCGCGGCATCAACCGCGACCTGGTGGTGCGCGAGCACGACCTGGCGAGCCGCTGGAGGTGACATCGATGCGCATGGAAACGCTCAAGCTGCGCGGCATCACCGCCCGGCCGGTGGTGCTGCCGCTCAGGCGGCCGGTGGTGGCGCGGATCGCCACCATCGCCGAATGGCCGCTGATCCTGATCGACCTGCACACCGAGGCGGGCATTGTCGGGCGCAGCTACCTGGAGCCCTACATCGTCAAGACGATGAAATACCTGGTCCCGGCGCTGCACGACCTGGGCGAGATGCTGAAGGGCCGGGCGATCCACCCGCTCGAGCTGTACGACGCCGCCCGCCGCTCGCTGCACTTCGTCGGCTACCAGGGCCTGGCGATGATTGCCGTCGCCGGCCTCGACATGGCCGCCTGGGATGCGCTGGCCCAGGCCGCGGGCGTGCCGCTCTGCGTCCTGCTCGGTGGCTCGGTCGGCCCGGTCAACGCCTACAACAGCAACGGCCTGTGGCTGAAGGAGCCGCAGGCCGTCGCCGCCGAGGCGCTCGAGCTGCGCGACGAGGGCGGCTTCCGCGGGCTCAAGCTGCGCATGGGTCGCCCGCGGCTCAAGGACGACCTGGCGGCGCTCGACGCGGTGCGCGGCGCGGTCGGCGACGACATGGCGCTGATGGTGGACTTCAACCAGGGACTGCATCTCGGCGAGGCGCTGGAGCGCTGCCATGCGCTGGACGATGCCGGCCTCGCCTGGCTCGAGGAGCCGATCGTCTACGACAACCTCGACGGCTATGTGCAGCTCGCCGCCGAGCTGCGCACCCCGGTGCAGATCGGCGAGAACTTCTACGGGCCGCGCGACCTGCATGTCGCGCTGCAGCGCCGCGCGTGCGACTACGTCATGCCGGACTTCATGCGGATCGGCGGCGTCACCGGCTGGATGCGCGCCGCGGCGATCGCCGGCGCCCATGGCGTGCCGATGTCGTCCCACCTGTATCCCGAGGTGGCGGCGCATGTCATGCGCGCGACGGAAACCGCGCACTGGCTGGAGTGGCAGGATTGGGCCGATCCGATCCTGCAGCAGCCCTACCCGATGCGCGGCGGCCAGCTGGAGATTCCGGACCTGCCGGGCACCGGGCTGGCATGGAACGAAGCGGCGGTGCAGACCTACCGCTACGAAGGCTGACGGGTACCGGAGCGAGGCATGACCGTCTACGTGATCGCCCAGCTGTCATTCACCGAGCGCGCGCGCTATGACCGTTACCAGGCGCGGTTCGCCGAGGTGTTCAAGCCGTTCGACGGCCGGCTGCTCGCCGCCGACGAGCGCCCGAAGCTGCTGGAGGGCGCCTGGCCGCACGACAAGCTGGTGATGATGTCGTTTGCCGACGAGGCCGCGGCCTATCGCTTCCTGCGCTCGCCGGAATACCGGGCGATCGCCGAGGATCGCAAGGCGGGCGCCGACGCGGTCGTGCTGCTGGTCGCCGGGCTGCCGGCAACCCCCTGAGTGAACGCGCCACCCTGTGCGCACGCGCTCGTATGGACCAAGATTCACGTTTCGGATCGATTCGATCCGAGACGATCTTGGTCCAGCGTCCGTGTCAGATCACCCGCTGCGTCCGCGAGAAGGCCATGTAGAGCTCGTGCGCCTGGCGCCCGACCGGGCCCGGTTGCAGGTCGCGGCTCTCGAAGCGGCTGACCGGCTGCACCTTGCCGGCATTGCCGGTGGTGAACAGCTCGTCGGCCTGGTCGAGCTCGTCGACGCGCACGGTGCGCTCCTCGACCTTGACCCCGGCGCCGCGCAGCAGCTGGATCACCCGGAAGCGGGTGACGCCGGCCAGGAAGGTGCCGTTCGGGATCGGCGTCACCACGGTGCCGTCGCGCACCAGGAAGATGTTGGCGCTGCAGGTCTCCGCCACGTTGCCGACCGCGTCGAGCACGATGCCGTTCTGGAAGCCGCGCGCCACCATCTCGGCGACGCCCCGGCTGGAGTTCGGGTAGAGGCAGCTGGCCTTGGCCGCCGTCGTGGCGCTCTCCGGCGTCGGCCGGCGGATGCTGCGGCACAGGCCCAAGGTGAGCGGCGTGCCGGCGCGCATCGGCTGGCGATAGACGCAGAGCAGGAACTGGGTCGATTCCGGATCGACCGACATCGGCACCGAGCCGCCCTTCATCGCCCAGAACATCGGCCGCACATAGAGCTCGGCCTTGGGCCCGAAGCGGCGCACCGCCTCGTGCATCAGCACCAGGATCTCCTCGGCCGACCTCGTCGCCTTGAGCCCCAGCGCCCGGGCCGAGCGCACCACCCGCTCGGCATGCAGGTCGAGGTCCGGCCCGCAGCCCTCGAAGGCGCGGCCGCCGTCGAACACGATCGAGCTCAGCCAGAAGGCGTGATCGCGCGGCCCCAGGATCGCCGGGTTGCCCTCGTGCCAGGTGTCGTTCCAGTAGGTGAGCGTGTCTATCTGTGCCATGCGTGCCTTGCGTCCCCTTCTCCGACCTGCGTTCTCGATTCATAGCAGAGGGGCGTCAAGGGCCACTTGACGCAGGACACACAGCCGCATTCCCCTGGATGCAGAAAAATCGCGGGGGGAAGCATGGAGACCTATGACTTCATCGTCGTCGGCGCCGGCTCGGCCGGCTCGGTGCTGGCCAACCGGCTGAGCGCCGACCCGCGGCACCGGGTGCTGGTGCTGGAAGCCGGGCGCGAGAGCCATCCCTGGTCCTGGATCCCGGTCGGCTTCGCCAAGCTGATCGCCAACCCTAAGGCGAACTGGCTCTATTCGTCCGAGCCGGAGGCGGCGACCGGCCAGCGCCGCGTGCCGATCCCGCGCGGCAAGCTGCTCGGCGGCTCGTCCGCGATCAACGGCATGGTGTTCGTGCGCGGCCAGGCGCAGGACTACGACACCTGGGCGCAGCTCGGCAATCGCGGCTGGAGCTATCGCGAGGTGCTGCCGATCTTCCGCGACATGGAGAGCTTCCAGGGCGACGCCGACGAGGAATATCGCGGCCGCAACGGCCCGCTGAAGGTGACCGAGAGCCACGAGACCGGCGCGATCTACGACGCGCTGATCAAGGCCGCCGGCGAGGTCGGCATCGCCTATACCAAGGACTACAACGGCGCCAGGCAGGACGGCATCGGCATGACCCAGGCGACCATCCGCGGGGGTCGCCGCATGAGCACCGCGGTCTGCTACCTGGACCCGGCCCGCAGCCGGGCGAACCTGACCATCGTCACCGACGCGCTGACCGAGGGCCTGCTGTTCGACGGCAAGCGCTGTGTCGGCGTGCGCTACAACGTGCAGGGCCAGCCGCGCCAGGCCCGCGCCACCCGCGAGGTGGTGGTCAGCGCCGGCTCGATCAACTCGCCGCAGCTCCTGGAGCTTTCCGGCATCGGCCAGCCCGAGCGGCTGAAGGCGGTCGGCATCGAGGTGCGCCACGAGCTCAAGGGCGTCGGCGAGAACCTGCGCGACCACTATTCGCCGCGGATGAAGTGGACGGTGCCGGCGGCGCTTGGGCTGACCTACAACGACAAGATGCGCGGCCTTGGCCGCGTGGCGCAGGCGCTGCGCTACGCGCTCAACCGCAAGGGCCTGCTCGGCCTGCCGGCGGCGCCGATCCGCGCCTATATCCGCACCCGCGCCGGGCTGGAGGCGCCGGACGCGGCGATCTCCTGGATCCCGTTCCTGGTGGGAGAGAACTTCCAGCTGGCGAAGACCTCCGGCGTCACCGCGATCATGAACATCCTGCGCTCGGAGAGCACCGGCAGCATTCATGTGTCGTCGAGCCGGCCCGATGTGCCGCCGGCGGTCCGCTTCAATTTCCTGAGCGCGCCGCTGGATCGCGAGGTGACGCTGGAAGCGATGCGCATCACCCGGCGCATCATGACCGCGCCGGCGATGCAGGGCATCGCCACCGACGAGATCGCGCCCGGGGTGAACATCAGCGCCGATGACGAGCTGCTCGACTGGGTGAAGAACAACGCCGAGACCACCTATCACCCGGTCGGCACCTGCAAGATGGGCGCCGACCCGATGGCGGTGGTGGACGACCAGCTCCGGGTGCACGGCCTCGCCGGCCTGCGCGTCGCCGATGCCTCGATCATGCCGACGCTGACCTCGGGCAACACCAACGCGCCGTCGATCATGATCGGCGAGAAGGCGGCGCGGATGATCCTGGCGTCGACGGCGTCTACAGCGTCAACGGCGTCGGCGGCGTCGGCGCAAGCCGCCGCGGCATGAGCGAGACCCGCGATCCGGACGCCGCTGCGCGCACCGCGCTCCGCCTGATCGGACCGGATCCGGCGAACTGGGTGCCGGACCGGCCCGGCATCGACCACAACGTCGCCATCATCGGCGGCGGGCAGACCGGCTGCGCGCTGGCCTTCGCGCTGCGGCGCGCCGGCATCGGCAAGGTGACGGTGCTGGACGCGGCAGTGGACGAGGAACGCGCCGGCATCTGGCTGAACGCGGCGCGGATGAACCTGCTGCGCACGCCGAAGACGCTGCCGGGACCGGAGCTCGGCATCCCGGCGCTGAGCTTCCAGGCGTGGTACGAGGCGCGGCACGGCGAGGCGGCCTATGCCGCGATCGACCGCATCAAGCGCACCGACTGGGCCGACTATCTCGCCTGGTATCGGCGGTTCCTCGGCATCGCGCCGCGCTACCGCACGCGGGTCCGGCGGATCGAGCCGGCCGGCGACCACTTCCGCCTGCACCTCGACCGGTCGACGGAAACCGCGCGCAACATCATCCTGGCAACCGGGTTCCTGGGCGGTGGCGGCACCTGCATCCCGACCGAGCTGAGCCGCGACCTGCCGGCCCAGCGCTACGCCCACACCGAGGAGGCGATCGACTTCGCCGCGCTCCGCGGCAAGACCGTCGGCGTGATCGGCGCCGCCGCCTCGGCCTTCGATGCCGCCGGCGTCGCGCTGGAGCATGGCGCGGCTGAGGTGCACCTGTTCGCCCGGCGCAGCACCATCGCGGCGATCCCGATCACCCGCTCGCGCGGCTTCGCCGGCGCCTATGACAACTACCACCAGCTGCCGGACGCCGATCGCTGGCAGCAAGCGCTGCGCTTCTTCCGCTCCGGCTCGACGCCGACCACCGACGCGATCGAGCGCGCGGTCGCCTATCCCAACTTCCACCTGCACCTCGCCGCGCCCTGGACCGGCGCACGCGAGCAGGGCGGCCAGGTGGAAGCCAGCATCAACGGCGCGACGTATCGGCTCGACT
>JADMIO010664073.1_pt1 | contig 10868 bp, 11 predicted proteins | sample 8958161 | NCBI WGS metagenome assembly JADMIO01 (sample SAMN16585339, study PRJNA669376) | soil metagenome | isolation source: Crop rotation soil | place: USA: Cullars Rotation, Alabama | collected 2011 | reverse complement strand
ATCACCAATGCCATTAAGGACCTATCAATTAAAGTACTTATTCCAACTCCTTTAACGCCCATTGCTTCAAAACCAAACATTCCTCTTACCAATATAATTCCAATAACAATGTTGATGATATTGCCAAAAATTGAAATTAGCATTGCTTGTAGAGTAAAGCCCAATCCCTCTGCAAACTGCTTAAAAGTTTGAAAAATCATTAATGGAACAATAGAAAAAGACAAATAACCAAGATATGGTTTGGCATAGAAGACAACCTCTGGAGATTGACCAATATGGTCGATTAAAGCAAGGGTGCCAAAATGGATAAGAACATACAGGAATAACCCCGTGATTATATTAATGATTAAACTATTTGATAATAATCTACCACATTCATTATTGTCTTGTCTACCATTTGCTTGTGCTATCAAAGGAGTTAGACCATATGAGATACCCAAGCCTAAAACTAAAACCAGCATAAACAAACTATTAACCAAAGAAACTGCAGCTAATTGTGTTGTGCCTGCAAATTGACCTACTATAATGCTATCGGCCATGTGCACAGCCATATGCCCAATTTGAGAGCCAACAATTGGTAAGGCAAGGATTAAATTTTCTTTATAGTAAGATTTATATTTGGCGAATAGTGCTTGTTGCATAAGCTACAAAGGTGGTGTTTTAATCCCGCAAAGCGGAAAATAAAAAAGGATTATTTCACCTCTGCTGCAGTAAAATATTCTTCCTTTTCTGAAATGTGCGGCAACAAAACTCCAGTTAAAATTAATCCCACAATAATTTTTTGAGCCTTTTTATGTGCGCTTTTAATGAGCTTGCTATATTCTTTTAATGTGATTCTGCCGTGTTCTTCCAAGTAGGTTAAAAGCTTCTTTTCATATTCACTGTATGATATTAATTGACCATTTTCGTTATTGCTTTCCTTTAAAACATCGACAATTATTTTACTGGCAAGAACACTTTTATCCTTAACACGGAAATAAACCCACCACTTTTTATTCTCGTCTAAAGCATAATGGGGTTTTAAATCACTTTTAGGGATATCTACTACCAAAACAATCTTGTCATCTATATAAACTTCTTCGAACTTTGGTTCTATTGCTGGTTTGCAAAAAGAATGAGCAGCTCTAGTTATCATGAACTTTTCTTCGTCTTCAGATTTTACACCTTTGATAACGCCATCATCTGCCACACCTATTAAAAGTTTACCACCACGATTATTAGCAAAAGCCACTAATGTTTTAGCTATTTTCTCTGTATTACTAATGGTTTTCTTAAAATCTAAGCTTACGTTTTCGCCTTCTAAAATTAATCTCTTGATATTCATAGCTCTGCATTTTAAATAGCAACTTTTTGTTTCTCTCCAGGGAACTTTGTGCGCAAATAAATCTCATTCATTACCGTTGCGCACAATTCACCTTCTTTATCAAATAATTCCATTGGATAGGCCATTACGAATTTTCCTTTCTCATTTAAAGCAAATTCAGCCTCTGTTATCATTTCATCTGTAATCTTTATGGTAAAATATAGATTTGTTAATCCAGGTTTGAGATATTTTATAGATGCACTTTTTAGCCAAACTCGAACTTTAAACCCTCTGCGTTGCATTAATTGGTCAAATAAGATGGCGTAAAATGGGTCGGTAGCAGCATAAATAGAACCTCCAAATATCGAACCGTTGTAGTTTCTGTTTAAAAAGCTATTACTAATTTTTACATCTACACCCAAAAAACCCGGATGAAACTTTTTAACCCAAATGCGCTGAAATAATAGTGGCGGATAAAAACACATCGCCCATTTAAGGGTTCTTTCGGAAACTATCATGATGCTTAAATATCAGAATTAGAATTGGAGTTTAAAAGTTTAATTGTTAACGCTTGGAAAGTTTTAAGCTATATAATTATAGATTGGCAAGTAAAATTTGAAAAAGCAAAACCATAAAGAATAAACGATAATTGAAACGAAACAATTTAATTAACAACACGTTAGGGCTTTAGTTAATTAATAAACTCACTGGATGGTGGGCATATTTACGTGAAAAAAACATTAGACATTACCTATGTTTAAGTAAATTAAAAACCCTAAGCAATAGACGTATTGCATAGGGTTTTATTTTTTAAGTAAAATTAGTAAATTGCTATATGCATATATATGACACATTAACTGCTGCGGTAGCTGATTTAGAAAAAAGAGGTTACGAATATGATTTTAACCTGGCTCAAGATTGTATTGAATGTAAATCTTTAGACCTTCAGCTAATGCCCGAAGAATTTGAAATAGATGAATTTTATCGTTTTGAAGGTATGACCGACCCAGCGGACAGTTCAGTAATTTATGCTATATCATCGCCAGTTGGCAATTTAAAAGGTGTCATAATAGATGCTTATGGCGCTTATGCCGACAACATTTCTGCCGAATTGCTTGATAAACTAAAAGTTCATCATGATAGTTAATTGCTAACATTAATTTTTTGATTTAAGATAAAACCGTTAACCAATTTCTCTCGTAAATGAGGTAACAAAAAACTTAAAACAAAATATTAAATAGTATGAAAAAGCAATTTTTAAGCCTAGCAATGGGCGTGGCATTTTTTGCGTCTATCGCAGCGTGTAGTTCTTCAAAAACAGATTCTTCTACAGACACTACCGGGGTAGATACTAATACTGTAGCAATGGATTCTCCTTCAACAGAAACTGGTGTTGAAGTTGGTGGTGCCATGATGGTTCCTTCTAAAAACATTGTAGAAAATGCAGTAGGTTCTAATGATCACACAACATTAGTAGCAGCAGTTAAACAAGCTGGATTGGTTGAAACTTTAAGCGGCGTTGGTCCATTTACGGTTTTTGCTCCAACAAATGAAGCATTTGCAGTAATTCCTAAAGCTACATTAGATGGTTTAATGAAACCTGAAATGAAGGCAGATTTAACTAAAATTTTAACTTACCATGTAGTACCAGGCGCTTTAAAAGCTGCTGACTTAAAAGATGGCCAAGAGTTAACAACTGTACAAGGTGGTAAACTTAAAGTATCTATTAAAGATGGTAAAGTAATGATTAACGGAGCAAATGTAACCATTGCAGATGTTGTTTCTAGCAACGGAGTTACGCACGTTATCGATGGTGTTTTAATGCCGAAATAAAAATACATGTTTAAATAGTTGATTAATTTGAAAGCCAATTCACTATGAGAATTGGCTTTTTTGATTCTATCTATTTTTTTGTAGTTTAATGGCGTTAAACTAAACCAACATATGAATCCATCTAATAAGCGCAACGTTACGCTAATTATTATTGTAGCCGCACTAGGTTACTTTGTAGATATTTATGATTTAATCCTTTTTTCTGTAGTTCGAGTTGCTAGTCTAAAAAGTCTTGGAGTTTCTACAGACGATATGTTAAGCGTAGGTGCAAGCATTATCAATAGTCAAATGTTCGGGATGCTGGTTGGAGGAATTCTTTGGGGCATATTAGGAGATAAAAAAGGTAGGCTAAGCGTTTTGTTCGGTTCTATCATTGTTTATTCTTTAGCAAACATAGCCAATGGTTTTGTAACCACAGTGCCTGCATATATTGTTATTCGTTTTATTGCAGGTGTTGGCTTAGCAGGAGAGTTAGGTGCAGGTATAACATTGGTTACCGAAAGTATGAGTAAAGAAAACAGAGGCTATGGAACAATGATTGTTGCTGGTGTTGGCTTGTTCGGAGCAGTTGCGGCAGCAATGATTGGCGGTCATTACACTTGGCAAACTAGCTACTTTATAGGTGGTGGAATGGGCTTGTTGCTTTTGTTTTTGCGTGTTGGTTTAGCTGAATCAGGTTTGTTTAAAGAAGCTAAGGAAGCCAATATTCAACGTGGTAACATATGGATGTTATTTAATAACGGTAGTAGGTTTAAGAAATATTTATGCTGTATTTTAATTGGCTTGCCACTTTGGTTTGTAGTTGGCGTATTAATTACCTTTTCTCCAGAATTTGGTAAAGCACTAGGGGCAACAGGTGTTATTAATGCTGGTAAAGGTATCATGTATTGTTATATCGGTATTGCCGTAGGCTTCAATAAGAAGCCGGGCGACACGCTGAGCGAACACGTCTGGTCATGGTTCGCCACGCAAAGCGGCAGTACAGGCAAGCCTTCGGGTTGGGTGCGTGCTCGACGCTTTGCGCTACTGGCCTTCATGGGTTGGCTCACTGCCCACTTCATGACGGGCGGTCGCTTCTAGCGCTGCCGCGCCCAGCCTTCGTCGCACTGCCGCGGACCCAGGTGAGCGCCGCCTGCACGGATTCCTGCATCACCGGACCCAACTGCCCGGTCATGATCAGACCCTTGTTGCCGCCAGGCATGCGTCCCGCTTCGATGAACAGCACATCGCCGCCGACTGGCGTCCATGCCAGCCCGACCGCGACTCCCGGGCGGCTGGTTCGCTCCTCGACTTCGCTGTCGCTGCGAAATCGCGGCGCGCCCAGATCCTTCGCCACCAGCTCGGGCGTCACCACTATCTTTTCCCGCGTGCCCTCGGCAATCCGGCGCGCCTGCTTGCGGCAGATCGTCCCGATATTCCGTTCCAGATTGCGTACGCCGGCCTCGCGCGTGTAGCGCTGCACGATGTAGCGCACGGCGTCGTCGCTGAATTCGATATCTTTTTCCGAATCCAGGCCATTCTCCGTTGTCTGCCGCGGAATCAGGTAGCGGAACGCGATGATCACCTTTTCCTGCTCGGTATAGCCTTCGAGCGGGATAATCTCCATCCGGTCGCGCAAGGCGTCCGGGATCGGGTCCAGCACGTTCGCCGTCGTGATGAACAGAACTTTCGAGAGGTCGAACGGCACATCCAGGTAATTGTCCCGAAACGTCGAATTCTGCTCCGGATCCAGCACTTCGAGTAGTGCGCTAGCCGGATCGCCGCGAAAATCGCGTCCCAGCTTGTCCACTTCGTCGAGCATGAACACCGGATCGTTGCTTCCCGCGCGCCGCAAACCCTGCATGATCTGGCCGGGCAGCGCGCCGATGTACGTGCGGCGATGCCCGCGGATCTCCGCCTCGTCGTGCATTCCGCCCATCGAAATACGTGCGAACTTACGGCCCAGCGCGCGCGCGATGGAACGGCCGAGCGACGTCTTTCCCACACCCGGAGGCCCCACGAAACACAAAATGGGCCCTTTCAGAACCGGCCGGAGTTGCAGCACCGAGAGGTAGTCCAGAATGCGATTCTTCACCTTCTCCAGATCGTAGTGATCCTCGTCCAGAATCTCTGCCGCGCGTTTTACGTCCACCTGTGAGCCGGAAGACGTGTTCCATGGGAGATTAGCCATCCACTCCAGATAGGTGCGCGTAATTCCGTACTCGGGCGAGGCGGGCGACATACGCGCCAATCGATTCAACTCGCGGAGCGCCTCGGTCTTGACTTCCTCTTTCATCCCGGCGCCTTCCAGCTTCTTGCGCAGTTCCTCGATATCGCGCGAGGCGTCGTCGCCCTCGCCCAGCTCCTTTTGAATCGCCTTCAACTGCTCACGCAGATAAAACTCACGCTGGTTGGCCGAAAGCTGTCCCTGCACCTGGTCCTGTATCCGCGAACGCAGTTCGATCAGCTCGAGCTCGCGCGTCAGGTGGCGGTGAATTTCGTTCAGGCGGGCCATCCCGTCGAGCTCTTCCAGCAGTTTCTGCCGCTCCACGTGACCAAGCGCGGGCAGCGTCCCCGCCACATAATCCGCCAGGCGGCCGGGCTCGGTGATGTTCGACGCGTTGATTGCCAGCTCGTCGGAGAGATTCGGCGATGCATTCACAATCTGCTGGAACAGGCTCGTCACATTCTGTCGCAGCGCCTCCACCTCGGGAGTGATTGGAGGCTCGATCTCGGAAAGCTTTTCTACCCGCGCCCGCAGGAACGGCTCGGTGCCCGTGAACTCGGTGGTGCGAATTCGCGACAGGCCTTCGCAGAAAAGCAGGAGGTTGTCCTTAGGAACTTTGATCGCCTTGTGCATCACGCAGACCGTGCCGACCTGATACAGGTCGTCCGGTGTGGGAGCCTCAACCCGCGGATCAAGTTGCGACACGACCGCGAGCGTGCGATTCTCGCCGAGCGATTGCACCAGCGCCAGCGACGCTGGCCGGCCCACTGTAATTGGCAATAGCGCTCCGGGGTAGATCACTGTGTCGCGCACCGTGAGGACCGGTAGTTCGTCCGTGGTTTGCGGAGGAGGGCTCACGACCGCTGTAGCTTCAGGTTCTTCTGCCATTCACTATCAGTGTAATGGGTGTACCCCGTTTGAACGGAACGCCTTCCCCACAATCGCAACGATCGCGTGACGAAAAGATCAGGGATCTGGTTATGTGCCCTTCGGATAGCAACCCAGGATGCGAAGAAAGTCGGCGATCTCGCGCAGGTGGTTCAGGGCGTTTCTGGCCACGTCGGAATCGTCGCGTCCCAGGAAATCCAGGTAGAAGAGATATTCCCAAGGTTTTCCCCGCAAGGGCCGCGACTCGATCTTCATCAGATTGAGATCCCGGAGAGCAAAAGCACTCAGAGCGCGGAAGAGTGCGCCGGGGATATTTCGCGTACTGAAGACCAGTGAGGTCTTCCACTGCGTTCCGGCCGGCGGCCGGACGGGATGCCTTCGGGCATATTCCGGAGTCCGAAGTAAGAAAAATCGTGTGAAATTCTGCCGGTCGCTTTCGATCGAGCGCTTCAAAATTCGAGCGCCGTAGATCTCGGCAGCCACCTGGCTGGCAATTGCCGCCGCGTCCGAAAGTCCTTCGGCCATAATCATTTTCACGCTCCCGGCCGTGTCATAGAATGACGTGCGGTCGAGCTGCGGATTTTTCGAAAAAAAGTCCAGGCACTGATTTAAAGCGACGGGGTGCGAATATACACGTTTAATCTGTGAGAATTTGACCCCGCTCGGTGCAATTAAATTGTGGACGATGCGTACATTGGTTTCCGCTACGATCGGTAGTTCAAAGGTCACCAAGTGATCGTAGTTTTCGTGGACGCTGCCCGCCAGCGTGTTCTCAATGGGTACTACCGCTCCTGTGGCGCGGCCTTCTTTCAGGCCCACAAACAGATCCTCAAAGCGAACACACGGAAGCACTTCCACGTCTGGACCACAGAGCTTTCGGGTGGCCACTTCGCTAAACGCGCCGCGCTCGCCTTGAAACGCGATTACCTCCTTTCGCAGGCTCATCGGGCCGCTCCGTCCCAGCGTTTCACCTGGGAATCGGTCAGTCCGGCAAGGTCCATTACCCTATCGACGCTGTGATCCACAATATCCATTACGGTCTGAGGTTGATGATAAAACCCGGGAATAGGAGGAGCAATAATAGCTCCCATTTCCGCTAATTGCGTGAGATTTCTCAGATGTCCGAGATGGAATGGCATTTCTCGGACCATTAAGATCAATTTGCGCCTTTCTTTCAGCATCACGTCAGCGGCGCGGATTAATAAATTGGAGCTGATGCCTCCGGCGATCGCCGACATGGTGTGGATCGAGCAAGGAGCCACGATCATGACGTCCATTCGGGACGAGCCGCTCGCCAGACGCGAACCGATGTCCTCGACGCTATAGGAAAAGTCCGATAGCTTCCGTGCCTCAGCCTGAGTCTTACCTGTTTCGATTTGCAACGTCTTTTCACCTGACCGCGTCAGGATGAGATGAATTTCCACAGCTCCGCGAGAACGCAGGCGCTCCAGCAGCCGCCAACCGTAAATCGCTCCACTAGCCCCGGATATGCCGATGATAACCTTAGTTGTCATTTTCGGTGTTGTTCCGTTATCAGAACAAAAGCTCCTGTTTTCTCTTGCCCGTGAACTCGACGGAGGCTATAATCCGGCAAGCGGCGAATGCCGGCTGCCAGGCGCCTTGAACGGCATCAAGCGGGATCATATCATGGAGCGGCCAGGCGAAAGGCTCAAACGCGTCAGAGAAAAGTTGAGACTGACCTACCGGGACGTCGAAAAGGCCAGTCTGAAAATTGCCACCCGGCATGCCAGCGATGAGTACGTAATCGCACTCAGCCGCCTGGCCGATATCGAGAATAAAGGCACGGTTCCAACCATCTTTCGGCTTTATGCTTTATGCGCAATCTACCGGCTCGATGCGCGTGAGGTCCTCAACTGGTATGGCGTTTCCCTGGAAATGCTACCCTCGGAATCCATTAATATTTCGCTCGACCAGACCCACATCGGACAATTTGCGGCGGACGGACCGGTCACTGTACCGCACTCTCCCGGCTTCGAGATCGATTTGAATTCCACGACTTTTTTAAGCCATGTGCTACGCCGCTGGGGAAAAGTCGGTCTCGCTTTGCTCAACGGGTATGATCTGCGCCAGCACCGGTTCGGCTTCATCGGCCTGCAGGATTGGTCGATGCACCCTGTCCTGCACCCCGGATCCATTGTGCTCATCGACGAAGGCCGGCGCCGCATCGCCGCCAACGGCTGGTCGACCGAACTGGATCGGCCGATCTACTTTCTCGAGCACCGCACCGGTTATCTTTGCGGGTGGTGTTCGCAGTCCGGCGATCAACTGCTCGTGCAGCCGCATCCTTCTTCCGAAAAGAAACCTGTCCTCTACCACAATGACGAAATCGACGTTATTGGTCAGGTGATTGGTATGGCGATGCTTCTGGAATCGAAAAAACGCCACCACGCTCGTAACGCAACAACTCCAGAAGAGTCTCTAAATCCGTAAGATAGAGTTGCTTCTCCACCTGGTGCGCAGTCGATGGCGGCAGTTCGCGATAAGGCAGCGCCTCCAGCGCGCACTGCGACGACGTGAGGTAGTCGTCCAGGTCCGCCTTTTGATCCGACAGGCTGAAGCTCAACCACTCGGTGAAGATCTGGTGGTGGCTATGGGAGAGAGTTCGGTCAGTGATCTCGCGTCCGACAATCTCGACTAACGGTCCATGCGCGTAGCGCCCGGTCAGTCGATCGCGTAGCGACGCGAGAAATACCAGCCGTCCGAAGAGGGTGGGAATCCGGGACAGAGTTCTGCGCCACAAATCCAGCGCTGGTCCTCCCGTCGATCCCGGTTTCGCCATGAAGTCCGACAGAACCTGCCTGATTCCTTTGCCCCGTGCGAGGCCCTGAGGTTTACAACTGCGAAGCCGCACGCTGCCAGCCTGCGTGCGCCGCCCAGGACTTGATTTTATATCACCGTCAGGGCCCATCGCGTTCCCCCGGAATTCCCACGACACTAAACATCGATAAGGTGAACGTTCTAATTTCAGAAAATATTTGAGAGAAACACCTTATGAGGGTTCGGTCGGCTATAGCCTAGTACCAGAATTACTAACAATTTGCAGGAAAGGAAATATAACCAAAATGAAAAAACTCGCCCTTCTCGCCCTTATTAGCCTCTCCCTGTTCGCCGCGAAAACCACGAACAAAGCGGATAACCCTATCCCTACTTGCGATCCTTGCCCTTGGGTCCGCTAAGGAATTAATATCGGAAGACAACGCGGCAGGCACGGAACTCGGTGATACGATCTTTGTTAGTATCGAGGTGGATAGCGCTCGATGACCGGTCCCGTGCTTGTTTGGTTTCTGAAAGCGGTTCTGCTGGTCGGCTCAGCTTTGATGGCTGTCAAGCTGTACCGAACGGCGTTGTTTCGCCTCTACCCCATCTTTTTCGCCTACTTCGTGTTCCGCGTTCCTAATAGCATCTGGCCTTTCTTTCTCGACACCTCCTCCGCCAGCTACCAAAAAGTCTGGATCTGCATGGAACCAGTCGTGCTCGGTTTCTATGTCCTCATGGTCAGTGAGCTTTACCGTCTGGTTCTCGCAAAATACAGGGGCCTATATACGCTCGGACGCTGGGCAATGTATCTCGCCATGACAGTTGCGGTGGTAATCTCGGCACTCAGTTTGATCCCTAGGATTAGCCCGAGTATGCCGCAGCGATCCAAGGTTATGGCGTATGTCATCGCTGCTGATCGCGGGATCAGTACCGCGCTTCTCATCTTCATCGTCGTGCTCCTTTTGGTTCTCAGTCGCTATCCACTACGCCTCAGCCGAAACGTGCGCAATTATGTCCTCATTTATTCGGTGTTCTTCCTCTGTAGTATTTTCACTATGTTGATGCGAACGCTGTTCGGGCTCCGAATGGCTGACCAGGTGAACGTGGTGCTGCTGGCAGGCACGGCAGCTTGCGTTGTAGCGTGGATTATCCTTTTGAGCCCACAAGGTGCTGAGGTGCGAATCGCAACCGTCCCCACGGGGCACGCCTCCGAGCACCATCTCCTCGGGCAGCTCGATGCCTTAAACGCCGCCCTCCTCAAGGTGGGCCGCCGTTCCACACCTCAGGTCATTTCCCAAAAAAGTTAATGCAATATCTTTTGTTAATCTGGTACCTGTTTTTCAGTGTTCCCGATTGCAATGCAGCAGCTTTACGGGTATTCTAACTTGGACGGTAAAAGGAATTCGAGATGAGTCTGCCCCTGCTGATACCGATTTTGGTCTGCGCCGCGCTAATCGTTGGATTAGCCTTGGCGCTTCGCAACCTCGCTTGCGCTGAGTCGTCGCTGCCCGTAACTGCAGAGTGGATCTCCGAGCTATCGACTGATCGTTACCGTCCTATGGTGCGGCTGCTCGATTCCACAGACATTCAATTTCTTCGCTCCCAGCCCGGGTACACGCGACAAATGGAATCCCGCCTGCGCGCACAGCGCTGCCAGATCTTCCGCGGGTATCTTCGCTGCCTGAACCTGGATTTTCAGCGCGTCGCCACGGCACTCAAAATTGTGATGAGCCAGTCCGAAAACGACAGGCCCGATCTCGCCGCCGCTCTGGTTCACCACCAACTGCGTTTCGCCGTCGGTATGCAGGTTGTTCGCTTCCGCCTGTTCCTCTTTCAGTACGGAATCGGCAGCGTCAACGT
>JADMIO011113669.1_pt1 | contig 10872 bp, 10 predicted proteins | sample 8958161 | NCBI WGS metagenome assembly JADMIO01 (sample SAMN16585339, study PRJNA669376) | soil metagenome | isolation source: Crop rotation soil | place: USA: Cullars Rotation, Alabama | collected 2011 | reverse complement strand
GCGGATCGTCGTAATAGATCTCGTACGACTTATCGATCGTCATGTGCGCGGACCACATGGCGTTTTCCATCTGGTCATAGACAGGAATGACATTTTCTTCCGTGCCGGTGTAGTGCACGCGCATCGCCTGCCCAGCCGGCGTCGGGCCGACCTTCACGCCGGCGACATAGATATTGCGCGGCGGCGTGCCCGTGAACGGAACGCCGATTTGGAAGCAGTATTGATGTGTCTGCTCGTTCCAGCCGGTCTCGACTGCAATCGGATTTCCGGAAGCCGCGAGATTGTGCGAGCCCATGAAAGCGCGCACGGCGACGAGGCTCTGCCGCACTGCTTCCTTGATCTCGGTTGCTTCTTGCGGCGAGCAGTATTCGTTGAACGCAAATTGCTGCGCGGTGACATTCACCACTTCGTAACTCAGCCCGCTCGACGTCGTGCCATCAATCGTGCGTCCGCCGTCGGACGGATGCGTCAAATCGTTTGTGACGGCTGGAAAGAACACGGCGGCAGCCGCCTGCACCGGACCGCCGTCCCTACCTTGGAAACGCGTGATTGGGTTGAAGCCCAGATCACGCTCGATACGTGCGTCCACGCGCGCGCCGCCGTTCTTCGGCGTCACGGTGTAAACAGCCCGACCTGTGCCGCCGTCCGCAAACGCGATTGGCGTCGTGATGACATTGTTGGCGACCGTCGCGCGCCCACTTTGTGTGACGCCCGCGCCAACCACCGTATTCGGCGCAGATGTTGAAAGCCGTGCGATCACACTTTGTGGCGCCATGGCGACGTCAAAGCCTTGTGCTTTCGACGCGCTCGACGGCAGCACTAATAGTGAAATGCCAAGTCCGGCGGCGATCACTACCACCAAGATGATGAGTATGCGCCCGATGCCCTGCATCCTTGTCTCCCTCGGTTCCCCCGCGCTTCCCTAGCAAATTCGAGCGCTGCGCCATACCCTTTTTGGGTCATGCGGATTCTAGAAGCGCCCTTGATTCAACGGGTTTGCGTGGCGGCGGCGCATAGATATGGTGCAAATCCGCATGAATGAGAAAACCGCCCCCGCTGGCCCAGTGACCTACGGCGGTTATTTGCGGTTGAAAGAATTGCTGGCCTGCCAGCGTCCCCAAAGCGACGAACACGACGAACTTCTCTTCGTTATCCTGCATCAGACCATGGAATTGTGGATGAAGCAGGCCATCCACGAAATCGGCGCTGCTCAACACGAAGTGCGCGCCGGCAATCTCGTTCCGGCTTACAAACATCTCGCGCGCGTTTCCCGTATCCAGGCGGTGATGACCCAAGCCTGGGACATTCTCGCGACGATGACGCCGGCGGATTATCTCAACTTCCGCGAATTGCTCGGCACGAGTTCCGGTTTTCAATCCTACCAATTCCGCGCGCTTGAGTTTCAACTTGGATTGAAGGACGCGTCGTTCCTGAAATTCCAGACGCCCGCCAGCGACGAATACAGAATGCTCAACGCTGCACTGCATGCTCCGAGCCTTTATGACGACGTAGTCGCGCAACTCGCGAAAGCCGGCTTCGATATTCCAAGTGCGGTGCTCGAACGTCCGCGCGAAGCGGCGTACGAACCGAGCGAAGCCGTTGAGAACGCGTGGCTCGCCGTCTATCGCGACACGCAGCAACACTGGGCGCTCTACCAGCTTGCGGAAAAGCTCTTGGATCTCGACGATGCGCTGCTGACGTGGCGCCACAAGCACGTGCTCACGGTCGAACGCATCATCGGCCGCAAACGCGGCACCGGCGGCACTGAAGGCGTCGGCTATCTACAGCAAACGCTCGCACGCCGCGCGTTCCCTGAAATCTGGTCGCTCAGGACGAAGCTGTGAAATCGTACAAGAAGCTCTTTTCGCGCGCGATCGCGGCCAATCCCAGCCGTCTTCACTTCGCTGCACATTCGCATCATCTCTGGCCTGATGGCTCCTACGAAGGCCATCTCGCCGCCTGGAATGATGCTGCAGAACTCTCGGATCGAAAGTGGGAGAAAATCTTCGGTGAAGTGATCCCGGAAGGTCAGAGCCACATCGCGGAAGAATTGAAGCTTCCCGATCCGAGCACAATCGCATTTGCGCCGAGCACCCACGAATTGCTCGTTCGCATTTTCTCCGCCAAGGGGGGCTCAACGCCGCTCGATGTGCTGACGAGCGACGGCGAATTTCATTCCTTCCGCCGCCAGGGTGCGCGCTGGGAGGAAGACGCCCGCATCCGCCGCCGCATCGTGCCCTGCGAGCCGTTCGAGACATTCACAGAGCGCTATCTCGCGGCCCTGCGTGAAAAGGCGCCAGACATCGCCTTCCTCAGTCACGTCATGTTCAAGAGCGGCCTGCGTTTTGATGGCGTGGAAGAGCTCGCCGCTATCGCCACACCCGATGGGCCTTGGGTGGTGCTCGATCTCTATCATTCGTTCATGGCGATGCCCTGCGACTTCAGCACCGTCGCGGACCGCGTTTTCCTGCTCGGCGGCGGTTACAAGTACGCCATGGCTGGCGAAGGCGCGGCCTACATCCACGCGCCGCGCGGGTTTGGCGCGCGCCCCGCAAACACCGGATGGTTCGCGGAATTCGGCGCCATCGAAGCCAATCATGGCAACGCAGTCGCCTATGGCGACGACGCGTTGCGCTATCTCGGCGCCACCTACGACCCGACTGGGCTCTATCGGTTCAACGCCGTGCGACGGATGCTGGCCAGTGAGAAGCTCGACACGGCTGCGATCACCGCACGCATAGCGCCGCTGCGCGCCAAACTCGTGAGCGCCATCGAGTCGGGCGAAGCCGGCGTCCTGCGCGAAGCAGAATTGCTGAAGCCCAATTCGCAAGACCCGCAATCGCGCTTCATTTCCCTGCGTGATCCGCGCGCGACGGAATGGAAGGCGCGCCTCTTCGACGCCAACATCATCACCGACGCGCGCGACGATGTGCTGCGCATCGGCTTGGGCCTCTATCACGATGAAGACGATATCGGCGCGTTCTGTGCGGGCGTCGCGCGAGCTCTGGGCTAATCCGCGCGATCAAGATCAGGAAATTGGCGGACCACAAAACGCTCTATTTCAAGGGTCGCAGCCATCGCTCTCGCTATGGTGCCTCGCAACGCTTCTCGTTCGGCGTCATCCGTCACTTGCTGGCTAACGTCTGACAACGCGTTGAAAGCGTCTCCAGCCGGCTTGAGAGCATCCAAAATCTTGATGGCAATCGATCGATCCATCACCAAGCTCCCAATTCCACCAGCTGCCGCCGCAGATGCTCCGGCAAATCGGCGCCGCCTTGTGCGGCCGTGAGATCGGCGGGCGCATCCGCCGCCTTGAGATAGCGCCAGCCCTGAAACGCGCGGCGCGGCTGCGGTACGGTGCGCTGAAGATGTGCGTCGAGATAGAGCCCGCAACGTTGGCCGTGGTTGTCGATCACGTCATCGATCGAAACGATCTTCTGGCGCACGCTGATCACGCCCTTGATCACCCAATAAAGCGAACCGCCGGCCAGCACGTCCTCAATGCGCTTCGGCCACATGCGCGTGCCGCAGACCGGATGCGCCTTTTGCTTCGGATGGATCGCGCTCGCCTTGGCTTTACGCGCGCGCTTGATCTGCTCGATCTGGTGTTCGGCCAGATCCTCGACGCTCTCGGCGCCGACACAGAGCTTTACGATGTGGATGGTCATTAATTGCCGTCGGGATCGTCCGATATGGCACGAGTCGCACGCATTAATTTAGCGATCTCAGTCGCCGCGAAATCCCTCTCCTCAAGTCCAGCGATGACGCCCTCGAAATCCGCCGCACTCTTGTTTTGCGACAGCTTTTGTTTCGCCTCGACGCGCTCCACGCGCATCTCGACGCCTACGATCCCGCGCAACAGTGCATCGATGTAGGAGCGCGGCGCGTCTTCGATGCGCCACGGCGCGGCGCGATCGTTCTCGTGGAACTCCGACAGGCGCCGCACGACGTCTTCCAGGCGCGCCGCATCGTCGAACCATTCGATCGGGCCGCTCAGATGCACCGCCTCGTAATTCCAGGTCGGCACGGTCTTCCCGTGCTCCGCCTTCGATGGGTAGTAGCTCGGCGACACATACGCTTCCGATCCAGCAAGCACGACCAGACCGCGCCCAGCGCCGAGTTTCCACTGCGGATTGGCGCGCGCGATGTGTCCACTCGCGACGCGGCGCTCGGCGTCCCACAGCATTGGCATGTGTGTCGCTACCGGCTGGCCGTCGGCATCGACGCTGACCAGAATGCCCGCGAACCTCTGTGCAAGACGCGCGATCAGCGCATCAGAATCCGCAACAGCAAAATGCTCAGGGACGTACACCTATTCCGCCGGCACGGCCGCGGCCTGCTCACGGGCACGCTGCTCGCGCCAAGCTGCCTTGATTGAAGCGCTGGTCTTGCGTGAGCCATCCGGACTCCAGCCGGGCGGGCCAAAGATATAGCCCCACACTTCGCGCAGCGATTTCGCGTGCGTGACGTCACGCCAAATGCCGGCCCATTCATGGAAGGCGACGCGGAACGGATTGAACGTGCCGAGCTGCGAAACGATGCCGTAGCGCGGTTTCTCTTTGTCGTCTTCCGCAATGAACGTGCCGAACATGCGATCCCAAATGATCAGGACGCCGGCGTAGTTTGCATCGAGGTACTTGGCGTTCACCGCATGATGCACGCGATGGTGCGAGGGCGTGTTCATTACCCATTCGAGCGGCCCCAAGCGTCCAATCAGCTCAGTGTGCACCCAATATTGATAGACAAGACTGATGGCCGTGAACATCAGCACCATGGTCGGCGGAAAGCCGAGATAGAGCAGCGGCAGCCAGAAAATGAAATTGAATCCGGCCGCGCCGGTCCAGGTTTGCCGGAGCGCCGTCGTCAGGTTGTAGTGTTGCGACGAGTGATGAACGACATGGCTCGCCCAGAAGAATCGCCGCTCGTGCGCAATGCGGTGGAACCAATAATAAGCGCAGTCTTCGCCAAAGAAGCAGGCGATCATCACCAGCGGCGTCCACGTCAGCGTGAAGAGTCGATGCTCGTAGACCCAGTAATAGGCCGCCAATGTGAACGCAGCGCCAAACAACGTACCCACGATCTGATTGCCGAAGCCCATGGCCAGCGACGAGAAGCTATCAGCAACCTGGTAGCGCCCCTTCCTTGTCACGCGGATCCAGATCATCTCGATGATGATGGTCAGCACGAAAAACGGCACCGCGTAAGTGACGATTGGCGGCACATGAAAAGGCGGAGCGGGTTCAGGCGCGATCACGGACGGGCTCCAAGCTCGGCAAGCCAAGCAGGCGGATTCTCAAGCCGCATATTTAGCGACGGATAGCCCAAATCGCCAAACGTGATGCTGAGCTTGTTGGCGCCTAGCCGCACCCGCGCCTGCCCCTGCGACAACACACGTGTACTGATGCCATCGGCCATGACCTTGGCGATCAAAAGCTTGCCGCCGTTGAGCTTTGCCACCGCAGCGCGGCCCTTTGCGCCAAACGCAGCGGCCTCGACATTGGCGCCTTCGGCCTGCGCAAGACGCGCAATCTCCGCATCATCCAGGCGCGCCGTTTGTCGGAAACCCAAAACCCACGCCACGCTCAGCATCAGAATGATGACTGCGGCCGAGCCAATGGTGACGAAGAGATCGGTCTGCGACATGGCCCTAGCCCGCCAGTCCGATGAACAGCACGGCGACGAAGAAGATGAGCAGCACAAACATCGCGAAGAACAGCATGAAGAAGGTGCGCCAGAGCGCCGACCACCATTTCATCCTATAGGCGCCGCCGATGTGGAAGAACGTATGGATTGGCAAGACGATGCCAATCGCCACGCCCGCAACCCAATGCAGCCACGAAACCTGCGTTGACGCCAGCACGACCGAAAGCAGCAGCGACGCGAACGACAACGAGTTCAACGCGAACACCGTGTGGTCATAGAGCGTCAGCCCCTTCTTGAAGAGAAACAGGAAGGCGATGAACGGCAGCGAGAACGGCACCAGCAAGAATCCCCACCGCGACGCTGAATCTTGCAAGTGACTGTAGAACAGCGGCGGATTGCTGAGCTGCGCGCGCGCGGCGGGGCTGAGCCAAGGTCTGCCGTCGACTGTGATGTTCTCGCGCGCAATCTTGCGCAGCACGTCGTCGAGCGTCGTCGGCCCATTCTCATCGTTGAGATCAGCGCTCGGCGGGTTCGGCGGTGTAACGCCCGCGCCAGCGCCCGGAACCTGCGGCACTGGCGGCGGCGGACCAGTTTGAGTGGTTGTCGACGGCCCGCTATCGGTATGCACTTGGACAGCAGATTGCTGCGCTCGCCGCTGCCGCTGCTCCGCGCGTTCAAGCGCCGCCTGGCGGCGCTGCACGCGCGCTTGCGCTTCATCGACACTGCGTTGCGCAGCCGCCAATACAGTTTGAGCCACGGAATTTGGACTGCCCGCAGCCTCTTGGCGCGCTTCGGTCAGTCCTTGTTGTGCTTCTCGCAGCCGCTCTTGGGCCTGCTGCAAATTTTCACGTTGCTCGTTCACATCCTGGGCGGCGCTGGCGCGGTCACCCAGATTCAGAGTTTCGGGCTTTGGCAGAGCAGAAAACACCAGGAACATAGAAAAATAGCAGAGCAGGAATGTCGCCAACGGCGTCAGGTAGCGCGCGCGCTTGCCGTCGATATAGCTGCGCGTGAGCGTCCCCGGTCGGCCGATCAATCGCGGCAAAGTGCGCCACGCCTTGGTGTCGAGGTTGAAGACGTTCCACGCCAGCTCTTCGACGAGCGCCCACAAGCTGCGATTAGCGTGTGCAGGCTGGCCGCAGTTCGCGCAGTAGCGACCGCCATTCAGCGCCGCGCCACAATTCAGGCACTCGCCCTCGCCGGCCTTGCCGGGCTCCGATCCTTCAATCGCGCCCGCGATGAGACCCGCGTTGGCGAGATTGCCAGCTGCGTCCAACTCCCCGCTCATCCCCTCTCCTTAGAGGCCGTTCAGGCCTTCGCGCCGCGATGCGACGGTCCGCTTGCGTCTGCATCGCTATCGACGCGCGGCAGGAAACCCATTTCAGTTCGCGCCACCGCCGCTGGCGTCCGCCGCGGCGCAGCAGCTGGCGGGCACTTTTGAGCGTCAGCGGTTACCGCTTCAAGCCCTTCCTCCGACAGCGCGAGCGAGGCCAGCCCTTCCGCCTCCTCGATGGTGCGCGCCCAGACGAACACGGCGCCGACGGCCGTGTCGAACTTGCGCGGCCAGCGTCTTGCGCGGCGATCGAGTCTTGCTTCAACAACAACCCGCCAGAACGGCATCGGCGCGCGGACGAGCTTGGCGCGATAAAGAAACGCCCAAAAGCTGCTCAATCCTCGCTTCAGTTTCACCCGTTCCACTCCGGTTTGCGTTTGGCAAGGAAGGCGGCCAAACCTTCCTTACCTTCTGGCGAAACGCGCCGTTTGGCGATACGCCGCGCCGTTTCCTTGGCAAGGCTGTCATCGATCCTATGCGCGGCGACGTAGCGGACCAACTCCTTTGCATCCGCTACGGCGCCAGGCGCAGCAGCCAACGCCAATTCGGAGAGATGTTCCATCATCGCCTGCAGTTCTTCGGCGGTATCGACGGCGTACTGAACCAGACCGACACGCTTGGCGAATTCGCCATCGAAGCCCTCTGCCGTCGCAAACAAGGCATTTGCCCAGCGCGGCCCGATCGCTTCGATCACAAAGGGTGAGATTGTTGCGGGCGTCAGGCCAAGACGCACTTCCGAGAACCGGAACTTCGTATTCTTGAGCGACACGCCGATATCACAGGCGGCCACGAGCCCGGCGCCACCACCCATCGCCACGCCATGGACGAGCGCGACGGTCAGCTGCGGTAACTCGTGCAGATGCTGCAGCATGCGCGCGAGCGCCAGCGCGTCGGTTTCATTGTCCTCCTCGGTGTAGGCGGCCGCGCGTTGCATCCAATCAATGTCGGCGCCGGCGCAGAAGCTTTCCCCTGCCCCGCGGAGAAACACCGCGCGCACATTGTCCGCACCCTTCAGCGTCTCGAACGTTTCGCGCAGGCCGCCGATCATGAGTTCGTCGAACGCGTTGCACTTTTCGGGACGGTTGAGCGTCACCACGGCAATGCCTTCGGGCGACAAATCCATCAGAACAGGATCGGGCGAAGTGCTCATGAGTTGGCTCCGAGCGCTGCGACCAAGACCTGCGGCCGCTCCGCTTCAGGGGTTTCGAACAATTTCAACAATTCTACGCCAGCGAAAAAATACTCGAAGTCCTCTGGCGGTGTCGCATCTTCGATGAACACCGGCACCAGCCGCTTCTTGTAGCGATCGGCCAGATAGATCTCGCGCTTCACGTGATCGCTCTCGAACGCGGCCTTTGAGCACATCACCACGACATCTGCGGCGCCGCGGATGGCGCGCACGATGTCCCCCGCCCAGCCGTCACCAGCGGCGGTGTTCTTCTGATCCATCCAGAACACGCGCCCGTCGCGCTTGGCGCCCTCGATCACTGGCGTCACGGCCGCCGCGTTCGCGCGGGCATAGGACACGAACACTGTATTCGCAGCTTCAGGCGGCTTTTCCGCCGCTGCTGCGGGCTCATCCTGCGCGTGATCGGCGCGCTCGGCTTTTGGCTTCGCAAAGAGACGAGCGACGAAAGAGCAAATCACGACGATCGTCACGAGCAGGGCGAGGCCGAATCCAATCTCTATGGCAAGCGGCATAACGCCGTAGCGCGCGCCAAGAGCGTCGACGCCTGCTCGCAACTCGGCCAAGCCGCCCGGCCGTGGGCCAATGCGGTTCACAAGCCAGATCGAGGCGAGCGCCGCGGCAACCACCAAGCCCGGAATCGCCAGCAGGAAAAGCCCGAGCGCGTAGACAGCGCCGTGTAGGCCCTTCCCCTTCTTCTGTGGCGACGCCGTCGGCGGCATCGCATCGGTTGGCGCGACTTGCGCTCGCCCGCGCTCGCGGATCGCGTTCGCCACTTCCTGCCATGTGAACTCGCGCTTAGCTTCGAAGCTCGCGTCGATCGCCGGCAGGTCGCGTAAGCCAACCGGCGCGATCCCCTTATCCAGCTTCACGACAATCAGCCGCTGTTCAGCCCAAGCATCCAGCGCGCGCTGCTCCAGCCGCAACCGCGTCGGCGCAAACACCAGGTCCTTCGACAGAAGCAGCACCAGTACGTCACTTGACTGCACTGGCCGCATCGCCGTGTGCCCATCGTCCAGTTCAACGAACTGACCTCGCCGCTCCAGGAATTTCTCCAGCGCCTCTGTGGTCTCGCGGTTGGCGGGCGCATGGGCCAGGAAAACGGTCATGAAGCGCTCTTAGCAACGGGTTCGCGCCCCGCCAACGCCGTCTGGTTGCGGGCGCGGCAGCGGCCCTCATTGCGCCTTAACGATGAGCACCTATCCTTTGAATAACGGAAAATCCATGAAGCCCAGCCTGGCCGAAATTTCCTTTCTGAGCGCCGCCCCGCCCGAGTTGCTGCGGGCGATGGACGAGCGCACGGAATGGGTTTCGATTCCCTCCGGCTGGCCGCTTCTGAGCGCCGGCGACCCCCCGGACGGAGTCTGGTTTCTAGTTTCGGGTTCGCTCGCCGCCTTCCGCCCTACCGACAAGAGCGGCCACCACCTGCTCGGCTACATCCGCCCCGGCGAACCGGTGGGCGAGATGGCGCTGATCGCGCGCGAGCCGCACTCCTCGTCCGTCTTCGCCATGCGCGACAGCGAATTGCTGAAGCTCTCGCCGGACGATTTTGATCACCTCGTCCAAGCCAATCCCGCGCTCATGCAGCATATGGCGCGGCTGATGCTGACGCGCGCCCGCGCCGGTGGGCGCACCAATCCGCGCGCTGCACCGAAGGTCTACGCGTTCATCGCCACCTCGCCGACGATCGATCTGCATCTTCGTGCGAAAGTGTTGCAAGCATCGTTGAAACGACTCGGCGCCCGCGCCGTCATCGTCACCGAGGAAGACGAACGCGCTTTGAGTCGCGAAGGCATGAACAGCGCTTGGTTCGATGCGCTGGAGAAAAAGAACGACGCCGTCTTCTTGATCACGCCGATTGCGGACACGCCATGGTTCCGAACCTGTTTGCGTCAAGCGGATCGCTTGTGGTTCTTCGCGCGCGCCGATGCGCGCCCGTCCGTGCCGCTGCTGCCGCCGGAAGAACCCTCGCCGGCACGCCAATTTCGCCTTGTCGACGTCATTCTCCTGCATCACGGTCTCGACCGGAAAGCCGCCAGCACCAATGAATGGACGCTAGCCACGGAAGCAACGCGGCTCTTCCATTGGCGGGGTGTTGAAGATGAGGACGCGGCGCGCCTCGCGCGTGTCATCTCTGGTCGCTCGATCGGACTCATCCTTTCCGGAGGCGCGGCGCGTGCTTATGCGCATCTTGGCGTCATCCGCGCCATTCGCGAGGCCGGCTTGCCGCTTGACATCGTTGGCGGCTGCTCAATGGGCGCTGTCGTCGCCGGTTGCGTCGCCATGGGCTGGGACGATGACGAAATCGAAGTTCGGATCCGTAAGGCGTTCGTCGAAACCAACCCGCTCGGTGATTACGTGCTGCCGGTGGTCTCTCTCTCTCAAGGTCGGCGCGTGCGCGACCGCTTGCGCGAAAACTTTGGCGACACGCTGATTGAAGACCTCGGCGTTCCGTTCTTCGCTGTCTCCGCCGATCTCGTCAGCGGCACATTGCGGGTTCACCGCAGCGGTTCGCTCGCGCACGCGCTTCGGGCGTCGATCTCTCTACCGGGCGTCCTGCCGCCGGTTGTCGAACCCGACGGCAGTCTACTCGTCGATGGCGCCGTCATCCGCAACTTTCCGGTTGAAGTGCTCAAACAAATCCACCGCGGCCCGATCATCGGCGTCGATGTCGCCGAGCGCGGCAGTATCGATCCCGAGGACTTCCGCA
>JADMIO010983944.1_pt1 | contig 10872 bp, 12 predicted proteins | sample 8958161 | NCBI WGS metagenome assembly JADMIO01 (sample SAMN16585339, study PRJNA669376) | soil metagenome | isolation source: Crop rotation soil | place: USA: Cullars Rotation, Alabama | collected 2011 | reverse complement strand
CGCCACGATTCCCGTTGGTCGCTGTCGTGTTACGAAGGCGGCCCGCAAGTGGGCAGAATTCTTCCGCACCGCTCATCCCGCGGTGCGAGAACTTCTACGGCTCGGGCCGAATGACCAGCACCTGCCCAGGTTTGGCGGTCGGAAGACTCTCCAGAACCTTCGGCATCAACTGGCGCAGCACAGCGACCGTATTGTTCGGCGCAACCAACACGATCACAGCGATCTTGAATGCGGAAAGGTTCTGCTGATCTCGGAGTTTCTGATCGACGGTCAGGAATACGTCGAACTCCTGTTCGGCGACGCGCAGCAGATCGCCATTGCGTTTACCTGTCCAGCCCATCTCCGGAGCGGTTCGCGCATCGTGGCCGGGCAGGTCGCGTTTCAGGCGTCGAGGAACGCATTCGTCAAGCAGGACGCGCAAGGGTGAGAAGCGCCTCTTTGGCTTGCTCTAATGCAGCGACTGCCTGCTCGTTAGATACCGTCGGAAAGTCTTCCAGGAATTCGGAGAGCGGTTGCCCAGCTTCAATGTAGTCAATCAGCGTCTGGAAGGGCACGCGCGTGCCGGCGAACACGACAGTGCCGCTCATGACATCGGGATGGCTCTCAACCGCCGGAACTCTTGGCGTCGGCATACGAGCAGGATACACCTGTGCCGCGACTCCCGGCTAGGCGCGGGGATGGCATCGTCTCGATGCCAATAACTGCGGAATACATTGGGTCAGGCTTGGACGTATGTACGCGCGCACCCCGCGAGATCGACGCTCAGATGAGCGAGAAGAGAGCAACTTACCAGCAGTGAATTCTGATGTCGCTCCGACAGAACATTGTGCGGGAGCGCTCGGGCGCGTCAAGGGTTCGCTCGCTGCGCTCGCCGCGTGCGCGCCCTTGACCCGCCCAGCGCGCCCCCAACGGGTCAGCAATTGCCGGAGCGACCAGACCCAATCGGAATACTGCGGCGTCCGCTGCGCTGTTATCATCCAGGACTCCATCGCCTAGGGAGTCCGAACATGCGGTCAGACATCCGTGATGCATTTCGCTCGCTCATTCGAGACCGCGGATTTACGGCTCTTGCCGTCCTTCTCTTCGCGCTCACTGGCGGTGTGACCACAGCCGTTTTCGCCATAGTTCATACCGTCATTCTTCAGCCCATGAACTTCGGGCACCAGAAGCGGACCGTCGTCATATGGGAACGGGACTTAGCTCGGCAAACGCCGGTCCTCGAAGTTGCGCTTGGTGAGGTAAACGCTTGGCGCGAGCGTGCTCATTCATTCGGCGCGCTGGGAGTATTCAGCTCAAGCAGTTCTCAGCTGACTATCGTGGACGGAAGTGCGCGGACGCGCGCGTCGTGGATCTCCGTCTCTGCTTCATTTTTTGATGTGGTAGGAGTCCGTCCTAGCCTCGGACGTCTCTTCCAGTCTGCGGACGAACTGGGGTCTTCTGCGCGTGTGGCGGTAATCAGTGACGGTTTGTGGAAGAAGCAGTTTGCGTCGGATGCGCACGTCATTGGTCGAACAATGTTGGTCCAACGCCGGATCGAGACGCCGCCGCAATCTATCGAGATTGTCGGTGTAATGCCGCCGGGATTTGAGTTTCAACGTGGCGTCGACGTCTGGTTGCCGGCCGCCCCGCTCATTCGCGCCGCTGCAAGGCCGAATCCCGCTGACCCGGCGGATGTTGCCTGGTACCTGGATCACTTCAAGGTGTTCTACGCCATCGGCCGCCTCAATCAAACCACGACAAAGGCTGCGGCACAGCAGGAACTCAGCGTCATCATCGGTCAGGCGGAGCAAGCGAGTCCGCTCGGTAGGCCCGGGGATGCTGTCGTCACTCCGATCGACGACTATCTAATCGGTCCCAGCGAGCCTATCCTGTGGACGATGCTTGCGGGAGCAGCGTTGATGGTGCTGCTCGCATGCAGCAGTGTTGCTGGTCTACATCTCTTTCGCTCAGCACGGCAAGATCGTCAGATCGCGATTCAACTGGCGTTGGGAGCGTCACGCGATCGCCTGATTCGACGATCGCTCATTGAGAGTGCGCTGCTTTCGGTCTGTGGCGCCGTCGGTATGCTCGGCGTGGCATGGTTGGTAACTCGCGTAATGGTGCTCATTGCGCCGGTCGATGTTCCTCGCCTGAATGCGGTAAGTGTCATGGCTGTCCCGGTTCTGCTCGTGATGTTCGGGTTAGCGCTCATTACAGGCGCGATCAGCGGCGTCTGGCCGGCGGTCTTTGTTGGGCGCGTCGATGCGGGTCGTACGCTCGCATTTGGTCTTCGAGCTGCGATGCATCCACGCGAGCGCCTGATTCAACGTGTAGTAGTCGGTTGGCAGGTGGCGGTTGCTGTTGTGCTGCTGTCCGGCGCGGCCCTGTTCACGCGCAGCGTGCATCAGCTGGACAGAACCCCTTTGGGTTTCAATGCGGAAGGCCTGGTGTCCATCGAGCTCCAACCGGCGGCGCCGGAAATCGATCGTTGGGATCATTTCTTCGACTCTCTCCGCGCACGCGTCGAAGCGCTACCCCACATTACGGGCGCCGGCGCTGTCGCATTGCGTCCACTGAGTGGGCCAGTCGGGAACGACACGATTCCAGTGTTCAGAGGACAGGAGGGACTCGGCCCCGATGCTGCGTGGCGCAACAACGCTCGCGCAAATCTTCAAACGGTGACGCCAGGATATTTTCAGACGCTCGGCACGCGTTTGCTGGCCGGAAGGGACTTCGCGCCAACGGATGTGGCGGCATCTCCCAACGTCGTAATCGTCAGTGCCTCAGCGGCGGAACGCTTCTGGCCGGGCCGTGATCCCATCGGCGAGCCGATTGTCGTCGCGACTCAACGGCTTCCAGGTAGCCGCGAAGAGTTGCGATGGATGACAGTTGTCGGAATGGTGGAGGACGTGCGGTATCGCGGAATCATCGATCCGCGCCTCGATATCTACTTGCCCGCAGCGCAGTCCACCATTCGTGTGGCGCATCTGCTGGTGCGAACGACGCAGGATCCTGCGGGAACCATGACGGATGTCGCCAACATCGCTCGTGACCTCGATCCTAGTGTCGTGATTGGCGAGATGACTTCGATGACCGACGTCGTTGCGCGCGAAACAGCGCCTTGGCGATTTGCCATGCGGGTGCTCAGTTTGTTTGGCCTGCTGGCCGCACTTCTCGCAACAACCGGTTTAGTTGGACTTGTTTCTCTGGTTGTCGCGCTGAGGAAACGCGAACTCGGAATCCGGGCCGCACTCGGCGCCTCGCCAAGCCGTCTGCGCGCACATGCACTTAGCGACACCGCTCGCACTGCTACAGTTGCCGCGGCGATAGGGACCGTCGCAGCATTACTTTTGGGCCGTTTCGTTGAGAGCCTTCTCGTGCGGACACCCGCGCACGATCTACTGTCGATTGGCGGCGCCGTCGCGGTCACGCTAACGGCGGGTATAGTCGGTTGTCTAGTACCCGCAGCACGTGCGGCTGCGACGGATCCGGCGGAAGTGCTTCGCGACTAGCGCCCATGAGCCTAAGCGGTTCGAACGCATCGCTGAAGGTGAGCGTCACGTAGGCGCCCAACCACGACACCACAAAAAATGGCGAAGTCAGTTACCAACTTAGGTGGCGAAGCGGATCCACAATCGTGGCACTTCACGGCACCCCACGGTCCGCTTCCAAATCCCGTGGGTCATACATTTCCCCTTCTGACGCACGATGCCGATGGAAGATGGCGGTTGATCGGAACTGGCTTTTATATCAGCGGGGATGGCCTATTTGTCACTGCACGGCATGTTATCGAAGACGTTCTCGACCGAGATCGTCAGGTTGCCCCGCTCGTGATCATGCATCTGCGATCTGAAAGTAGTTTGTTCGGGCCAGAATCGTATTTACTTCGTCCTATCGCGCAGTGCTGGCTCGGAGAAACAGCCGACGTCGCACTCGGAGCGGCCGCGCGAGCGACGAATAGCCGAACCGGCGAGGTTTTGTCGCATTGGAGTTGGCCCTTGTCATGGCATCCACCCGAGGTTGGTGATAGGGCGGCTACGTACGCATTTCCGAACCACTCGGTAAGACAAACCGGGACTGGTCGGACCTTTCGCTTTGTGCCAGACTTATACCCAGGATCGATCTTAGAGATCGGGCAGTTCCGCGATCGGCTTCTGGTCCCATTTCCGTACATGCATGTCGGATTTCACATCCATGGGGCCGCCAGCGGTGGGCCGGTCCTTATAGAAGGGATCGGCGTCGTCGGAGTTAATTCCCGGTTCATGGATCCCGATGGACCTGGCGTGGTTGCGCAGATTAGGTGCCTTCAAGACGCGTTTCTCGACGACGTGATCCTTTTGGGTGAGGATCGCGAGCGCACCGTAACCTTTCAACAATTGATCGACGCCCGTGCAGTAACAGTCAAGCACTTCGCAGAAAACGTCGTCGCAACCCAGAATGGTCGACTGGTGCGCCTGGATAGAGTGCCAGCCGTTGCGCCAGGGCCAACTCTCGAAATGTCGATCTGGTCGTGACTATGCGGAGAGACGGCCGCTTAATTGTTCTCTACACGAAGTCGGATCGAACGTGTTCGTTCGAGCCATCCACGCTGCAAGTCGACGTCGTCCTGCCGGAACAGCGCGACGACGCGAAACAGTGGTACATCGAACTCGAGCGAGAAGCCAATAGTAGCCGGGTTCGCTGGCGCGAACATCATGCCCTTCGGTATGGCGATTAACTCGAAGTGAAATGGTTGGTCACCAAAGCGGTCTTCGATGTTGCGGGCGCGAATGTTGGTCGGCGATCTCGCCAAATCAGGAACCAGCAGGTCACGAGAACGCGGCGTTGTGATCTCCGTGAACCCGTCCATCGGCGCCGGGTACAGTTGTTCCAACATTAGTGGGCCTCGGAGATCCTTCAGCTGAGGCAGCGGCATCACGGTATAGCCGAGCCTGTCGAACTTCGTGAAAATCGCGCCCGTGGGCTTGAAGCCGGTGTGGTATCCCGATACGTCGTCGAACGAACGGCTCTGCCCGGTCGTGTAGTCCTTGGAGGTAGACGTGACGCCGGACGGCATGCTTATCTCACCGCTGAAAACCTTGGCGCCCTTCAACGGTTGACCGATGGTCGTGTAGAGGGCTCCGTCTCTTGCGGCTCCGAGTCGCAAGAAACGGCGTACGACGTCACGCGATCTGACACAGATCCACAAGCTGCTCAGCATAGGGTGCATTCTATTGGAGCGCGTGTCCTCGACCATCAAGTCTGAGTTCGGTCTGAACACCTTGCCGTTCTAGGGGCGAGCGGCCCCCCCATTTCTGACATCATGCGCAATCACACCTGCTGGTCGACCGACACCGGCGGGTCATGAGACTGCGAGCGAATTAATGGATGGATTTGTTGGTATCGACGTTGCCTTTGCAAAGAGGAAACGTCTGCCGGTCTGCCTGGCGATCTGGATGCATGGTCGGCTAGTCCCATTTCCATTAGCTGACCGACGTGCGCCCGCGGCTCCTCGAGGATCCGGTAACGCGGCGACCTTGAATTCTGAAGTCGCCGTCAAATTTGCAAATGACACCGCGGCCTATCTTCGTGCGCTCGAGGCATATTTTGGTGTGACGATTCGACGCATCGCCATCGACGCGCCCAGCGATCCTAAACCCAATGATTGCCAGCGGCGGCAAGCCGAATGCGCGCTCGATGACCGTCGCATTAGTTGCTTTACCACGCCTAGCGCCGACGAGTTCGAAAACATCAAGGTCAAGGCTCGGCATCACCTCGAGTCCGGCGGCGAAGAATCGCGTCTACCTCACGCCAATCAGTTGTGGATGTTGGTGGGATTTGCCTTATTCGAACGATTGCGGCGCGAATGGGAGTGCTTGGAGGTCTTCCCACAAGCTACGGCGGCCGTCCTAAACGCAAACTTGACGCACAAATCCGACGTGAACGGCGCTGAAATCCAACTGAGGGCAGCGTCCAAACTAACGCAGTGGCCAGAGCCGTTTGACTTACAACAGTTACGGAAAGTAGTGTGCGGTCCAGTACACGACGGCCTCGACGCATTCTTTTCCGCTTGGGTTGCAGGACTCGATGAAGGCCATCGCGTTGCGTTTGGCGCCCCACCGTATGACGTGATTTGGGTGCCTAAGGTGGCCCGCTTATCTAACGAACGACCATAGCTTGCGAACGGCGCGAGCTTCAACGCGAGATCTATGAAACGCCTAGTTGAGGCGCTACTTCTACAATAATCGCCACTACGGAATCACAACGTTTGAGGATGGCGCGATTCAGCGGGCTCTACGAGGCGATCCGCCTAACAATACGCCGCCGCCGACAGGCATCTAGCGCAAATCCAAATATCAGCACCGCATTGCCACTTGAGCGCGTCGATCAGATCCTTCGTCCGGATGTGCCACGCCGCATTCGCAATGACATTAGTCCGGTGCAGTTCATTCCACGCGCGAGTGCTGGCCGTCTGCAGTTCACGGTGCGACGGACAAAGCTGCGTCAGTTCAAATGACTCGGACGCCGGGCCGGCGACGCGGTGCGGTACGGTCTAGAATGGATCGATGCGGAACCGGACAGACACCGAACAGGAACCGCTCTTAATTGATCGTGCCGCGGCGGCGGAGATTCCGTCGGAGGATTCCGTGCGCGAATGGGCCCATGGCCGCCGGGCATTCATCTCCAGCGTCATGAGCGAGCTTCCGGATGAACGGCGAGGGGCCGCAGAGGCGGTACGGGCGCTCGGCGGGGCGCCCGTGATGTTCGAGCAATTCGGAGGTCGGGACGCAGACCCTGAAAATGCCTATCTAGCAGAGGTGGAAACCTCCGATATCTACGTCGGAATTCTGGGGCGGCGTTACGGCAAGCCGCTGCCATCGCGATACTCGGCCACGCACGCAGAATACCTGCACGCCGAGAAATGCGGTCTGCGGATTGCGACATGGTCCCTCAAGGCGGATGACCGGGAGGGCCATGAGGAGTCGTTCCTCAACGAGGTCAGGACTTTCCACGTCGTCCCGGATTTCCTGACGCCCGACGATCTTCGCGTCCAGGTCGAGAACCGTATGAAAGCTATCGCGGCCGAGGATCTGGCGCCCTGGTGCAAGCTCGGAAATATCGTCTTCCGCGCAACCGAGGTCGGCGATGATGGCAACCGATTGCGCGTTGTCGCCAGAGTGCGAAGCGATGATGTGGCGCACGCTCTTGAAGCCATGCGCGGCGGCAATCTCAATCGGGGAGCCGAAGGCCGCTTCACATGGTCTGGGCGTAGCCGCATGGTGCGCGTGAGTTCTGTGGACACGACAACGACCTCGACCAGATCGAAGATCGTGCGACTGCAACTCGAAGCGCGTGAAGGCGCGCGCGATGCAATGCTAGAAATGTCAGTGTCTGGCCACACCGCAGACGACTTGACCGAGGCTGGACTTCGGACAGCGCTATTCGGAACGCCCCACCCGTTGGCAGGCCAACATCTCGGCTTTATTGGCGAGATCGCGGATCCATTTGCGGCCTTGCGCGCGGCGCGTGTGTCCGACGAAATCACCAGACCGTTGGCGGAACTGATGCTCGTTGACGTGCTCGTTGGAAGTGGACGTGCGACAAGGATCAGCCAGTTCAAGCTGGGCGCATCCGTGCGCGGCACACGGCGCCTGATTGCGAGATGGCAACCGCCTGTGCGGTACTCGAATGAGTCCAAACGCGAAAGGCTCCTGGAGGGAGACGTTCGACTGTGAACGGTTGAAGCATGAACCTTGTCGATAGTACAAAACGATATGTCGCTGACGATCGCTGGCGGTTGCGGCTGTTTGACAGCGTCGCCGGGGAAACTCGTCGTGTCGCCGCAGCGCTGAAAGATCCTCAGTTTCTGGCGACCGCTTCATGGTCGGACGATGAGTTCAGGCGACGGGTGAAGGCGCTCGATGAGTTGCTCGTTGACCTTTACCAAGCTGAGGTGCTGATCTCGCGCTTTGGCTCGCCTACCTCACGCGATTCACTAACGCTGGCGCCGAAGCGGCTTGCTGATGGCGCTGGCGAAGGCGGCGGTGAACAGTGGGTTCCTCGCGCTGCAGTGGTATCCAGCACTGGTCCTCTCTTACGCCGGTGGCATCGCCGCCGTGGCGTCCGAATCCTACGGATCACTGTTGGCTCTGATGCATGCCCGAGTAGTTACATCACGGGGCGAAGCCCGGCTGGTTGAAGCGGCGACGAGAGGAATTGAAGACCTTCGGCCGCATTTCAAACTGCTATCGGGCAACGAGCGTCATTACGTTCCGTTTAGCGAGTATCTCTACGAGAAGCTCAAGCCTATCCTCGACGAGGCGCTTTGTCTTGGTCCTGAGTACGACCTAGCGTTTGATAGATTCGAAATCTTGTACGCCGTCGAATTCTCCTATCAGACCGGCAGGGGGTGGGGTCCGCTTGGTCGCTTCGCATGGAAAGACGCGCGCGGTGGGTCGAGTTCATTGCGGCGAATGATCGAAGAGGCGAGCAGTGTCGGGAAGGCGTGGCCACCAGTCGCAGCCGGCCTTTGTGGGGGAAGCCCCGAGAAGTTCGCCGAACACGCCAAGAGCGTGTCCGAGTCAGTCGCGCGCAGCGGCATGTGGTGACTTGCAACCCACGAGCAGTGTGTTCGCCCAAGCAAACACAATCACATCAGTGAAGCAGGCTTAGTATGGCCGACATCGCCGCTAAGAGGCGATCGTTAGCCGAAACGAGGAACCGGATAATGCCAAGCCAATTTCTCGATTTGAAATCGCCTCAGGACATGTGGCGAAAGGCCGATCGTGAGCTTCAGCGCTTTGAGACCGAGCCATCCGTCGATCACGCGTTCAATTTCTTTGTCAGTGTTTACCACCTGAGGGATTACGCGAAGCTTGCCGCGCTCGACCTAAGTGTCTTGGATAGCGATTCGGATTTCGAGCTGTGTCGCTTGGCCTGCAATAGCGGGAAACACCTTCATTTGACCGGCCGTACCGCTGCTGACGCAGCGAGCCGTTCGTTTGATACGCATGCGGACCTTGCGTTTACGAATTATGAGGAATTCGCGGTTCTGGCGGACGGTCAGAGAATACCGGTGCTCGAACTCGGGCGCCGAGTCTTGATTCGGCTCCGGCCTTGGCTCGGACTGGCATGAGGCAACACACACGCCACGTAACCTACGTGCCGGCCGATTCCGTCTATCCGATCGAAAGCGAGTGCGGCTGCTGACTCTTGGACGTTGATCCACTCCAAGACGCCAAAGGCATGGTGAAAACCATTGAGTCTGTCCGGCAGGCATTTTCGCAACAATCTGTAGGTGGCCTCGACTTGTTGGAATTCGAGGATGGTCTTGTCGAGCATCTTGTTGGCCGCTTGGATTGGCTGGGAGACCTGGCGACAGCCGTCTGCATCCACAGTCGGACGCGCGCTTGAGAATTGTCCACGTGACTTATGGACGAGAACAAGATTAGAAACATCGGCAGGATTATTACGGGCCCAAGGCCAACCCTGTACCTTCCCGCGCCGCCACCGGCGCGAATATCGAGAACGATAGGACCCCGATTTATCATCGTTGTCGGCCGCCGGGATCTAACCGATCTCCCTGGGCCGGAACAGTTCTGGGATCATCTCAGCAGATTGCCAATGCCGGAAGGGCTGGCCGCTCTCTGTTCGTTGAGCCTCGGTACCTCCAGACTGGATTACTTGTCGTCACAACACGACTCCTTGATGCGGGAGTTTCTTTCTGGCGAGCGCTACGTCCAGGTACGCCAATTCATCGCATCCTCGAAGCGCGGTGACTCTCCGGTGAGGCTCTTCAACCGAGTCAATTTATTAATCCTACAGCGGCTGGCGATTGCTATCTCGTCGCCCGCCCCTGAAAAGGAGAACACTCCCAAAACGATCCTCGGCGAGCTCGCACTTCTCGCAAATGACTACGTCACCGGCAGTCGCCTGCGCCAGGAGGTTCCAAAGATCGATTACGTCGCCATGATGATGGAGGCCATGCCGACATGGGATGTTACGAACCCTCCGGATCTTGCCTACGGTTTGACGCGAGCCTATCGGATGATGCAAGTGCACCTACAGAGTGATGATCCATATGTTGTCGAGTTGAGGTCCAAACTACCGATCGAATTCGCAGCAGCGACGTTTGACGGACTCTCGATGGAGGATTACATCGCCTGTATCTTTGGCATGTACTCATGGCTCAACACTCTGGACCTTTCGAAGCTAATCGAAGGCTCGACAGGAAGCGTCATCGATACCGAAGGGTTTTTGTCAGCGACGAACTTCCCGAAGTCGGCCTTTGACAATTTCATCGCAGCGAGAAGTCGTACCATCGATCAGTTCAGGAATGAGTTTCCGACACTTCGAATAGGTTCGTCAGCGGCTCTCGCTGACGCACTATCCTCTGACCGATTCATTGCTGATACCTTGCCTATTCGGAAATACCCGCTGTGTTCGATCGACTCAACGAAGGTCGCTTGCCTGGACGCGACATTCCTTTCCGAACTGTTGATCTCGGGGGTGTACTGGCAATTGGTTGAGAGCGTAACGAGAAAAGAAGCCGACACCTTTATGACACTGTGGGGACGACTGCTTGAACTGCATGTTTCGGAAGTAATGAGGTGGTACTATCCATCATCGTTCTCGCCGCTGCAGACCGATGTAGTTTACTCAGGCGGGCAAATAGATCTTCTCTTTGATTTTGGTGATGACGTAGTTGTTTTTGAATTAAAAGGCTCTCTACTTCGTGCCTCGTCAAAGTACGATCGCGATCTCGAAGCATTCGAGAAAGATTTTGCCACGAAGTTTGTCGAGAATGAGTCTGGGGCACCCAAAGCACTGCGCCAGCTTGCAAACACCTGCACGGAAGCGATCAACGGCCGGCTTAAACTCGCAACGAAGCCCAAAAGGGTGTTTCCGGTTTTG
>JADMIO010928724.1_pt1 | contig 10872 bp, 7 predicted proteins | sample 8958161 | NCBI WGS metagenome assembly JADMIO01 (sample SAMN16585339, study PRJNA669376) | soil metagenome | isolation source: Crop rotation soil | place: USA: Cullars Rotation, Alabama | collected 2011 | reverse complement strand
GCGGCCGACAAATGTGGAAAAGTCGAGTGCGGAAATCTGCAGCTGCAGCGGCGCAGCAGGATCACCCTTTTGCGGTGGCACGTGCTTCAGGATGGTGTTGAACAGGGCCGACATGTCGGGGCCCCACTGCTCGTTGGGTGGGCCTTCTTCGAGTGAAGACCAGCCGTTGATGCCTGAAGCGTAAACGACCGGGAAATCCAGTTGCTCGTCATTGGCGCCGAGTTTGTCGAAAAGATCGAACGCCGCGTTGACGACGTAATCAGGACGTGCGCCCGGCTTGTCGACCTTGTTCACCACCAGGATGGGCTTGAGGCCCAGGGCCAGTGCCTTCTTGGTCACGAAGCGCGTCTGGGGCATGGGGCCTTCCTGCGCATCGATCAGCAGCACGACGCCGTCAACCATGGACAGGGCACGCTCGACTTCACCGCCGAAGTCGGCGTGGCCCGGGGTGTCGACGATGTTGATGTGCGTGCCTTCCCAGGTCACGGCGCAGTTCTTGGCCAGGATGGTGATGCCGCGTTCTTTTTCAATCGCGTTGTTGTCCATCACGGTGTCGACGACTTTTTCGTGCTCGGCAAAGGTGCCGGACTGGCGCAGCAACTGGTCAACCATGGTGGTTTTACCGTGGTCGACGTGGGCGATGATCGCAATATTGCGGATTTGTTTGTGGCTCATGGTTGGCTTTCTGGAGGCTGGAAACTAAAAATCGTTGGTGGTTAATGTTGAAACGCTGTTGCCGGACCGACAGTCGCAGCATGTGCGGCAGCGGCCTGGAGGATGTCCTGAATCTCGACGGGGCTCAGCAGGCGCTGTGGAATCAGTTCGTCGGCGGTGATGTGGGCAGACCCCAAAAATGCTTTTGGCTCGGCACCGTAAACCTGAACCAGCGGCGCATCGGCGCCCCACTGGCCGGGCTCGCCACGGCGGCGCAAGCCACTCAGGAAACGCCCTGCATTGTCGGCGTCCAATGTGACAGAAGGATACGCAGCGACCAGCGACTCGGACGGCAGCAGGCGCGCTTCACGCTCGGGCTCGGTCATCGCTTCGAGCGCAGCCAGGCTGACGCAGTCATCGGCGACAAAACCGCCGGTTTCGATGCGCCTGAGCGAACCGAGGTGGCCGCCGCAGCCCATGGCTTCGGCAATGTCTTCACCCAGAGTGCGGATGTAGGTGCCCTTGCTGCACCTGGCCTTCAGCCAGACAGCGGGTTGGCCGGCGGCGTCGGTTGCAGGAGTCAATTTCAATTCGTGGATCACGATATGACGCGCTTCGCGTTCGACTTCTTCGCCCTTGCGGGCGTATTCGTAGAGCGCCTTGCCGTCTTTCTTGAGCGCGGAATACATGGGCGGGATCTGCGCCAGCGGGCCGGTGAATTGCTGCGCCATCTCGAGCAACAGTTCAGGTGTGATGGCGGGCACGGGCCGGGTTTCAATCACATCGCCTTCGGCGTCACCGGTGCTTGTCTTTTGACCGAGGACGATCAGCGCTTCGTAGGTCTTGTCGGCATCCAGCTGGATCTGGCTGAACTTGGTCGCTGCGCCAAAGCACAGTGGCAACACGCCCGTGGCCAGCGGATCCAGCGTGCCGGTATGGCCGGCCTTGTCCGCGCGCAACAGCCATTTGGCCTTCTGCAAAGCCTGATTGCTCGACAGGCCCAGCGGCTTGTCGAGCAGCAGCACGCCATGCACGGGACGTCGCTGTATTTTCTGGCGGGAAGCAGATGTTTGCGTCATAGGTTTTCGACAGGCTCAGCGCCCGGGAATTCCCGAACGCCAGTTGGCACCGTTGTCCCCTGAACCTGTCCAAGGGGAACGGCGCTGGCTCAGTCGTCCTGGGCGCGGGAAGAAACCGCCTTGGCAATCAAGGCGTTCATGTCGGCCGCACGTTCGGTCGTGCGGTCAAAGTGGAAATGCAGGGTCGGCACTGTGTGCGTCATCAGGCGCTTGAACAGACCGTTGCGAAGAAAACCTGCCGCCTGGTTGAGCGCAGTTTCGCATTCGGTCGGGTCGCCTATCAGCACGCTGAAAAACACCTTGGCATGCGCATAGTCGGCCGTCACCTCGACGGCCTGAATGGTCACCATCCCGACCCGCGGGTCTTTCAGCTCGCGCGCGATCAGCTCCGTCAGGTCACGCTGGATCTGATCGGCAACTCGAAAGCCGCGGTTGGGGGTGGAACTTCTTTTTTTCACTGCTAAATCAATGGTGCCAAAGCGTCACGAGATCGGGTTCAGTGCAAGGCGCGTCGTCGCAGGCAGTACGAAAGTACGACAAGACGACTGCAACGCGGCAATGAGCCTGATATCGTGGCGCGCTTTACAGGGTACGTGCCACTTCCTTAATTTCGAAGAATTCCAGGATGTCGCCTTCTTGAATATCGTTGTAGTTCTTGATATTCAAGCCGCACTCAAACTGTTCCTTGACCTCACGGACATCGTCCTTGAAGCGCTTGAGCGAGTCGAGTTCACCCGTGAAGATGACCACGTTTTCGCGCAGCAGGCGCAGCTTGGCGGCGCGGCGGACCACACCGGATGTGACCATACAGCCGGCGATGGAGCCGATCTTGCTGACCTTGAACACCTGGCGGATCTCGGCGGTACCGATGACTTCTTCCTTCTTGTCCGGCGTGAGCATGCCCGACATGGCCAGCTTGAGCTCATCCACAGCGTCATAAATGATGTTGTAGTAGCGGATCTCGATGCCGTTGCCTTCTGCCTGCTTGCGCGCCTGGGCATCTGCGCGGGTGTTGAACCCGATCAGAACGGCCTTCGAGGCAATCGCGAGGTTGACGTCGGATTCGGAAATACCACCAACACCCGAGTACACGAGCTGGACCTTGACCTCGTCGGTCGAGAGCTTGAGCAGCGACTGGGCCAGCGCTTCCTGCGAGCCCTGCACGTCGGCCTTGATGATGATGGGCAGCATCTTGACTTCGCCGGCATTGATGTCGGAGAACATGTTCTCCAGCTTCGATGCCTGTTGCTTGGCCAGCTTGGTGTTGCGGAACTTGCCTGCACGGTAGGTCGCAACCTCGCGTGCACGGCGCTCGTCCAGCATGACGATGAAGTCATCACCGGCTTGCGGCACTTCGGTCAGGCCCTGGATTTCAACCGGGATGGAAGGACCGGCAGTCTTGATCGGCTTGCCGTTCTCATCCAGCATGGCGCGAACCTTGCCGAAGGTGGATCCGGCCAGCACCACGTCGCCCGCTTTGAGGGTGCCGGACTGAACCAGCACCGTTGCAACCGGGCCACGGCCCTTGTCCAGGCGCGCTTCAATGACGAGACCCTTGGCCAGGGCGTCGACCGGAGCGCGAAGCTCCAGCACCTCGGCCTGCAGCAGAACCTGCTCGAGCAACTGGTCAATACCTGCACCCGTACGGGCGGAAACCGGCACAAACGGGGAGTCGCCGCCGAACTCTTCGGGAACGACTTCTTCGGTCACGAGTTCGCCCTTGACCCGGTCAAGGTTGGCGTCGGGCTTGTCGATCTTGTTGATCGCCACAACGATGGGGACGCCCGCCGCTTTTGCGTGCTTGATGGCTTCCTTGGTCTGCGGCATCACGCCGTCGTCGGCTGCAACCACCAGGATCACAATGTCGGTGGCCTGCGCACCACGGGCACGCATGGCGGTGAACGCCTCGTGGCCCGGGGTATCCAAGAAGGACACCATGCCGCGCGGGGTTTCCACGTGGTAGGCGCCGATGTGCTGGGTAATGCCGCCGGCTTCGCCCGACGCGACTTTGGCGCGGCGGATGTAGTCGAGCAGCGAGGTCTTGCCGTGATCGACGTGACCCATGACGGTAACAACCGGCGCACGCGGCAGCGACTCGGCCTGCTGGCCCTGGACGTCTTCATCGGTGAAGGCTTCCGGATCATCCAGCGCAGCAGTAACTGCCTTGTGGCCCATTTCTTCCACCACGATCATGGCGGTGTCCTGGTCCAGCGGCTGGTTGATGGTGACCATCTGGCCGAGCTTCATCAAATGCTTGATGACCTCGTTCGATTTCACGCTCATCTTGTGGGCGAGTTCGCCCACGGTGATGGTTTCCGGCACATGGACTTCAATGACCTTGAATTCGGTCGGTGCGACGAAGCTTGATTCCGGACGCGAATCACGGTCATTGCTGCCACGGCGACCGCGGGGGCCGCTGCGGAAATTGCCACGGCCTGGCACCGGGGTTGCACCACGGCTGGGCAGGCCCTTCTTCTTGGCTGCGTCTTCTTTCCAGGTCGAAGAAAGGTTCTCCGACTTGATTTCTTTCTTGCCTGCAGCCCCGGGGGCGGCAGTTGCACCTGGGGCAGGTTTTGCCGCACCGGGTGCGCCAACCGGTTTGTGCAGCGTGCCCTTGATGGCGGCTTTCGGGTCCACGTGAGGAACCAGCACGCGCTTGGGCGCGTTCATCATGGCGCGAATGCCTGCTGCTTCAGCTTCAGCCTTCTTGCGGCGGTCTTGCAGGTCAAGCGTCTTGGCAGCATCAGCCTGAAACTCTGCGGTTGCCTTGGCTTTGGCAGCAGCCTTCTGCACTTCGGCATCTGCTGCCTTGCCGGCCTGTTCAGCGGCAGCAGCTTCGGATGCCTTGCTGGCTTCAGCAGCTGCGGCCGCAGCGGCAGGCGTTTCTTTCACTTTTTTGCCGACGACCGGCTTGGCTTTTTCAGTCTCTTCTGCAGCCTTGGCGGCGGCCTGTGCGGCTTCTGCAGCAGCCTTGCGTTCCTGCTCCTGGGCAGCTTCTTTCGCATCCTGCTCTTCACGCAGGCGGCGCTTTTCGGTCAGTTCAGCTTCCTGGCGGCGCAGTAATTCTGCGTGGCGGTTGGCTTCTTCTTCACGGCGGAGCAATTCAGCATCGTCAATGACGGGGGCCTGCGGTGCAGCAGCCACTTCTGGCTGTGGTGCTTCTTCTGCGGGCGTATCGGTGCCGTCTTCACGCTTGATGAAGGTACGTTTCTTGCGCACTTCCACCTGGATGGTGCGCGCCTTGCCGGTGGCATCGGCCTGCTTGATCTCGCTGGTGGATTTTTTCACCAGCGTGATCTTTTTACGCTCACTTGAGACGGTGCCATGGCTGGCCTGCAGAAAGCCGAGGAGCTTCTGCTTGTCGGCTTCCGACAGATGGTCGCTGGCTTGCGCCTTGGCGACGCCTGCGCTGGTCAATTGCTCGATCAGGGTTGCAGGGGATTTATTGAGTTCAGCTGCGAATTCAGCGACGGTAGTGGTACTGGACATATGTGGTTTTCCTGACTGGCCTCCATGATCATTGCTCTTGAGCCGTTGCTGTCGCAGGGCTGTCGGTAGCGGCTGCGGGCTCATCGGTAAACCAATGTGCGCGGGCAGTCATGATCAGGGCCGTGGCGTCTTCTGCAGACTGGCCGGTGATATCGGTGAGTTCGTCCGTGGCCAGGTCGGCCAGGTCGTCGCGGGTGTTGATGCCCGCCTCGTTGAGTTTGGAAATCAGCTCCGGGGTGATGCCCGTCACATCACGCAGATTCTGCGAGACGCCTTCGGCATTTTCTTCCCTGGCGATTTCCATGGTCAGGAGCGCATCCTTTGCACGGGTGCGCAGCTCGTTGACGGTGTCTTCGTCGAAGGATTCGATTTCCAGCATTTCCTGCAGCGGCACATAAGCCACTTCTTCCAGGCTGGTGAAACCTTCGGAGATCAGGATGTCGGCGATTTCCTCGTCCACGTCCAGCTTTTCCATGAAGAGCTTGCGGCTTGAATCGGTCTCGGTGGCCTGCTTTTCAGCGGACTCGTCGGCCGTCATGATGTTGATCTTCCAGCCGGTCAGTTCTGCGGCAAGGCGCACATTCTGTCCGCCGCGACCGATAGAGATGGCCAGGTTTTCTTCGTCAACAACGACGTCCATGGCATGGCGCTCTTCGTCCACCACAATGGAAGACACATTGGCCGGGGCCAGCGCGCCGATGACGAACTGGGCCGGATCTTCGCTCCAAAGCACGATGTCAACACGTTCGCCGGCGAGTTCATTGGTCACACCGTTGACGCGGGTGCCGCGCACGCCGACGCAGGTGCCGATAGGGTCCACACGCTTGTCATGCGACAGCACTGCAATCTTCGCGCGCGAACCGGGGTCGCGGGCGCAGGATTTGATCTCCAGCAGGCCCTGTTCAATTTCAGGCACTTCCTGGCGGAACAGCTCGATCATGTATTCAGGGGCCGAGCGCGACAGGATGATGGGCGCGCCACGCAGGGTGGTGTCGACTTCCATGATCATGGCGCGAACGCGGTCGCCGGAACGCAAATTCTCTTTCGGGATCATGTCGCTGCGGCGCAGGCGGCCTTCGACCCGGCCGGATTCGACAATGATGTCGCCCTTGTCCATGCGCTTGACGGTGCCGACAAAGATCTTGTCGCCGCGCGACATGAATTCATTGAGCAGCATTTCGCGCTCGGCATCACGGATCTTCTGCAGGATGACCTGCTTTGCAGCTTGCGCGCCGATGCGGCCAATGGGCAGGCTTTCAACCGGCTTTTCGATGAAGTCGCCTTCTTCGATGTCGGCGATTTCATCGCGTGCATCGCTGACCAGCTCTTCGGCTTCAGGGTTCTGCAGGCCGGCTTCGTCGGGGACGACCAGCCAGCGGCGGAAGGTTTCGTAATTGCCGTTGTCGCGGTCAACCGCCACGCGGATATCGACTTCACCGGCATAGACTTTTTTGGTGGCTTGCGCAAGGGCGAGCTCGACCGCGCCGAAAACCACGTCGCGTTCGACATTCTTCTCGCGCGAGATGGCATCAACCAACATCAACATTTCGCGATTCATTTCACAAGCCTTTCACTCAAAATAATTCCAAAATCAATCTTCTGCCTGCACATCGGCAGGTGGTGCAGCCTTCGCACCCTTGGGCTTGCGCCCCTTGAAGTCCACTACCGGCGCCAGTCGCGCCTGCTGTATTTCATCCAGCGTAAAACCCAGGGCCTGCAAAGGCGCCGGCACACGGTTTTTGCTCACCCGCTGGCCCGGCTTGACTGGCGGCTCGTCGCTCCAGACGATTTGCCATGCATCCCCTGCCCGCTCCAGCGTTCCGCGAAACTTTTTCTGGTTTGCCGACACTGTCGAGCCCGCACTTGCCGCCACGCCAATCGGCGCCTTCAGGGTGAGGTCTATCAGCTCACCGGCAAAACGCCCAAAATCCTTTTCAGTCCGCAGGGGCCTGTCGATGCCCGGCGAGCTCACCTCGAGCCGGGAATAGGCAGCCCCTTCAACCTCCAGCACAAACTGCAGCTGGCGCGTTACTTTTTCGCAATCTTCGGCATTGATGAACTGCTCGGCATCCGCAACGTAGGGCATGTCAATCGTCACGCGCAACAAGCCACCCGTGGTGCGCTCGATGTCGACAAGGTCGTAACCGAGTCCCGCGACGGTCTGCTCAATCGTTTCGTTGGTGCTGGGTGAAGCCATTCAATATCTAAAAGCAATGCGGCAAAAATCAAGTCCTGATCGCGCTCCCCGAGCTTTTTTGCAATCAACACTTCAAAAACAAACGCCCAAAAAAAATGGGCGGTGTGAACCCGCCCATTTGGTCGTGAAGCTGATATTGTAACCTGTGAAACACGCTCGCGCAAGCACTTTGCGTGCCCGAAGCCGTTTACATCGCAGGTTCCGGGGAATGCGCCGCCACCAGCGTCCGCGTGTACGGGTGTTGCGGGGAATCGACGATTTGCGCCAGGGTGCCGGATTCCAGCACCTCGCCGTCCTTCATGACCATGACCTGGTGCGCCATGGCCCGGATCACGTCCACATCGTGGGTGATCAGCAAATAGCTCAGGCCGCGTTCCCTTTGCAGGCGCTGCAGCAGGGCCAAAACCTGTTTTTGTATGGTGACATCCAGCGCACTGGTGGGTTCATCCAGCACCAGCAGTTGCGGGTCAACCATGAGCGCCCGGGCAATCGCCAGCCGCTGGCGCTGGCCACCTGAAAACTCATGAGGATAACGCTGCAAAAGACCAGGAAACTGTGATTCCAGCATGCCGACGTCCGCCAGTGCTGTCAGAACCCTCTCTTGCCGCTGGGCCGCGTTCAGTTCAGGGTGGTGTACCAGCAGGCCCTCGCCCACGATGGCTTCGACCGTCATGCGGGGAGACAGCGATAAAAACGGGTCCTGAAACACCACTTGCACCGCCCTGCGCAAAACTTTATTGGCGGCAGCATTGGTGCCCCACGCCTTGCCTACCACCTGTAGCTCGCCCTGATACGGATGCAGTCCAAGCGCGGCCAGCGCCAGGCTGGACTTGCCGGAGCCGGATTCACCGATCACGCCTAAAGTTTGGCCTGCCGGAATCTCAAAACTCGCACCCTTGACGGCCACAAACTCGCCCTTTTTGAACCAGCCCTTGATGCCAGGCACTGCCACCGGATAGCTCACGCGCAGGTTTTGCGCCTTCATAACCCCGGCCAAGGCTGCATCAGGCTGCGCCTCCTGCAGGTCGCGCGCAGGCGTGCTGTCGATCAGCTTGCGGGTGTAGGCATGCTGCGGATTGGCAAAAACATCTACCACGCTGCCCTGCTCCACGATATGGCCGTTTTCCATCACCGCGATACGGTCGGCAAAGCGCCGCACAAGGTTCAGGTCATGGGTGATCATGAGCACGGCCATGCCGTTTTTCTGCTGAAGGCCGGCCAGCAAGTCGAGTATCTGGCCGCGTACCGTCACGTCCAGCGCCGTCGTCGGCTCATCGGCCAGCAACAACTTGGGCTGGCAGGCCAAAGCCATGGCAATCACGGCGCGCTGGCGCTGGCCGCCCGAGAGCTGGTGCGGGAAAGACCGCGCACGCCGCTCCGGCTCGGAAATTCCCGTTCCGGCCAGCAGTTTGATCGCCTCCTGCCAGGCTTCCGCTCGGCTCAAGCCCTTGTGAAGTTGCAGGACCTCGCCAATCTGGTCGCCCACGCTGAACAGCGGATTCAGCGCCGTCATGGGCTCCTGGAAGATCATGGAGATGTCCTGGCCGCGAATGCCGCGCAGGCGGCGTTCTTCAATCGCCAGCAAATCGAGTTCGCCTTCGCGGCTATCGAACACGGCGCTGCCGCTGACAGCCGCGTTTTGCACCAGGCGCAGCAGGCTCAGGGCCGTGATGGTTTTGCCGGAACCCGACTCACCGACCAGTGCGAGCTTTTCACCCGGCGCGATGTGGAAGGCTATACCGTGCACGACCTCTTTGCCTGCAAATGAGATACGCAGGTTTTGAACATCAAGCAGGTTTTTCGTCATGCCTGATCAGCCTTGCGCGGATCAAGCGCATCACGGAGCGCATCGCCCATAAAAGTCAGCAACAGCAAGGTAATCACCAGCACGGCAAAGGTAGATAGCGAAATCCACCATGCATCGATATTCGCCTTGCCCTGGCTGAGCAGTTCACCCAGCGACGGCGTTCCGGGCGGAACGCCCAGGCCGAGAAAATCGAGGGAGGTCAGGGCCAGGATGGCGGCACTCATGCGGAACGGCAAAAAGGTCACGACAGGCGTCATGCTGTTGGGCAGTATGTGCCGCCACATGATCTGCAGGTTGCTGACCCCAAGCGCCCTCGCCGCCCGCACATAGTCAAGCTGGCGGTTGCGCAAAAACTCGGCCCGCACATAGTCCGACAGGCCCATCCAGCCAAACAGGCTGAGCAAAAACAGCAGCAGCGCGACGCTGGGTGAAAACACGGCGCTGAAGATGATCAGCAGGTAGAGCTCGGGCATGGAGCTCCAGATTTCCATAAAGCGCTGAAAGACAAGGTCCGTCTTGCCGCCGGCGTAGCCCTGTATGGCACCGGTAATGACGCCGATCACCACCCCGATGAACGTCAGGGCCAGCCCGAACAGCACGCTGAGCCTGAAGCCGTAAATCAGTTGCGCCAACAGGTCACGGCCCCGGTCGTCGGTGCCGAAGAAGTTGTCACGCGATGGTGCAGACGGATTTGGCTCTTTGGCGAAGTAATTGAGGGTACGCGGGCCATAAGGGTTGGGCGGGTAGATCGCCCAGTTGTCGCCACCCTTGATCCTGCCCTTGATAAACGGGTCCAGGTAATCGGCCGGCGTCTCGAAGTCACCGCCAAAGGTCTTCTCCGAATAGTCTTTGACCAGCGGAAAGTACATCGTCCCGTTGTAGCTGACGACCAAAGGCTTATCGTTGGACAGTACCTCGGCAAAGAGGCTGAGCACCACCATGACTGAGAACAGCACCAGGCTGTAGAAGCCGAGCTTGTTGCGCCGGAAACGGTTCCACGCCCGTCGGCCCGGGCTAAGGCTAACGACAGGCGCGCCTTCGCCAGGGCCGCCGCGGAACGGGCTTTGCCCGGCCGCCAGCGGCGCCCCCTCGGGGGGGAGATGGCCGGAGGCCATTTCGGGGGGGGTGGTCAAGCTAGTCAAATTTCACCCTTGGGTCCACCCAGACGTAGCAGAGATCGCTTATGAGTTTCGTCACCAGCCCGATCAGCGTAAACAGGTAAAGCGTACCCAGCACGACCGGGTAGTCGCGCCGGATCACGCTTTCATAGCTGAGCAGGCCCAATCCGTCGAGCGAAAACAGGGTTTCAATCAGCAGCGAGCCGGTAAAGAATGCGCCTATGAATGCGGCGGGAAAGCCGGTGATGATGGGAATCAGCGCATTACGGAAAACATGCTTCCACAACACCTGCCGCTCGCTCAGGCCCTTGGCGCGGGCCGTCAACACATACTGCTTGCGGATTTCCTCGAGAAAGGAGTTCTTGGTCAGCACCGCCGTAACGGCAAAACTGCCAAGCACCATCGCAATCACCGGCAAGGTGATGTGCCAGAGGTAGTCGGTGATTTTTGCGCCCCAGCTCAGGGTTTCCCAGTTGCTGGACGTCAGCCCGCGCAGCGGGAACCACTGCAGTTGCCCGCCAAAAACCA
>JADMIO010803774.1_pt1 | contig 10873 bp, 9 predicted proteins | sample 8958161 | NCBI WGS metagenome assembly JADMIO01 (sample SAMN16585339, study PRJNA669376) | soil metagenome | isolation source: Crop rotation soil | place: USA: Cullars Rotation, Alabama | collected 2011 | reverse complement strand
AGCTGTCGTGAGTTTACCACTCACGAATGGAGGCGCTGCTTTCATAACATCAGGGTTCGAGCGCAAGCGACAACCCTGGGTTTTGTTATCAAAATTTGCTTTTAACCCTGTAAGGGTTCGGCAATTGGCGAACCCTTACAGGGTTTGCTCCTCCTTACTAACTTGGTCCCAGGGTTCTCGCTGGCGCTCGAACCCTGGGCTGAGCTTAGCGAACGCCTTCGGCGTATCCCGCTCAGGTTTGTGAACGCCTTCGGCGTATCCCGCTCAGGTTAGCCAACGCCTTCGGCGTATCCCGCTCAGGTTTGCCAACGCCCCCGGCGTATCCCGCTCAGGTTTGCCAACGCCCCCGGCGTATCCCGCTCAGGTTAGCCAACGCCTTCGGCGTTAATTGGAACTATTTTGTTGACCACTTAAACCGCACCTCAGTAGTATATTTCCCGTCCCTTCCTCCTGAAGGGCGCTGGCGCTGACCTCCGACACACACATATCGCGCCAGTTAATCCCGCCTCTTTCACCGAATCACGAGGACAAACAACATGAAAAGTTCAAAATGTGGCAACTGCGGTTTTGTGGGCTGGGCAGACGGCTCGAACTGCAAAGCGTGCGGCTCTCCCATGAGCGAGCGTGCGTACACTCTCCCGCCACGTCCAACGCCAGTCAGCAACGTCCCCCATCATTACAATCAATGGGGCGAGCCTCAAAGACCCACCGCGCAAGGTCTCGCAATCGTTTCGCTTGTGTTCGGTATCGTCGGCTTCTTCACGTTGGGATTCTTTGTTGTCGGAGCAATCATCGGCTCCATCACCGGTTGGATCGCGATGCGGCGAGCCAAACGTGAACCGTGGCGATACGGCGGACACGGTCTGGCCATTTCCGGATTTGTTTTGAATATCGCTATGGTCGTTTGGGTCCCGCTTGTTGCCGCGATCGCTGTTCCGAATTTGATTGCGTCTCGCAGGGCCGCGAACGAAGCCTCGGCAATTTACACGATGCGTCAAGTCTCAGCCGCGCAAGCTACCTATCAAGCCCAGTTCAGCAAATATGGAACGTTGGATCAGCTGGCAGCGGAGGAATTGATCGATCCCAAGCTCGCAACCGGCAGGAAGAACGGTTACAAATTCCGGATCGAGATTACGACGGATGAAAAGAACGTTGAAGGGTTTGCGATAACCGCTGTTCCGCTCACTTCAACCTCTGGTACACGATCATTCTATGTCGATGAGACTCTGGTTGTGCGAGCAGCTGACAAGACTGGAGAACCAGCTTCAAAACTCGATCCACCCTTAGGTGAAGAGCGGGAGTATCCCAGCAGACGCACCGACCGCCGAGCGGACTATCGTCCGCAAACTGTATACTAGCCGCATGGCAACAGAAGTATGCGTTCACATCGATTCGATCACTGACATCAAACAACCGAAGCAGAGAGTTTGCGAAGAGTGCGTGAAGATCGGAGCAAGCTGGGTTCACTTGCGCACGTGTCAACAGTGTGGCACGACTCGATGTTGCGACAGTTCGCCAAACAGGCATGCGTCGAAACATGCGCGTGCGAGTGGACATCCGGTGATCGCGTCAGCGGAAGTTGGTGAACGTTGGTTGTACTGCTATCCCGACGACGCCTTCGCTGAATACTAGCCACAAAGTTTTAGCCACAAAAAGGCACAAAAGGCACAAATGAAGGAAGTTTGTGCCTTATGTGCTTTTTTGTGGCGAATTATCTTAGGGCCATTGGATGACTTTGGCCTTTTTTGTTGGAGCCATTATTTGAGGACTGAGGGCGGCTGGTCTTGGTGAGTCAAACGTGGGTTTTGGTTTTGCCACGACGGGTGGCTCGCTGATCTGAACCTTCTCCGCAGTTTCTTCAACTGGTTTTTCACTGAGTACCGTAACCGCTTTCGCTTCACGTCGTGGCACTGCAGCCTTTTTGATCGTTGGGCGCACTAGGGTCGCGTTGACGACAGGCGCCGGCGCGGGTGGTTCCGGCTCTGGTTGAGGAGTCGTCACCACCACTCTCTCGACTTTCGGTGGCTCCACTTTTGGTGGTGGCGCCGGCTGCGATGACGTGGGCGGCGGTGGTAGATCGTGCGCTTCCGAACTCCGCAACACGAGTGCACCAAGACCACAGCACGCGATCACGACGAATGTCGCAATCACACCGAGTGTAAGAAATCTTCTCTTCGATACAGTGCGTTGTGTTGGCAACGTCGTTTTAGGAGCCGGCGTGTTCAGACAACGCGCTACCTCGGCAAATGTTCGTGCCGTGGCCCATGTCTGTGCCGATGCACCGGAACGAGTGACGGCTTCAGTGCGCGCGCCAAACTCCATCAGAATCTTCACCGTCTCCGTATGCCCAAAGAATGCGGCCAGTGCGAGCGCGGTGAACTTGTCGTTGCGCATCACATTCGGATCAGCACCGTGGTCCAACAACAGCCGAACGATTTCTGCATGACCGCAATGCGCCGCCTTCATCAGCACTGTCGTGCCGTGGCGATTGCGTGCATTGATATCTCTGACACGCGGCAACAAACGCGCGACTTCCTCAACGTCGCCGCTCTCTGCTGCGCGCGACAGTTCCGCCGTAACGTCTAATACTTTTGCTGCTGCTGCCATTTTCAATCCTTAATGGTGATTCGATCGCCCGGCTTGACCTGCGGGTCTGGTATTTTTCCGGATTCGATCTCTTTCAACTTGTAACGTGTCACAACGAGGAATCCTTTGCCGTCGTCACGACCAACTCGTGCTTCCTTGCCAATCGTCGTGACACCGCCGGCAGCATTGATCGCCTGAGTCAACGTCAGTCCTCTGCGATACCTCTTCTCACCCGGTAACTTAACTTCGCCGCCGAGGTAGATAAACTGCGTCACGGGGGCGAGCAGCGTCACCACGTCGCCTGAACGCACCAACAAATTCATCTCATTCGCTTGTGCGAGATCCGCTTCAAACGTCTCGTTCGTTTCGTTTCGGACGACTGTCACATGTTCTGCTTCGGGCAGCGGCTGAGCGTCAGCCACAATGACATACAGCGGAATGGCCTCACGTCTGAGGATCTTCGGACCGGATTCTTTCACGAGCCCGCTCACGAGAATCGTGTGACTCGCATAATCACGAACTCCGACCAACACCTTTGGCTCCGCGACCAATGCACGGCGCTTCAGGTCGCTTTCGAAGCGTGCGCTGATTTCATCCGTGGTGAGACCGCTGGCGGCGAGAGGTTCAGCGAGCATCGGGTGTTCCAGGAATCCTGCCGAAGTGATCGTGAACAGCGTGGATTGTGACTCGGCGTTGTCGTTAATTCGGATGTCGAGGACGTCTGCTGGTCCAACTCGATAAATCTTCGTGAGCGGAATTTCAGCTGGAGCGGCAACGGGAGGTGTGACTACGGGAGCCGGAGCGGCGGCGGTGTTGTTTGCTTCTTCATAGAGTGAAGGCGCGGCGACTTTATCAGTATTTTTTTCAGGAGGTTTTTCAGCGACCTTTTCGGGCTGCGCCGGCGTCTTGGTGTTCATTGCCACCTGTTGAGCCTGAGGTTTCGGCGGCGCTGTACGGCGTTCGGCGGCGATCCTTTTTGACTCCTCTTCCCAAAGCATCGCACGCGCGAGCCCGAGGCGATCGCGAGCCTCATCGTCACTCGGGTTGAGCGCAACTGCGACTTTGAAACTCTCAATCGCATTGCGCCATTGCTTCAAATCGTAGTAAGCGTGGCCCAGCGCGAAATGCGCATCGGCGTTCCGTGGATCCAGATTCGTGGAGCGCGTGAGAATGTCAACCGCCTGCGCAAACAGACCCGTCTCACCGTACTTCACACCTTCCTTGTACAGGCGTTTGGCTTCGGCTTTGTCTTGCGACGAGACAGCGCGGTTGAACGCGTGATTGGTTGCGCTCTGTGCGGAAGCGAGAGTTGCGCACAGCAGCAAGGCTGCGGAGACAGCTAGTGGTCTGAACATTGAGACCCCCTTGAAAAGGAGTGACAAAAACCCGCACGGACGAGGGGGATTTTTTAGGGGATAATCGGTGTGCTGGTTATACCACTTTCACCACTCGAATGCCACTTTTATCCGACACCATGGAACGCACGGCAGTGAGCGGATCGTTCAAGTCCGCGGGATTCAGAAACTCAATCGTCGACGCTTTCCAACATCCAAATATCGACGCTCACCTGCTCCGCGTGGTGCAGGATGGGTTGGGTCTTGGGCTGGGGGATCTGCTTCGGTTCGAGCATAGTCGATCCGAAGTCCGTTAACTCGGCTTTGTAGAGCTGCCATGGCTCGTGATAAATCCGCGCGCGGTAAAGCTCTCCTTCAAACTCGGAGTACAGGAGGTACCGCTCGGTAAGAAAGAACTCGCGCGACCCAGGCTGCGATTGCGGCAATGCGTCACCCACCGCCCACGTAGCCTTGAACTGTGCGGGCGGATCTTCACGACGCTTGAGTCTGTATTTGATCTTTCTTTTGCCTTGCAGATCTATATCGGCCGAGTAATAAGGAAGGTGATAGAACGAGCGCGCTGCTAACACCGCCGCGGTGCTGTTCGCATCGAGCGAGAAAAACCAAACACCGGGGACGCCGTTGTGATGCACATAAGTGCGCACGTTCAATTCGTGCATCTCGTCGAGACCCGGAATCGGCGGCATGTACGGCGGCACACCGCGTATGTCCCACATCGTAAACGGCGTGATACCAATCCACGCTGAATCACCATAAGTATCGATTTCGAGACTCTTAGGAATGTGCGGCCGCAGAAGATTCGCGTTGATGCGCCAGTGCATGAACAGAAGTTTGCCCCACTCCTGATGCATCACCGGCTGGCCGTGCGGTCGATGCCGAACTGCCAGCCGGTCAACGTCAAGTACCTTACGCATTCAGTGTCCTCAGTTAAAGTTTTACGCCGCCTCTTTGTGAGCGTGTGAAACTTCCCGCTCATCGTGCGTCAGAGAATTCGGCGCGTTCAGGTTTGCTCCTGGAGTGACACCCACGCCGAGTCGCTCAACCAACTCGCCACCAAGCCAGCCTCCGAGCAACGCCCCAACCACGCCGATAACAGATAGCGCGAAGGCTGCGCTCGAAAACACGTCCGGCGAGCTCCACCTTAAAAGCCAACTTGCGATAAACAAGATCACCACGCAGAGATTCGTAAGACCGTGTAGCAGACCGATTCTAGCCGCGCGCGTGCCTGAAGGAATTCCTAGATAGTCAATCAGACCAAATACAGCGGCGAGCAGTCCGCCGATGATGCCTGCGGCGATCATCCAGAATGAAACTGTCGTCCAGGTCGGATTCCCTGTTGCGAGATAGATTATGTCAAAGATCACCGCCACCGATAGTAGACCGAGTGGATAGACGATCAGTATCGGGTGAATTGCATGACCAAAAATTTTTGCTCTAGCTTCCATCGTTGTGACCCTCCTTGAAGTTCACCCGTTAGCTATCAAGTTCTGGGCCATATACTGACGATTTAACAGGATTGACAAGATTAATCCTGAAAATCTTGGCATCCGGTCTAATGTTTTCTGAACATCTCGTCGTGAATCGCAGCGATGGCTTCCGGTGAGACCTTCGGTTTGCGGTCGTAGGTGAGTAATCCATTGATCTCCTGCTCGATATCGGTCAGCTGCGTGTAACAAAACCCGGCAAGAAACTCGAGCGACGCAATCCCCTTTATCAAGTCACGATACTTGTCCAACAACTCTTCAGACGTCTTGAACGAGTCGTAAAACTTGTACAGCAGATCGCGTTTCTCTGCCGGAATGTCAGGCGGGATCGCGAGGAAACCTCCGACTTCGGAAAGCACGATCGGCTGTCCACGATATTTCGATCCGCGTGCAAACAGCGGCTTGTCGATCCAAACCTTCGGTGGCAATTGACCACCGTGCAACATCTCTTTGTAACGATTGGAAAGTTTCTCGGCGGTTGGAGTGTAGTCGTGAATCGCACAGATGTCGGTGATGTCTGTGTGTTCCCAACCATCGTTATCGATCACGGGTCGCGTGGAATCGAGCCGTCTGGTCGTGCGCACCATCCGTTCGATGAACGCGTATTGTCCGGCATGCTCCTGACTCAAACCGGGAAAGCCCATGCTCTCGTTCACCGGAACCCACGCGACGATACACGGATGGTTGTAATCACGCCGCACCGCGTCCTGCCATTCAGCGGTTAACAACTCTTCGCCCTTCGCCGACCACTCGCGTGCGTTCGGCATCTCTTCCCAAACCAGGAGCCCGAGACGATCGCACCAGTAAAGCCAGCGCGGGTCTTCGATCTTTTGATGCTTTCTGACGCCGTTGAAACCGAACATCTTGATCCATCCGATGTCAGTCTGTAGCGCTTCATCTGAAGGAGCAGTGAGATAGCCGTCGGGCCAGTAGCCCTGGTCCAACACCATCTTCATGTAGATAGATTTGCCGTTGAGGAGGAACTTTCCGTCTCGCAGTTCGATCCCGCGCAGTCCGACATAAGAACCGACTTCATCCAGAAGGTTCTTACCGTCGTAGAGTCTGACCTGTAAGTCGTAAAGATGTGGTGACTCTGGCGACCAAAGTTTTGCGTACGGAATCGTGATCCCGAGTCGACCCGTCGCTACTGCTGTCTGGTCTTCGGCGATAGCGACACGCCTGCCTTCTTCGAGCACTTCGACTTCGACTCGCCACGCAGATGACGGCGCGTGTAGAAACACAGTCAGTTCAAGAAGATTTCGCTTGGCGTGTGTGACGACGCGCAACTCTTCGATCCGGATCGGTGGCACCGGTTCGAGCCAAACTGTTTGCCAGATTCCCGTCGTGCAGTAGTAATCGATACTTTCCGGCAGACCCGTGTAAGACTGTTTACCGCGCGGCTGTTCCGGATCCTGGCGATCTTCGATCCGAAGCGTCAGACGATTTGAACCTGACTTGAGATACGGTGAGATCTCGAATTGAAACGGCACGTGACCGCCTGTGTTGTGACCAACTTCCTGGCCGTTCACCCAAACAGTGCAGGAGTAATCGGCCGCGCCGACGTTGAGAAGCAAATCACGTTTATAGAACTCATCGGGGAGATCGAAAGAACGTGCATACCAAACGACCTCATGAACACTCTTGTCGTTGATGCCCGAGAGCGCGGTCTGGTAGCCGAACGGAACATTGATCCGCAACGGCAACTCGCGACCGTCGTACCAGCCGAGTTCCATTCCCGCCTCAGCATCGTCAAAGGCAAACTCCCACTCGCCGTTGAGATTGAACCAGATGCTGCGGACAAATTGTGGACGTGGGTATTCAGAGCGGGGGAGCTCTTTTCTGTTAAGAATCATCTTTAAGATCGCCGAAGGCGTTGGCTAATTTTAGCCCAGGTTTGGAGCGCCAGCGACAACCCTGGGAACAAAATCAAAATAACAATCAAACCCTGAAAGGGTTCCTCTTAAAACGAACCCTTTCAGGGTTGAATCGCCTTTGTTAATACGATCCCAGGGTTGTCGCTGGCGCTCCAACCCGGGGCTTGGGTTAGCGAACGCCTTCGGCGTTACCTCTTGCGCTTTCGCTCGCTGCCTAATCACAGACCGATAGGTCATGCCTTCGCACGCATCACAGTTCGACACATCATCTCACGAACACAACGATCAAGACTCTCTTCAAATGGAGGCATAAAACTGCCGCGCTCACTCGTTAACGCTGTGAACGACGGACGCGGGGCGACGAATCCCAACGTACGCGCTGGGCGCGACTTCACGGCGTTCGCATCACGGCCACCCTTTAGCGCCGCCAGTCGTGCGAACTCCGCCCACGTCACGTGTCCCGCATTCGCAACGTGCCAGACACCATGTTCGCCGTCGATTAAAAGATCCAGCACCGCATGGACAAGATCAGGAACATACGTCGGCGAAACCGTGATATCCGCGGCCGCAAAAAACGATCGTCCCTTTGCCAGGGTATCGAGCACCGCATGAACAAAGTTGAAACAATCCCATGGACCGAAGAACGCGCTTGTTCGAATCACCAGCGCTTTTGAAAAGTGCTCGAGCACTCGCAACTCCGCCTCGGCCTTGCTCCTTCCATAAACATTCAACGGCGAACGCTCGTCACTCTCGACATAGTGCTCGTTCTTCAAGCCGTCGAAGACAAGGTCAGACGAAAACGTCACAAACGGTATCCTGTTACTCTCACACTCGCGCGCGAGGCAAACCGGTCCGAGAACATTCTCACGCATGCACCGTTCGGCGTCGGCTTCGGCGTCGTCAACACGCACATAGCCGGCGGTGTTGATGATCGCCCACGGCTCATAGCGATCGATCGCCTTAACAACTGACTCTCGCTCGGCAATGTCGAGCTGAGCGCGACCCAGCAGTTGATACGCGAGCCCCCGTCTCGTGCAAATCCGCGCGAAGGCTTGTCCAAGCGTCCCCGTCGCTCCCGTTATCAAGAGACACCGACTAGCACTGTTAACGCTTCTGCTGTTTGGCGATGGCACCTGTTCGTGATGATGAATCGGATAACAAAAGCGATCCAGACGATGCCACCAGCCCGGCGTGTCGAGCACCGGATGATCGAATGAGTCATCGGAAGCGAGTGTCTTGATCATCGAGGCGAGTGCAGTCGGCCGCGGCGTTGGCGAACGAAGATCGAAAACACCGGGCTCATAACAACCCGAGTCGCCCGTCAACAAACTATTCCAATCGAACGCGCCAAACGCGGCCCAGGCCGTCACCGCCCTGACGTCGATACTCTGCGAGCGCAGTTCGACCGCCGCAGTCCAAACATCTTTTATCCAGCGCAATTGTTCTTCACGAGTGCAACCAAGATGAACTTCAGTAACTGCCAGAGGCGTGCGATATCGTTCCCACGCCTCACTCAAAATTGCCCGTGGACCCGCAACACCAGTCGCGCAAACTCTCACCGCCTCGACGTCCGCATAAACGTGACGACCGTTGCCGCCATGAAAATGCGCCGGATACCTCGACGTTCTTTCATCCAGAAAGCGCTCGCTCGTGATGTAGTGATTTATACCGAGCAGTTCAGGCAACGTTTGATTATCTAGAAACCATTGCAGCTCGGCTTCTTCGATTCCTAGCCAGCGGAAGTAATCCCACATCGGCGTATGCGGAACGAGTCGCCCGCACAACAGATCAAACGTGAGCCAGCGACGTTCGTTCTCAAACTCAGCCTGGTAAGCGAGTGTGGGAGTGCTGAACGTCTTTCCCAGATCTTCTGTCTGAATCAGACGCGCCTCAGGATTGATCGTCCGAATTGCACGCATCGCCAACACAACGCCACGACACTGCGCCAGCAACGCTCTTGCAAACAGCAACGGGTCGCGTTCGTGCGGGTACCAGTGACCGTACAAACAACTGAAGCGTGCAGTTGTTAACGGTTCGTTGACGGGTGTGTAATCAGTCACCCACGGATAACGCTGCGCGACTGCCGCGGCATAGTGCGCTAGCTTTTCGGGAAACTCCGGATCGAGAAGATTCGTGTAGTGAGGCCCACTGCCGTGATGAACAAGACCGACGATCGGCTTGAGACCGAGTCGTTGCAGCGTGCTCATGCGTTCGTCCGACCACAACCAGTCGAAACTATCCGGATTCTCGGGAGCAGTTCGCTCCCAGAGAATCGGATACCGCAGCCAGCGCACGCCCAGTTCTGCCAGTCGTTCGAGATCCTTTAAGCGCAACGCGTGCCCGCTACGCTCGAGTTGGTCCGAGAACTGATCGCCAACCCGGTTGACTGTGCATTCAACTCCGGCCCAAATTTCAAGACAAGATTTATCGGGTAAATCCTGTTCCATCCTGTCAATCATCACTAACCATTCACTACCGTAACTACGCGCTCCGGAAGCACCAGAGGATGACTGTTGCCATTTCCGTTTCCATTGCCACTGCCGTGACTAAGGACCATCCCCTCAACTCTCTTCACACCCGCGATCTTGCCGTAGGTTGTGAGCGCCTGAGCCACAATCTGATCCATGTTGTAATACTTGTAAGTCGCAAGACGACCGACGAAGTGGACGCCGTGAGTCGCATCGGCAAGCGCCTTATACCGCGCGTACAAATCAGCATTCTCCTTGCGCGGCACCGGATAGTACGCATCACCCTGTGACTTCGGAAACTCGTACACGATGCTCGTCTTCGCGTGCTCCTGTCCGGTCAGATACTTGAACTCCGTCACGCGCGTGTAGAGCTGCTCGTTCGGATAGTTCACCACCGGTGCGGATTGATAAACGGCTGTGTCGTGCGTTTCGTGCTTAAACTCGAGCGATCGATAAGGCAGTTGGCCGTAACAAAACTCAAAATACGAATCGATGGGACCGGTATAGATCATCTCGCGGAACGGAATGTCCTTCTCGATTTCGCGATAGTCGCAATTCAACATGATCTTAATATTGCGGTGATCGAGCATGTTCTCGAACATGCGGGTGAAGCCGTGCAACGGCATCGCCTGGTAAGTATCGGTGAAGTAACGATCGTCGCGATTCGTGCGCGTCGGCACTCGCGAAGTCACACTCGCATCCAGTTCAGACGGATCAAGTCCCCACTGCTTGCGCGTGTAATTGCGAAAGAACTTCTCGTACAACTCCCTGCCCACTTTACTGACCACGACGTCTTCCGACGTGCGGAACATGATCGACTGGTTCCGCAACTTTCTTAAAGAATTGTTCGACTTCAAATGAGGTCAGACTAAGACCGTAAAGAGTGTTGATAGTGTCGAGGTTGATCGGAATCGGCACGATCTGTCCGTCGACACTCGCGCGAACGCGATGTTGATACGGGCGCCAATCGGTAAAACGTGAAAGATATTCAAAAACTTCGCGCGAGTTAGTGTGGAAGATATGCGGGCCGTATTTGTGAACTAGAATGCCCTTTCCAGCACAGTGGGATCCGAAGCTTGGAATTCACGTGACTTGAAGTCGCGGCC
>JADMIO010800084.1_pt1 | contig 10874 bp, 10 predicted proteins | sample 8958161 | NCBI WGS metagenome assembly JADMIO01 (sample SAMN16585339, study PRJNA669376) | soil metagenome | isolation source: Crop rotation soil | place: USA: Cullars Rotation, Alabama | collected 2011 | reverse complement strand
CTTTCCCGAATAGGCCAAGCGCTACGTTGATGATTAGGAAACCAGAGATAATAAATAAAACTATTGTCGGTTTTAAAGTAAGGCTATTAATAATGCGCCTTTGCGTGGGCAGGTGAATAATCTCGATGCTGTACCCGATCGTATTGGATAAAGCTTTAAAGAGCCTTCCTTCAAATGCTGCATCGACATCCGGTTGAACACTGATAAGGATGGCGCCAATCATATAATATTGGGCTGTATCCATTGTAACAAACATGCCATTTTGGGGAGCGCGATAATCACCTTTGTCTTTAAAATTATTGACCACTCCAACTATTTCTTGCGGATGCGGGCCGCCACCTTCTATTATCTTGCCAATGGCGGATTCGTTACCAAACAAGTCCTCCTTCAAGCTTTCGTTGATCACCACGGGCTTTCTTTTGGATGCATTATCTGATTTATTGAACCAACGACCTTCAATCATCCTCATTTGCAATACATCCGGATATTCTTCCTGCGTAATATAGAAATTTGTCATTGTTTTTTTAGTGACAGTCCCTGCCAACGTATTATTGGTATTTGGAGAAAATGGAAAGTTTTCGCTTATAAGGCTAACCTTTTTTATTTGCGGCATGGAATGTAGAACATTGGTGATGGATTCAAAGTACTGGGTAATGGAATCTTTATTTTGCGTGTTCCTTTGCGTTCCAAATTTTACTACCCATACATGATCATATTTAATGCCGACTGGCTTCCTGTAGTTGAGATAGAAATACACCAGCAGGGTAAATACAGCGAAGATGACGATAAATGAAACCAGCATTTCTATTATCAGAAGGGAATTTTGTTTCTTTTTATTCCAGATCAATTTGAATAAGTGCCGTGTCATAAAAGTCTTTTAAGATTGATTGTTTATACCTGTTTCAATGCATCTACTGCTTGCATGCGCGACATCCGCCATGCGGGGTACACACCAGAGAGCAAACCGAATGCTAAACAAAACAGGATCGCGCAGGTAAGAATAAAGAAATTGATATGTAGTGGCGCATTGACTTGCATTTCTGTTTGGTTCAAAACAGAAAGCGCAATAATCGAGAGAATAATAGCAATGATGCCGCCTAATAAGGTAAGAATTACATTTTCTATAATGAATTGCATTACTAGTGTACCGGATGAAGCGCCGTAGGCTTTACGTACGCCTATTTCTGATGAACGTTCTATAATGCGGCTGATATTTATATTAACAAGGTTCAGTGTAGGCAACAAAAGAAAAAGCAGGACAAATATGGAGGCAATAATAAAAAACCTTCCAATCCCTGAATTTTGTTGGAGGTTGCCGCCCAGTAATGCCCTGGTAAACGATCCGAAATAGCTATCTGCATGTACCGCAAGTAGATCCCAACCTTGAGGGGGCGGTATTTGTGCCACAATTTGTTCAAACTCTTTTTTTACTTTTAAATTGTCGGATGGTGATCCAGCTTGCAGAATGGCATTATAGCTACCGAGAAAACCTTTGTCTTTGTAATCATCTTTACTGACCGTGTAGGGCAAATAGATATCTGCGTGCACAAATGCATTGGTCTCTGAAACATCCTTTACTACTCCCATTACCCGGTATTGCACGTTGTCAGTCTCCACATATTTCCCAACTACAGAAGGTAAGTCGCCAAAAAAGGCCTTTTTTATTGTTTCGGATATAACCGCAACATGCTCCCCGTTTTCAATTTGTTGGCTTGTAAAAGGCTTGCCTTCCAAGAAATCATAATGCAATACATCCCAGTAGGCGGCATTGGTGAATTTCTCGGCTAACACGTACTTTTTGTTATTTAAATAAGTGTTGGTAGCGCTGTGAAATGTTGATATGGCAACCTTAACCGGGGTCTTTATCAACTTTGTATAATGGTCGAGAAAATAGAATGTTCCTGAGCCATTCCAGTTATTGCGCTCCTTTGTATTCTTTAAAGCAACATTATTAATATAGAGGTTGTTGCTGCGATTGTAGTCAGGGTAACTATTTCCAATAGAATTGTCAATGTATGCAACGAGGAGGATCAATATTGTTAGAGAGAAGCTGATCCCAAAAAGGCTGATAAAAGTGAAGAACTTTCTTCTCTTTAAAACAGCAATCGCTATTTTGAAATAATTCTTAAGCATATGGAATATCACATTTGAGATTAGTCAAGTTAAGGGTAGAAGGAGATCACTGCACCTGGCTGCCATCAAACAACCTTACTAGCCTGTGCGTTTTCTTAGCCATATTTTCATCATGGGTCACCATTATTATTGTAGTTCCTTCATTCCGATTTAACTGGACCAGGATTTCCATGATCTCATTGCCCATAGCGCTATCGAGGTTTCCAGTAGGTTCATCAGCGAGAATGATCTCCGGGTTGCCGACAATGGCCCTTGCTATGGCAACACGCTGTTTTTGTCCTCCCGATAATTGTGTAGGAAAATGCTTGACACGATTACTTAATCCTACTTTTTCCAAAGCTTCAGCCGCAAGCTTTTTTCTTTTCCCAGCTGTGCCTGTGCGATAGAGCAAGGGCAACTCCACATTATCCAGGACTTTGAGGTCATTGATAAGATGATAGCTTTGGAAAATAAAACCCAGCTTTTTATTGCGGAATACGGCAAGCTGTTTGTCTGACATATGATCGGTTTTCTGTTCGTCGATCTTCAGTTCGCCTTTGGTGGGAGCATCCAAGAGACCCATGATGTTCAAGAGAGTGCTTTTGCCGCAACCGGATGGGCCCATCACAGAAAGGAATTCTCCTTTTGCAATATCAATGCTGATATTGCTGAGTGCAAGCGTTTCAACTGTATCTGTGCGATAGACCTTTTCGATATTCTTCAATTGTATCATACAGGGAAGTTTATTATTTATAGGTGATCTTTTGATTTGTTTCAAAATCGTATAATGAAAGATAGCGTAACTGGTAATAAGCGCTCCAAGAGTCACGCAAGGCCGAAATATAATCCCTTTTGGCTTGGTCTTTTTCCTGGAAAGCAATGCTGAGGTCGGTGATATTTAAATTACCCAATACATACCTGTTCTCGGCTATCTCGTATTTCTCTGAAGCAATGCTATCTGCTTGTGATGTCAATACTAATTGCTCCTTCATCATTTCAAATAAAGTGACTTGTGTAACAATAGCCTGTACAAATGTTTGCTTGTCTTGCTCAACCGCGTATTCTGTGAATTGCTCATTGGCTCTTGCAGTCATTGTTCTTGACTTTGACCTTCCCCAGTCGAGAATGGGAATGGTAAAGGTCAATTGGATCAGCTGTTGATCTTGTGGCGACTGGTACACTTTAGCAAATACGGGGTCGCTCTTAGAGTAGCCAAGACTAGCAGTTAAGGAGGCATTAAGGCCATTATCGCCTTTTGCTTTGGCAACATCTCTTTTTGCTTCTGCAATTCGACGAACAAAAGCAATGGCATCGGACCTGTTCTCATTGGCTTCGGCGATCACTTTATTGACATCTACATTCATGTCAGCAACGGCAGCAGGCAGGTTCAAGGTGATCTTATTGCTATTTTGGATTCCTGTGAATGCACGCAGGTTAAGAGTAGCAATTTCCATGTCACGCTTAGCGACGCCTGCAGCCTTTTCTGCTTTTAGTTTTTCTAACTGGAGTTGAAGGATTTCGTTCTTGGATATTTTCCCGATATCGAACTTTTCATTGGCTATCCTTAATATATTTTTTGTGTTGGTGAGATTGATCTCGGCTATTTGATAGTTGACCTGCGCAAGTAACAAATCGAAGAAATACCCATTAGCATTAATAGCAACCTGCTCCATGGATTCAATATAGGCTTGCCTGCTTTCATTGTATTTGAGCGGCTCGATCTTTTTATCCCAATACAGTGGATTGAATTGCCAGAGAGGTTGGCTGTAACCGATCCCATAGGGAATGCCATTATATAAAGTATTCTTCCTGTCGAAGTCATCGAAGCGCTGTATCTGGGTGGTGCCGAATATCGTACCGCCGGTAGCAGCAATAGATTGACTAAAAGAGAGATTCAATGAAGAGTTGTTGTTGTGGACAGGTTGAAATAGGATGGTGCCATTGGGTTGTTGTACCTGTGTATATGTTTTACTGTAGCCAGGCAGCACTCCATTCAGAGAAAGCTGTGGTTGATAATTGGACCTATAGGTGCGCCATAACCAGTATTTTGTTTCCTTAACAGTACTGGCTTGTTTTGATGCAATGGACTTCTCTTTTGCCATTGCAACAACCTGCTGTAATGAAAGCTTCAATGTGTCTTCCGCCTGCCGCGAAAAAACTCTTCCGGCAAAAAGTAAAAGCAGTATAAGCAGAACTGATTTCATGAAAGCCTAATTATTAATTATGACCTTACTTGAGTTAGCAAAATTTTCCATATCTGAAACAATGACCACGTCTCCTTCTTTGAGCTTGTCTTTAATTTCAATGAAATCAAAATTGCTCAAGCCTGTATGAACAGATACTGCATTAGCGACCCCATTGTTTACGACAAAAACTTTTTGAGGAGAAGCGCCTTTGAAAGCAGGCCCGTTTGTTACTCGAAGTACATTATTAGAGGTAGCTGTTACTAGAAATACATCTACTTTCAAGTTTGGCCTGAAAAGTTTGTTATTCCTGTCATTCAATTGCACATCGAAGGAGACTATATTATTCTGCACGGAAGGATAAATATTTACCACCCTGCCTCTTGCAGTGCTGTCATTAATGCGAACAATAGCATCCATGCCGATATGAAGATCAGCCAGGTAATTATCTGAAATGCTACCTACTACTTTAAAGCTACTGAGGTCGGCGATCCTTGCTAATGATTCACCTTCTTTTACAGAGACGCCAATATTCTTATTGATCCAAGTGACGACACCTTGGCGGCTGGCGACTATATCTGCCAGTTTTAGTTTTCGTTCTAGTTCAGACAGGTCCTTTTGTTGAATTTCAGCAGCTATTTGCGATTCTCTTATTTCCACCTGCATGGTTTGCTGTTTGCTCTTGATCTCATTCTCTAACTGTTGTTTTTCTAATTGAGACACCTTCAGGTTCAGCTCAGCTTTTTCTACATCTTCTTTTGTTCCACCACCGGCCTTATATAACCTGCGTGCATTTTCAAGATCAGCCTCCAAACTATTATTACGAAGCTGTTTGATGTTGTTGTTAGACTGTATATCGTAGAAGCTTTTGTCGAGATCGAGCTTTAGTTTTCGTATGTCATTCTGTTTCGACTCCAATTGGAATTTCAGCTTTTCATATTCCATCTGGGAAGAAGACTTATCTAGCTTCAATACCGATTGCCCGGTTTTTACCGGGCTGCCTGCGTCGAGCGATACGATTTGGATAGAGGCATTGATGGGGCTTGTAATGATCTCTTCAAATTCGGGCAATACTTCACCGGAGGCCGTGATCGTATTTTCGATATTGCCTCTTTCAACAACTGCGGTTGTGATCTCTGATCTTTGAAGAGAGGAAGTAAAAAAATAGCGGATCGTCCAAATAGCAGCAGTCAAAAGTAACAGGCTAAGGAACCCAATTAGCAGTGTTTTCTTTCTTTTTTGAACCTTTACCTCTGTTTCTATGGACGTATCCATGTAGAAAAATTTGCGGTAATGGGTTCCAGTAGTGTGCCAGTCGTAAAGGTATTATTATGAGATTCTTAAGAAAATCATGTGGCAATAAAATGTCCGGAATCGAACGAAACGTTTGGAAATGGAAACGTTTAGAATTTGGGGTAACTTATTTCCCGCAGCTTACGCATTGTACTGTCAGATTCGAACCCTTGATAAGTGATACTACTATCTTTCTTGAGGTTTGCAACTTGGAATAGCCACCCCAACTTATGGAAAAGCATAGTGAGCTCTATTGGGTCAGGACCCCTACCATAGGCTGATGTATAAATAGTTTTACCATCACTACAACGGATGGCAATACCGCAGGTAGTTTGGTCTGTTGTAGCCAAATAATAATATGGTTTGAGTGAATCTATTTGAAGCCTCCTGGTCATTTCAATAAGTTCATTATAGGCAGATCGACTTATTTTTCCTCGAGCTCCAACGTCCCATTTTTTGAAATAATCTCCAAAAAAAGATAGGTAACCCGAAGAATCCAATCTCATATACTGGCAAGGCCAGAGGCAACAACTGAAAAAAGAAATTTCTACTGGAGTAATATTATTTTTTCTGTGTTCTCTATACATAGTAATTGTATCCGGCCAATCTTTTTCGTGTTTGGCAGTCGCTAAGGATAGTGTATCATTATTCAATTTCAGAATATGAATTACATCTCTATCCGCCTCATTAATTGAATCGGAATATAATATTAGTTCTCGGTTTTCAATTGCATAGGGTATATAATAGCCCTCTTGCCAAAAGCCACTAAAAAGACTATCACCAAAATGGGCACATGTTAAAAATCTCATTTGAAACTTGTCCGAGGTTGGAGCTTCTGCCCAATCTCCTTGGATAAGCTCGGCATAAGTCTTCTGAGGCGTTTTTTGCTGGAAGCAGCCAAGTAAAAAACTTAAAATGACCAATAGGAATGAGATAGCTTTTTGGTTATTCAAAATGAATTTGTTTAAGGGACGCTCAAAAAATATGGTTACATAACTCCGGCCCCTATTTCTCATTGCCATTAACCAGCCACTTTATAATCTTTTTAACCAAATACCTGCTAGTTTCACTGCTTTACAATTACTTTGCAGACCTTTTAGCATTGTTATAGCTTCTTGATGAAATGAGTTTAGCAAAGTATACCGTAGCTATACTGTTGATACGGCTTAAGTATGGCTTTACTATAGGGTTAGTATAGGGTATCTATATCGTAAGGTCGCTATAAAGTCGCTATAACCTCGCTATAAGGCCGCTGTAATGGTAATGGATAATTTTGGCGAGAAGGCCAGATTGGAACAGGAATGGAGATTAATTATACAACATAATTTGTGCCATTTTCAATATGAAAAAAGCATTTATAATAGATGCAGTAAGAACGCCCATCGGGAAGTATGGCGGCGTGCTTAGCACTATTCGCCCGGATGACTTGCTTGCTCACGTTATTAAAGCCTTGTTGCAGAGAACCCCTGGCATTGATGTGAACGCTATAGAAGATGTAATTGCAGGGGATGCCAACCAGGCCGGTGAGGATAACCGTAATGTGGCGCGTATGGCTGCTTTATTGGCTGGCCTACCTGTTACTGTTGCTGGTAATACGGTAAACAGGCTTTGCGCTTCCGGCTTGCAAGCGGTGATGGATGCGGCAAGGGCGATCATGTGTAATGAAGGTGAATTGTATATAGCCGGTGGAGTAGAAAGCATGACGAGAGCGCCATTAGTGATGGCGAAGGCGCCCGGGGCTTGGAACCGAACCCCTGAAGTGTTTGACAGCACAATAGGCTGGCGCTTTACGAATAAGAAGCTGGCGGATATGTATTACCCTTTTTCAATGGGTGAAACAGCTGAGAATGTAGCCAAGCAATGGAATATCAATCGCCAAGCACAAGATGAATTTGCACTGGAGAGCCAAAAAAAGTATGCAGCAGCGCAGGAAAAAGGAAAATGGGCAGATGAAATAGCCGGCATAGAAATATTAGGTGGAAAACAGGAAAAGATATTCCTAACTAAAGACGAACCGCCAAGGGAAACTTCAATGGAGAAATTAGCTGCATTAAGGCCCGCATTCATTAAGGATGGCTCAGTAACAGCCGGAAATTCTTCCGGAATTAATGATGGCGCAGCAGCTATGTTGCTGGCAAGCGAAGAAGCAGTCAAGAAATTCAATCTACAACCAATAGCATCCATTGTTTCGATGGCAGTGGCTGGGGTAGACCCTTCGATCATGGGGATAGGCCCAGTGCCCGCCAGTCGCAAAGCATTGCAACGAGCAGGCTTAACTGCAAAGGATATTGACCTTATTGAGTTGAATGAGGCATTTGCCTCCCAGTCCATTGCTTGCATGCGTGACCTGGGCCTGCAACAAGAGAAAGTGAATGTCAATGGAGGAGCTATTGCTATCGGTCATCCTTTGGGTTGCAGCGGCGTTCGCATATCCACCACATTATTGCATGAAATGAAAAGAAGCAAGGCTAAATATGGGTTGGCTACCATGTGTGTTGGGGTAGGACAGGGCGCTGCAATAATATATGAAGGAATAGGTCGTTGAATAGTTAGCCTAAAACCTAGATCATGGAATTCAGCACTTGGCTTATTGAGTTTTCCTCTAACAAATGGGTTCGAGTCATGTTGGCAACTGTTGTTCTCCTTGTTGCCGGTATTGTTGCAGCCTGGTTCTTCAATGCCGATACCTTGATCACGATCTTATTTGGCGCCGTTGTTGTCCTGGTAATTGTTTTTGCTGTTGTATTGAAAGGAAAGATTCAGCTATACGGCCTCTCCAAGGATAAGCTCATTATTACTCCCGATACCATTACCATCAAAGACCAATCCTGGGAGATCAAAAACATTAAAAAGCTTGTATTCAATGTAGACTCTTATTCAGGTATGATATATCAAACAGGGGGAGGTGCAAGAAACACTTCCGATGGAATGAAGAATATGATAACCTTTGTTGCTAATGGCAAGAAGGTCCAATATAACTTCTACCTTGATAGCGCACCCCATACCACTGAGCTATGCGCTATATTTAAAGAATTCTATATCCGTCATACTCCTTTTATTGAGAAGGATATGTATGGTTACCAGACCTATCTTTTGCAGACCCTTGATAAGGATGAATTAGCAGCTTTCAAACTGAAATACGGGTATAAATGATTGGTATGGCCTGGGTCTTCTCCGGGACTCCTCTTAGACTCCTCCACCTTTAAAGCGCATTTACTAGGGGTTGGTCACTGCCAGGTTAGGAGGTGATATGAAGAAGACCTAAAGAATGTCAAGGCAAATGGGAGTGAGAGTTTTGCAGATGTATTTGAAAAAGAATGAAATATATAAGAATAAGCTGTTTGTTATTGATAGGCCTCTTGCCTTATTTGACCTATGCACAGTCTTGCGATACTGTAAAGATAACTGATTTTCCTGCCAAAGACCGCCCAACGGCAAGCGAAAAAGCAAGCTTGCAAAAATTGGAATCTTATAAATATTATTACGGGATCGGTGTACCCGTAGATTATGTAAAAGCGAGGAAGATCGCATTTATTGAGGTTGAGAAAGACCCCGTGCATCAACTACCCTTGGAAGGTTATTCAATTCTAATGATGATTTATGCCAATGGCTATGGCGTAAAGCAGGACCTTGATTTCTGCATAAGGCTTGCATGTGCGGATACAGGGGACGCCGATGCAGGAATACAAAGCCGAAAGGCACACTTGGAAAGAATAAAATATAGTAATTCGAAAGAGCGATTTGATTATTGCGATGACGTTTTCGGGTATTATGGAACAGGGTTTTGTACAGGCGTTAAAAGTGAAATTGTAGAACAAAAAATAAAATCGACCATCGAGGCCATTATTAAGAAATGGCCGGATAGTGAAAGAGTTGCTTTCAAAAGTCTTTGGAAAGTTGCTAAAGCATTCTTTGAAAGTCGTGCAGGTTACGAAGTAGATCAATCAGGAACCTACCGGGTTTCAATGGTGAATCAAGAAGTCGATTCTTTAAATACTAATTTTTTAGAAATGACCCAACATGCAAGGAAATGTGATTTTATCAAATATAACCAACAGGAATTCGAGGTAGCGGATAAAAAACTCAATGCTACTTTTCAACAATTAATGAAAGGCAAAGAATTCGAAGAGCATAAGGATATTACAAAGGAAGGAATTAAGTTCACCCAGCAATCTTGGATCACTTACAGGAACGCATGGGTAAGCTTCTTAAAAATACACTGCCCCACAATACCTGCCAATTCAATAAAGACCTTACTTACAAAAGAGAGAATTTCCCAGTTGAAGGAATTAGTTGAGTTCCAGGAAGATTTGTAATGATTGGCTTAGCTGACCCAACGGCAATAATATTTTATCTTTTCCCAATGACCATTCTTTTTTTCAAATAGAGCCAATACACCACTCCCGCAGAGCTCTCCACAAGAGGTATCATAATAAATAAGACAATAAGTATAATTTCTAAAGAATATTGGGGATGAAAAATAATGAAAGGAAGAGCCAAAGTGATTGTGAAAATATTCCCATCATTCTAAAAGACCACTTCTGAAAATTGAATCTATAATTGAACCATGTAGAAATTTTACTTGGGGAAATATTTCTTTAGTCCAATGAGTTACTATTGGTTTTCTTTCAGCTTGTATTATTGTATCCAGGTCTTTTATTGAAATAGTAGCGGAATCCACTTTCAATTCTTCATTGCACTCCTTTTCAATTAAGGAAATTGGGGTGTCAATGAGAAAAAAACCTGTGTCCATAATCCACTGGGTGGCAATAACCGAATCAATAAAGGCTAATGATTCATGCATATACCTGGCAGAATCTTTTTTCCCCTTGGTTTCTGAATTATTTCCTTTATTATTCTTGGAGCTTGTTTGAGAACAGGCAAGAAAGCAAAACGTTACTAAAGAAAGCAATACAGTTTTCATCTGAATTATTTGATATAAGGATGCATGGAGTAGAAAATTTTCACAAATAGATTAGTACATCTTATACAAAATCCTCCTCACCATCCTATAATTGACCAGGAATGAAAGCAATATCATTACCAACGCTATTGCTACTACAATCCAATTAATGAAAAACGAAATGTCAGGACTACTAGTGATAACGCCTTGCATGAGATTGGAAAAGGCAGCTTGCAGCACTTGGGTGAGCGCTAACGCAATCAATACTACAATCAAATAGACGGGTATAAATCGTGCAGAGACTTTCTTACTGAGCCATGCGGGAGAATAACCTATTGTGAGCAAGAGTTGAAGATTGTCTTTACTCCTCGCAATCGGGAAAG
>JADMIO011718097.1_pt1 | contig 10876 bp, 6 predicted proteins | sample 8958161 | NCBI WGS metagenome assembly JADMIO01 (sample SAMN16585339, study PRJNA669376) | soil metagenome | isolation source: Crop rotation soil | place: USA: Cullars Rotation, Alabama | collected 2011 | reverse complement strand
GGTGGCCGAACCGTCGGCGCCGACGGTCACCTGGGCTTCCTTCTGCCCGAGCTTCTCGTGCCAGGCCACCAGGGTGTAGGTGCCGGCGGGCATCGGCGGCAGCGTGAACGAGCCATCCGCGCCCGAGACGCCGAAATAGGGATGGTCCATCACGAACAGGTAGGCGAACATCCAGGGGTGGACGTCGCACTTGAACTTGAGCCCGGGCTCGGTCACGGTGAAGGTCTTGACGCGCGGCGGCATGCCGGGAGGCTGCCCGATGTTGAACGGGCGGTTCTTGTCGGCCAGCGCCCGCACGTTGTGCAGGGTGTCGTCGCCGTTGACGATCTCGAGCTTCTGATCGACCAGGATGCCCTGCACCCGCGGCGTGTAGAGGCAGCCGTGCTGCTCGAGCCGGACCGGCGAGGTCGGTGGCGTGACCGCCCCCGCCGGGGGGTTCTTGACGTAGACGAAGACGTTGGCGAGGCCGCCCAAAGCGTCGACCACGGTGTCCTCGGACAGCACGGTCTGGTTCTGGTGCAGCGCGGCGCACTTGGGGTCGGCAGCCATCTGCAGCGGGTAGCGCTTGGGCGCCGTTCCCTCGAGCTTCGCGGTGCCCGTGATCGAGCCCGCCCAGGCGGCGACGGCGTAGAGCGCCCCTACCACCGCGGCGGCGACGATCCGGTGGCGATGCTGCATCGAGTCCTCTCCAGGGGTTGCGACGGCGCCGTGCGACTTTAACAGACGGAAATCAGCGCCCGGATTGCGCTGTTATAGCGTAAGGTGGCGGCGACCGGGGAACGAGCGCTCGGAAGCGCCGCGCCGCCGTCCTGGTGCCAAGACTGTGTTGGACATGCATGGGTAAGAGGGTCAGACGGCAGGGCCTGCTACTGGCCGCCTGCCTGACGTCCGCGATCGTTTTCCCCCACCTTCCCGCTCGCGCGCAGGACCCCTTCGAGGAGCCGCGCCGCGAGATGGTCGACCAGCAGCTCCGCCGCCGCGGGATCCATCAGACCGAGCTCCTCCACGCCATGGAGACGGTGCCCCGGCACCTGTTCGTTCCCGAACGGGTGAGGCCCGAGGCCTACGTCGACGAGCCGGTGCCCGGGCCCGAGGGGGAGGCGCTGCTCCAGCCCTACATGACCGCGCTGATGATCGAGCTGCTCGAGCTCGACGGCAGCCAGCGGGTGCTCGAGATCGGCACCGGCAGCGGCTACGACGCCGCCGTGCTCTCCAAGCTGGCGCGCGAGGTCTACACCATCGAGATCAGCCCCGAGCGCGGCGAGGAAGCGCGGTCGCGGCTCAAGGGTCTCGGCTACAACAACGTCCAGGTCCGCATCGGCGACGGCAACCAGGGCTGGCCCGACCAGGCTCCGTTCGACGCCATCCTCCTCACCGCCGCGCCCGAGCGTCTGCCGCCGAAGCTGATCGAGCAGCTCAAGGTCAACGGCCGCATGGTGGCGGCGGTCGGCGGCAGCCCCTTCCAGCAGCTCACGCTCCTGGTCAAGACCAAGGACGGCGTGCAGAAGCGCGCCATCGAGCCGGTGCGGATGGGGCCGATGACCGAGGACCACGACCAGCATCCCTGACGACCACCGATCCGGCGCCCGCGCCATCGAGCCGATGCGAACAGCAAGGACCGATCCGGCGCGGCAGGATCGGGATTCACCGATATGGCGCGCGGAGCGGACTCTCTGCCCAGCGGTCCGCCCCACCGTCTGATCCGGCACCTGCGCCTGCGCAGCGCGACCGCGCTGGTGGTCGCCAACATCATCGGCGCCGGCATCTTCACCACCACCGGCTTCCAGGCCGCCGACCTCGGCCATCCGGGGTGGATCTACCTGCTGTGGGTGGTCGGCGGCGTGCTCGCGATGGCGGGGGCGCTGTGCTACGCCGAGCTGGGCGCCGCGATCCCCGAGGCCGGCGCCGAGTACGTCTATCTGCGTGACACCTACGGCCCGGCGCTCGGGTTCATGTCGGCGTTCGTGTCGCTGGTGGCCGGGTTCTCGGCGCCGATCGCGGCGGCCGCCAAGAGCCTGGTGCGCTACGCCCGGCCCCTGGTGCCGGTGCTGGGCGCCGAGAATGCGAGGTGGGGTCCGCTGCTGATCGAGGACCTCGCCGCCATCGTGCTGGTGTGGCTGCTGGTCGCGGTCCACCTGCGCGGTCACCGCGGAGGATTCGGCTTCAACGACGCCATGACGCTGCTCAAGGTGATCGGCATCACCGGCATGATCGTCGCGGCGATCGCGTTCGGGCGCGGCGAGCTCGCCTTCGTGTTCGCGGTGTCGCCGCGCTTCGGCCACATCGTCGAGCACGGCGAGCTGCTGTCGGCGCTCGCGACCTCGCTGGTGTTCGTGATGTTCTGCTACTCGGGATGGAACGCGTCGGCCTACGTGGCGAGCGAGCTGCGCGAGCCGCAGCGCGACCTGCCGCGCTCGCTACTGCTCGGCACCGGGCTGGTGGTCGCGCTCTACCTCGGCTTGAACGTCGTCTACTTCTACGGCGCCGGCGTCGACGGGCTGGCGGGCCGGGTCGAGGTCGGCCAGATCGCGGCGCGCGAGCTGTTCGGCCCGACCGGCGCCGCGATCGTGAGCGCGATCCTGATCGTCTCCATCCTCGCCTCCGCGTCGGCGATGACGATCGCCGGACCGCGCGTCTACTACGCGTTCGGGCGCGACTTCCCGCCGGTCTCCGGGCTGGCGCGCGTCGATGGCGCCACCGGGGCGCCGACGCGCGCGCTGCTGCTGCAGGGCGCGGTGACCTCGGCGGTGATCGTGTCGGGCCGGGTCGACCAGATCCAGCAGTACGCCGGCTTCACGCTGACCCTGTTCGCGAGTCTCGCGGTGTCGTGCGTGATCGTGCTGCGGCGGCGCCGGCCGGAGCTGGCGCGGCCGTTTCGCACCTGGGGCTACCCGTTCACGCCGCTGCTGTTCCTGCTGCTCTCGCTGTGGATGATGGTGTGGGCGTTTCGCGGCCGGCCGGTCGAGAGCACGCTGGCGCTCGCCACCGTCGCGATCGGCGGTCTGGCGTTCGTGACGGTCAGGGCCCGAACGCGGCGAGATACGCCGTGATCGCCGGTGCGGTGCAGCGCGTGCAGTGCGCGGTGTCGACCGCGCCCGCGATCAACGTCGCGCCGGTGAACCCGAACAGGTGGCGCTCGATCAGGATGCCGTCCGTGAGCGCCTCGAGCTCGCCGTCCCCGTCGGCGTCGAGCTGGAGGCCGAGCGCGGCGAGGTAGGCCTCGACCTCGCCGCTGGTGCAGCGCACGCAGTCGACCAGGTCGATCGCGCTCGCGATCAGCGCGGGACCGGTGAATCCGAACATGCGGCGCAGGATGAGGATCCCGTCGATCAGCGGCTCGGCGGCGCCGTCGCCATCGACGTCGAGCAGCGGGGCGGCGAAGCGGTGCAGGAAGATCTCGGTCTCGCCGGGGTCGAAGCCCGACTGGCGGCTGGTGGTCCAGGCCACCACGAAGTCGCCGCCGGCCTCGATCGCCGCCGCCGGGTCGATCTCGTGCAGAGAGGTGGCGGAGTTGACCTGGAACTCGCCGCCGATCGACGTCGCGGTGCGCGAGAAGCGCCGGCCGAACACGGCGTAGCCGTAGCCGTCCTGGCCCTCGGTCATCCAGACCACGACGAAGCGGCCGCCGGCGTCGATGGCGACCTTGGGCTCGCGCTGGCTCTGCGCGGTGCGGACGTTGATGCGCAGCTCGGCGCCGGGCGTACCGGTGCTCGAGAAGCGGCGGCCGAACGCGCCGGTCTCCGAGCCGTCCTGGTTGGAGCTGGTCCAGGTCACGACGAAGTCGCCGGCCGGGTTCATCGCCACCGCCGGCCGCGCCTGGTCGCCGGGGGTGTACGCGTTGACGCGGAGCTCGCCGCCGACCCGCGATCCGACGCTCGAGAAGCGCTGGAGGAAGACGCCGGCACCGGAGCCATCGTGTTCGCTGCCCTCCCAGGCGACGACGAAGTCGCCGTCGGCGTCGGCCGACGCCACCGGCACCGTCTCGGCCTTCGCGGTGTAGGTGTTGACCTGGAATTCGCCGCCCTGGGCCGCCCCGGCGCTGTCGAAGCGGCGCGCGAAGATGCCGTAGCCGTAGCCATCCTGGGCGTTGCTCTGCCACGCCACCACGAAGTCGCCGTTCTGCTCCGCCGCCAGCGCCGGATGCGACTGCGCGCCACTGGTCGTGAGGTTGACCTGGAACTCGAGGCCGGCGGGCGCTCCACTGCTCGCGAAGCGCCGGGCGAAGACGCCGCGATTCGATCCGTCCTGCAGGCTGGTCCAGGCCACCACGAAGTCGCCGTCGGTGTCCATCGCCGCCGCGGCGTACTCCTGGAAGTTGGTGGTGTAGGTGTTGACCTGGAACTCGCCGCCGAGCCGCGAGCCCGAGCTCGCATAGCGCTGCGCGAAGACGCCGTAGCTCGAGCCATCCTGCGCCGCGCTCACCCACACCACGACGAAGTCGCCGTCGGTGTCGGCCACCACGACGGAGTTGCGCTGCTGGCCGGTGGTGAAGGTGTTGACCTGGAGCTCGGCGCCGACGCCGATCGCGGCCTGTACCGGTGCGGGGCCGGGCATCGCCAGCGCGATCGCGAGGGCGGCCGCGGCGGCGAGCGGAAGAAGGCGAGTCGGAATCCGAATCCCCATCGGCGTCGCGGCGGAGAGTATCGCGGCGCCTGCCCGGAGCGCGAGACCGGCACGCGGGTGCGATCCTCGCCGAGCCGGAGAGTCGCGCGCGGTGCGCCCGTCAGAACAGGTCGAGCTGCGGCCCCTGCGGCCGCCGGAACGACGCGGTCGAGAGCTCGAGGTGACGCGGCGTGAGCCCTGCCCGCCGCAGCGAGACCTCGAACAGGCTCTTGATCTGCTCGGCGTAGCGGCCGGTGCCGCGGCCGCGGGTGCCGAAGGTGGAGTCGTAGAGCTTGCCGTCGCGGGTGTCGCGCACGCGCGCCAGCACGCGCTCGGCGCGGTCCGGCCGGTGCGTGCGGAGCCACTGCTCGAACACGTCCTTGACGCCGAACGGCAGCCGCAGCATCACCCAGCCCGCGCCGCTCGCGCCCGCGGCGGCCGCGCTCTCGAGGATCTGCGGCATCTCGTGATCGGTGAGCCCCGGGATCACCGGCGCCACCATGACGCCGACCGGAATGCCCGCCCCGGCCAGCGTCTCGACGGCATGGAGGCGCCGCTTCGGCGTCGAGGCGCGCGGCTCGAGCACGCGAGCCAGCTCGGGGTCGAGCGTGGGGATCGAGAGGTGGGCCGAGCAGGCCCCGAGCTTCGCCAGCTCCGCCAGCAGGTCGACGTCGCGGGTGATGAGGTGGTTCTTGGTGATGAGGCTCACCGGGTTGCGCGTCTCGACCAGCACTTCGAGGCAGCGCCGCGTGATGCGGAGCTTGCGCTCGATCGGCTGGTAGGGATCGGTGACGCCGCTGATCATCACCACCTTCGGCGTCCAGCTCTTCTTCGCCAGCTCCTGGCGCAGCAGCTCGGGCGCGTCCTCCTTGACCAGGATCTTGGTCTCGAAGTCGAGGCCGGCGGAGAACCCGAGGTATTCGTGGGTGGGGCGGGCGTAGCAGTTGTGGCTGATGACGCCGTTGGCGATGAAGTCTTCGGTGCCGGTGGTGATGTCGTACATGAGGAGGTCGCAGCCGAGAGGCTCGATCTCGACCACATTCAACTTGGCCCCCGACTTGACGGCTTGACCTCTGAAGTCGCGCTTGCGCGTAATCGCGGGGGACACCATCTGGAAGAAGCGGAGATGCTCGGATAGTCCACCGGTGACACGAAGATAGTGGACGTGGTTCCCATTCGGTCGATGCCGAACCTCCTCGACGAAGTTGAATTTCAAGAGGTTCAGAGAGTTCTTCGCCATCGAGAGGATCTTCTCGTTGGTGTTGGAAAAGCGAAGTATTCCGTCTCGATAGCTGCCCTCGGCGTCGAAGAGACCGGCGAGATAGCCTCGTGACCAATGGTGAAAGCACGAAGCCGGCCACGTAGTCAGCTCGCGGATTGCGAAGAAGGAAGCTTGCGAACTGGTCCGAATGGCGCGCACCTCTCTTGGTGTGGCTGTGGAGGCTTGAAACACGAACCGAGTCGTTGGAACTCCGTAGTCGTTCAAGTAGCTCGCCGTTCGATCCAGAGCTTCGTCGTCAACCAATGCCAGACGGAACTGGAAGAAGTGGGCTGGTTTCTTGCCGGACCGCCGATAGTGGCGGGCCGCTGTGTGACCATCGCCGCGCGCCATGCCACTCAAGTAGCCACGGCGATAGCTGTGGTTGTCGTCATGCGTACCCGCGACTCGGGAGCCGCCGCCGAAGCCCATTAGCTTGTCGCTCACCGTCAAGTGAGGCCTCTGACTTGGCCGCACAGCATCCGCGACGTACTTCCATCCCCGGTCCGTCAGAAGGCGATGGTCGCCGCTGACGATCAGTTCAGTTCCATCCTCCGCCGTCACACGGTAGGCGGACTTGCGGGTCTCCCAATGGGCGAGAACTCGCGTGGCTCGATACCTTCTGTAGTCACCGATCTGGGTCGTCCCGATGATTTCGTCCCCGATGTGGAGGGAGCCGATTTCTCGCGCGGAACCGTCGGCCATCAAAACGGCGGTGTCACCCCAGCAACAGTAACTGCACCCGTGGCTGCATCCGCGATACGGGTTCAGACTGAACTCGAATCCGATGTCGGGACTGTCGTTCGACGCCAACGCGCTCTTCGAGGAGTCGCGCAGGTACAACGTCTCTGGCGGAGCAGGATCCTCTTCCGGATCGCGATTCTCGTCGTCGGGCTCGACGTCGAGACGCTCGAACCGCCCCGCCGGATTGATGGTCGAGCCGCGTCCGCGCACCGGGCTCGAAGGGCCGGGCGGACGCGGCTGCGGTGGTGGTTTACGCCCCATTTGCGCCATTGTAGCGACGCGATCTGGCGCGCGCAACCACCCCGGTTGGCGCTCGCAAGTTTCTGTGGAACAGTGGTTTCCGGCTACTCCTGCCGCAACGCCCGCACCGGATCGAGCCGCATCGCCCGCATCGCCGGCACCAGGATGGCGATCAGGCCCACCGCGGCGAGGAGCGCCGCGACGGCGGCGAAGGTCTCGACGTCGGTCGCTCGCACGCCGAAGAGCTGGCTCTCGATCGCGCGCGTCAGCGCGAGCGAGCCGGCCACGCCGAGCAGGACTCCAGCGCCGGCCAGCCGCGCGCCGCGCGAGAGGACCAGGCGCAGCAGATCGCGCCGCGCAGCGCCGAGCGCCATGCGCACGCCGAGCTCCTGCGTGCGCTGCGCGACGTCGTACGACATCACGCCGTAGATCCCGGTCGCCGCCAGCGCGAGCCCGAGCCCGGCGAACAGCGAGAGCAGCACCACCGCGAGTCGCCGCCGGCCGACCGACGCCTCGATCAGGGTCTCCATCGCGGTGGGCGACGCCAGCGGCATCTGGGGATCGACTTGCGCCAGCGCGGCGCGGACCGCGGGCAGCGCGAGCAGCGGCGGGCCGTCGGTGCGGATCGCGAACGCCATGAACGGTCGAGGCCGCTGCGGATACGGCAGGTAGATCTGGACCCGCGGCTGGGCGTCGAGCCCTTCATGGGCGGCGTGCCCGATCACGCCGATCACGGTCGCCCACTGCGACTCGGGGTCGGGCGAGGCGTCGAACGTGATGCGCTTCCCGATCGGGTCGGCGCCGGAGAAGTAGCGCTTCGCCAGCTGCTCGTCGATGACCACCACCGGCGGAGCCTGCGCGTCGTCGCGCGCCTCGAAGAAGCGGCCGCGCAGGACCGGGATGCGCATCGCCGACGCGAAGCCGGGCGAGACCACGCGCAGGTCGCCCCACGGCGCCTGCTGGTCCGGCTCCGGCGTGTAGCCCTCGATCGAGAAGCCGCCGGTGGTCCATCCGCCGCCGAACGGCAGCACGCTGGTCACTCCCACCGCGCGCACGCCCGGCGCCGCCGCGATCCGCTCGATCGCGCGATCGAAGAACGCGCCCTGCGCCGCCGCGTCGGGATAGGAGGCCGGCGGCAGCATGACGTTCGCCGTCAGCAGATGGCTCGGATCGAACCCGGGATCGACCGCCTGCACCCGCGCGAAGCTCTTGATCAGGAGCCCGGCGCCCGCGAGCAGCGTGAGCGCGAGCGCGAACTCGGCGGTCACGAAGACGCGGCGCAGGACGCTCCCGCCCCGAGCCGCGATGCCGGCGCGCCCTCCTTCGTGCAACGTCTCCTGTACGCCTGCGCCCGCGACCTGCAGCGCCGGCGCGATGCCGAACCCGACGCCGGTCGCAAGCGCGAGCACCAGCGTGAAGGCGAGCACGCTGGCGTCCATCTCGATCGAGCGGCCGAGCAGGTTGGAGGGATCGAAGCTTCGCCCGAGCGCGGCGAGCCCGCCCCACGCGAGCACCGCGCCGAGCCCGCCGCCGGCGAGCGCGAGCACGGTCGCCTCGACCAGCAGCTGGCGCAGCAGCCGCGCGCGGCTCGCGCCCATCGCCGTGCGGATCGCGACCTCTCGGCCGCGGCCGGCTCCGCGCGCGAGCAGCAGGTTCGCGACGTTGGCGCACGCGATGAGGAGGACGAAGCCGACGGCGCCGAGCAGCAGCAGCACCGCGGAGCGCGCTGCGCCGGTGGCCTGGTCGTGCAGGCGCGTGACCCGCAGGGTCCAGGTGAGGGGATAGTCGTCGGGGCGCTCGCGCTTCGCCGTCTCCGCCAGCGCGCGCATCTCGTCCTGCGCCTGCTTCAGGGTGACGCCGGGCGCGAGCCGGGCGATGCAGTTGAGCCACTCGCTGGTGGCGCCCTGCGCGTACTCCTCCTCGGTGAGCGCGAGCGGAACCCAGAGCTCGGTCCTGCGCCCGAGGAAGCTGCGGAACCCGGCCGGCATCACTCCCACCACCTGGTAGCCCTCACCGTTGAGCCACAGCGTGCTGCCCAGCGCGTCCGGGCTCGAGGCGAGGCGGGTCTGCCAGAAGCCGTTGGAGACCACCGCCACCAGATGCCTGCCGCGGACGTCTTCGTCGGGTTGGAAGGTGCGGCCCAGCGCCGGCGCGACGCCGGAGATCTCGAACCAACCCGCGCTGACGCGGGCGGCCGCGACGCGCACAGGCTCGCCGGCGCCGGTCAGGTTGGCGCCCCAGCCGGCCTCGACCGCGACGCGCTCGAAGCTGCGGGTGCGATCGCGATAGTCGCGAAAGCCCAGCGGCGACACCGGAGCGTCGAGGTCGAGGGACGGATAACGATGCTCGATGGTGACCAGCCGATCGGGCTCGCGGTAGGGCAGCGGGCGCAGCAGCACCGAGTCGACCACGCTCCAGATCGCGCTGTTGGCGCCGATCCCGAGCGCGAGCGTCGCGATCACCAGGGTGGAGAAGCCGGGAGCGCGGGCGAGGCGGCGAAGGGCGTAGCGGAGGTCGGCGCCGATCATGGTCTGCCCTGCCTGCGAGCCTCTCTCGGAGGATGTCGGCGCGGCGCGATACTTTCCAACTTCGGGCCCGCGCGGCCCGAGCCCCCGACCTAGGGGCGGAGCTTGCCTCCCGCCGCTCGGCGAGCAGGCAAGCTGCTCCCTACTACCGCGGTCCCGCAGCTCGCGTTACCGCGAGCAGCACGCTTCCGTCCGTCTTCTGCTCGACGTCGAGAACGAGGCGTCGGTCGTGCGCCGCGGCGACGCCGCGCCAGAGCTCGGCCCAGGCTGCGAGCACCTCGCGCGCCGGGTGCTCGATTCCGCGCATCAACCGGAATCCGTGCTGGCGCACGACGCCGGTGGCGCCGTCGTCACCGCGCCGATCGATCGTGACGTCGTCGCCCTGCCCCGCGAGCAGCGCCGCGAGGCGATCGAGGAAGCTGGCGGTCGCGCCGTTCTCGGCGCCAGGATCACTCGCGCCGGAGGGCGTGGTCGTCACCGCGCCCGTAGGCGCGGCGAGGATCTCCATCGCGCGATCGTGGTAGTGCATGCCGATCAGCCGCGCCGCGAGGCCGGCCAGGTGCAGGCCCTCGGCGGGGCCGAACAGCTCGAGTGAGACCGGCAGCGCGGTGCGCAGGTAGTCCATCGCGTAGTTGCGGTAGGCCTTGCGCAGCCGCTCCTGGGGCCAGGTCGCGCTCTCGAGCGCGGGCGCCTGCGCCGGATCGAAGTCGGGAGCGTCCTCGCCCGGCGAGAACCGCAGGCGCTCCTCGGGATCGAGCGCGCGGTCGTGCTCGAAGTAGTAGCCCTCGAGCCCGGGCTGGCCGTCGACGGTCTGCTTGGTGCAGACGAAGCCGAGCCGTGGATTGCCGAGCAGCACGCCGTTGTTGCCGTGCCAGCCGCGCAGCATGGCGCGCGAGACCTCGCTCGGGATGCCGCAGATCGCGGCGCCGTCGAAGATCCAGCGCGGCGGCGGATAGCGGATCCACGACTTGCGATCGCTCTCGGGGATGTATTCGACCTTGACGCCGCCGAGCTGGTTCGAGAGGTAGTGGTACTGCGCGCACGCCACGGCGTGGGGGAGCGCGCGCAGCCCGAGCTTGTCGAGGCCGGGCAGGAACTTCTCGAGCTGCTGGCGGCGAAAGATCCTGAACACCAGCTCGGCCGCCGCGGCCGCGCCACGGCGCGACACCACCATCAGCAGCAGGCCGGTCAGCCAGCGGTGGTAGAGCTCGGCCACCGCGAGCAGCGCGGCGTGGTCGGGCTCGATGCGGGATCGGTCCATGAGGAGGCCGCGCGCCGTGGGGGTGGCATCCTATCGCCCGCCGACCGCGGGCCGCGTCCGCGGCGCGACGCTCGGGCGTGCAGGAATTCACCCTGGCGGGCGCGGGGTTTGCGAGAGAATGCCGGCGATGGCAGCTCGCTCGCGGTCCGCCCGCTCGTCCTCGACGTGGCTGGCGTGGCTGCTGGCGGTGGCCGCGGCGCTGGTGGTGAGCGGCGCCGAGCCGCCCGCGCCCGAAGGCGAGGTCTT
>JADMIO011107800.1_pt1 | contig 10876 bp, 6 predicted proteins | sample 8958161 | NCBI WGS metagenome assembly JADMIO01 (sample SAMN16585339, study PRJNA669376) | soil metagenome | isolation source: Crop rotation soil | place: USA: Cullars Rotation, Alabama | collected 2011 | reverse complement strand
CGATTGCTCTGGCAACCGCGGCCGAGTTGTAGTCCGTAACTGCCAACGTTTGAAAATTTGCATTCTTCGAATGAACAATTGCGCGCGCCTTCCGCCCTCACAATTCCTGGAACACCAAACGCCGATTGAGCAAAGCCGAAGATTTCCGAGTCAGGTGTGGTGGAGATGTGACGTTCAGCGCTGCCGAAGTTTGTCGGATAAAACCATTCGTTGTGCGAAAAAGTCAGACCGCGAAGTTGGACGTGTTCAACAAATTTTCCTGATTCTGGATGGCCTTCGATTCGCAGGCATTCAGCGAGCTTGGGAGCGACGGCGACAAAATTATTTAAAGTTTCACCGGGCATTGGTTGGTAATAGAGCGTGCCGCTGATTTGATCGAGAAACCATTCGCCGGGTTGATCCAACACTTCGAAAATTCCTTCGACGTAATAAGGATCGCCCGGTTGTAGTTGAAAGACGCTGCGTTTGTTTGACGCGAGGATTTTTTGTTTCTCGTCGATGTTCGTGATGGGCAAACGGGATTCAACCCAACGCGTCATCGCGACCGCTTCACCTTGGCTTGCTGATTTCCACGATTTCAGATCGTTGGTGTTGAATTGAAAACGGGTATGACCATGTTCCCAAGTCGCGGTCGGGTCCGGCAAACTTGGGATGGTGAAATAACCTTTGTTAGGATGACGCGCGCGCTGACGTCGTTCCCCTTTCACCCAAAGTTGATGGAAATTCCAACTGTCTCCACGCGCTTCGGGAACTGACGCAGCCCAAAGCTGTTTGCCATCGACGGTCACTGCCTTCCAATCGGAGATGGGTTGGCCCGCGCTAAGCACGGGATGTTCGCCGGGATAGGCCGAAATGATGAATGGATTTTCCAACGTGCCAGATTGTTGAGGGGTGATAGAGAGAGGTTCGCTCAGCCAATAAACTCCACCACGTACAAAAATTGAGACGGGCTGTTTCCATGAATTGTCCTGCTTCAATCCAGCGGCGGCTTGTAAGGCTCGCGCCACGGTTTGAAAAGGTCCGTTTTTCCGCGAAACATTTGGTGCAGCGATTGTTCCCGACCAATTATCATTTCCGTTCGTGGCTACGAAAAAAGTTCCGACGCGAGGTTGAATGGAAGTTGCGTTTTCATTTTCAAAACGAGCACAGCTTACGAGTGAACTAAGCACCGAAAGCGCTGCGATGAAAGCAAGTGTTCTGATGGCAAAGATATTTGCAGCGCACGTTTTGAAAATAAATTTAATTCGCTTCAAGTTTTCGTGTGCCTCGTCCGCGATATGCCGCCAAAAAATAAATCAACACGAACATGACCGCCACGCTTAACCCGCTCCAAAAAATCGGCCATCGTGTGCCGATTCGGTTTGTGCAAGCGCTGAACCACCAACCGGTGCCAAGATAGCCAAGGAGATTTCCAACGCCGCCATTCATTAGTGACATCAACGCTTGCGCCCGTGCGCGCCAGGCCGTGTCCACGCGTTGATCGAGATAAATTTGCGCGGTGATAAAAATGAGTGTGTAAGAAGCGCCATGCAAAAACACGCCGAGCAACAGCCATGATTGAGTATTAAGCGCGCAAAAAGCAAAGCGCGCCACGCCGAAACTGAGGCCGCACACGAAGATCCATTTCAATCGCCATTTCAACAACAACGCGCCGAGGCTGAACATCGCGATCATTTCCGTTACCTGACCGAGCGTCATCCATGCGCTCGTGCGATGCAGGCCGAGGTCGCGCATGTGCGGTGGCGAATACGGATAAAATGCAGCGAGTGGAATACTGGCCAACACGAGCATGATGAACACCACACGATGATCCCGAATTTTGAGCAGCGTCAATGCGTCGAGTCCGAGACGTTGTGACCACGTGAGATGCTCGGCAGATTTCGGCACTTCGACGATTGGTAGAAAAAAGGTGAACGCGCAAACGATCAGCCAAACGATGGCGGCGCTATAAGTTGCCAGCGTCGAGGCGTCCGCTTTTAGCGAGCTGACGATCCAACAACCGGCCATCCAGCCCAGCGTGCCCATTGCGCGGATTGGACCAAATTCCTTCCGGGAGTCAGCTAGTCGCGCGAAAACAATTGTTGAAGCGATGCTCCACGTTGGTGACGAACAAAATGCGAGCAGTTGAATCAACGCGAGGACGAGCCAGGGATTTGCATGAAATTTTATCGCTGTGCTTACCAGTGCCATTGCCAAAGCGGTGGCGAGAGAAAGGCCGCGCAAAACTTTGACCGGTGACGCGTGCCGGTCGGCCATCGCGCCAAAAATCAGAGGAGAAACAAACGCGGCAATCGCGGATGCAGCGAAAGCGTAAGGCCGTATCGCGTGCAATCCATGAGCATCAAGAACATTGCTGAGCGGCACGAACCATATCCCCAGCGCCGCGCCTTGCAGGAAAAAAAGCGCGACCAGTTCGACATATTCGAGCAATCGGATTGATCTCAGCACGCGCACAGGAGATACGTGCGCAGAAAAATTTCAAGTTTCAACAGTGGTTCGGAATAAATTTTTTTATGGCAAAACGCCGTGCGTTTTGAACCATTGAAATGTGTTCGTCAAAACATCGGCGTTGATCGCAGTGTCATTTTGGATGTTGTGCCAGTTGTTCGAGTTCGCAATGGAGTTTGAAGAATAGAGGATGCGCTGGTTTGCGACGGCATTGGTGATGAGCATTTGTTGAAATAATTGCGAACGAACCGGCGGCACTACGGGGTCGGCGTCACAATGGAACATCAGAAAAGGCATTCGCACCGGCTGCGCTTCGGTGACGGTTGGGGCGGCGTTGCTCGTGCCGGTGGAATCAGGAATGACTCCGCCCGCCGTAATTGCTGCGGCACGAAAACGATTTGTGATCGCACCAGCATCGCCGATGGTGGCAAACGCTCCCATGCTGTGGCCAAAAAGTGCGATGCGATTTGTGTCCACGTAAGAAAGGCTGGCCAGAACATTCGCGCAAGCCATCGCGCGCGAAATATTTTCGGGACAATTTCCCATGTTGATTGCGTTGGTTTCGCCGCCAGCCGCATGTGTCATCGTTGGGCCGATGCACACCATGCCCCAGGCCACCATTTCACGCGCTTTCGCCAATGAGTAACCATTCGCCGTTCCGCCTGCGCCGTGGCTGATGATGACCGCGGGAAATGGTCCGCTGCCGGCGGGTTTCAACATGATGCCGGTGAACGATCGTTCCGCATCGGTGTAAGTGAAGTTGGTTCCGCTCCAGTCGAAAGTGAATGCGAAACGTAACACGCGATAAAATCCGGCGGAGAGATTTAAGGCGTTTGTATGAACGAACTCTGTTTCCGCACCGGACCCAGCAGGCCAATTGGTTGAAAGCGGATTCCAGCTAAATGCCGTTTGTAAATTAGTGCGGAACTCGATTTGAAAACGTTCACCGGACTGACTCGACCAAAGCAAGCGAGTGTTGTTGTTCTGTTTTTGCAATGAGAGGGGAAAGGAATTCGTTTGGGCAAAGATGTCCAGCGCGGAAAGAGCAATCGCAACAGCCAAAGCGCTTAAGCTGAGTTTGCAGGCATGTGAATTCATGTTTGTTAAACCACTAATTTCTACGATGGAGACGATGTTTTGTATAGCAGGATGCTCTGCTGACAATTGTCTGCGATTTGTTATACGCTGGTGAGAATCCGTGATGAAGTTGCGAAGAATTTTATGTGCCGTTGCGATGCTTGTTCTGCTCTGCGGAGACAATGCTTTGGCGCAACTACGCATCGACTTCAATGATCGAAGTGGCGATTTGCCGGTTCATACTCAGGAAAGTTTTGATGCGTTTATAATTGGGGCGGTCGGCGGCACCACCATAAATCAAGTCGGCACAAATATTCTCCGCTTGGGCACGATTAACGTTTCGGTTTGGAACGATCTTGGGGCCGGGCTCGATGATCGTCGTCGAACCGTTCTTGCAAACACTGCGACATTCACCAACGCACAAATCCTCCAGGATTTTATTTACAACGAAAGCGCTACTGCTACCAACAGCGGTCTTTCGGTTCGCGTGCAGGGACTTGTTTCAAATCAGGTTTATCAATTCACCATCTGGTCATTTGATTCGGGCAGTTTGGGCCATCGCGTTTCTGATTGGTTTGCGAACGGCGTCCTCGTGCGAGATAATTATTCATTCAACGGCGCTGTCTTGCCGACCTCGAACAGCGACTATCATTTCAGCTTCAGCGCAACGGCAAATTCGAGTGGAGAAATTCTTATCCAAGGTCGGCGCGATAGCGCGAGCGTTGACCAAAATAATGCGGCGGCAATTGGTGTTTTTCTCAATGCGCTCGAAATTACTTCTGTTCCCGATCAGAATCCGCCTTGCGGCACAATTGAACATTTGAAACCCGGCTCAAATCTTTTTGGCTGGACGGGTGGCTACACATTCGCTGACCAGGATCAGGAAATTGCATCGCTCAAAGAAGCCGGTGCGAAATGGGCGCGCATCAATGTCGTTTGGTCTGAAGTCGAGGCGACCCAAAAAGGTAATTACAACGCGGGCCTTCTCGCCCTTTACGATCACTTGATGGCGAGGCTGACTGAGAACGGAATTAAAGCAATCTTTGTCACGGCAGACACGCCCTATTGGGCTTCCGCCGATCCCGCGAAAACGAACGGTGTCTGGAGCCAAAAATATAAACCAACGAACAACAGCGATCTGGCCGATTATTTTGTCTTCCTGCTCAATCGTTATCAATCCACCGGCCCGCACGCCTTCGAAATTTGGAACGAGCAAAATGCTTCCAACTTCTGGCCTTCAGGCGTGGATGCAGCTGATTATTTCAACATGCTGCAAACCTGTTACAACGCCATCAAAGCCGCCGACCCGCAGGCCAAAGTCTTGAATGGCGGACTGACCGATGGCAGCAACACAACGAATTACATGACGGCTCTTTACGCTGCCGGTGGAAAAAATTATTTCGATGCCTGGTCGCAGCACACTTACACCAAGACTCCGCAGTACGAAACCATTGTGTCAAAGGTGAGAAATATTATGGTGGCCAACGGCGACTCCGCCAAAAAAATCTGGATGACCGAATGTGGCTGGCTCACCGCAACCAATGGCGACACCGGTGCGGTGAGTTTCAATCGGCAGGCGCATTATCTCATGAATTTTTTCACGCGCCTCGCGACCTATCCGTACGTGGAAGTCGTCTGTTGGTACACCAGCCGCAGCTACGACGAAAACGAGCACGAAGGCAGTTTCGGTTTGATGTTGCCCGACTTCACGCGCAAGCCTTCGTTCTACGCCTATAAAAATTGGGTCACTGCAGCCAGCAAACATTGTTACCCGTATTTCATCAATCTGACGCCGCCAACCTTTCTGTCCAACGGCGTTGCGCGGATGCAATTTACTGCTGATTCAGGGTTCAACTATAGCGTGCAATCTTCATCCAATCTGACTCAATGGCTGACCCTTTCGACGAATGTTGTCGCTACCAATTCAGCCTTCAGTTTTGATGATGTTTCGGCAACCAACGCGCGGAACAGATTCTACCGCGTCATCTGGCCGTGACTCACACCCACAGGATGGCTGGGAATTTTTTCTGCAAAGCGGGCTTGATCTTTGGGTAAGTGTTGGTGCGAAACGCTGGCCAGTTGAACGTGGATTCGATGCGTTTTCCGTCGGGAGAACAGAGCCAGATTTTTACCGGCAACTTTCCTTCGCAAATGTGTGGATGCTCTTTCGCGGCAAAACATTCGTGCAGCTTCAACTGCAACTCCGGCGAATTCGGCTCGCCATCTTCATCGCGCGGTTCTTCGGGATAAAGGAGTTTGGATTTTTTGTCGCCGGGCCACGCGACGGCAACCGGCGCAAGTTCGTTGAGCCATTCGCGTTGTTCAGGAGCAAGTTGTGAGAGGAAAATATCTTTAAGCGGCGCGGCTTGCGCTTCTTTGACGAGCGTCAAACCGTCAAAAGCAACTGCGAGCGTCTCGACAATTTTATTTTCATCAAACGCAGGAAAATCGAGTTCAGGTGAAACAGCCGCGACAAGATTGACGCGTGCAATGAATTGTTTCACATCATGGTTGAGGAGCGGTAATTCAAAATATTGTTTGCGATAAGCCTCGGCGAGACAGTGGCCTGAAGCAGTAGGTTCTACATCGCGTTGGTGTTCGTGATTGATGACGAGGTCGTGAAAGCGAATCAGCCTCACAGCGGCAACGCGCTTATGAGTGCGATCAAAAAGGTGTTCGACCTTGGTCGTGAGTTGTTCGGCAAACATTTCTTCGATCCACTCGCGCTTCACCATGCTAGCAAGGCCGAGGAGCGTGAGGTTTTCCGCGCCGCGACCTGGCACTTCGCGAATACTCGCCGCGACAAACAATTTGGAATTTTGCACGACGCTTTCGCGTACAAGCGTTCCGGTGCGACCTTCAAGCAAATCGCAATCAAGCGTCCCTTGGTCGCGTCTCATGCAAAGTTGATCGACGAAGCCAGCGAGAATGCAGTGGAGCAGGGCGGAGTCGTCGAGTTTTTCGTCCGCACGAAAAAGTTTCTGCTGCTCCGCCAGTCGCTCAATTTGATCGAACGTTTGTTCAACTTGCTTCGCCGCTTGCGCATTGATGCCGTAACGGCGGCAGCTATCCGGATTGAAATAACTTTTCTTCGCGAACTGATAGGCGCGCATCAACGTGAAGAAATCGGAATCCTGGCTGGCTTCGAAAAGTTCGCGCGCTTCGGAAATATGTTTCTCATCACGCCGAACGCGTTGAAGTAAATCGCGCCCGCTAACAAGCGCGGCGCAAAGAGCAGCAGCGCGAACGCAACCCCGCTTGGACGCTTCCACCAACATTCGCGAATACCGCGGATGCATCGGCAAGCGCAACATTTGCCGACCGATTCCGGTGAGCTGTTCCGTTTGCGAATCAATTGCGCCGAGTGTGTGCAAAAGTTTTTCCGCGCGCTCAACGGCTTGGAGATCCGGTTTGTCGAGCCAATCGAATTGCGCGGCGCGTTTGATTCCAAGCGAATGCAAAAGCAAAACCACTTCCGCCAAATCGCTGCGCTGAATTTCTGGTGTGTTGCGCTCAGGGCGATTGAGATGACCACTTTCTGTCCAAAGACGATGACACGTTCCTGGCGCGGTTCGTCCAGCGCGACCTTTGCGTTGGTCGGCAGAGGCGCGGGAAATTTCTTCCAAAAATAAAGTGCCGATGCCGCGTTCGGAATCGTAACGAGCCACGCGCGCCTGCCCGCTGTCCACGACATGCAGAATCCCATCAATCGTCACCGAGGTTTCCGCAACATTGGTCGCCACGACAATCTTCCGAAGCGGATTTGGCTCGAAGGCCAGGTCCTGTTCTTGCGGCTGCAACTCGCCGTGCAACGGAATCAGCGCGACCCGTTCGCTCAACTTGGCGGCGCGGATGCCATTGATTGTGGAATTGATTTCCCCCATGCCCGGCATGAAAACGAGGATGTCACCAGGATCGCCGGAGTTGACGATGCGCTCGACGGTGTCGGCAGCTTGCTCGGTAAAAGGACGCTCGTCGTGCGAATCCAAATAATTCACTTGCACATTAAAACTTTGCCCTTCTGAAATGAGAATCGGGCAATCGTCTAAATATTTCGCGACGGGTTCGGCATCGAGAGTTGCGGACATCACGACCATTTTTAGATCTGGCCGTTGCGTTTGTTGAATTTGTTTTACGAGCGCGAGCGAAACATCACTGAGCAAATTGCGTTCGTGAAATTCGTCGAAGAGCACGACGCCAACATCCGCAAGCGAACGATCATCCTGCAACCAGCGCAGAAGAATTCCTTCGGTCACAAAACAAATGCGCGTGCCGAGACTCGTCTGGTCATCAAAACGAATTTGATAACCGACTTCGCCGCCGAGTTTGCATTGGCGTTCCCACGCGACACGCGAGGCGACAGTTCGCGCCGCAACACGACGCGGTTGCAGAACGACAATCTTCTTTTCACCTGCGAGACCGGCGTCGAGCAGCATCTGCGGAACTTGTGTGGTCTTTCCGGAGCCAGTGGGCGCAACGAGGACAAGGCGATTGCCCGATTTCAATTCGCCAATGATGGACGAATGAATCTGCCAGATGGGAAGAGACTTTTGCACCACGCCGACAACCTAAAATCGGACGTTGCGCAGAACAAGCGCCGCGATCGAAAGGATCGTCATTAAACCGTTCGGCATGAATTTTTTTGATTTGGCGAAGCGGAGACCGAAGAAAATCAAAAGTAACACCAGCAAACCGTCCGCGAGCCAGGTCGGTGATTTCAAAATGTCGAGCGCGCACAACGCCAGTGGAATCGCAAACACCACGGACATAATGAGCGACATTTTGCTTTTCGCTTTTATAAAGCCCATGAGGCCGCCGAGCACGAGGAGAACGATATAGATCCAGAGAACAGTAGTTGGGTTCATAATTTTACGATTCGGAGAGTTAGCCACAAAAAATCACAAAAGACACAAGAAGTTTTAATTTCCCGAAACGCTCAATGAAAGGACTTCTCCCGGCTCGCATTCGGCAAAAACTTCAAATGGGCGGCAGCAAACTTCGCAATCCGTCGTGAACTGTTGCGTCTCGATGCTCGTGTCGATGATCAGTTCAAAACTTTGGCCACAGAAGGGACATTGAATATTTTCTGAGATCTGCATCGTCTGAAAATTAAACCGCGAAAGATGCGAATACACGAACATTAAAACGCTTTCGCATATTTCGCGGTGAAATCTTTTGGAAAATCGATTGAACCGCGTTGTTGGAGAAACTATTTTGGAACGCAACAGATTCATGAATTTACGTGTCAGCATTTTACTTTTCGCCAGCATTGTCTCGCCAGCGATTGCGGCGGAGCGCATCGACTATTTGAAAGAGATCAAGCCCATTCTCTCCGGCGCATGCTATCAATGTCACAGCGAGACCCAGCAAAAGGGTGGGTTGCGCCTGGACACGGGCGCAAACGCATTGAAAGGTGGCGAAAAAGGACCAGTCATTGTCCCGGGAAAAAATGAAGAGAGTCTTTTGATCAAAGCGGTTTCTGGCACGGCGAAAGATTTGCCGCGTATGCCCTATAAAAAAACGCCGCTGGACGACGAAAAGATTGCATTGTTGAAACGTTGGATCGACGAGGGCGCAAAATCTCCCGCCAACGAGAAAGCCCAATCTGTTCTCCATTGGTCATTTGTTCCCCCGCCAGAAAAAATTCCTGTGCCGCAAGTGAAACAGAAAAACTGGGCGCATAATCCAATCGACAATTTTATTTTAGCCCGGCTTGAAAAAGAAAAAATCAAACCTTCGCCTGAAGCAGATCGCGTCACGTTGATTCGCCGGGTGAGTTTGGATCTGATCGGTTTGCCGCCGAGCATTGAAGAAGTGGATGCGTTTGTGAAAGACAAACGCCGCGATGCCTACGAGAGACTCATTGAACGGTTGTTGAATTCAAAACATTACGGCGAACGTTGGGGACGTCATTGGCTCGATGCGGCGCGTTACGCGGATTCAAATGGATTCAGCATCGATGCGCCGCGCCAGATTTGGAGTTACCGCGATTGGGTCATCAATGCCGTCAATCAAGACATGCCTTTCGACGAATTTACAATCGAACAACTTGCCGGCGATTTATTGCCGAACGCGACGATGGAACAAAAAATTGCCACAGGTTTTCATCGCAACACGATGATCAATCAAGAAGGTGGCATCGACAAAGAGCAGTTTCGCGTCGAGTCGATTATTGATCGCGTCAACACGACCGCGACGACCTGGCTTGGGCTGACGGTGGGTTGCGCGCAATGTCACGACCACAAATTCGATCCGATTTTGCAGAAGGAATATTATCAACTTTTTGCTTTTCTAAACAATCAGGAGGAGCCGGATTTGCAAATTGCCAGCCCGGATGACGTGACGAAACAAGAGGCGCTGCGGAGAGAAATCGAAAGCGCAGAAGCTGAATTGATGTCTTACGTCGATTCCGTTGCCAGCGAAGTTGAAACTTGGCAAAAATCACTCTCGCCCGAAGAAGTCGCCAAGCTGAAAGCGGAAATCACGACCGTCTTGGAAACGCCGCCCGACAAACGCGCGCTGAAGCAAAAATTGTTGCTGGTGGACCAGATTCGCAAAGGTGATGAGGATTACAAAAAGCGAAAATCACAGTTGACGAAATTGGAAAAGAAAAAACCTGAGTTCACAACGACGATGGTTTTGCAGGAGCGCAAAGAGCCGCGAGAATCTTTTCTATTTATCAAAGGCGATTTTACCCGGCACGGCGACCCGGTTTTTCCGGGCGTTCCCAAAATTCTGCCGCCGTTACCTGCTGAAACAAAAAACCCCAACCGCCTCGATTTGGCGAAGTGGCTGGTTGATCCAAAAAATCCTTTGACCGCTCGTGTCGCGATGAACCGCATCTGGCTGCATTATTTCGGCAAAGCTATCGTCGAAACGGAAAATGATTTCGGCACGCAAGGCTCTGTCCCGTCGCATCCCGAATTGCTCGACTGGCTCGCCAATGAATTCATCAAACAAAAGTGGAGTCAGAAGGCCATGCACCGGTTGATTGTGACCTCAGCGACGTATCGACAATCTTCGCGCGCTCGTCCAGAACTGAACATTATTGATCCATATAATAAATTGCTAGCGCGACAAAATCGCTTTCGTCTCGATGCGGAAATTGTCCGCGATGTCGAACTTGCGGCGAGTGGTTTGCTCAGTAAAAAAGTTGGCGGGCCGAGTGTTTATCCGCCGATTCCCGATGGCGTGATGACTTTGGGCCAGACGAAACGCGAATGGAAAGTTAGCGAGGGTGAAGACCGTTATCGCCGTGGGATGTATACGTTTTTCTATCGCGCCACGCCGCCGCCCGGCTTGATGGTTTTTGACGAACCTGAATCGACCAGTGCCTGCACGCGGCGAATTC
>JADMIO011606115.1_pt1 | contig 10879 bp, 10 predicted proteins | sample 8958161 | NCBI WGS metagenome assembly JADMIO01 (sample SAMN16585339, study PRJNA669376) | soil metagenome | isolation source: Crop rotation soil | place: USA: Cullars Rotation, Alabama | collected 2011 | reverse complement strand
GCCGTCAGCCGCTACAGCGGTATTGGCATACTGTATGCCATTTTGGATCTTGTTGAAATTTTATTGGCGGCGCGTTTAATTTTGCGCCTGCTCGCCGCTAACCCCGGCAACGCGTTTGTGTCGTTTATGTACCAAATTTCATCGCCGTTCGTGGCCCCCTTCCGCAGCGCGCTCGCGCCAACGGTAACCCAGGGCACGGTGATTGAATGGGCGACTATTCTGGCGATGATAGTTTACGCGATTGTCGTCTACGCTATTGTCCGATTGCTAACCGCACCTTCGCGTCCGGCAACCCGAGTCTAAATAAAAAAATCCTCCGGTATAGGCCGGAGGATTTTTTAAAACAACTTAACCAAACCTTTATTCAAAACCTTTTTAAAGCTGCTGCGGAAGAACCAGAACCCCAGGGCCAGAAAAATTATATTCAAACCCAGGCTGATAAAGATTTTGTGCCAATCTATTTGGCCGGTCAAAATCACCTGCCGGGCGCCTTCAAACACATAGGACGAGGGAATGCCGCGCGCCACTGTCTGCGCCCAGCGCGGCAGCGCCGTCAGCGGGTAATAAATCGCGGAGAATGGCGCGATTAAAAACACCATGCTCCAAGCAAACTGCTGGACTTTGCCCCCGTAGCGCATTATCAAACCGCCCACCAACATTCCCACCCACCAGCCGGTCAGCAAAAGCAAAAACAAAAATGGCAACAGCTTAAACCCAAAGGCGAATAATTGGACTTTGTACAAAATAAAAGCCACCAAAGCGCCAAAGCTTACGCTGATTGCGGCCTTGGTAAGTCCCAAAATCAGGAATGCCGCTATCCATTCGGAAAGCTTAAGCGGCGAGCTAAAAATATTTATTAAATTCTTGTTCCACATATCCTCCAAAATATTGATGGTTAACTCGCCCTGGCCGCGCCACAAAATAATCCATAACACCAATCCGGAAACTATCATGGTTAGGGCATAAGGAATATCCTTTGCGTGCGACATAAAATAGCTGCCGGTAATCCCCCACAACAGCAAATCCATAGTCGGCCAATAGAACATATCGGCCTGGCGGTCCAGGCTTCTCTTAAATAAATAGTTGTAGCGGAGAATAATGCCCCAAATCCTATGCCATTTCATATTTTTTGAGAGTTTTGGATAAAATAATCTTCCAGGGTCGGCTTCTCGATGCTGATTTCAACATAATTAATGTTATTATTAGTCAAACTTTGCAAAAATTCCGCCACGGCCGCCTCTCTGACATCAATAACCACATAACGGCCCTGGCTTTTAAAATTAAATTTGTGCAGTTTGCAATAATTTACCAGTTTGGCTTTATCCAAAGGCAAAAGTTCAATATGGCAAAGTTCTATGGTCTTGGCCAAGTTTTCCGGCGTGTCATTGGCCACGGCTTTGCCGTTATTGATAAACACCACCCGGTCGCACAACTCTTCCACTTCGGACATATTGTGGGAAGTAAAAATAATCGAGACTTTAAACTTTTTGCGCTCCTGCAAAATAAATTGCCTGATATAACCCGCCACATCGGGGTCGAGCGATGCCGTGGGTTCGTCCAGCAGCAAAACCTTGGGGTAATTTATAAACGCTTTGGCGACATTGACCCTGGTCACCTGGCCCGCCGACAGTTCCTTAACCACCTTGTCGCGAAACTCCGTTAGCCGAAAAATATCCAGCATTTCTTCCACCCGGGCCCTGCGGCCGGCAATGTTATAAAGATGGGAAATAAAATGGAGGTTTTCCCAAACAGTCAAATCCCACGGCAGGTTGGTGTAAGTCGAGGAAAAATTCACCTGGTCCAAAATTTCCTCGCGATGATTGCGTAAATTTTTGCCAAAGTAAAAAACCTCTCCGCTGGTCGGCGTCAGTACCCCAAGCAGCATTTGGATTGTAGTAGTCTTGCCCGCGCCGTTTGGCCCGAGCAAACCTAAAATTTCCCCTTCTTGCAAAGTAAAGGAAATATTGTCGACAGCCGTAAAATCACCAAACCGTTTTATTAAATTTTTAGCCGCAAGTATTTCTGGCATACTCAAATTGTAGACGAAGGATCAGAGTTTTTGTTTCAAATAAGCAGCATATTCAGCAATACTGCGGAGCCTTCTCCCCCTCTGGGGGAGATGTCCCGAATGCAACTGAGGGACAGAGAGGGTGCAGTAACATCGGATATACTGCAACCTCTCTGCCTCGGATGCACTCGGCATCTCTCCTCCTTGCTGATGATAATCCTTAAAGAGGAGAGAAGGCTCCGCGGTATTACCCGTAACTTTATAAAACCTTTTTTACCATCCGCTCCAACTCATCCATGGGCAAGCCTACTACGCCTGTGTAACTGCCGATGACTTTCTTAATCAATCCGGCGCCAATACCGTGCATGGCATAGCCGCCGGCTTTATCCATTGGTTCGCCCGTGGCCACGTAATTTTTTATCCCCTGCTCGCTCAACTTACGAAAATAAACTCGTGATTTAATTGCCCGGATAATTTTTTTGCCCGTGGCCATATTTATAACCGCGACTCCCGTGTAAACATGGTGGACCTGGCCGTTCAGCGTTTTCAAAATCCGCACTGCGTCTTTCCTGTCTTTAGGCTTGCCAAAAATAGTGCCGCGAAAAGATACAATCGTATCCGAACCGATTATAATCGCGTTACGATATTTTTTTGCCGCGGCCTCAGCTTTTCCCACTGCCAAAAACTTTACCAACTGCTCGGGAGTCAAATGCGCGTGGTGGACTTCATGGTAATTTGGCGCGACAGCTTTAAACGGCAAGCCCAACAACAGCATAAGTTCCCGCCGCCGCGGTGATGTAGATGCTAATATAATTTTCCTCATAATTAATTATAGCACTTTTGTGGCAATTACTGCTGACAAATCTACTTGCGCGCAAGCCAAATTATGATATTATGTCCTTAAGCAAGCCCCGTTTGGGACGTCTAATGGGGCAGAATCATTAAATGGTCAAACCTATGGAACAACAAAACATGGGCCCCGGCGGAAGCCAGCCGAGCGGAGGCAGCAGTGCGGTTAAATGGGTAGTAGGAATTGTTATTGTAGTGGTAGTAATTTGGGCTCTGGTTGCCGCCCAGAAAAAGAAAACCAGCCCGACATCGGAAACAAACCAAGTCGCGGGCGACAGCTATAAAATTGGAGTGATATTACCTTTGACTGGCGACGCGGCTGCGTACGGCGAACCGGCACGCAACGTCATGACTATGGCCGTGGACGAAATCAACTCCAGCGGCGGTCCGAACGGCAAAAAATTAGAATTGGTTTTTGAGGATGGCAAATGCAATGGCAAAGACGCCACCAGCGCCGCGCAAAAATTGGTCAATGTGGACAAGGTCCAGGCCATTGTTGGCGGTTTCTGCAGCGGTGAATCCCTGGCCGCCGAAAAAGTCGCGGAGCAGGGCAAGGTCGTTATGGTATCGCCCGGCTCAACCAGTCCAAAACTTACTGGCAGCAGCGCCTACTTTTTCCGCAATATCCCGTCCGACGATAGCCAAACAGCAGTTGACGCCAAAACCGCGTCTGACTTGGGCTATAAAACTATCGCCTTCATGCAGGAACAAACTGATTATGCCACGGCATTGTATCAGGCATTCGAAAATAAATTTACCCAGCTTGGCGGCAAAACCGTTGTGGAAGCGTTCCCTTCTGACACTACAGACTTCAAGACCCGCCTGGCCAAACTTCGCGCCCAAAACCCCGACGCCTTATTTATTGACACCCAAACTTCCGCCAATACGGAAAAAATCCTAAAACAAATGAAGGACTTGGGATGGAAAACCCAATTATTCATAAACGAGGCCAGTGCCGGCGACACGCAACTGCTCGCCGCGAACAAAGAGCAGCTGGAAGGCGCGCTTGGGGCGGAATTCAGAATTGCCGATAACTCAAAAAAACAGCACGTGCTCGATGCTTACAAACAAAAGTACGGCAAAGATTTGGAATTCCAAAGCTTTGGACTAACAGAATATGACACGGTCTATATGTACAAAGACGGGATTGCCGCGGTTGGCTATGACGGCGCCAAACTGGCCGAATGGTCTCGCACCATAAAAGATTGGGATGGCGCGTCCGGAAAAATTACCATCAAACCAGACGGCGACCGGGAAAGCGGCTACAGCCCCGAAGTTGTCAAAGACGGAAAAATGGAAACCTACACCAAATAAACATCCACAACAAAACGGCTCGTCTAATGGGCCGTTTTGTTGTTTGTTAAGCTTAAATTTGGTACAATCCCCATATGTCGATCTTGCCGCAATTGGTACTCAACAGCATTATCGCGGGCGCGATTTATACTTTAATTGCCCTGGGTTTTAATTTGATATTCGGCGCCAGCAAATTCATTAATATGGCGCATGGCGTGTTGTGCGCGGTCGGCGGGTATGCCGCGTTTTTTTTAATCCGCAATTGGAATTTTAATTTTTATTTCGCGATTATAATCGCGGTTGTTGTTGCCGGCGCGGTCGGCTGGCTGCTGGACGCCGGAATTTACCGGCCGCTGCGGCGACGCAAAGCATCATCGCTGATATTGCTGATTGCCTCATTGGGCGCGTTTACCGTAATCCAGGCGCTCATCGCAATTTTATTCACCAGCCAATTCCAAACGCTGTCCAATTACGTTACGCCAAAGACCTACCAAATTTTTGGCGGCGCCATAACCCAAACCCAAGTCATAATTTTTATTTTGGGGTTAATTATTTTTGCCGCGCTGTGGCTGGTGCTTAAATTCACGCTGTTCGGCAAAGCCATTACCGCGATTTCCGACGACGAAGAGGTAGCCAAAATTGTCGGCATTAACACCGACAAAATTATCGGCCGGGTATTTTTTATTGGCTCGGCCATTGCCGGCCTGGGCGGAGTCATGGTCGGTTTGGATACTGGCCTTGAACCAACCATGGGCCTTAACCTTTTGCTCAAAGGCGTTATCGCGGCCATAATTGGCGGCATTGGCAATGTCTACGGCGCCATCTTAGGCGCGTTCCTGCTCGGCTTTGTCGAAAACTTCGGCATCTGGAAAATCTCCGGCGAATGGAAGGACGCGATTGCGTTTGGGGTATTGATAATCTTTCTATTATTCAGGCCGCAAGGTATTATCAAAAAATAATTTCAAATTACAAATTTCAAATGCCAAATCAAATCTAAATTTTAAAAGGTCAAAGGCCAAACATCGTGCTGTTACAATTGGTTGGATATTTATACTTTAATACTTTGACATTGATGGTTCGACTTCGCTCACCACAGGTTTGAAATTTGTAATTTGAAATTTGACATTCTTCTATGGAATACCTCACCCACCTCGCCATCCTGTTCGCGATTTACGCGATACTCGCGCTGTCTTTAAACATGATCGTGGGCTACACTGGATTACTTTCCGTCACGCACGCGGCGTTTTATGGTATCGGGGCTTACACGGTGGCGATTTTAACAACTGCTCTGGGTGCGAATTTTTTTCTGGCTACTATCGCTGGAATTATTTTAGCAATGTTCGCGGCGGCGCTCATTGGCCGCGTGTTAAGCAAATTCCGCGGTGATTTTTACGCGCTCGGCGCGCTGGGTTTTAATGTTATAGTATTCGCGATTATGCTTAACTGGCAGGAGTTGACGCGCGGCCCGCTCGGCATCCCCGGCATCCCCCGCCCCGTTTTTTTTGGCATCGATTTTTCACAAAATATAAATTTCTTACTGCTTGCGGCCATTAGCCTCCTGCTGGTTTACCTTATTTGCAGTTTCATCGCCAATTCCTCGTTCGGCCGCGCCCTTAAAGCCATCCGCGAAGACGAAGAAGCTTTGCGCGTATTCGGCTACCGCACTTCCCATTTTAAACTCGCCATCTTTACCATTGGCGCGGGACTGGCCGCCATAGCCGGCGCGTTGTTCGCCAGCTATATTACTTACATTGACCCCAGCACCTTTACAGTTACGGAATCAATTTTTATTTTAGCGATGATTATTTTAGGCGGCCTGGCCAATTCCAGAGGCGCGCTGCTCGGGTCCCTGTTTTTGGTCCTGCTTCCCGAAATACTGCGCTTTGTTGGTTTCCCCAACGACGTAGCGGCGCAAATGCGCCAGGTTGTATATGGGGCAATTTTGGTATTGCTAATGCTGTACCGGCCGCAGGGGCTTATGGGAGAATTTAAGCTGTAATGTCAAATTACAAATTTCAAATGTCAAATCAAATCTTAATTTCAAAAGATCAAAGGCCAAACATCATGCCACAACAATGGGTTGAACATTTATACCTTAATACTTTGACATTGATGGTTCGACTTCGCTCACCACAGGTTTGAAATTTGTAATTTTTAATTTGAAATTAACTCCTATGTCCAAATCGCACAAAACCCTAGTTGTCGTAATTTTAATTCTCATCGTTGCGTGGATTACCTATGGCTGCTATCGCCAAGCCAAGGCGCCCATCAGCCAAAATAAAATCACCATTGGGTTCTTTGGGCCGCTTTCCGGCGACCGCGCCAGCTTTGGCACTGGCGCGCAGGCCGGGGTAAAATTTTTGTTTGATAAATTAAACACCAACAAATACCAAGTTATATACGAAGATACCCAAGGCGATCCTAAAAACGCTGTCAGCGCTATTAATAAATTAATTGATGTCGACCATGTGTCCGTTACCATCTGCGCCGGCTTTTCTCCGGAATGCCTAGCCGCCGCCCCAATAGCCCAAAATAAGCGCGTACCAATGTTTGTGACCAGCTCCCAGGCGGGCGACCTGGCCGCGGCCGGAGATTATACTTTTATGGGCCAAAGCACGCAAACATCGCTCGGTTTTGAAGCAGCCAAGCTGGCCAAAAAATTAGGCTACCAAACGGCTGCCACCATCACTCCCAATTATAACAATGCGGTAATGGACGGCACCAAAGGGTTCGTTGAGGCCTTCCAGACTTCTGCCGGAAAAATTACAGGGCAGGAAACCATTAAGCCCGGCGAAACAGACTTCCGCACATATTTAAAAAAGATTGATGCCGCGCACCCGCAGGTTATATATCTTAGCACCTTAAGCAACGAAACCGCGCTGATCCTAAAACAAAAAACTGACCTCGGCATGCGGGAAGTATTTATAAATAACAGTGCTATAGAAGATCCGGCTACCCTAGCCGCCGCCGGCGCAGCCGCCAATGACGTACTGATTGCAAGCTTTAATGCCGACATCCCGCAGAGTTTTACAGACGAATTCCAAAGGACTTTTGGTTACGCCGCGCCCCACTGGTCAGCGGAAGGCTACGAAGCCGCGGGCGTAGTCCTACAGGCTTTAACCACGGCTAAAAGCTCAAACCCCACAGACGTGCGCGACGCCCTGGCCGCAATAAAAGAATTCCCCGGAGTCACCCAAACTCTGCGTTTTGACGACAACGGCAATGCCCAGCGGCAGGTATTCATAAAAAAAGTCAGTGACGGAAAAATTGAGAGCTATAAAGAATAAACGTAATTAAACGGGGGCTAAAGCCGGCCCCTACCGAAGAAATATCTAATGATTATCCTCGAGACCAAAAACTTAACCAAGCACTTCCAGGGCGTGTACGCCTTAAACGGCGTGACCATGCAGTTTGAACGCGCGGCCATTACCGGCATTGTCGGTCCCAACGGCAGCGGAAAATCCACTTTAACCAACGTGCTGTCCGGAATGTTCGAATTCGACAGCGGCACGGTTATTATTGACGGCTTCAAAACCGCCTCGGTCAAGGCCCATGACTTACCGGAATTCGGCATAACGCGCACGTTCCAGGAAGTGCGGTTGTTTGAGCAGATGACCGTAATGGACAATATTCTGGTAGTACTGACTTCCCGCCATGTTTTAGGATCTTTGTTTGAAAAACATAGTGACTACCATGTAAAAAAAGCCGAGGGCATTTTAAAAACTATCGGGCTTGCGGACAAACGCCACCAACTGGCTCATAACCTGTCGTACGGCCAAAGAAAACTTTTGGAAATTGGCCGGGCCATAGCCATGGACGCCAAAATCTTTTTATTTGACGAACCGTTTGCCGGACTATTCCCAGAAATGATAAAAACCGTGGTGGAAATAATGGCCGGTCTAAAACAGCAGGGCCGGACCATTATCCTAATCGAACACAACATGGACCTTATCCGCCGGCTATGCGATTATTTATACGTACTCGATGGGGGCGAAGTGTTGGCGCATGGTAAGCCGGATAAAGTATTAAGCGAAAGGAAAGTAGTGGAAGCGTATTTAGGAGAATAGTTGTTATGCCAATATGCGAATCTCATGCCAATCTACAAATCGCGAACAACGCACTACGATGTTCGCATTACCCTAGATTCGCGATTCGCTATATTAGCATTTGATTTGTAGATTAGCATCATACCTTATGCAAGAAACCCTCCTACAACTTAAAAACACCTCCGTCCACTACGGCGGCGTGAAGGCGCTTAGCGATGTTAGCGTGGCTGTAAACGAAGGCGAGGTTGTGGCGCTTATGGGACCGAACGGCGCGGGCAAGTCAACCGCGCTTAAGGCAATGTTTGGATTAGCTCCGCTGGACGCTGGAGAGGTTTTATGGCGCGGGCACCCCGTGTCCCCCATTCCGTTTGAGATGGTGAGTTTAGGGATTGCCTTTGTGCCGCAGGGCCGCCGCGTCTTTACGCATTTGACCGTGGAAGAAAATTTGGAAATCGGCGGTTACGTAATTCAAAATAGTAATGTTATCCGCGAGCGCAAAAACGAAGTACTCGATTTATTCCCGGCGCTTAAGCATAAGCGCAAAGCCAAATCCGGACAACTGTCCGGCGGCCAGCAGCAAATGTTGGCCATTGCCCGCGGGCTTATGACTGACCCAAAATTACTTTTACTCGATGAACCGTCACTCGGCCTCGCGCCAAAAATCGTCAAAGAAGTTTTTGCCACCATTAAAGACATCAACACCCGACGCAAAACCGCGATTGTGATTGTCGAGCATAACCTCAAATCCCTCCTGGAAATTGTCGACCGCGCCTACGTCCTCGACAAAGGCCAAATCGCAGCCCAAGGCTCCGGCCGCGACATTATTGAAAGCGATATTTTAGAAAAGGTGTTTTTAGGCAAGGCGCTTTAGCAATATCTGCGGAGCCTCTCCTCCTTTTTAAGGAGGAGTACCCTGCGTTAGCAGGGGGAGGTGGTTGGAGCTATGCCGATGATACTCCAACCCTTCCGTCTCCGCCAGAGGCGGATCCACCTTCCCTCAAAGAGGGAAGGAAGCTCCGCAGTATCGCCAAAACAAAACCCCGGAAGTCCGGGGTTTTACTAAGTTTCGTATTTCGTACTTTTCGTATTTTTTAGTATTTAGTAGAAACTACCTTTGCATTCTTCCTTTTAACGCTTTAACCGCGCGGTTGATTTTTACGGAGACGTTGTTGGCGTTGGTGTCGAGCATGGTGGCTATTTCTTTGGGGTCTAAGTCGTTGACGTAGCGGAGCATCAAAATGTCTTTGTAGTCCTGCGGCAGCTCGTCCATGCCTTCCAGCACCTCGTTATACAACACATTTTTTTCCATGGACTTATGCCCGGCATAGGACGGCTCAAAGCCCGGCGACTTGTCCATTAACACTTCCAAGCTCTCTTCTTTCTTCTTTCTCGACTCGTCGATTATAAGGTTATTGGCCACGCGGTACAAAAACGCGCGGATGTTGTCTATGCTTTTGCCCTGCATCATATACTGCCACACCCTAGCGTAGGTTTCCTGCACCAGTTCTTCGGCCCGCGTCTTGCTGTAAACGCGGAAAAAACAATGGCGGTATATTGCCTCGCCAAAGTTTTCATATGCTGACAAAAATTGTTGTTGGATTTCCTGGGTCATCGTAGCGACTCTCCTTAAGCTTCTTTAAGCTGATACGCAATAACTTTGCCAATATCACTATTAAAGAAACGTATTTATGAAATCCCCACTTGGATATTTATAATAACCCTTTTAATTTTCCAAGTCCAGATTTATTTTGTGGATAACTGCCAATTTTGCTTTCAAATGTAAGTAATTATAGATTTAGACGCTAACCCTAGCCAACTCTTACACCTCCTTATAAAAAAGATGGAAAAATTCCTTCCTGCCTTGTATATCGATAAAAACCGGGGGTTGTTTCACCCACCAAAAAACCGCCCTTTGGCGGAATTTTTAAGTATTATAGGTTACTCTGCGGAGCTGGGGTCCCCAAATTTTGTACGATGATATTACACAAGCAAAATTTGGGGTAAAGGGGCAACAACCCGAGCGGAGCGCAATGTAAAATTGTTCAAAGGATAACCAAGCAATTTTACATGGAGCGAAGTGAGGGTTGATTGACCCGTGGTCGGGCTGCCGGGAATTGAACCCGGTCTACATGCACCCCATGCATGCGTACTACCGGTATACTACAGCCCGAAACAAATAAAAATTTAACTGCTTAAGTATAGCAAAATAATATATAAAAAGAAACAGCGCCGGAAGGAATCGCTGCTCGACAGAGAGTGATTAATGTTGCTCAGAGAGCATATCATTAAAGTTGTCGAGCAGGATTCTCATCCGGCGCCAATGCTTGGCATTGTCTAGTCCATCTCGGCGAGACGAACTCTTACTGCACTTGGCCAAAACTGCAGTAGAAACAATACCTCTGATAATCCAGAGCTGCTTGTTGCCTTTTACTTCAGGCAATCTTCTGGACTACCAGTTGATCCGGCTACCTAGGCCAGAATGACATGCTCGGGATCCATCCATCCCGGCTTGTCCTTACGCCAGTTCGCTGGATTGGCATAAAACTTAACCAAGTCCTGCCAACTCTGGCCATCTTCGTCTACATCTGCACCACCCAAGTCGGGGGTGTCCTGGCCGTCCGTAATTTCCAAACTTTGCTGCATCTGTGACATTCTCCTATTTACTGCGGGACTATTGGGGACT
>JADMIO011014835.1_pt1 | contig 10879 bp, 6 predicted proteins | sample 8958161 | NCBI WGS metagenome assembly JADMIO01 (sample SAMN16585339, study PRJNA669376) | soil metagenome | isolation source: Crop rotation soil | place: USA: Cullars Rotation, Alabama | collected 2011 | reverse complement strand
CAGGTCCAGTGGCGGCTGATGTCTGGGCAATACCCGCCTCGATTTGCGGCGGGGTTTCGACTGAAGGTGCGACCATCCGAATCCTGTCTGGTCGCAGTTCCCGGCGGCGATCCTTCCGCAGTCTATATCGTGGTTCCCGTCTCCTCGGACGGCAGGTTCGCCTTTGAAATGTCTGTGCCGGAGAGTGCCGCCGCAAATCCGGCACATACCGAGGAAATCGTTCTGATCAATGCAGCAACGGATGTGCAGATTCAAAATGCGGATGTGCGTGTCGCTTGGTCCGGCGACCCGATAGCGGCGACTTCCGAGGATTTGCGTTCGGACGACCCCATGCTCGCAAGTAGCCCGCGGGCGTTGCAGACGCTCTGGATGGAGCGCAGTTTTCGGGTGGCATGGCCAGAGAACGTTTCCTCAGCAGACTGGTTTCTCGTGGAAGCTGCATGCGATTCCCCCGGGGCCGTTTGGTTTCCAGTGCAAGGCTACGATTCGTTCACGACGGTGTGCCCATTGAGCCACCACCTTGTCTCTCCATTCTACCCCTATCGCGGTCCCCTCAAGTTTCGGGTAGTTCCGCTCAGCGCGCAGCCGTTCACAAAATAGGTCCCGGCAGCGAAAAGCGAAGGCGCCCTCCCATTTCGGGGAGAGCGCCTTCAAATAAGTGGCGGGGCGATAAGCCGAATTCTGTGCCGGCGCGGTTGCCCGCGCCAGTGACGATCATTTCTCTCAGACCGCCGAAGCGGGCTGCCGCGCCTCTTGCGAAGCGCTAATGCGACTATTACCCGGGAGCTGCCAGCTTTCGCTAGCGGGGACAGGCGGCCCAAGCTCCCTGTTTTGTCTTGCACCGCATGGGGTTTGTCGTGCCCCGGAGCTTGCGCGCCGGGCGGTGGGCTCTTACCCCGCCTTTTCACCCTGACCCGCGCCTGGCCTTGCGGCCGGACCCGGGCGGTTTGTTTTCTGTGACACTTTCCATCGCGCCCGGCTTTCGCCCGGCGCCTCCGCGTGTTTTACGCGGCATGCTGCCTGTAGGTGTTCGGACTTTCCTCTGCCGGCTTGCGCCCGCAGCGATCGTCTGCCCAACCGAGGGTAGTGTGGGGCATTTGAGGGAAGGGGGCAACTGGGATTCGTAGGTGAGCGACGAGTGGTCTATTAGCGTGGCTGATTGATTCCGGGTGGGAACCCTCCCATTCCCGGTGTCATTCTGAGCGGAGCGGAGGTGGCAAAGTGGGAGAAGCGCAGTCGAAGAATCCCGTGGAGCTACCAGAGATAATCGCTGGTTGAGCCACGGGATTCCCTTCGACAGGCTCAGGACCTGAGTTTGTCGAACGGCTTCGACTGCGTTCCAGCCCGCCTTCGTCCACCTGGAACTCCGCTCAGAATGACACTGGGAAAGGGAGGGGAAACCAGCCCTATGTACTCTTGTTTTGGCCGTTGCGAAAATATGATGCCCGCCCTCACCAGAATCCCTCCGGACCCCCGCCCAAAAAAACTCAAAACTTTTTCACAGCAAAAATGCGGTAGGTGGGTTATCTACGGCGGGAACCACCGTCCCCCCCTTAAAAACATGTTCGGCAAAAAACAGAAAAAGAAAGCAGCCTGGGTCCAAAGTGCACTGGAGCGCTACGAGCGTCCTCTGTTGCAATACTCGATGAGCATCGTGGGTGAGATCGAGCGGGCGCGCGATGTCGTGCAGGAGACGTTCATGCGTCTGCACAATCAGGATCAGGAGGCCATCGAGGGGCACCTGTCGCAGTGGCTTTTCACGGTTTGCCGCAATTGTTCGCTGAAATCGCTGAAGAAGGAAGACCGTTACATCTACGTCGAGGCCCAGGAGTTTGAGCAGAAGCGTTGCGAAGGCCTTACGCCGTTCATGGAGCTGGAGCGCAAGGAGCGGGTGGAGCGGCTCATGGAACTCGTGAAGGAATTGCCGAAGAACCAGTACGAAGTGGTCCGGCTGCGTTTCCATCATCACCACTCCTACCAGGAGATCAGCGAGATCACCGGGTTGAGCGTGGGGAATGTCGGATTTTTGTTGAATGCCGCGATGCGCAATCTGCGCGGTAAGATGGACCGCGATGAGAAAGATGAAAAGATTGTGTATCTGAAGAAGGGAGTTGCCTGAAGTGAGGAGTAAAATTTCCGATCAAGACCTGACGGATTACGCGCTCGACGCGCTTGATCCCAACCAGCGTCTCTATGTCGAATCGATGCTCGCCGTTTCCGAGGAATGCCGGAACGACGTGTATGAAATGATCGACCTGGGGATGATGCTGGAAGAAGGCTTTGAGCGCGAAGACATGAAGGATGCCGCGCTCACCCTTACCGGTGTTCAGCGGGAGAAATTGCTGAGTGCGCGTGCCGAGACTCACTTTATCCGCCGGACGGCGGTGGTGCTCGCCGCCGCTGCCGCAGTGGCGCTGGCGTTCGTCAGCAAGGATCAATGGCTGCCCAAGGGGCCTGCTGCGAAAGTCACCCAGGTGACCACGACGATGGGCAATTACGTCGTTCAGGCTGTCTCCGCAGCCGAGGGTGAAGATTTCGTCAGTCAATTGTCTCAGTTCCGCAGCAAATTGACGGAAGACCCCACCAAGTGGCTGCCTACCCAGCCGGCGGGCGGTTCGGCGGTCTTTGGAACGCCGTCCACCTTCAATATCGAGGTGGCTCCTCACTCTGGGCTCGGTCTCGATTTGATGCCTTAGTTTTGCGGCGCGTGATTCACTCGCGCACCTGTTTCGACGCCGTTCGCTGCAGCTCTTGCCGGACGGCGTTTTAGTTTTTATAACCCAACTTTTTTCCAACCCGACATGGCCACCAGCACTGCACCCAAACCAGACTCCGCCGCCGGCGCATCCACCGACGACAAAGCCGCCGCCAAACTCCTGGTCGATTGCTACACCCGTATCTCGCAGGAGATGGGTAAATTCATTGTCGGCCAGCAGGAGGTCATCGAGCAACTCGTGATCGCCGTGCTCGCCGGTGGCCACTGCCTCCTCGAGGGTGTGCCGGGCCTGGCGAAGACCGCAATGATCCGCTCGTTGGCGAAGACGATGGATCTGTCGTTTCGGCGCATCCAGTTCACGCCGGACCTGATGCCGGCTGACATCACGGGCACCGATATCATCCAGGAAGATCCCTCCACCGGCCGGCGCCAATTCGTGTTCCAGAAAGGACCGATCTTCACCCAGATGCTGCTCGCGGACGAAATCAACCGCACGCCGCCGAAGACGCAGGCCGCGCTGCTGGAAGCGATGCAGGAGCACTCGGTGACCGTGGGCGGCCACACCCTCAAGCTCGACGAGCCGTTCTTCGTGCTTGCGACACAAAACCCCATTGAGCAGGAAGGCACCTATCCGCTGCCCGAGGCCCAAAAGGATCGCTTCATCTTCCTCGTCAAAGTCGACTACCCGGAGCGGGAGCACGAGCGTCAGATCGTAGCGCGCACCACGGGAACGTTTGCCGCCGACCTTCAACCGGTGATCTCTGGAGAGCAGATCCAGGAACTGCAAAAAGTCGTGCGCAAGGTGCCCGTGCCGGAGCACGTCATGGATTTCGTCCTCGATCTCGTGCGCTACACGCGTCCGAACAACGCCGACGCACCGCCGTGGGTGAAGGACCTTATCGAATGGGGCGCCGGCCCGCGCGCCTGCCAGAATTTGGTGCTCGCCGCCAAAGTCCGCGCCGTCCTGCGCGGCCGCTTCCACGTCACCGACGACGACATCGAGGCCCTTGCGCTGCCGGTTCTGCGACACCGCGTTGTCGCCACGTTCAATGCCGAAGCCGAAGGCATCAAGGTAGACGACATCATCAAGCGAATCGTCAAAGCGGTCCCTCGAGGCGACGCGAAGCGCGCTCTCTGATTCGCCCGGAAATCCGAAATTCGAAATCCGAAACAATACGAAAGGTGCGAATGAGAAAAACCATCCGCCGCGGGTCTTTTCCATTTCCGGATTTCCAGTCATTTGAATTTGTTTCGGATTTCGAAATTCGGATTTCGAATTTTCCCCGCTAGATGGCCCACGTCTCGGATTTTCTCACGCCCGCTGACTTACAAAAGATCAGCAACCTGCAAGTCGTAGCACGTCAGGTTGTCGAAGGCTTCTGCTCCGGTATGCACCGGTCGCCGCACAAGGGATTCAGCGTCGAGTTCAAGCAGCATCGGCAGTATGTGCCTGGCGACGAGATTCGGCATATCGACTGGCGCGTCTTTGGACGGTCGGACCGATTCTACATTCGCGAGTACGAAGAGGAGACGAATCTGCGGGCCACGCTGCTGCTCGACATGAGTGGCTCGATGAATTACGGCCGCAACGGCCTGACGAAATACCACTACGCCACCCGATTGGCCGCTTCGCTCGCTTATTTGATGATCGGCCAGCAGGACAGCGTGGGCATGGTCACGTTCGATACGAAGATCCGGAAATACATTCCGCCGCGTTCCCGCGTGAGCCATTTGCGAGTGCTCATCGATGAGCTCCAGCGGAGCGAACCGGGCGGCGAAACGGAACTGGGTGATGTGTTTCACGACCTCGTACCCAAGCTCCATCGGCGCGGACTGCTGGTGATCCTGTCAGATTGCTTCGGCGATGTGCCGTCGCTCTTGAAGGCGCTGGCGCATTTCCGCCACGCGCATCACGAGATCCTGATCTTCCAGATCTGGGACCGGGACGAGCTGGAATTTCCGTTCAAGCAGTGGACGCAATTCGAATCGTTGGAAGTCGCGGGGGCGAAGCACTTGCTCGACCCGGTGCTCCTGCGCGATGCCTACCTCCAGAACCTGGAAAACTTCCGCAGCGAACTTCTGAAAGGCTGCCGCCGCCACAAGATCGACCTGGTGCCTTTCGTCACCGACCAACCCTATGCCGAGGCGCTCGCCGCCTACGTCAGCCGCCGGAGGGCCAGAGGGTGAAGTCGAACGCAAAGACGCAGAGACGCGGAGGACTGAAGCGTCCTCCTATTGCGTGTCATTCTGAGCGGAACGGAGGTGGTCACGTGGGCGGAGCGCAGTCGAAGAATCCCGTCGCTATACGAGAACTCATCGCTGGCAGTTCCACGGGATTCTTCGACTCCATTCCAGCCCACCTTCGCCCGTCTGGAACTCCGCTCAGAATGACACGCAAAAGGGGAGGCGAGAACGGCCGAGCGATTTCATCGCGTCAGCCCTCTGCGTCTCTGCGCCTCTGGGTTCCATTCAACCATTCGGCAGGAGGTCCCGCTTGAGCACTCTCGCGGCTTTCCCGATACAGCCTCTGAATGCCGCTCTCCTCGGTGGCGTGGCTGCGCTAGCAATTCCGATCATCATCCACCTCTTCCACAAGAGCCGGTTCCAAATTGTGAAATGGGGGGCGATGCACTTGCTGGAAGCGGTGCTGCGCACGAATCAGCGGCGTATCAAGATTGAGCAGATCATCCTTCTCATCGTGCGCGCGGCCATCCCGGCCATCCTCGCGCTGTGCATGGCGCGGCCGGTGTGGCGAGGGATGCAGAAGCTCATGGGCGAGGCGCGGACCTCGACGGTGGTCCTGCTCGACAACAGCTACTCCATGGCCGCCAGCCGCGCGGGTACTTCGAATTTTTCCATCGCCCGCGATGAAGCGGGCCGGATCCTCAATGAGCTGCCGCGCGGTTCCGATGCCCAGGTGGTGCTGATGGGCGAGGGCGGGGCGCCCTTGCTCGACGAACCGACCTACGATCTCGCCCGGCTCACCCAGGCGCTGAAGCAGCTCGAGGCGGGTTACGGCGCGGCCACGGTGCCGGCAGCGCTGGAGTTTTCGACGGGCGTGTTCGGCCAGATGCGCGAGTCGCGGCGCAGCTTGATCGTGATGACCGATTTCCAGCGGATCAGCTTTGAGGCGACCGAGGACGCGGAACTCGGCCAGATGCTCGATCGGTTGAAGAAGATGCCGATCCCTCCGGAGATCACCTTCTTCGATATCGGCAGCGAGGTGAAGGACAACGTGGCCATCGAGTCGCTGGAATTCTCGCGCCTCATGGTTGGCGTGGGGCAGAAGATTCAGGTACGCGCCAATCTGCGCAATTTCGGTGACGCGCCGTATCCGGATCTGCGGGTCTATTTCAAGGCTGACGGCAAGGAGCGTTCGATGTCGCAGATCAAGCTCGGGCCGCATGAGAAGGGGCAAGTATTGTTTACCCATTCGTTCGATACCGCGGGCTCCCACGTGGTGGAAGTGGTGGCCGACGCCGATGCGCTCAAGGCGGACAACAGCTACCTCGCAAGCATTCCCGTGCGTGACAAAGTGCCGGTGCTGCTGGTCAATGGCGACCCGAGCCCGGAACCGTTGAAGGGCGAAACGGACTTTGCCGAGATTGCCCTCCAGCCCTACAGCAGCACGGGCAAAGTGGCCCTGGCCGACCTCATCGGCACCAAGGTGATCCGTCCCGAGAATCTGGATGCCGCCACCATCAATGGCTCCGCTGTGGTGGTGCTGGCAAACGTGCGCCAGCTCGACGACCGTATTTTGAAAGTGCTGGAGGACTACGTCAAAAATGGCGGCGGGTTGCTGATCTTTGCCGGCAATCGCGTCGATCCGTCGTGGGCGAATGCGGCGCTGTTCAAGGACGGCAAAGGACTGCTCCCGCTGGCGCTGGGCCCGATCGGCGGCGATTTGAAACCGGATGCGCCGTCGGTGGGTATCGTGTCGCAGCGCTTTGAGCATCCGGCGCTCGATCTCTTCAACGACCCACGCAACGGGTCGGTCTCCGATGCCGCGATCCAGATGTGGTACAAGCTCAAGGAACCGGCGGCGGCGAGCGCGAATGCGCCGACGGTGATCGGGCGTCTGACGACGGGCGACCCCTTCCTGGCCGAGAAGCAGTTTGGCGACGGCCGGGTGATCGAGTGCGCGGTGCCCTGCGACGCTGATTGGAGCAATATCCCAATGCGGCCGTTCTATCTGCCGATGATGCAACGGCTCTCCATCTATCTCGCCTCGACCGTCTTTCCGCCGCGCAATCTCGATGTGGGCAAACCGCTGGTTGCATTCCTGCCCGTCGCCGATGCGGGCAAGAAGGGTTCGCTCGTGCTGCCCGACGGCAATTCGCGCGAGGTGCAGGTGGTGAAAAAGGGAGAGCGTGGAGTGGTGGAATACGGACAGACGCAGCAGCCGGGCCTTTACACGCTCAACTCGCCAAATGGGGTGACCACGCATTTCGTGGTCAACGTGTCCCGCCGGGAATCCGATCTGCAAAAACTTTCCGATGCGGAGATTGCGGATTTTGCCAAGTCGCATGGCGTATCGGTGGTGCACTCGGGGGCGGAGTATAAGCAGCTCGATCACACCCGCCGTTTCGGTAGTGAGCTGTGGCGTCCGCTGCTCTGGGCCCTGTTGCTGTTGCTCTTCCTCGAGCTGTTCCTGCAGCAGCGGTTTGGACGGGTGCGGCGGAAATCGAGCGTGGGGATGCCGGGAGTGAAACGGGAAGTGAACGTGTAATGCAGGAAAACGTTCAGACCTCATTGCGATTTGTGGGCGAATGGCCGTGGTGGGTCGGGTTTGGCGCAGCCCTCGTCCTCGGGCTTGCCGCCCTGTTCCTTTACCGTCGCGAAATGCATTCCGGGCGCTGGTGGGCGAAGCTGCTGCTGCCGGTGTTGCGTGCCCTGGCCGTATTCATGATCGTGGTCATGCTCAGCGGGCCGGTGCTGCATCACCGCAAGGTCATCGGCCAGCTGGCCCGGCTGCTCCTTTTCGTGGACGGCTCGAAGAGCATGGGGCTGATGGATCCAACGATGGACACGGGGCGGAAGATCCTCATTCTCCAGCGCCTCGGCATGTGGCGGTCGGATGCGGTGAAGATGGACCTGCCCCAAGCGGCGGAGGCGCTCGCCGGCGCACAAACGCTGGCCAGCCGGGCGCGGGACATGACGAGCGCCAGCGCCGAGCAATGGACGAAGCTGACCCACGACTTCGAGGCGAAGATCAATGTCGCCAAGGACGCCATGGAGCGGGCCGGATTCGAGAAGGATCGTCAGGATGCCTTTGTGCGTGAACTCAGTGTTGCCGCGCGGGAGCTGGCCAGCCGGGAGATCAAGCAGCTCAACGATCGCACCCGCGTGGCGCAGGACCTGGGCCGTCTGGGGGACGCCGCCGGACGCTGGCAGAAGGAAGTGAACGCGCGCTTCGACAAAGTAGTGCAGCAGATGGCGCCGGGAGAAAATTCTCCGCTCAAGACGGCGCTCGCCAAATTTGACGCCTTGCCGCGCTGGCAGCGGCTCCAGGCCTTGCTCCTGGAGGGAGAGAAGGAGAAGCTGATTACGAAGCTGGGCGAGAAATTCGACGTGCGCCTCATCGAGATCGAAGGAGCGGAGGGAAAGAACATCTGGCAGCCCACGCGCAAGGATTCCACGCCGCCCACCGGAATTCCGAAGCCGGAAGGCGACATCACCAATCTGGCCACGGCCCTGAAAGCGGCCGCGGCGGCGGATGGCAAGCAGGAGAGGGGAGCCGTGGTGCTCTTCAGCGACGGCCAGCACAACGAAGGCGAATCACCCGTGGAAGTGGCCAGGATTCTCGGGGCGCGCGGTCTTCCGCTCTATACCGTCGGCTTTGGCACGCAGACGCGTCCGCGCGACCTTGCGGTGGTGAAGGTGGACGCGCCCGAATCGGTTTTCTTCGAGGACCGCATTCAGGGGACGATCACACTCAAGGACGATTTGCCCGCTGGCCTGCCATTCACGGTCATGGTGCAGGACGACGATAAGGTCCTGTGGCAGCAGCAGATGGTTTCCGACGGAAGCAATCTGCGAAAGGTGCCGTTCTCATTCCCGCTCGGCGACACGGTGAAGGACCGGTTGAAGAACAAGAAGGGCGAGGCGGAAATGACGACGGTGCCGCTGGAATTGAAGGTCAGCGTCTCCGCGGTGGAGGGCGATCGCGAACCGGGCAACAATACCGCCGGTTTGCGCGTCCGCGCGCTCACGCAGAAGCGAAAGATCCTGATCCTCGATGGGCGTTCGCGGTGGGAGACGCGGTATCTGCGCAATATGTTCGAGCGGGACGAGCAGTGGCAGGTGAACACGGTCATTGCAGGGACGACGGCGGGAGAGCCCGGCTTCCCGCGGGGCGACAAGGACGGGCAGTTTCCGAATGACCCGATCCTGCTCCTGCCCTACGACCTGATCATTTTCGGCGAAGTGCCCAAGGCGGCGTTCAAGGATGAGGAACTGACCTTGTTGCGGGATTATGTGGGCAACCGCGGCGGAGCGCTGGTCTTCATCGATGGGGCGCGCGGGCGTCTGAAGGAATATGCCAGCACGCCGCTCGCCGCCCTTTTCCCCGTGGAGTGGAAGGGCGCGCCGGTGCGCGAGGCGAACATGAAACTCAGCCTGTCGGAGCGCGCCGCCACCATGGCGCCGTTTTCGCTGTCCTCGGACAAGTCGCAGAATCTCGAGACGTGGGGCACTTTGCGCGCGATCCACTGGGCCTCCGGCGCCACGCCGCTGCCGGGCGCGGAAGTGCTGGTCGAGGCCAACGCCAGCGGGAAGAAATTCCCGGCGGTGGTGACCCGCTCCTTTGGCGCAGGCAAGGTGCTCTACCAGGCGTTTGATGACTCCTGGCGCTGGCGCTATGAGGTCGCAGACAAATATCACGTACAATACTGGAACCAGATTGCGAACTGGATGGCGGAACTGCCGTTTGCCGTGCGCGACAAGCTCATCTCGCTCGATGCGGGCGCGCTGACCTATCGCCCCGGGGATTCCGCCGATTTGCGGGTCCGTTTGCGTGACGGTCAGGGGAAGCCGGTGACGAATGCCATCGTGGATGCCGTCCTTCTCCGGGATGGCCAACGCGTGGCCACGATCCGCCTTTCGCCGGATGAGAATGCCGGTGGCCTCTTCCGCGGTCGCACGGCGGGACTGGAACCGGGCAACTACGAGGTGGCAGTCGAATCGGTGGCCATCGCCGAGCGAGATTCCAAGGCGCGCACCGGGTTCAAAGTCGAGCCGTTGGAAACGGGAGAACTCACCCAGTTGAGCCTGAACGAGGAGCTTTTGCGCCAGATGTCCGCGGCAACCGGGGGGGAATACCTTCGCGAGGAGAATATCGATCATCTGGTCGACCTCCTCGGTCCGGTCAGCCAGGGGCGGGTCATTGAGAGCGATACGGTGCTCTGGCAGAGTTATTGGTGGTTTGTGCCCATCGTTCTCCTGCTCACGATCGAGTGGATCATTCGCAAACGAGTCGGAATGCTATGAGCGCTGTTAGCGCCACCGCTTCGGTTGCGGCTCGCGAGCGTCAAATTGTCTCTTCCCCCTCAAAGAATAACATTGGTCACGAGTTAAACCTCTGGGACCCTCTCGCAAGTCTCCGCCGACCCGCAACCACCCACCAGCCGTGAACCCGCAAATCGATCCGCTGATTCTTGAAAAGCTGCAGGCCTTCAGCCGGCGGCGCCGCCAACTGATCATCCGCCGCGGCATCTATGCCTCGGTAGCGACGCTGCTCATCGGCATGATGATCGTCGCGTTCATCGACCACTTCGTCATCCTTCCCGACGGCGTACGCTACGGACTGAGCGGCGCGGCCTATCTCGCCGTCATCATCGTTGAGTGGCGTTCCTGCCTGCGTCTTCTCGTCCATGCACCGGGCAAGCGGAAGCTGGCCCGCCTCGTCGAACACGCCGAGCCGAAGTTGCGCGAGGACCTTCTTTCGGCGGTGGAGCTGGGCGAGTCGAAGAGTGACGAAGTCTTCGATTCCGAGCAGTTCCGCGCGCTGGTGCAGTCGGACGTCGCGTCCCGCATGGAGAACCTGAATGTGGAGCAATTGCTGCCGAGAAAGCTCCTGCGGCGCTACGCATTCATGGCCGCCGGAATTGCTTTCCAGCACATTGGGATCCTAAGCTTAGAATTCCACGTGGACAAGTTGTCGCG
>JADMIO011222279.1_pt1 | contig 10880 bp, 11 predicted proteins | sample 8958161 | NCBI WGS metagenome assembly JADMIO01 (sample SAMN16585339, study PRJNA669376) | soil metagenome | isolation source: Crop rotation soil | place: USA: Cullars Rotation, Alabama | collected 2011 | reverse complement strand
GTGAGTGGCGCGAGCGTTGCCGACCATCGTCGGCCTGCTTCGGTATCGTGACGCCGAAGCTCGGTGGCGAGCATGAGCAGCCAGCCCCAGCCGTAGGGGCGTTCGAACGTGCCGCGGTTCGGCTGCCCCAGATATGCAACTTCGGCGGCCACGTTCGCCTCCGTGAGCTGTGCGTCGAATAACTCGCCTATCGCTTCACGCTCGGGCAGCGCGTCGAACCGGCGATGCATCGTCGCGAGCAGCCAGTAACCATGGACGCACGAGTGCCAGTCGAAACTGCCGAAGAAGATCGGATGCAATTCGCGCGGGGACCTGAGCTCGGACGCGTCGTTGATGACGTGATCGAGCTTGTTCGGAAATTCGCGCCGCGTGTGGGCAAGTGCGAGACGCGAGAATTGGGAGGCGAGTGAAAGACTTAGCTGCACTGGCGAAGAAGGATGAGAGATCGAGCCCGTCACCGGAACACCAGCAGATACATGAGCGCGGTATTCACGAGCAGCAGCGGCACGGCCGTGGGTATTTGAGCCTTGATGACGGCGTACTGATCCGGAAGCTCGAGCAGGGCGACCGGGACGATGTTGAAGTTGGCCGCCATCGGTGTCATCAGCGTCCCGCAGAACCCCGAGAGCATGCCGATTGCGGACATGACCACGACGTCGCCACCAAACTGGTGCACGATGATCGGGAGCCCGATGCCCGCCGTCATCACCGGAAATGCGGCGAAGGCATTGCCCATGAGCATCGTGAACAGCGCCATGCCGAACGTGTAGGTGATCACCGCGACGAACGGATTGCCGAGCGGAATCCAGCGCTGCGCAACGTCGGAAACCACCTGGCCCACCCCGGCGAGGGCGAACACGGCGCCGAGCGCGGCGAGCGACTGCGGCAACACCGCCGCCCAACCGACCGAATCCATCAAACGCCGCGATTCGCGAATCGGCGACGAGAGTGGAGCGCGCAACATGATCAGGCCGATCGCAAGCGCTGCGAGCGTCGCCAGGCCGAGAGAGATCTGCGTCAGCTGTTTGACGTCGATCAGAGGATGACCGAACAACGTCGCGCTTTTCAGTGTCAGCACGCCGGTGAGCGTAACCGCGGGAACAGCGAGCGCGGGAACGAAAAGCCTGTTCTTCCATCTCGCCGCACTTGCTTCGCGTTCCTCGGCTGTCGAGCTCTCGCGCGACGAGCGTCCGAGTCCGCGGATCGCCGCACTCGCGACCATGACGAGGACCAGGCAGCCATTCGCGAAATCGGAGAGGTACGACCCGGCGAGAAACGTGATCGCGTAAATCCCCCAGAAAATCGTGTTGTTCAGCCGCTTCGGATTCTCGCGGTCGAAGGCGTTGACGATCGCGACGCCGCCGGTCATGAGCCCCATGAGGACGTAAATGAACTCGAGCTTGATCACGGCAGCTCCGCCGGTGCTCGCGGAAGCGTGCGATCGAGGCGACGATCGAGAAACAGAAGTCGAACGCAATGGATGAGTAACGCCGCCACCGCAGTGGGAATCGCCCACATCGCGAGACTCAGCGGTTCCACGATGATCTTGTTCTGCTCGAGGAATCCCTTGATGAGCAATATCGAGCCGATCGCGATGAAGATGTCTTCGCCGAAGAAGACGGCCACGTTGTCGACAGCGGCCGCGTGCGCGCGGATGAGATGACGAATGGCGAGCGGCAGCGGACCATAGCGGGTTTCGGCGGCACCCTCCGCCATCGGTGCAATGAGCGGACGCACCATTTGCGGATGTCCGCCGAGGGAGGTCAGCCCGAGCGCGGCCGCGACCTGGCGAATCACGAAGTACACCATGAGTACGCGACCGGTCGTCGCACTCTCGATCCGGGCGATGACGTCACGCGCGCGCTCCTTGAGGCCGGCGTGCTCGAGCATGCCGATGACGGGAAGCACGAGCCAGACGATGGCGACGTACCGGCTTTCGATGAACGCCTTGCCGAACGCGGCGATGACATCGTGAAGATCGCGGCCGCTTGCGATTCCCGTCGCGATCGCCGCGAGCGCAACGACCAACAGCGCGTTGAGGCGGATCGCGAACCCGACGATCACGATCGCGACGCCGATCAGCACTAGCATCGGTCAGGCGCGCGCAGTCAACGCCGCATCGGGACGGTGCGCGGCGCGCTCGAGGAGCGTGATCTTCTGCCAGATCTTGTTCGAGAGCGACCCCGCGAGCGTTTCGATCTCTCCCACGGCGGCCAGCACGATCGGGTCGTTGAAGTCCTGCACGTAGAGTGCCGAGAGCTTGCTCGTCAGCGACAGCATTTCGCTGCAATAGTCGAGATAGCGGCCCAGCTCGTGCTCGGTCATCGCGCGCACGGGCGACGACGGTGTATCGGGTTGCGGGGAGAGCAGACGCTCCGGGTCCTTGGTGAGCTGATGCATGTCGACGATGTGCACGACGCTGCGAAGCTCGTGCAGCGCCTTCAGTGCGCGATGACGCTTCAGTCGCCCCTCGACGGTGGCGAGAAAGAACACGGCGATGCCGACGAAGATGATGTCGTTGATCGACGCTTCGATGGCCTGCGCTGCATCGCCGAACCCGCTGATTCCCGCGGGAAGCTTGATCGTCGTCGCCACGAAGACGATCACGCCGAGCATGCCGGCAATCGTGAGTGCGACGGCGGCGCGAAGAGGCCAGATCGGACGGCGTACGTATGCCACGGTCTCGCGCGCTTCGCTCGCGAGGACGAGCAGCTCTGCGCAGACCTTGCCGAGACCCGCGCCGGGAAACCGCTCGGCGATGCGTGCTGCCAGCTGCTGAATGGTGGCAACGATGTTCGCTTCGTCGAGGCGCCGGTACGCGGGCATGTACGCGCTACTCGCTCTGCCGCGGAACGGACGCGAGTTGAATGGAACCGGCGCTCGTCGAGTTACCGGTCACGATGCGCCGAAGGTAGCCCGCCTGGCCAAGGTGATGCGCGAGATGCGTGCTCAGATGCCAGAGGAAGCCACGCGTGTTGAGCTCGAGCCCGTTGAGCCGCTCAGGATATGGTCCATCGAGCGTGGCGTCGCTGAGCGCCGGCACGACGCGCTCGACGACGTCAATCGTCGTGGCGAGCTCGCGCGTGAGATCGTCGCGCGTGCCGTCGCGTCGGCTGAACTCGCGGTCGCGATCGCGCACGTACGCGGTGCCTCCCAGGTTGTGGCCGACGTAATGCTGGAGATTTCCGCAGATGTGATAGCCGAGCGTGGCGACGGAGTTCGTGACGCCCGGCGCAACGGCCCAGATGGCGGCGTCGTCGGCGCAGAGCTCGACTTCGCGCTGAAAACCCTTGAGCTCGCGCACGAGCAGCGCGCGCAGCACGTCCATTTCTTTCATGATACCTGGCCGCGAGGAGTGATTACCGTTCCTTCTCTTTGTCCTTTTCCGTTTCCCGGCCGAGCGCGAAGTTGCGTGGCACTTTCGCGTCGGCGGTTACGAGACGGTCCTGGCGCACGGGAATGCGGATGACGACATCGGCAGGTACCGGATTCCAGACGCCAATATGGAGGACGACGTCGAATTGGCCAAACCGGTCTTCAGGCAGCGCCCCCGAGCGCGAGCCGACGTCGAGCGTGCGCTGTTCTTCGCTCTGTGAAATGCCGAACCGCAATCGGTTGAACCGCACCTGGATGGACGGATCGCCGGTCCATCGAACGATCACGCGCTGCGCGGGCTCATCCGTCGCGCCGTATTGCAGCACACCGACGAGATCGCTCGCATCCTTCGCTTCAGGCGGGTCGGAGACCGTGGACATGTCGTGGAAGGCGACGTAGCGGCTCGTACGCAGGAATCCGTCGTACGCGGTGGGCAGATCCCGCATGTGCGGATCGCCGCCGGCCTCGCGCGTATTGAAGAACGACAATCGTCCGGTGTGCACACTCACGAACTTGTCGAGCGTGCTCTGGTCGCAGCAGCCGTACAGTGTGCCGACGTAAAAAGGATCGACGACCGCCTGCCAGAGACTGCCTTCGTCCGCGGCGAATGTCGTGCTCCATGTCGGCTTCCCCTCTCCGGTGCCGTTCGTCCAACCCGAGAGATCGATGACCGACTGATCGCGGCGCTCGGCTTCCACGCAGCAATCGCGCGTCACCGTTTCGTGAATGAGCACGCCGGTGTCGCGCGCGGACGTGCCGGTCACAAGAAAGCGCTGGTTGATCGCGCGGAAGTGGCGGATACCACTCGAGTCGTCGACGGTCGCAAAGGACGACGTCGCCTGCTGCACGGGCGCCGTTCCGCCCACGACATCGGGTACGGGCAGACGCTTGATCTCGGTGAGATCGGGCGTCGTCCTGTTTTTCTCGATCGGCTTCGCGACGGCGGGTGCGGGTGGCTTGTCGCATGCGCCGGCAACGATGGCCGGCAGCGCGCACGCGAGTGATGCCGCGAAAAACGGCCGGAATGAGCGGCGAGCCATGCGCGGACGATATCGAAATGCGCGGCGCGAGGCTACAGGCGAAATGCCTCGGTCAGTCGTTGATGCAGTAGAAGCGCGTACTCGTCAGACCCACGCCCGCGAGCAGTCTCCATGCGGTGTCCCATGCGCGCCGCGCCGCGGGAGACGTGTGGTCGACGGTGAGCGCGGCGCGGAATTCGGCGATCGCGCGCTCACGATTTGCGCCGACGCGCGGCCTGAGCTCGGCGACATCCCGTCCGGACTGGTACGCGAGTCCCGTCGCCACGGCGACCGCGTCGGCGTACGCACCGCCGAGCATGCGATGGACCGCCGGCGCGAAGGCCGAGCGCGGGTGCGCGCGGAGCCACGCTTCGCCCTGTGCAATCACGGCCTCGAATCCCCACTCGCCCTGATCCGTGCATTGCCCCGACGTTTCGAACCCGCGCTCCATGAGCGTCAGAAAGGTGATCTCGCCCGCGCGCCCGTCGGGGTCGAGCGTGCGTGCCTCCTTGAGCCACGAACGCGTATATGTGTACCAGTCGCCAAGCTTTCCATAGTTGAACGTCGCGCCCATGACAGAGAAGCGCGTGCGGAGGGATGCGCGCACGGGATCGCCTAGCTGAATCCGCTCACCGATGGCGTCGAGCAGCAGATCGGCGGCGACCAGAGCCGCGGCCCGCCGCTGCGGCGGAAGTCCCGCGGCGTGCGAAACCCACGTTGCGAGGAGGGCCGACACCGAGTCCGCCTCGTCGGGTGTCGCGAAGCGGTCGCCGAACATGCCGGGACCCAGATGCGACAGGAGCGCAAGCGCCGCGCGCTCTGCGTCGTCTCCCGCAGCTGCGAGGCGAATGGTCTCCTCGATGCGAGTGGCAATGGCGTCGGGCCCTTCGCCATCGCCACCGCCAGGGACGATTCCGTACTTCGACGACTCGAAATTCGCGCTGAGCACGCTCGACGTCAGACGCACGAACACACGCGACGGGGGCCGCGCGCCGGGCGCGACCGATGACGTTCCGGCGATGCCCGAAATGATCTCGATGCTGTCGCGCAGCCAGTAGGCCGCGCTCCGCCATGCGGTGGCACCGGGGCGCCAGGGATGTGCACTCGTCTCCGCCCCCACAGCATTGCCGATCGCGAGCCTCGTCGCGGCCGCGATTGCGGCCGCGCGTGATTCACTCGGATCGGCGATCTCGAAGGACACATGCCCGAGTCTGCATTTGCCGATGAGCGCCGAATCGGCCTGAGGCAGGGTGAGCGCGGCGTCGGGCTCCGGCACGGCGAAGTACGCAACGCGGCGTGCGGTGCCCCCCGATTCCACAGGTACATCGGTGATCGCAGCCGCGCACCAGTCCGCCGGACCTTCCCGCAACGAGTCCCGCGCGTACACCATGAATCGGTCTCCGGGATGCGCGGATTTCCACTCCGAGAACGTCACGGCGCGTCGGAGCTGGGCGCGCTGCGCGAGGGCGAGCTCGGCGAGGGTGGGGAGCTGCTGTGATCGCGGCGTCACCGGCGCAAGCATCAACGCTCCAGCGAACAGTGCAGGGAAGTGCGATCTGCGCATGCGTTACTCGAGCAACGCGCGCACCCGCGCCGCGTATTGCCGGCTGCTCCGCAACCGGATCCCTCCCTTGAGCTCGACGACGTGTCCTCCCGACGTTCGTCGCCTGACGGACACGATGCGATCGATCGCGACGAGCGCAGAGCGGTGGATCCGCGCGAATCGCGCCGGATCGAGCTCCTCCTCCAGCTGGCGAATCGTCCCGCGGAAGAAGTGCGCGCGGTCGCCGGTGTGCAGTCTCACGTAGTTGTCGGCGCCATCCATCCAGTCTACTGCTTCGACGGGGACGAAGTAATGCGCGTTGCGCTTGCGCACGACGAAGCGCGTGCGGACGCCGCGCGCGCGTTCCGCGTCCGCCGCGCCCGCGACGAGCGCGCGCGTATCGGCGACTGATGCGCGCGACAGCCGCTCACGCGCACGCTCCACCGCGGCCGCAAAGCGCGCGCGCGTGACCGGCTTGTGCAGATAATCGATCGCGCCGACGTCGAACGCCTGCAGTGCGTAGCGCTCGAAGGCCGTGACCAACACGATGCCCGGTACACGGCGGCCCTTGAGCGCAGCCACGACGCCAAACCCGCTCAGCTCCGGCATCTCGACGTCGACGAAGACGAGATCGGGCGTATGCGTCGCGATGAGGTCGAGCGCTTCGAGCCCGTTCTTCCCTTCGCCGACGAGCTCGAGTCCGTCACTCTCCCGGGCGAGCGTCGCAACCCGCTCCCGCGCGAGCGGCTCGTCGTCGACGACGATGACACGAAGTGCGGTCACGAAGCCCTGGCCTCGAGATGCGGGCGACACGGCATGTCGATGTGTGCGATGGCGCCGCCTTCCGCGCCCGGGCGCAGCGTGAACGTGTAGTCATCACCGAACGTCGCGCCGAGGCGCGCCCGTGTGTTGCCGAGTCCGATGCGTTCTCGCGGCGCACCGTTCTTGACGCCCGCGCCATCATCCGACACTTCGAGATGCAGCCGATCACTCGCGCGCCAGGCGCGCACGGTGATGCGGCCGCCAGCGGCGCGCGCGCCGATGCCGTGCGCGAGTGCGTTTTCGACGAGAGGCTGCAGGATGAACAGCGGGACCGCCAGCGAGTGCAGCTCGGGAGCGACATCGATCGCACACTGCAACCGGTCCGCGAAACGAATCTGCGCGATGTCGAGATACGTGCGCGCGGAGCGTAATTCGTCGCCGAGTGAGACGAGCACGCTCTCGCGATGCGCCAGTACGTCACGGAGAAGATCGCTGAGCTTGGCGAGCATTTCGTCGGCGGCGTCGGGATCCCGGTGGATGAGCGTCGAAATGCCCTGCAGTGTGTTGAAGAGAAAGTGCGGATGCAGCTGCCCGGTGAGCGCGATCAGCCGCTGCTCGGCGACCTCGGCGCGAAGACGCTCCCGCTCGACGATCGATCGCAGCGCGCGTCGACGCGTTTCGTACGCGGTCACGAGCGACGCCACGACGAGCCATGGAACGAGATTTTCGCGGAGCGCCGTGGGGAGATACTGCATCGTTCCGGGCCGCGACGGCGCGCCATCGAACGTGATCGCGTACTGGAAGAGCGCGGTGAACAGCGTGAGCGTCAGCACGGTGAGCACGGCGATTGCCGCTGTTTTCACTCGGCCAAGCCGCTCGATGTCGATGGTGCGTGCGACGAGAACCATAGCTGGAACGGTAACGGCCGCTGAATACCAGACGACCGAGCCGACGCCGAGCTGGTAGAGCAGCGTCGCGAGATCGGGTGCGCGCGACGGCATCCGCGGATACGCGCGTGCCCCGGCGCCACCGGGGAATCGAGGGGCATGCGCGTACATGCCGATCGCCACCGCGGCAGCCGATCCCGCGATCCACACGAGCGCATGTTGCCGCCAGCGGAGGCGGGTGCGCAAAGCGGCGGTTGTCATCGTGTATTGGACGGACCGGAGCGCGCGAACGTTCGCGCCAGGCGCGTATCGTGTGCGTTCGTCCCTTCGTTGCGCAGGCTCACCCCACTCCGCGCGTCACGGCGCCTTGCCACATGCGGCGGCACGATCGAAAAGAAATGTTCTCTCCCGGGCGTTCTGCGTGAGTGCGGCGGCGCGCACGAATTCGGCGCGGGCTTGCTCGGCGCGGCCCAGTTTGAGGAGCAGATCAGCGCGCACACTCGGCAACAGGTGATACGCCTTCATCGCGGGATCATCGACGAGCGTGTCCGCAATCGCGAGCCCAGCGGCGGGCCCGAACGCCATTCCCACCGCCACCGCGCGATTGAGCTCGACCACGGGCGACGGCGCGCGTCGCGCGAGTGCGTCATACAGCTCGGCGATCCGTTTCCAGTCGGTCTCATCGGCACTGCGCGCGCGAGCGTGACACGCAGCGATCGACGCCTGCAAGGTGTACGGACCGGACGCGCCGAGGGCCTCGGCGCGAGCCAGCGCCGCAAACCCGCGACGAATGAGCAGCTGATCCCAGCGCGAGCGGTCCTGATCGAGCAGCAGTACCACCTCGCCACCCGGACCGATGCGCGCGCGCGTACGTGACGCCTGAATCTCCATGAGTGCGACGAGTCCGTGTACTTCGGCTTCACCGGGGACGAGCTCTGCGAGAATGCGTCCGAGTCGCAATGCATCCTGGCAGAGCTCGGGGCGCATCCAGTCGTCGCCGGCGGTGGCGGAATAGCCTTCGTTGAAGATCAGGTAGATGACGCGCAGTACAGAATCGAGTCGCGCGGTGAATTCGTCCCCGCGCGGGACTTCGAACGGCACGTGCGCGTCGGCGAGCGAACGCTTCGCCCGCACGATCCGTTGCGCGATCGTCGGCTCGGGGACGAGAAACGCCCGCGCGATTTCGTCAGTGGTGAGACCGCCGAGCAGCCTGAGCGTCAGCGCGCAACGCGCCTCCATCGAGAGCACCGGATGACACGCGACGAATACGAGCCGGAGCAGATCGTCGCCGATATGATCGTCGAGCGCGTCGTCGAGCGCTCCTGTCGTCGCTTCGTTGCGTTCATCCAGCGTTGCGCCGAGCTCTGCATGCTTGGTGTCGAGGCGCTTCGCGCGTCGCACGAAATCGATGGCGCGATGCTTCGCCGCCTGCATGAGCCACGCGCCGGGATTATCAGGAATACCCGACGCAGGCCACTGCTCGAGCGCCGCGAGAAGCGCGTCCTGCGCCAGATCTTCCGCGACGCCGACGTCACCAACGATGCGCGCGAGCGCCGCAATGAGTCGTGGAGACTCGATGCGGTGTACGGCCTCGATGGTGGCGTGGACGGACATCGGGGCGAGGTAACTCTGAACTATCTGTTGATCGCTTTCCCGATCGTCGCCACGCGCTCCGCTTCCTGCGCTTCCACGGCGGGGCCGAAGTCGGACATCTCGAATACCTGACGAAGCTCGATCGTGTCACCGTCGTCGGCAGGGCACCGGCGCGCCCACTCCACCGCTTCTTCCTTAGACTTGACCTGCCAGAGCCAGTAGCCGCCGATCACTTCACGCGCTTCGGCGAACGGTCCGTCCGTAACGGTGCGCTTCCCGTTTCTGAATGAGACGCGCGCGCCTTTCGACGTCGGATGGAGGCCGTCGAGAGCGAGGAGAACGCCGGCCTTCGCCAGCTCCTCGTTGTACTTCATCATCGCGGCGATCGATTGTGCGTCCGGCATCTGCCCTTTTTCTGCGTTGGGGTTGCCGGGAATCATGAGAGCGAGAAAGCGCATGGTCGTGGCCCTGATATTGAGGGGGGAGGGAACTGCTCTACCAGAACGTCGAACGGGCGCGTCCGAAATCGACATCGACCGCCGCCGCTGCTCAGTTCGCCCTGACGATCTCCCACAGCCATTCGGCGAACCACCACGTACCCACCAGCGGAAACGCGTGATTCCACTCATCCGAGGGCTGATGATAGTGATCGAATCGCACCATGGCGGCGGTGCGCTGCGGATCGGTGTAGCCGCGCCAGACCCGGCCGGGGATCGGGAAAAGAATCGGAACCCCGGCCTGCGAAAATGGAAAGACGTCGGAGATCGGCCGCGGCGGCGAGGCAGTGGTCGTCCAGCCGTGCGCGCGTGCAAGCGAATCAGCGAGCAGTCCGGCTGCGTGAGAGGGTGACGCGCCCATCAGCTGCCATTCGAGCGCTTCGCCCGCGGGCGAACCGGCGTCGACACCGACGAGAAGCCTGAGTCTCGCGGTGATCTTCGCGGCATCGGGCCGGCTCGCGAGGGCTGTTGCGCCGAGCAATCCCTGCTCCTCCAGATTGAAGAACATGACGAGCAGGCCGCGTGAGCCGGGGTCGCGAACGAACCGTTTTGCAACGTCGAGCACCATCGCGCAACCGATGGCGTCGTCGAGAAATCCGTTGTAGATCGAATCGTGCGCGGCGTCGGGCTTTCCGACGCCCAGATGATCGAAGTGCGCAGTGAGCCCGACGAGATCGCTCACAACCGAACCCGCGCGGTTCGGCAACACTCCGACGACGTTGTAGACCGTATCCGCCGGACGTTGCGCGTCGACGAATGGCACGAGCAGCGCATTCCCGAACACCGGCCGCGCGCCGAGTCGTTGCAGCTCGGTCGCAAGAATCCGCGCGGCACGCGCATTCTCCGGCGTCCACGGGCCGCGCCCGCGCAGTGAGTCCGAGGCGAGCGTGCGCGCGAGCGCGGAAATCGCAACAGTGTCGGGAAACGATTGCGCAACCGCGCGCGCCGAGACCAGGGCGATGACGAAAAGAAGTCGTCGAGCGAGCATGCTCAATTCTAGTCGCGCCGTGCACACTGCCACGCCATGAGCCGAGCGCACCGCCTTCCGCGTCAGTGCTTGACGCCCATCGCCTCTCTGTTCGCGAGCAACTGTTGCAGCGCCTCGAATTCCACGGGCTTGGTCATGTGGTGGTCGAACCCTGCTTCCCGCGAACGGCGGTGATCCTCCGCCTGTCCCCACCCGGTCAGTGCGATCATCAGGATG
>JADMIO011216452.1_pt1 | contig 10881 bp, 8 predicted proteins | sample 8958161 | NCBI WGS metagenome assembly JADMIO01 (sample SAMN16585339, study PRJNA669376) | soil metagenome | isolation source: Crop rotation soil | place: USA: Cullars Rotation, Alabama | collected 2011 | reverse complement strand
TGCCAAGACTCGACGGGGCTTGCCCCCTCCCGCCAGCCCAAAGCCAGAGCCAAGCCGGCCCCGCTCAGCGCGACCGCACAGTAGGCAAGAACGCGCGCAGAGCCTGGCCTCGCGCGCGCAGCATTGGCATTATCGGCGGTCAGAGCCCTGTCTGGTGCAGCCATCATACATACATACGGTATGTATGTATGAAGATCAAGCGGCAGGGCCCTGCGCGCCGTTCGGGCTCACGGGCGCGCGGCCAGTCCGCGCAACAGCCGCACCAGTTGCGAGCGATACGACTCGACCGAGTCCGGCGACTCGCCGAGCGCGAGCGCCGCCTGGATCACCGCGCCGAGCAGAAGTCGGCTGGAGGCCTCGACTCGGTCCGGCTCCAGCCGGCCCACCTCTACCCAGTGCTGAAGCCCATGCCGGATCAGCCCGAGCAGCCCTCCCTGCTCGACGGCCGCGTGAAAGCCCTGCCAGCCGAGCACCGTCGGCGCGTCACGCAGCAGAATTTGCTGCACCATGGGCTTGGACAAGAGCTCGAGCAGCACGTCGACGCCCTTCTCCAACTCGAGCTGGTGGTCGCTCAACCCGCGCATGGTCTCACTGGCGAGGGACGTCATGAGCTCCTCCAGCAGCTTCTCGACCACCGCGGCAAACAGCCCGACCTTGTCCCCGAACTGGTGGTGCAGGGCACCTCGGGTGAGCCGCGCCTTTTCACTGATGGCTTCCCCCGACACCGCCGAAAACCCATGCTTAGCGAAGAGCTCGCGGGCGACGCGTATCAGCTTGCCGCGCGTTTCAGCGCTGAGCTCTTCGTTACTCTTACGCGCTCGCGCCACGGGGCTCCTCTTTGCGGGGGCTCGGCGCGAAGCGCTGGGGCCACGACGTTTCGCGGTCACGACACTGCTATAGCCGAACGATGCGCGTGCCTCCTGATCTTTTGAGGGCACCAGAGAAAAGTGCGCGCTGCTCGTGAGGCGCGCCCCTGGGCAACCCTGCGCGTCCAAGCCCCCTTTGCAGCCGCGCCGGCCCGGCATATTCTCCGAGATCCCGATGAATCGGCACATCTGGTGCGCAGCGAGTGTCTCGATCGGCGTTCTCTTTTCGTGCGCGTCCCCACGCGCTCCAGCGCCGGCCCCCCCGCTCCCGATCGTGCCGCTCGCCAGCGCTACGGTCGTGCCCGCTGCACGTGCGACGCGAGCTGCCGAGTCAGCGGCGCCCGCAACCGGACCGAGCAGAGACGTCGTAGGCTACCTCGGAACGCGCGGCATCCTCGGGACGATCAGCGCGGACGGTTCGCACTGGACGGGGTCGTTTCATTTCGTCGATGGCGGCCAAGAGGTGAAGCTCGAGGGCACCGCGCGGGAGCCCGAGCCCGACCCTGACGCTCCGCCCGAGGAGCCGGTGCTCGACGGCCGCAAAGTGCACTCCTACCTCACCTGCCGCTTCACGGCGCGCGGGGCGAGCGCGACCATCGACGAGGCGAGCTGTCTCAACGAGCCGAGCATGCTCGAAATCGACGGCACCTGGTCCGCTGGAAAAGCCAGCGAACCGTTTTTCTTGCGCACGCCCGGCGCCATCGTCGGCGCATTCGCCAATGAAGAATACTACGCGGCGTTGCTGGCCACGCCGACCGCGAAGCACGGGTGTCTGCCCTTCGTCGAGATGCTGTCACTCGTCGAGCGCGACGGACGCGCCACGATCTCGTATCGACTAGCCTGGCCTTGCGAACACCAGAGCGCCGAGGAACGCTACTCACCGAACCCTTTCGGCGCGTCGCAGTCCGCCAGGACGCCAAGTTTCGAGGCCTATGTGGCCGACCTCACCGAGGCCAAGCCGCATCAGCTGCTATGGTCGGAACAATGGGCGACGCTCGCTGATCCCGACGATCCGAACGAAGTCTCCCTGCGCTTCGCGGTGCTCGATTTCGCCCCTGGGTTCGAACTCTATACGGCGAGCATGAACGATGACTTTCAGAGCCCCATCTCGAGCGGCGGAAACTCAACTCAACAAATGACGGTTTGGGTGGTCAGCAGCAAAGGTCGCTACGGAGCCAAGCTCGACCTACCCGCGAGCGGAAGCGGGCACGGAGGATGGTGCATCGCTTCGAACAAATCGGCCGACTCCTGGCTCCTCGACCTCGACCGAGACAAGGTCCCCGAAATCGTCGTGCGAATCACAGAGAGCGGTCGCCGCGACGGCATCGGCAAGGACGGCAAGCCCGAGTGCGTCGACACACCCACTGAAGTGAAGTTCGTCGCCTACCGCTTGAACCCAAGCACCCTCACCTGGGCGCCAATGCCCGCCCCGCGCGGCCTCAGCGAGCAACGGCTATCACGCGGAAAACCAATCCAGCTTTGATCTTCCGCTGCAAAGAAAAGCGACGCCGGCTCACGCTTTCGACGAGCTCCTTGAGATCGTGCCCGAATACTGGAGCTCTCCGCTGCGTTTGAACGCGCAGCTTTGCTCGGGTTGGAGCCCCGCGGAGCTTGACGTGAAGCTAGACAAGCTCAAGGCTGCTGCATGTGCCTGAGCACTCCGAATTCGAGGTCGAAGTCTTCTTCGACGGCGATTGCCCGCTGTGCCTGCGCGAAATCGAGCTGCTCCGGAAGCTAGACAAAGCGAGGCAGATTCGCTTCACTGACATCCAGGCCGCCGACTTCGACCCCGCGAGCATCGGGCTCGGCTTCCCGCAGTTGATGCAGCGCATCCATGGGCGTCTGCCAAGTGGTGAGCTGATCGAAGGCACCGAGGTCTTTCGCCGGTTGTACGCGGCGGTCGGTTTCCGGCGTGCTGTTGCAGTTTCGCGCTGGCCCGGCGTTTCGCAGCTGCTCGACGCAAGCTATTCGCTCTTCGCCAAGAACCGTCTGCGGCTCACCGGTCGCTGCACGGAAGACGTTTGCATGCCTTCGCGTCGCCGCTAGGCGCGCTATACGGGCGCAATTTCGAACACGAGGAGTCCTCACGAACTCGATGATGCGAGCGCGGAGGGCCTATTGACACATTCCCGCAGCGGAGACTACCTTGCGCCCGGTCCCAACTAGTTCGGAGGTGGCAATGGGTAACTCGTGGATGACCGCGCTTGGCGGTCGAATTGGTGGTATCGCGGTGCTCGCGTTGGCGTGCTCCGCCTGTGCAGCTTCGGTGGATAGTGACGACGCTGAGCGATCCGTCGCGAGCGAGTCCTCGGAGCTCAAGAACGCTAGTACTCTGGTCGACAGCAACTCGCGTTGGCGTGGAGTCGTGAGCCTGAAAGTCTGGTTTCCTGGCTTCAACGCTTGGTCCCCCTGCTCGGGCGTCATTACTTCCCGAACGACTCTCGTTACGGCAGCGCACTGCGTGACCTATCCGCTTGGAGCGTATACCAGCGGGAACGTGAGAGTCATCGTGACCCGGCAGACGTCGACTGGTGCCTGGCAGACGTTGCTAGGCGACAGCACGGTGTTCGCCAAATACAACCCGGCGTACAACGGTTTCCAAAAGAACGACGTCGCGGTGATCACGGCGCCCACTCAGTGGGCGAACATCACGCAGTCGGATGCGGTTCCCATCGGCAAAGATGCCCCGAGCGGGCAGACGATGTGGGCCTTAGGCTATGGCTACTACGACGTCGGTGCCGCTGACAACGACGGCCTGGGCAGGGCCGGCAGCGTCGTCCCCACGTACAGCAGCGGCGACTACTCATTCTCCGCAACCTCGAGCCAACCTTGGCTATGCAATGGCGATTCAGGAGGGCCGATCAAACTAGGCAGCAGGAATTGGGCAGTTTTCGGTATTGCCAGTTGGTTTCAAGGGGCGACGGGCGCCAAATGCGGATCGGTTGGGCACTGGGCGCCGACCGCCGACAACTTCGAGTGGCTGAAGTACGCCATCGGCTATGACAAGTGCATCGAGTTCCTGAATAACCTCATGTACTGCTGGTAAGCGTCTCGCGAAACGCCTCACGGGCGCACGACGGTCACGACTGCCTCGACTGCGCAGCCCGTGCCATAGCGAAAATAGGCCTTCCCCGGGCGCGCAGGCGTCGCGCCCGAGAAGCCCTTCTGAACCACGGCGCTATCGCCGGCTTCGTCGCTAGCTCGGGCGCGAATCGCAACGTCGATCACTAGCCGTTCAATGCCGGGCAGGGGCGAGCCCGAGACGGCGAAGCTTCCCCCGCGCATCACGAGCAGCGCGTCGTCGACGAGCTGTTCGAGCACGGCCGGGGGCGTTGGTTCATCGGGGCTCGTTCGAAGGCGGCGCGCCGAGCCCAAGTGCTGGCTATCGTCGACCGGCAGCGCAATGCGTACGGTACCGATGTGACCAACGGGGAACTCGCGCCACACAGCCTCGTCGGGAGCAGCGAGAGAAAGGGCGCGCGCAATGGCATAGCCGAGATCCAACACGCCGCGGACTGACCATTGCTCACCGGTTCTGACCGGGCCGCTCGCCTGTGCCTGCTTCGCCTGCTTCGCTTGCGCCGTATCGAGCGGCTCTGCGGAAGAAATCGGCGCTGGTTTCGGTGGAAGCTTCGGGAGGGTGCGCGTCGGCAAGGCGACGCGCGGCGGAGGGCGCGAAACGACTGCCGCGAACGGCGCGGACTCGGCCTTGGTTGCGCCCTCCGATTCGACAGCAGGCTCTGGACGCGGCGCCGCGAACGCCTCGGGCGGCGCCTCAATCTCGACCGAGCTGCCAGCCGTGGCCATGCTGGCGGGCAGCTCGGGTTGTCGCGCGGCGCGTGCCTGCTGTCCCGAGGGCAGCCCGGCGCCCACCAGGGCACCGTGCAAACCCATCGAAAGCAGCAGAGAGGGGAAACCCCAGCGCCGCATGCGACTCACTTAGAAGGTGGCGGTGACCACGACGCTGCTCGGCGCTGCGTTGCTCCCCGCAGCGCGATAGGCGCAGAAGCCAATACTGCCCGTGTTGTTGCCCCCCGCCGGGATGCTCTTTGCCCACGCCGGGCCGGGCGTGATCGTGGTGTTGCCGGTCGTGCTGGTCCGGTTGAGGTTCCAGTAGTCGTACATCGTCGTGCCATTCAGGTTCACCACCGAGGACCAGTCCGTCGTGGCGATCGAGAATGGGTTCGAGATGGTAAGCTCTCCGCAGTACCAGTTCGACCCGCCTTGAGTGGTGTTGAAGATGCCGCTGATGCTCGCCTGCTGGCCCGGGCATACGGTCCGCGTGCGTGTGATCGAGGCGTCGTCGACGAATAGCTCCACCGTGGTGCGCGGGCCTTCGGCGTAGAGGGTCGCCTCGGTCAGGGTGCAGTTGGGAATCGTCACGTTTCCGCTGAGCTGCGTCCAGCCCGTATTCGTCGCGGTACCCGCGGCCACCGGCGTGTAGACGGTCGCCGCCCCTTGGCAAGTCGAGCGCAGCGTGAGCAGCACCGGCTCGCTCGGATCGTTCGCGATGCGGAGCCAAGCGCTGGCCGCCAGCGTTTCGCCCGGCGTCACCAGGCTCAGCATGGGATATTCCGCGCCCTGCCAAGTCCCTTGGTTCCGGTTCACGACACGCAGGCTGTGAGTCCCAGAGTGGGCCTGCAAGGTAGACGACGAGATGCTCGCATTGACGGAAGCGACCCAGCCCGCCGTGTTGGTCTCGAACGTCTGGTTGCTGACCAGTTGTGTGGTCAGCTGCGCGCAGTTGCAGGCCGTGACTGGGGCCAGCGCGCCGGTGCCCGTCGCTCGGTAGAGCTTACCGCTCAAGCACAAACCGGGCAGTTCGCTGGGAGTGCCCTGGTTCCAGTAGGGCCGATTGAGTGAATCGACGTAGGTCTGCCACTGGTCGAACAGGGTCGAGCCCGCACGGCAGGTGGTGTTGGTCGAACCCACCGGGCATTGCAGCTGGGCCAGAGTAGCGCCGAGCCCGCCTCCCGCGCTGGTGCTCCGCCCGCTCGTGTCGAGGGCCCAGTGGCTCGCCACCGCTGCGGTTGCGTCCACTTTTCCGATCAGCCCGCCCAGGCCGCCAAACGTACCCACTGCGCCCTGAACCGGCCCCATGGAGAAGCTGCCGGATACGGTAGCTCCGGTGTCCGCGAGACCGACGAGACCACCCGTCGCAGCGCCAGTGCCTGGATTGAGAGTCGAGTTCACCGAACCACTAGCAAAACTCGCGCTCACCACCCCGTCCAGGTGCAGCTCGCCGACGATCCCGCCGAAGCTATCGCAGGAAGCGTCGCCGGTGCCGCAGTCCGCTGCCGACCCGGTGACGTTGCCCGTAGTGAAGCTGCCCCGAATGACGGTGCCATTGGCCCGACCGACGAGGCCGCCCAGTGCCAGAGCGCCGCCGGACACGTTGCCGGTCGAATAGGAATTCGAGATCGTCGAAGTGATCACATCCGCGGCCAAGCCACCCACGATGGAGTCGCCCGAAACGGTACTGCCGAGTAGGCCCACGTTCCGGATGGTCGCACCACGAACGCCGCCGAACAAGCCGGGCTCGTTTTCCGGATCGGTGGTCGAGAGCAGGTTGGCGATGGTGTGCCCGTTACCTTCGAACGTGGTTTGAAACGCCAGCGTCGTTGCGTCGCCGAGGTGGCCCAGCGAGTTCCACTCGGGGGGAGCGCTGCCGAAGTCCAAGTCGTTCAAGAGCTCATAACCCCGGCAATGACGGGCCAGGGCAGCGCCGCGAATCGTCACGCCATCGTGTGACAACACGAAATTTCCACCAACCAGGCTGACCAGTGCGGGAACGACTCGCGGAAGACATCCGGAGTTATTGGCGACGGATCCGAACTCCGGAAGGTCGTCGTCGCGGAACGAAATTCCCGTGCCGTCGTGTTGAATCTTGGCAAGTTCAGCGATGTTGTGGATGTCGATCAGGCCGTCGGAGTCCAAATCGACGTCGGGGACGCCGTCGCCGTTGTCGTCTTGATCCACGGAGTCGATGAGACCGTCATCGTCCATGTCGTTGGGGCGCGCATCCAGCGTCAGACCAGAGGCGGCCTGGCAGGCGGCGTTGCAGCTCGCGTTCCAGGCATCGGGGCGGCCATCGAGGTCGAGGTCCTTGGCAGCCGCTACCTTGTGCGGAAACTGATCGAGCACCAGCGTCGAGGCCGTCTGACACTGTTCGTAGCAGCCCTCACGAAAGTAGTCCGGGGCGCCGTCGTTGTCGTTGTCCGCGGCTGCCTCCCAAGCCGACGGAAACTTGTCGTTCGCGTCGAGCACGCCATCGCCGTCGCTATCTCGGTACACGACGCCCTTCAGGCGCAGCGCCGGCACCTGCTGGTTATTGCCAAAATCCCACGCCGATTGGCCATCCGAGTTCAGCACGTTTTGCCAACCGGAGAACAGTCCGGGCTTGCAGTCCGGATCGTTGGCGGTGTCCGTGCACTTGAGATCAGCCAAGGTGACCGCGACAGCGGTCGACGTGCCGCCGGTCCTCGCCTTCGTGTAGCCCGTGGTGTCAGTCGCGAAAAAGCTCGACGTAATGGTCGCCTGACCGAAACCGACCACCCCTCCTGGCGCGGAGCCAGAGCCGACGACCGAGCCCGAAACAAAGGTATTGATCAGCGTCGTGCCACCGGAAAGCATCCCAACCAAGCCGCCGTAGTAGTGGCCCTCGCCGACGACGCCGCTCATGAAGCTGTCGCGAATCTCTCCGCCGATCATTTGCCCGGCGAGGCCGCCGATCCAGGAGCCGTAGCGAGCGGAGGTGACGCGACCCAGCACGAAACTGCGCGCAATGCTGCAGCTTTCACCTAGCCCGACCAAGCCTCCCACCGCTTCGCTGCCCCGAACATCCAGGTTCGTGAAGCTCTCGCGGATGTTCGTCGAGGCGCAGTGTCCGAGCAGGCCGCCAACCCACCGAAGGTTGTTGATGAAGAGCGACCCGCTGCCCACAGAGACATTGTTGATGTTGCTGTTGAAGGCTTCCCCGGCCAGTACACCGGTATTAGGGTTGAAATTCGTGAACTGAGCGTTCTCGAAGCGGAGGTTGCGCACCGTCGCCGCGCCGAGGCTACTGAACAACCCATCCGGGAAGTCGCTGTTCGCCGCGATGATCGTCAAGTTCCTGATCACATGGCCGCCGCCGTCGAACACCGCGTGAAACTCGAAAATCGGATCCCAGCCGTAGTCCGGCGTGAAAAACTGGTCTTCGGGCCCGACGCCGACCGGGAGGTTCGTGTCGAAATTCAGGTCGGCAGTGAGGAAATACCCAGCACATCCGCTCGCTGGGCAACCCGCGCTGCTGCCGTAAAGTGCCGTGCCGTTCGGACTATTTCGAATCTGATTCAGATCGCTGAGATCGTTGATCTCAATCAACCCGTCATTGTTCAAATCGTAATCCGCGCGCGGTGCTGCGAGGGAGCTACCTGCCCAGAACACGTTCGCCAGCACCCCGCCCACGCCGACAACAGCGCGAAAACCGCGAATAAAACCCACACGCCCAGCAATTGTTGCAGCCATCACGCACGCCTCCTACCCACACCTGTGGGACCTCACCTGGCGCGGACCTTACGTGGCGTTCATTCGCGAAGCAAGCTCCAATCCTGCCACGCTCCTCGGTGCGTTCGCGCTCCGCTCAGCTTCGCAACAAGGGCATCCAATAGTCACGCGCTGCGAACGCAAACAGCGAGGACGGTTTGCGCCAGCACGTGCCGGCCGGCCAAATGCGGCGAGGACACGCAGCGCTGAGCGACGAGCACGACGACAGCAATACGAACGACTGTCGACTGTCGCAGCGCCTCCCGTCGGTGAAACAAACTTACGGCGTCAGCGCGAAACAGTAGATACCGCCGTAGCCACCGCCCGAGCCGACAATCGGGTTGCTCTCTTGCGAGCCGCCGTTCGACATGCCGACGCCGGTGATTCCTGCGCCGCAACCGCCCTCGGTCTGGCCGTTGATCCAGTTGGTGCGACTGTCGGCAATAAACGAGAAGCCAATCTGCGGTCGCCCGGTGACGGCGCCGTCGCCCGTAGCAGTCGCAATGTTCTTTCGACTGTTGGTGGTCCAGTCCAAGCAAGTCGAGCTGTTTCCGTGCAGGTCCTTGCCATACCACTCACCGGTCGACTTGGAACCTGTCAGGAAATGATGCGTGTCGTCCTTGGGCTTGGTCGGGTCCGGTTGACTGTTGGGCACCCCGTCCTCGTTGGGCAGGTCGTTCTTGATCGCGGCATCTGCGTCACTGGGCCTGTCCTTGAGCAGGTTGGTCAGGTTCATCGATACGAGCCGTCCGCGACGGTCGTACCAAGGACCGGATCCGATACGATCTTTCGCGTGAACCGGGCCATCGTTCGCCCCCCCGTGCTCGGTGCTCAGGAACGCGCGCCATTTCTTGGCGCCGGAGCCTGGCATCGCGCTCTCGGCGATCGTCGTGCAAATCTTGTCGGCGCCCTCGAGGCCGCTATTGGTTCCGAAGCGCAGGTCGCCGCCGAACCCGTTCGTCCCACCCAGCTCGACCATCTTCCTCAAGCTGGTCGCGAAGAAGCTGAACTTGGGGAGTGTCGTCGGATCGACGCCACCACCGGCACCTCCCGTCGCCGTGCCGCCGCTTCCCTTGCCGCCGTTCGCTGTGCCACCAGTCGCTGTACCGCCACCGACACCTCCGGTCGCTGTGCCCCCGCTCCCTTTACCGCCAGTGCCACCTGCACCTCCGGTCGAAACGCCACCGCTTGCCTTCCCGCCAGTGCCACCCGCACCACCGGTTGTCGCCGTGCCCCCGGTCGTTGCGGTGCCCCCGGTCGTTGCGGTGCCCCCGGTCGTCGTCGTGCCTCCATTCGCCGTCCCGCCGGAGCCGGTGGAGCCGCCTGTGGTAGCGGCCGCACCGCCGCTCGTCGCGCCACCTGAACCGATCGCGGTGCCACCTGTGGCCGGGTTTCCGCCGCTGGCGGGGCCGCCCCCCTGAGCTGATCCGGGTCCGCCGCCCTGGCCGCTTTCCGATTCGCTCGGGCCGGAGCTGCAGGCAGCCAGGGCGAATCCGGCCAGGATACCAATCAGCTGCGCGGTACTCTTCCAACCAGAAAGCAAATCGATAGAAACCATCATACGATAATGTGCCAGCAGGCGAGATTAGTCGTCACCTCGCGAGACTTTTTCTCATTCTTTACGGCCACTCAACGGCTACTCAGCCGTGAACGCGGCACTTGCCTGCCTAGACCTAGCCGGGCTGCTCGCCCAGTTCTTCCGCAAACCGCAACAAGTACCCATCCGGATCCTGCACCAAGAAGTGTCGCTCGCCCAGCGTCACCTCACCACAGCGGTACCAACGATCCTCGAGCCCGAGCCGCAGCGGCACGCCCGCTTCTGCGACACGCTCGGCGAGCGCTCGCGCATCCGAGCACCGAATCGACAAGTTGAGCCCGCGTCCGCGCGGATATTCGATCGGCTCGACACGCCAAGGCGACTCTCCGCGATCGCCTTCGATCATCAGCTGGCTGCCTTCGAACGACAGAAACGCAAAGCGCGACTCCACCCGCGCGTACTCGACGCGAAACCCGATCACCTCGACATAGAAGCGCCGACTCCGCTCGAAGTCTTGAACCAAGAGCTCGGGCACCAAAGCGTTGAACGAAAGCGCAGAAACCATGCGGCCGTTCTTAGAGCCTATCCCGGTGGGGCGCCCGAAGCGCCCGTAGGACGCCCGAAACGACGAGATGCCCGAAAGGCGCGAGAGATGGGCCAGCGACGACCGGGCCTACCGGGATAGGCTCTTGGTTTGTTTGGGGGGACGCGCGGAAAAGGGCGCGCTTTTCGTGAAGCACGCCCTAGGCAACCCTCCCCGCCCCAGCCCGTCCCAGCAGCCGCGCCACCCCGCCCTTGTAACGGTTCACGCGGCACGACCCAGCTTCGATTCGAGCCAAGGGTCATCTGTGTGCCGGGTACAAACACCACCTTGACCAAACTCCATCTGGGACACTGGCTCATCGTGGCCGGCTGTGCGTGCGCGTGCAGTTCACAGAAGCGGCTCGAACC
>JADMIO010361868.1_pt1 | contig 10882 bp, 6 predicted proteins | sample 8958161 | NCBI WGS metagenome assembly JADMIO01 (sample SAMN16585339, study PRJNA669376) | soil metagenome | isolation source: Crop rotation soil | place: USA: Cullars Rotation, Alabama | collected 2011 | reverse complement strand
GCGCGGCGGGGATCACCGGGGACGAGCCGCTCGAGGAGCGCCGCCGGCTGCTGCTGGCCCGGGTGGGACGGCACGTCGAGCCCGCCCGCGCCGCCGCGATCGCGGAATTCATTGGTGAAATGGCCGGCGTGCCGTTCCCGGGCGACAGCCTGGCGCTGGCCGCCGCGCGCCGCGACGCCCGCCTGCTCGGCGATCAGCTGCGCGCCGCCATCGAGGAATGGCTGCGGGCGGAGTGCGGACAGAACCCGGTGGTGATCGTGCTCGAGGACCTGCACTGGGGCGACGCGCCGACGGTGAAGGTCATCGACTCCACGCTGCAGGCGCTGCAGGAGCAACCGCTCATGGTGCTCGCGCTCGCCCGCCCCGAGGTGAAGGAGCAGTTCCCCGAGCTGTGGGCCGCGCGCGGGATCCAGACCCTCAGCCTGGGACAGCTCTCCCGCCGCGCCGCCGAGCGCCTGGTGCGCCAGCTCCTCGGCGAGCCATCGCCCGAGGTGGTGGCCCGCCTGGTCGAGCGCGCGGGCGGCAACGCGTTCTACCTCGAGGAGCTGGTCCGCCACGTCGCCGGCGGCGGCGAGGGTACGCTCCCCGAGACCGTGCTGGCGATGGTCGAGACCCGGCTCGCGGCCCTCCCCGCCGAGGCCCGCCGGGTGCTGCGCGCCGGCAGCGTCTTCGGCGAGGTCTTCTGGCGCGGCGCGGTCCGCGCGCTCCTCGGCGGCAGCGAGCCCGACGTCTGGCTCGACGAGCTGTGCGAGCGCGAGGTCATCCGCCGCCGCGAGCGGGCGCGCTTCCCCGGCGAGGACGAGTACGCCTTCCGCCACGGCCTCATCCGCGACGCGGCCTACGCCATGCTCACCGACTCCGACCGCACCGTCGGCCACCGGCTGGCGGGCGGGTGGCTGGAGGCCGCCGGCGAGGCCGACGCGCTGGCGCTCGCCGAGCACTTCCAGCGCGGCGAGGAGCCGGCCCGCGCGGTGGCCGCGTACCGGCGCGCCGCCGAGCAGGCGCTGGCCGGCAACGACATGGCCGGCGCCCTGGCGCGCGCCGCGCTCGGCGTGTCCGGCGGCGCCGCCGGCGAGGAGCTGGGGCGGCTGCTCCTGCTGCAGGCCGAGGCCCACGCCTGGAACGCCGACCACGACGCCGCGCAGCGCCACAGCCTGGCGGCGCTGGCCAGCCTGCCGCCCCGGTCGGCGGAGTGGTTCGCCGCCCTCGGCGAGGCCGTCGCCGCGGCTGGTCGCATGCTGCGCACCGAGGTCGTGTTCCAGCTCATCGACGAGCTCCGCCCCGAGGAGGAGCCGGCCACGGCCGCGCACGCCATCGCCTACGCCCGGGCGGCGATCCAGGGCTCGGCCTTCCTGCGGCCCGCGGACTCGCGGCGCCTGATCGCCCCGCTGCGCGCGGCCCGGGTCCGCTTCGCCGGCGAGCCGCGGGTGCTCGCCTGGGTCGAGCAGGCGCTCTCCTGGTTCGTGGTGTTCGGCCTGAGCATCGACGAGGCGCTCGAGCTGCGCGCCGCCGCCGCCGAGCACTACCGCCAGGTCGGCGACCTGCGCAACGCCTGCCTGGAGCGGCTCATGCTCGGCAGCACCATGCTGCATTTCGCCGGCGACCTGGTGGGCGCCGAGCCGATCCTCCGCGAGGCCATCACCACCGCGGAGGGGTTGCGGATCGAGGGCCCCGATCGGATCGCCAGGGGTATGCTCGCCCACCTTCAGATCAAGGAAGGCAACGCGGCGGGAGCGGCGGACATCGCCGAGCTCGCCGCCCGCATGGCCGGCGTGGTCGGTTACTCGTCGATGGCCTCCTACGTCCTGGTCATCCATGGGATGGTGCTGCGACACCAGGGCGCCCTCGAGACCGCCGCCGAACGCGCGCGCAAGGCGATCGCGTGCTCGCGCGTGGAGCTCCCGTCGGTGCTGAACACCCTCTCCGGGCTCACCGTCTCCCAGGCCGCGCGCCTGCTGGTCGACGCCGGCCACGCCGCCGAGGCCGAGGCCATCCTCCGCCCGATGTTCCCCCGCGACAGCGACTACATGTTCGCCGCCATGGCCTACGCGGCCCACGCCCACGCCCTGCGCGCCCTCGGCGACACCGCCGCCGCCAATGTCGCCCTCGCCACCGGCTGGCGCATCGTGCAGGAGCAATCCATGGGCATCGCCGACCCGGCGAGCCGGGCAAGGTTCCTGGAGCAAGGGCTGGGAGGCCGGGAATTGCGGGACGAGGTCAGGCGGTGGCTGGGGGAGTGAGCTGGGTGCTCTCCGCACCGTGATCATCAGCGCGTCATCCCCAGCCTCAGCGGAACGGGTCGCCCGCGGGCAGCTTGGCGTGTATCATTACGATACATGCCTGGGCCGCACACCGAAGGCGAGGCGCTGGCGATTCGCGACGCCATGGACGCAGACCGCTACATCGAGAGCTACCACTTCGGCGCGGAGCGTTCCCGCGAGCGCCGCATCGACCTGGTCGACGTGCGCGCCGCGATCGCCGGTGCGACGAAGATCGAGCCCTACGCCGGCGCCGCGCGCAACGGCGGCACTGCTGGCGCGTTCATGGCCCGGACGGTGACGGCGCACGCCGCATCGCCGTCGGCGTCGAGGCGTTCCTCGACCACAAGCGCCGGCGCGTCGTCATCGTGACCGTCATGGAGGTCCGTTAGATGAAGCCGCTCAACTGCCCTCACTGCGAGGGCAAGCTCATGCCCGCCATCTTCCGCGCCTACGACCTCGAGCCGCTCGTCGGCCTCCCGATCGTCATGCCGCGCCTGGAGGGGCTCCAGTGCTCGGTGACGAAGGAGCACAAGAGCCTCGACGGCCAGGTGCTCGAGTCGATCCGGTTCGCGCTCGCCCACGCGGCGATCGAGCTCGAGGCGCGGCTGCATGCGGACCTCGCGCGCTACCTCCGCCGCTACATGGGGCTCACCCAGCAGGAGCTCGCGGACCGGATGGGCATCACTCGTGTCACCGTGGCGCGCTGGGAGGGCGGCGAGGAACCGATCTCGCCGCAGAACGACTACGTGCTCCGCGGCATCGCGCGCACCACTCTCGCCGAGAAGCTCACGAAGCCGTGGGCGCGGAAGATGCCCGCGGCCTTCCGGCGCCTCCCCGAGGTATTCGCCGAGGTTCGCCAGGCGCCCCCTGATGAGCCCGGTCCCACGCTCAAGGCTGTGGCCAAGTCGATGACGGGGTGAGGGAGGCCTGGCATTGGGTTAGGCGGACTGGAGGTGGCCGACCGGAGGGAGGCCAGTCCGAGCGAAGCGAGGACCGGAGCGCGAAGCGCGGAGCCGGAAGGAGGCCGACCCAGGCCGACCCCCGGCGCAGGCGCCGCAGGCGCCGTAGCCGGGGGGAACCCCCAGAATCTCTGCTCGGCTACGGGTGAATCGTCCCGTTGGGCATCGTCGCCCCGTGGAAGTTGGCCCCGGTCTGGTTGGTGTTGGTGAGGTTCGCGCCCAGGAAGTTCGCGTTGGTGAAGTCCGAGCTCCGCATGTCGTCGTTGACCATGTAGCAGCTCTTGAAGTTCGTGCCGACGAAGACCGAATTCGACAGGTTGGCGCCGTGGGACTGGTCGTTCCCCGTGACGGTCGTGCCCTCGAAGTTGGCGCCGCTCAGGTCGACCCCCGAGAAGTCGGCCCCCAGGTAGCTGCCGAACGGGCGCATGTCGACGCCGGGAGCGAGGATGAACCCGCCGCTGGCGAGCTTGCGCTTGGCGCTGAACACCGGCGTTCCGGTGTTTCCGATGCTGCTCGTTCCGACGAAGGTGGCGCTGGTGAAGATGGTGCCCTGCAGGGTGGAGTACCGGATCTTCGCCCCGTCGAGCTTCGCGCCGGTGAAGTCGGCGGAGGTGAAGTCGCTATCGAGCACGTCGGCGCCGGTCAGGTTCAGGCCGCGCAGCTTGGTCCCGACGAGGATCGTCTGCTGGAAGGTCACGCCCGAGAGATTGAAGCCGGCGAGGTCGAGACCGGAGAGGTCGTCGCCGGCCACGCTGACGTTCGGCCCCAGGAGATGACCCGTGATGATGCCAGCGCCGGCCGGGAGGATCGGCGTGCCGCTGAGGTTGAACCCGAGGAGGTCCTTCATGTCCGCGCCGGTGAAGTTCGCGCCGCCCACCGGCGTCGCGTTGATGAGGGTGTTCTCCAGGATGGCGTTGGTCAGGTCGGCGTTGGTGAGGTTGGCGAACACGAAGGTGGCGTTGGAGACGTCGGCGCCGGCCAGGCTCGCGCCGGTGAGATTGCAGTGGTCGAAGTCGGTCCAGGCGAGGTCGGCATCGTCGAGGATCGCGTCGGTGAGCGTCGAAAACTGCAGCTGCGGGGCGTGGAGCTCGTCGACACCACCTTTGACGCGGGTGAAGTTCACCTGGTCCAGGATGGCTTGCACGCAGTACGGGGGAAGCGTGGCGTCGGTGAGGTTCGATCCGGTGAGATCCGCGTAATCGCAGGAGTAGTTGGTCAGATCGGCCCCCGAGAAGTCGCAGCCCTTGGCGATCACGTAGTGTCCCAAGATGCAGCCGTTCTTGAGGAGATAGTCCGGGTGGATCGCCGAGGGCGTCCCCACGAAGCCCTTGGTCACGACGTAGTGATAGGTGGTCTGGGCGAGGTTGGTGCCCGTCAGGTTGGTCCCCGCCAGCGAGACGCCGTAGAAGTCCGACGCCGGGAAGGTCAGCCCGGCGAGGTTGGCGGTCGGCCCGACGAGATAGCCGGAGACGAGGCCCCATCCGTCGGGGAAGAAGAGATGGAAGGTCGTGACGCTGTTCTGGCCCGACTTGAGCCCGGTCAGGGTCGTCTGACGGAAGTCGGCGTCGCTGAGGTCCAGCCGCGAGAGCGTCGCGTTGGTGAAGTTGGCGCCGCTGAGGTTGGCGTGCGCGAACGACACGCCGGTGACCGTGAGGCCGGCGAAGCTAGCGTTGGAGAGGTCCGCATAGGGGCCAATCAGGAAACCGGAGAACAGCTTCCACGGCGACGGCAGCGTCGGCAGCAGGCTCGCCGTGAGGGTGGCCGACTTCAGACTCGTCATGTTGGCGCCGGTGAAGTTGACGCCCGAGACGTTCGAGCCGGTGAGGTTGACGCTGGTCAGGTTCGCGTTGGTGAAGTTCGCGCTGGTGAGGGTCGAGGTCGTGAGGATGGCGCGGGTCAAGGTCGCGCCGGTCAGGTTCGCGCCGGTGAGGGTGGCGCCGGCCAGGTTGGCGTTGGTCAACGCGGCGCCGCTCAGGTTGGCGCCCGGGCCGATGAGGTAGCCGTTGACCAGCTTCCAGGGAGTCGGCAGCGTCGGCGTGCCGGTGATCCCGCCGGACTTCACGCCGGTCAGCGTGGTACCGGTGAGGTTGACCCCGGTCAGGTTGGCGTTGGTCAGGACCGCGTTGGTGAGGTTCACGCCCGGCCCGACGAGATAGCCGACGGTCACCGCCCAGCCCGCCGACAGCGTCGGCACGCCGACGATCCCGCCCGAGGTCACGCCCGACATCTTGGCGCCGGTGAGATCGACGCCGGTCAGGTCGAAGTTGGAGAGGTTGACGTTGGTGAGGTTGGCGCCCGGGCCGAGGAGAAAGCCGTTGACGAGCTTCCACGGGCTGGACAGGATCGGCGCCGCGCCGGTGATGCTCCCCGAGACCACGCCGCCGAGGGTGGCGCTGGTGAAGTTGGTCGTGGCGGTCACCTGGCAGCTGGTGAGCGTCGCGTTGGTGAGCACGGCGGAGGTCAGGTCGGTGCCGGCGATGCGGCAGTTGGTCAGGTTGGCGTTGGTGAGGGCGGCGCTCTTCAGATTGACGCCCGGGCCGACGATGTAGCCCTGGACGAGCATCCAGCCCGACGGGAGCGTCAGGGTCCCGGTGACGGTGCCCGAGATCAACCCGTTCATCACGCAGTTGGTCAGCACCGCGCCGTTCATGTTGAGGCCGGTGAGCGTCGCGTTGGTCAGGTCGCCGTTGCCGCCGACGAAGAACCCGCCGACGAGCTGCCAGGGCGCGGACAGCGTCGCCGTGCCCACCACCTTGCCCGACTTGATGAGCGACATGCTGGCGTTGGTGAACTTCGCGCCGGTGACGGTCGCGGCGTTCAGATTTGCGGTCGACAGGTTGGCGCCGGTGAGGTCGACCATGGAGAAGTTCGCGCCGGTGGCGTTCGCCGCCGACAGGTTGGCGCCGGCGAGGCTGGCGCCGGTGAACACGACGCTGGCGAGGTTCTTGCCGGCGAGGTTCGCGGTCGGCCCGGCGAGATAGCCGCCGGTCAGCTTCCACAGGGCGGGCAGCGTGGGCACCGGGCTGCCGGTGGTGCCGCCCGAGGTCACGTTGGTCAGCGTCGCGGTGCCGAAGTTGGTGTTGGTCAGGTTGGTCGACTCCAGCTTGGCGTTGGTGAAGTTCACGCTGCCGGCGACCGGGATGTTGCTGAAGTTCGCGCCGGTGCAGTTGGCGTCCGAGAAGTTCGTCGAGGTGAGGATCGCCCCATTGAAGTTGACGCCGCTGACGTCGGCCTGGCTGAGGTTCGCGCTGGTCAGGGTGGCGCCGCTGAGGTTCGCGCCGTTCATGCGGACCTGGGCGATCGGCGCGCTGGTGAGGTTGGCGCCGCTGAGGTTCACCCCGGGGCCGATGATGTAACCGGAGAAGAACCGCCACACCGACGGGAGGGTCGGCGTCCCGATGAGGCCGCCGGTCTTCAGCCCGACGACCGTGGCGTCGGTGAAGTTGGCCGCGTTCACGCTGGCGTTGGTGAACGTGGAGTTGTCGAGGTGCGAGCTGACGAGGTTGGTGCAGGTGAAGAACGCGCCGGTGAGGTTCGCGCCCGTCAGGTTCGCGCCCGTCATGTCGGAGATCTCGAGGTGGATGCCGGCGAGGTTGGCGCCCGCGAGGTTGGCCGCCTTCAGCGTCGACCCGGCGAAGTTGCGTTCACCCGCCGCGTACGCCGCGAGGAGCGCGGACGCCGAGGTCACGGCCGTGGGGCTATTGGTGATGCCACACCGCCCGGGGCCGCCCACGCCGGATCCACCGGTCGCACCGGTCGCGCCCGTGGTGCCGGTCGCGCCAGTAGATCCGGTGGCGCCGGTCGCGCCCGTGGCGCCAGTCCCGCCGCCCATGCCGCCGGTCCCACCGGGGAAGCCGGTCCCGCCGGGGACGCCGCCGCCGCCGGGGACGCCGGTCCCGCCGGGGGCGCCGCCGCCGCCCACGCCACCGGCGTCGGTCAGCGCCTGTCCAACCGAAGCCGTCTCCGACTCCGGGCCGCAAGCCCCTAGAATCACTGTAGAAACAAGAAGCAGCTGTCGCAGCCATGCCAACTTCATCGGGTCCTCCAATCCTGCAGCCCGCATGGCGAGCGCAGGTGAACCCTTTGTGCCGCATGACCGTGTCCAGAGTCCTTAGCGAGTTCCGAGCATTCCCCGAGCTTTCCCCGGTCAGTCGAACCCCGCCCGCACGGAATCGATCCATCCCACTGCTCGCCCGGCCAGCTCCCACCCCTCGGACATCATTCGCCCCGGCGTCATGACCCGCGCGATCGGCGTGCCGCGCGATCGGGGGAACCCGCGCTCCACCGTCCGGGCGACCATGGCCTCGTGCTCGCCGCCGATCTCCCCGGTGTCGAACGACGGCCGCGCGAACCGCGCCACGCCTGCCTCGTCCATCCGCCAGATCCCGCCCTGTGGCGCCACCTGCACCGGTGGCAGGTCTGGCCGCAGCTCCTTCACGATGAGCTGGCTCCAGGCGCGCAGGCCGAGCTGGCGGCGAAACCGGGAGTTCAGGTCGTCCAGGTCGGCCGTCGACGGCAGGTCGAGCCATTCCTGGAGGTGCAGGAGCACCAGCGGCGGCAGGCCGGCGTCGCGCGCCGCCTGCGTCGTCATCGGCGTCGCGCCGGTGATGCGCGGGTTGAGCTCGCCGAGGAACAGCTCGCCGCCGTCCTCGTCGATGAGCAGGTCGAGGCCGAACACGCCGCGGTAGCCGAGCGCCGCCATCCGCTCGCCGAGGCGCCCGGTCAGCGCGGCGGCCTCGTCGAGGATCCCGGCGGCGAACGCGCCGGGCGCGACCTCGTTGCCGCACCAGCCGCCGCGGTACGGGGTCAGCGCGGGAAAGCCGACCAGCTCGGTGAGCAGCGGACCGACGGCGACCCCGCGGCGGGTCACGCAGGCCTCGATGGTGGCCTCGCGGCAGCGGATCCGCCGCATCACCTTCACTTCCGCGGCGGCCTCGATCTCGGCGGCGTGGCGCGCGTAGTCCGCCTCGTCGCCGATGAAGAACGTGCTCCTGCCCGAGTCGCCGAACGGCAACTGGACCACCAGCTCCTCGCCGAGCCCGGCGGCCAGCCGGCGCAGCGCCGCGTACCCGTCGACCTGGCCGAGCACGTTGGGGACCGAGCGGACGCCGGCCTCGTTCCCCAGCCGGGTGCCGGCGACCTTGTCGTCGAGGTGGCTGCGCAGCGCCGCCGGCGGCAGGGCCAGCGTGAGGCCCGCCGCGCGCGCCGAGGCCTCGTTCGCCTCGTCGAACATGAGGAACAGCGCGCGGCCGCCCGGCCCCTGCGCGTCGAGGTAGCGACGCACGCCGGGGTCGGCGAGGATGCGCTCGTTCAGGGTCTCGAAGGTGTCGTCGTCGCCGGGGACCAGGCCGCCGGCGTGCGCGAGCCGGGGCAGGTGCCCGTCGCAGTAGTCGGCGGCGCAGACGAAGTGCAGCCCGGGGAGCCAGTGGCGCATCCCGAGCAAATTCCACGGCGTCGCGCAGATGTAGTGAACGGGGACCGGCAGCTCGATGCTCATCTAGTGCTCCTCCCGCGAGATAGACGCAAGGATTTCGGCGATCCATCCCGATCCGGTGCGTTGCTCGTCGGTTACGTAGCTACGGCTATGCGCCCTCCTCGCGCCTTCCGGCTCGGGCGCCTCGCCAAAATCCTGATTGCGCCTATCTCGCGGGAGGAGCACTAGACCTCGACGCGACCCTGATCGCGAAGATCACCGCGCACAGGAGGAGTGTGACGCAGATCGCCAGCCACAGCCCCTCGACGCCCATCTCCAGCCTGAACGCGAGGACATAGGCCAGCGGGAGACAGAACAGCCACCAGCAGGCGAGGCTCACGATCGAGAAGAAGCGCGCGTCGAGCAGCCCGCGCAGGGCGCCGCCGAGCGCGATCTGCACCCCGTCGGCGAGCAGCGAGAGCCCGACGAAGATCGCCAGCCCGGTGTGCTCGGCCGCCGCCGAGAACAGCGGGCCGCGCGCCAGCACCACCACCGCCCCGACGACGACCATCACGCCGAGCGCGGTCGCCGCTCCGCCCCACGCGGCCGCGGCGCGCCCTTCCACCCGGCGTCCGACCTCGGCCGCGGTGGTCTGCGCCACCGCCAGCGAGAGCAGCGCCGCGCCGGCGGCCACGTTGAGCCCGATCGAGTGCGCCGCGAGCGCCCCCTCGCCCAGCCAGCCCGCCATGATGCCGGCGAAGTAGTACGCGCCCAGCTCGAAGACCTGCTGCAGCGCCACCGACACCCCCTGCGCGAAGAGCGGGGTCCGGAAGATCGGCCCCAGCGGCCGCGCCGCGCCGGCGAACAGGCCGCGGCGGGCGAGCACGGCGGCCAGCGCCCCGGTGGCCGCGGCGCAGGCGATCGCCGTCGACGCGGCGGCGCCGGCGAGCCCCAGCCCGGGGACCAGCAGCGCGCCCAGGCCCAGCTTGCCGGCGACGGTGAGCACGCCGAGGAGCGCGGGCGGCCCGGAGACGCTGCGCGCGATCGCGTACTCGCGCAGCGCGGTGAACGCGACCATCGGCAGGAGCGCCAGGATCTCGACCCGCAGGTACGGCCCCGCCGCCGCGGTGACCTCGGCGGGCTGGCGAAACATCGCGAGGTCCGCCGAGAGCGCCAGCATCGCCGCGCCGCCGATCACCGCCACGATCCCCTGCGCCCGCAGGCACGAGGCCAGCAGCCGCAGCGCGTCGCCGGCGCCGACGCGGGCGGCGAACGGCGCGAGCGCCAGCGCCAGCGCGGTCGCGAAGACGAACACCGGCGCGAGGACGTTGGCCGCGAACCCGATCGCGGCGAGCGGCGTCGTCCCCAGCGGGCCGACCAGCACGGCGTCGCAGATCGCCATCAGGCCGAACTGCCCGTACGCCAGGAACAGCGGCAGGCTGCGCAGGGTCCGCTGGAGGATACCGGGCACGATTTTCCGTGCCATGATACGTGAGCCACCGATGAGCGGCACCATCGTCGCGATACACTCGTACCGGGGCGGGACCGGCAAGTCCAACATCACCGCCAACGTCGCGGCGCTGCTCGCCAGCCGCGGGGCGCGCGTCGCGGTGATCGACACCGACATCCAGTCGCCCGGGATCCACGCCATCTTCAACCTGGAGCGCGCGGCGATCGGCCCATGTCTCAATGACTTCCTGTGGGGCCGCTGTCCGATCGAGAAGGTCGCCTACAGCCTCGGATGCCCGATCGCCGGGTCGGGAGAGGTCTTCCTGATCCCGGCGAGCATGAACCCCGGCGAGATCACGCGCATCCTCCGCGAGGGGTACGACGTCGGCCTGCTCAACGACGGCCTGCACCAGCTCCTCGACGTGCTGCGGCTCGATCACCTGCTCATCGACACCCACCCCGGCCTCAACGAGGAGACCATCCTGTCGATGGCCGTCGCCCACCGGCTGTTCCTGGTGCTGCGCCCCGACCGCCAGGACTTCCAGGGGAGCGCGGTGACCCTCGAGGTCGCGCGCAAGCTCGACGTGCCCAACCTGGCGCTCATCGTCAACAAGGTGCTCCCCGCCACCGACCGCGCCGCGATGAAGCGCGACGTCGAGGCCACCTTCAAGGCGCCCGTCGCCGCCATCCTGCCGCTCAGCGAGAGCATGCTCGCCCTCGGCAGCAGCGACCTCTACTGCAAGGTCTTTCCAGCACAGTGGGATCCGAAGCTTGGAATTCACGTGACTTGAAGTCGCGGC
>JADMIO011403930.1_pt1 | contig 10883 bp, 8 predicted proteins | sample 8958161 | NCBI WGS metagenome assembly JADMIO01 (sample SAMN16585339, study PRJNA669376) | soil metagenome | isolation source: Crop rotation soil | place: USA: Cullars Rotation, Alabama | collected 2011 | reverse complement strand
GCCATTGGGCAATTCCAAAGCGGATTGCATACAGTCGACTATGATGGGTTTTATAAGGTCTGCCTCATCTTTGAAAGCGTCGAACACCAACTCATCGTGCACCTGCAATATCATTTTCGATTTAATGTTGTGCCGCCTGAACTCCCTGTCGATTTTGATCATTGCCAGCTTGATCATATCCGCTGCAGTGCCCTGGATGGGCATGTTAATGGCGTTTCTTTCGGCGTAGCTGCGTACCGTAAAATTGGCGCTGTTGATATCTTTAAGCCACCTTTTGCGGCCCAGCAAAGTTTGCACATAGCCATGCTTTTGCGCAAACTTCATCTGGTTGTCCATGTACTGCGGAATATTCGGGAACTGCTTTTTGTAATTATCAATGATCTCCCTTGCCTCAGCACGGCTGATCTTTAAGTTTTCTGAAAGTCCGAAAGCGCCCTGCCCGTAAATGATACCGAAGTTCACACTTTTGGCCTTGTACCGCATTTCCTTTGTAACTGCTTCTTCATCAATGCCATACACTTTAGCGGCAGTAGCGGTATGAATGTCTTTGCCCAACCTGAAGGCGTCGCACATATTCGGATCGCCACTGATTGCTGCAACAATACGCAATTCTATTTGTGAGTAGTCTGCGCTCATCACTACATGTTCTTCGTCGCGGGGCACAAAAGCTTTCCTGATCTCCCTTCCTCTTGCTGTACGGACCGGTATGTTTTGGAGGTTGGGATTGTTACTGCTCAAACGGCCGGTAACCGCCACCCCCTGGCTATAGGAGGTATGCACCCTTCCTGTTTTGCGGTTGATCATCTCAGGCAATGCATCTACGTACGTATTCTTCAGCTTGGTGAGCTCACGGAAGATTAAAATGTCTTCTACCACGGCATGACTGCCGGCAAGCTTTAGCAACACATCTTCGCCTGTTGCGTACTGGCCGCTTTTTGTTTTTTTTGCCTTGGGGTCAATTTTCATACGATCGAACAAAACTTCTCCTAATTGCTTGGGAGAACCAAGATTGAATTTCAGGCCGCAGCAATCATATACCCTTTGTTCAGCCGCTTTTGCTTCTTCATCAAGTTCCTTTGAGTACTCTTTTAAAAAGTCCATATTAATTTTCACGCCTTCATACTCCATGTCAAGCAAAACTTTTACTAAAGGCGTTTCAACTTCGTTGAATACTTTTTCAACGGATCTTTTCTTCATCAAAGGCACAAAGGCTTCTTTTAGCTGAAGCGTGATATCTGCCTCCTCAACTGCATACTCTTTTATTTTTTCTATTTCCACCTCTCTCATGGCAAGCTGGTTTCTGCCTTTTTTCCCCAGCAATTCTTCAACAGGCACAGGCTCATACCTTAAGAACTGCACACTTAAAAAATCCATGCTGCGCCTTCCTTCCGGCTCAATAAGGTAATGGGCAAGCATTGTATCGAACACTGCTCCCGTTAATTCTATACCATACCATCTCATCACGATCATATCATACTTTATGTCCTGTCCTACCCATATCTTCTTCTGATCGTCGAACAGGGGTTTAAGGAGCGTCAGTATCTCCTGTACAGCTTCTTTGCCTGCCGGACAAGGCACGTAATATCCTTCACCCGGCTTATGCGAGAAACTTAAGCCGACAAGCTCAACATCATGTGCATACGTTCCTGTTGTTTCGGTATCGAAGCTGATTTCGGTTAAGGACATTAATTCTTCCATCATCTGCCTGATCTTGTCCATAGTATCGATCAGCCGGTAGTTGTGAGGGGTATTGGCAATGTTCTTTTCTGCTGTTAAACTTGCCTCGAGCTCTTCTGACGCCTCATCTGAAACATTTGTGGGAGGAAGGTAGCCTTGTTCCACATTTGTTACGATCTGGTCGGTGCTGAAAAGGTCCATCTGGCCGCCTGTTATTGCAATTTTGACCGGAGCTTTTTCAAACAGGCTAAATTCCTCACCTAATAGTCTTTTTCCCAGCGCTTTGAATTCAAGGTCAATAAAAATGTCCTGCAATTCCGGTTTATTCCATTCTTTCAGCCTGTAATCTTCTTCATGAAACTGAACGGGAACGTCAGTGATGATCCTTGCGAGCTTTTTACTTAAAATTGCATTTTCCCTGCCATTCCTGATCTTTTCTCCCAGGGCGCCTTTAATACTATCTGCATTGTCTAAAATATTTTCAAGCGTGCCATATTCTTTTAAAAGCTTACAGGCAGTCTTTTCACCAATGCCCGGAATACCCGGAATATTATCAACGGAATCCCCCATCAGGCCGAGCATATCCACAACTTGCTCCACCCGGTCGATACACCATTTTTCGCAAATGGTCTTTGCGTCCAGTATTTCTTCCTTATTGCCCATGTAAGGAGGCTTGTAAATGTATACGTTGTTGTGATTGAGCAATTGCCCGAAATCTTTATCGGGAGTAACCATATATACATGATAACCCAGATCAGCCGCCTGCCATGCAACCGTGCCAATAATGTCATCAGCCTCATACCCGTCCAGTTCGACCACCGGTATATTGAACCCGCGGATGATCTTTTTAATATCCTCCAACGAAGCGATAAGATCTTCGGGCGTCTCCTGCCGGGTTGCTTTATATTCTGTAAAATCCGAATGACGCTCTGTGGGTGCAAAAGTATCGAAGCATACAGCGAGATGTGTAGGTTTCTCTTTGTTTATCAGATCAACTAAAGTGGTGGTAAATCCAAACTGCGCACTGGTATTGCGTCCCTTACTTGTTATTCTCGGACTGCGGATCAATGCATAGTAGGCACGGTAAATAAGTGCCATTGCATCGAGCAGAAACAATTTTTTAAACATGAACGCAAGATAATCAATAGCACTTCTTCAACGATAAATCCTGTTTTTTGCAGGCTTAAATTAGCATACGTTTAATGTTGACACGTTCTCTAAGAAAGTTCAAAGAAGAAGTTTTGAATAATAGTCTGAATGTCAGGCATTTATTGATGAGCCTGCCGGAGGTTATCCTGGGTTTGCCGAAGGTTCACCCGCTTGTACGCCATACTAATGCCAGCCTGACAGAGCATCCTGTACATGCAACTGTATAGTCTTCTGATGCAGAAGAGGTTATCAGACCAAACCAGGGTATATTATACTGTTTATTGCCCATTCACCATTGACCTGTTGAAGTGTGCGACGCAAGGATGTTGAGCAATATATCATGCAGGGTACAAAAGACCTTCAACTTCAGGTTTATCACTGAATATTGATAAAATGCCAAATCAGCTTCTGCATGGCGGCATTATTCTTCGTAGTATACCCGTTTTACCCTTTGACTAACACCTGTCATTATTTCGTATGGATTTGTGCCCCGCCACGCTGCCAACTGCTCAACAGGTAAATGGGTGCCAAATATCTCAACCTTATCTCCTTCACTAACATCGGGCACATGGGTTACATTAACCATTGTCATATCCATGCAAACATTTCCTATAACAGGGGCCAGGTGGCCGTTTATGTACATGCTCCCGACCCCATTGCCAAGGCTCCGGCTATAGCCATCGGCATAACCAATACGAATGGTTGCTATCAGGCTGTCTTCTTTCAGTACGCCTTTCCGATTGTAACCTACACTTTCGCCTGCCTTTACTTTTCGTAGCTGCGCAATGGTAGAGGTCAGGGTTGCAACTGGCTGGAGCTCCAGTTTTTTTTCTCCGGCACTGCTATCAACACCGTAAAGCCCGATGCCTAAGCGCACCATATCTAACTGTAAACCGGGATGGCGGAAAATAGCCGCTGAATTGGAAAGATGTTTCAGGAACGGGTATCCTAATTGCCGGGTGAGCTTTTCACACGCATTGCTAAAGCTGTTATACTGTTGCCGGGTGAAAACATCCATCTCCGGATCTTCACTGGCAACCAGGTGGCTGAAAACAGATTTGATCACTAAGCGTTTGCTTAGCTGCAGGAACGCGATCAACGCATCAACCTGTTCTGTTTCAAAACCAAGGCGATGCATGCCGGTATCTATTTTTAAATGAGCAGGAAAAGCGGTGATACCCTCTTGCCGGAGGTAATTATCAAAAGTTTTCAAAATGTTAAAGGAATATAATTCCGGTTCCAGATGGTATTGTATCAGCGCATCAAAGGTTACAGTTTCGGGATTCATTACCATTACCGGCATATTGATGCCTCCTTTTCTCAATTCAATGCCTTCGTCTGCGTAAGCGACCGCCAGGTAATCCACTTTATGGAACTGTAGAACATTGGCCACCTCGGCACTGCCGCTTCCATAGCTGAATGCCTTTACCATGGCCATGACCTTTGTGGCAGGCAACAGGTAATGCTGGTACTGTTTTAAATTATGCACCAGGGCGTTCAGGTTAATTTCCATTACCGTCTGGTGCACTTTTTCTTCCAGCCAGCGGCTGATACGTTCAAACTCGAATATGCGGGCACCCTTTAAAAGAATGATCTCATCTTTGAATTCATGCATGGGGGCCTGGTGCAAAAATGTTTCCGTCGAGGTATAAAAGCCGAATTGCAGGTTACTGCCGATACCTGTATGTTTCAGCTCCGAGAAGTGCTGCCGGTGTGCATATAATAATGGCCCCACTAATATAAGCCTGTTAATGTTGCGGCTGCTTACTTTTACCGCTATGGCATCGCAGAGTTTTTCGGGCGACAATCCGGATTGCAGGATGTCCGATAATATCACCGTGGTTTTCCTGTCTGTAGACTGCTGCTTTACATAATCCAGCGCAAGATCGAGCGACGAAAGGTCGTTACTGTAGCTATCATTGATCAGTGTGCAGTTATTGACAGCCTTTTTAAGTTCCATGCGCATTTCAACAGGGGTCAACTGCTGTATCCTTTGTTGAATGGTTTGTTGCCGGTAGCCTAAAGAGAGCATTACACACCAGCAGGTGATAGCATTATCAATATGGATCTTATCAAGATAGGGAAGTGTTATGCTCAATTGTTCGCCGGTTCCCTTTCTTTGGGCATGAACGACCGTTTGGTCACCGTTTTTTTCCTCATTAAATATAAAAAGATCACTTTCAGGAGTGCGGCTCCAGGAAAAGAATTGAATGTCCTTTTTAGATATTGTTTCTTCAACATCCAGCGGAAGCAGGGCATGCGCCAGGGATTCCTTTGAGTAAATGAATTGCTCAACATCAGAAAACAATTTCATTTTTTCAAGCGCCTTTAAATGCCTGTCTGCAAATCCCTCCCTGTGTGCCTGGCCTATGTTGGTAAGAACGCCTATGGTGGGCCTGATGATCCTTTGCAGGTGATCCATTTCGCCAGGCTGAGAAATACCTGCCTCGAATATGGCAAGATCATGCTGTTCGTTCATTTGCCACACGCTCAAAGGCACCCCGATTTGCGAGTTATAACTTTTAGGGCTTCTTACGATATTGTGATCCCTGTTCAATAACTGGTACAGCCATTCTTTTACGATCGTTTTACCATTACTGCCTGTTATGCCGATCACCGGGTAAGTGAATTGCCTCCGGTGGTAAGCTGCCAGTTCCTGCAAAGCCCTTAAAGGGTCGTCAACAATAATAAAATTGGCCTGGGCGTAGGCTGAAACCCCGAAACCGGAAGGCACTACAAAATTCCTCACTCCCCTTTCATGCAATTCTTTAATAAACACTGATCCGTCGCGCCGCTCGCTGCTTAATGCAAAGAATAACGTAGCGGAAGGAAATACAAGCTTCCTGCTATCGATCAAAAGATGTTCTATTACCATTTCAGGCGCAGCCAGCGAGGATACTCCTCCAACGACAGTAGAAATATGTTGAATAGTATAAGGCAAAGCAGAAAAGTTGAATACAAATGTAAATGGTAATGTTTGTGAAGGAGAAATTTAAGCCGGCCACTTGTTGGGGATTTTGGTGCCGGCTTCTGCTTTTTATGGCATCACCGTTGCTACGCTTAGTTCAACGGCAACGCAGCGATTGAACTGAGCGTAGCAGTTTACCTGAACTTATCACAGAATAAAAGACACGCGGCAAGTAATAGCGAAAGCCCGGATAAAGCACACCTAGTAAATAATTGAAAGAAATTTACCATTTTGGGAGAGTTTGCAATCGGATGGGTTTATTAGGAGTCACCCACTGCTAAACAAAGTTGCAAACGATGCGATGTAGCTTACATCAAGCCCGGCTTTAGCCAATTTTGTTGCCTGCAGCCATCCTCGTTACTTTCTTAAGATTTTCTCCATTGCTTTTCCTTTTGCCAATTCATCGATCAGCTTATCTAAATAGCGAACCTTTTGCATAAGTTTGTCTTCGATTTCTTCCACACGATATCCGCAAATTACACCTGTAATTTTTGAAGTATTGGGGTTTATTTGTGGTGCTTGTGCAAAAAAGGTTTCAAGATCGCTTTTTTTATCAATTTGTTGTTGCAATGTTTGTTTATCATATCCCGTCAGCCAAAAAATAATGGTGTCTACTTCTTCCTTTGTGCGTCCCTTTGCCTCTGCTTTTTTTATATATAACGGATAAACACTTGCAAAAAGGAGTGCATATACTCTTTCCTTCTTCATTTTAGTTGTTATTATTCATCAAACTTAGTTTCTTGTTGCCAGTTGCAAGTTAGCACAGTCATCAAAAAGGTTTTTCAGGCGACGCGCAAATTTATGCTATAGGCGTACTTCGTTCAAGTTAATAACCAAAGACCTGGGAGCAGTATCGATTTCCCTTAAATCGGCAAAAAAAGGCTTTCTGTCTTTCCATACCACGTATTTGCAGCTATTGCGGATCTGACGGTTGGTACATAGTTGAGTAACCGTATGAAGGAAACACCTAATAGCGTCAATAAATCTTTTAAGGTTATCCGTACAGGCAATCAGGATACCCTTCCGCTCATTTCATTAAAACCCTTGAAAAACATCAAATCCCCTCTGCACATTACATCTTTATGCGCTCCAGCACATGATGAACAATCGGACAAACCAATGAATTTTTTAATGTAAGGTGAGGCCGTTTTAATAATACATCTTCATCGGTATAAGGATAGCGGGCACAGTCGGCGGGCCTCTCATTGTAAATGCTGCAACGGTTATCAACGCCTAAAAACGGACACGGGGTGCTTTTGGCCACATAATCGCCCTCATCATCCAAACGTAAATACGTCTCAATAAAGTCGCTTTCCTTCATGCGCAAGTGCCTGCTGATGCGCTTGATATCGGTTGTTTTGAAGCGGGGAGAGTAATTTTTGCAGCAATTAGCGCATTTCAGGCAATCAATAGCTTTAAATGCTTCATCGTGTAAGGCAGGTAATTGTTTAAGAAACTTATTTTTATCGGCCCGCTGCAACAATGTTTTGTATTGCTTCTGGTGTTCTTCCGAGCGTTTTTGCCACGTTTCTATTTTAAAATCAGCCATTTTATCGCTCTTAACAATTGTAACACATAGATTTATATGCAAAGTCGTTTACTTTGCATATATTTCAAAGGTAATTGTTATTATGGATAGTTTAAGGGAACAATGGCTCATTATGGTCTCTACTCCGGTATACCTGCTTATTATCGGGTTAGAGGTTGTGCTTACCCATTTTGTTCATCACAAACCATATAACTGGAAAAATGCAGGGATAAACCTGTACCTCATGTTGCTTAACTCCGGCATAGACCTGGTATTTCGTATCGTATACCTGGCCATACTTCAATATTTTTACAGGCACTCGTTGATTTCCATTGAACAAGGCATGTTTTATTGGCTGGCCCTATTGCTTACCGAAGACTTTTTGTATTATTGGCTGCACAGGTTCGATCATCAGGTACGGATTTTCTGGGCGGTGCATGTTACCCACCACTCATCCGAACATATGAATTTTACGGTAGGCTTCAGGTCGTCTGTATTTCAGCCACTTTACCGGTTTGTGTATTTTATTCCTTTGGCATGGTTGGGTTTTCGCCCCATTGACATCGTATTTATGTATTCAGCAACGCAGATCTGGGGCATTTTTGTGCATACTGAAATGATAAAAAACATGGGCTGGCTCGAGCATATCCTTATCACACCTTCTCACCACCGCGTGCACCATGCAAGCAATCCCAAATATCTCGATAAGAACATGGGCATGTTCCTTGTTATATGGGACAAGTTGTTTGGCACTTTTCAGCATGAGTTGCCTGCCCATGAATACCAGCCTATCAGGTACGGACTTACTTCAAATGTTGAAAACCCCAATGCTGTGAACCTTGTGTTTCACGAATGGAAGAACATAACAAAAGACATTACCCGCAAAGATCTCTCCTGGAAACAAAGATTAGGCTATTTGTTCAGGGCGCCCGGCTGGAGCCACGACGGAAGCCGCTTAACAAGCGGGCAATTGCGCATGAAGGAGATGAAGGACACACCCGGTACAACTTAGAAGAAAACACTAATATTTTTTTTTGTTACAAGCTGCATATCTTTTGGCATCATCGTTGCTACGCTCAGTTCAACGGCAAACAGTTATTGAAATCAGATGAAAGAGGTATAAAAATCTCCCGTTTCTTGTTGCCATCTTCAGGGAAAATGCGACAGTTATTAATGACTTGTTCCGGCCTTAAAAGCAGAGGAAACTCTCAAATCATTTAAATGAGCAGGCGCTCGTTACGCTGAACTTGCTTCAGGATCGTGGCATGCATGCTGGATTTTAAGACCATTTTTCGAAGAATTAAACCCGGGAGATGCCTGATGTGAAGCATTCATGAACACCTGTTAAAATCAATTGTGCCGTGAGTAAACAAGTTCAGCATGACAAAACGATCGGCTTGGTGGAAATCGTTGAAACGTAAAACAGAGCCGGGGAATGAAAACAACGCAACATATCCGGGTAAAACTACCTTCTTTCCCAGGTGTTTTTACGCTTGACACCCCTGAAAGCCCGATGTAATTTCACTTTTGCAAAACGGCAGGTGTTTTCCGGGTGTTTATCCAATCCGTTTTGAGGTCTATGCCGTATTTTTTAACAGTAACAATGAACAGTTCTCCGGATGTATAGAAAAGAGAACACGTGAATAAACCTGACCCTAAAAATAATGTCTTAACGTATAATGGGCTTAACCTAAGGAGGAAATCATGAAAACGGATACCATTCAACAGGAAATATTGCTGGTTACAACCAGTACCTTCTCTAAACAACAGTGGTGCAGCAAAGATACTGCTGATAATGGCGGTCACCACTATTCCCCTGCAGAGCAACTTGAAGAAGCCTGCTGGAATGGTTTACTCGATCAGCTGCTGCCCGAAATAATGGAAAAATCCTCTTCAGGCAAGGAACTTTACTTATGGCACATCAGGCAGGGTGCCTCTTACCTTCAAATTGAGCTGAGTGAATTTCCTAAACTGGTTGAAAAGCCGTTTTCAATTTATCCGAACTTTTTTCTGCACACCATCTCATTTAATTGATCTTCTGCGGTTTACTGTCTCTGAAAGCCCCAAAAATAAGCTGCCATAAACATTGTGTAAATAAGCGCCTCCCTACAGTAAACTTAATAACCCTTCATTAGGCTAAGGATAAGATTATATGCTCAGTTCAATCATTGCCTTGCCTTTGAACTGAGCGTAGCAACGATGTTGCCATAAAATACTGCTGCCGGTCCAATAGACTATTTTTTAAATGTTAAATGGTATATATAGCGCTTAAAAGGAACAGCTCCACTTTTTCCGGCTAAGCCAGGATTTAAAAAAACAGCTATCTTACCGAAAAAATGAATGCTATGCCCGCACTCCGGCATGCTCATTAACATATTAATAAAATCATTTTTATGAGCCTTCGCATCTTTTTGCCTGCAGCGCTGCTTTTCTTAAGCTGTTTTACGCTGACAAACCGGGTGAACGCCCAGTCCTTCCGCGACTCGGCAGTTTCCAAAGAGCTATACGACACTATTGTTTATTTGGATAGTGTTTTATTCGAGGCTTATAATACCTGTAAGCTTGATAAGTTCGCAGAACTTTTTTCAGAGAATATTGAGTTTTATCATGATAAGGGCGGCCTAACGACATCTAAAAAAGCTATCATTGAAGCCACTAAAAACAATATATGCGGAAAAGTGACCAGGGAACTTGTAAAGGGCAGCATAGAAGTATATCCCATTCCGGGTTATGGCGCCGTTCAAATAGGCGCTCATCGCTTTCATAACAGGCAGGAGAACAGTGTATCCCGGATCGGTAAATTCGTTCATACCTGGAAGAGAGAAAACGGCGAATGGAAACTTACGCGGGTTATTAGCCTTCATTAACAAATGAGGTTGTTTACGTTACTTCGCCAGGCTCCATTACTGCGTTGCCGTTGAACTGAGCGTAGCAACGATGATGACCATGGTACGAAAAGCCGGCCTCCTGAAAATCTCTCTCCACTACTTTGGAGTTAAGACGGGCCCAAAAAATGAAGCAGCCTTCCTCGAAGAATAAACGAATTTACTATGACAGGTTTTCCAGCATCTTCACTACACCTTCCCTTTTCAGTATCAAATACCCCAGCCTGTCATTGCTGATCCCTTCTTTTAAGTGATAATTGAAAATAAGCTGGTCTTCGTGCACTCCCGTTTCGAAAAAACGGAATTGTATGTTCGGATACTGGCGCAGCCCTTCACCGATCTCATATAAATGCGTAGAAAGGATGAACAGGGCATTATGCATTTTGCGTAATCCTTCCACCACTACCGTACTGCATTTCATAGCATCCTGAACATTTGTCCCTTTGAATAATTCATCAATGAGTATCAGCCAGTTACGTCCGTCGTTTATTTTTTCTATCGTTTTTTTGATCCTTTGCACCTCGTTAAAAAAATAGCTTTCTCCTTTTGTAATGTTGTCTACCACCTGTATGTTGCTGAGCAAACCGTCGAACACGCTTAGTGCGAGGCTTTTTGCAGGTACGCCCATGCCAACGTGTGCAAGGTAGACCGCTACGCCGACAGCTTTAATGAAAGT
>JADMIO011057212.1_pt1 | contig 10883 bp, 11 predicted proteins | sample 8958161 | NCBI WGS metagenome assembly JADMIO01 (sample SAMN16585339, study PRJNA669376) | soil metagenome | isolation source: Crop rotation soil | place: USA: Cullars Rotation, Alabama | collected 2011 | reverse complement strand
GCGAAAGCGATTTGCTCGTCGCTATTCGCGGGGGCGGACATAACGGGCCGGGCTTCGGCTCGTGCGATGACGGACTTGTGATCGACTTCGCGCGCATGAAAGGCGTGCGCGTCGATCCAGCGGCGAAGACTGTACGCGTCGAGCCTGGCTGCACGCAAGCGGAAGTGGATCACGCCGGCCAGGCGTTTGGACTTGCGGTGCCGGCGGGCATTGTGGGTTCAACCGGCATTGCGGGCCTGACGCTCGGCGGCGGACACGGCTATCTGTCGCGCGCGCATGGGCTGACGATCGACAATCTCATCGAAGCCGATGTCGTGCTGGCGGACGGGCTTTTCGTCACCGCGAGCGAAAAAGAAAACGCGGATTTGTTTTGGGCGTTGCGCGGGGGCGGCGGCAATTTCGGCGTCGTCACCAGCTTTCTCTTCCGCGCCGTGCCGGTGAGTATGGTGTTTGCTGGGCCGATCTTCTTCGACATGAAGGACGCCAAGCAGGTTATGCGCGCCTATCGCGACTTCATCGGCAAGGCGCCGGAAACGTTGGGGCTGTTTGTCGGCTTGAAGACGGTGCCGCCGACAGCGCCGTTCCCGGAAGAGCATTGGGGCAAGAAAGCCTGCGCGCTGATCGGCAGCTTTAATGGCAGCGCGGCGGAGGGCGCCAAAATTATGCAGCCGCTTCTGGCTCAATGTCCGACGCCGTTGTTCAATTGGATGGGCGAAATGCCCTTCACGGCGATCCAGACCTTGTTCGACCCGTTCTTCCCCAAGGGTCTGCAATGGTATTGGAAGGGCGATTTCGTGAAAGACCTGCCGGACGCAGCGATCGATGCGCATATCGAACATGCGTCGAACTCGCCGAGCGGCATGTGCTTGACGCACCTCTATCCGATCGACGGCGCGGTCCATCGCGTCGGCGCTGACGCAACGCCATGGGGCGCGCGAGAGGCCAATTTCTCCATGGTCATCGCCGCGGTCGATGTCGATCCGAAGAATGCGGCGGCGCTGAAAAAATGGGGCCGCGCTTATTGGGAGGCTGTGCATCCGTACAACCTGGGCGGCGCCTATGTGAACTTCATGGATGCTGACGAGAACGACGGCCGCATTCAGGCGACCTATGGCGCGAACTATCAGCGCCTCGCCGCGATCAAGAAGAAATATGACCCGACCAATTTCTTCCGGGTCAACCAAAACATCAAACCCGCCTGATCAGAGGCCCGTGAATATGGAAGGCCGCGACGGATCACCGTCGCGGCCTCTCTTTTCGGAGCTAGCGCCGGTAATAGCGGCAATAGCCGTTATAATCGCAGCGGCGGACATAATCGTTGTTGTTGTAGCGGTCGTCGCGATCATAGTTGTAGCGGTTGTAGTCGTTGTAGCGGCTGCGATATCTCAGGTGAGAGCGCGCATAAAAGCCGCTGATGCGCCGGCAATCGTCGCCGTCGCGATCGCAACGATAGGTCGCGCAGCGATCACCGTCGCTGTCGCAACGGGTGACGTCGTGGCTGTAGCCGGAATAATTGTCGCGATAGCCCCCGTAATATTGCGCTTGCGCCGGTGTGGAAAACGTCGCGATCGAAAGCATCGCGGCCGCGGCGCCCAAAATGGCGAGTTTCATGGGAACTTCTCCTGGTCTTGTTTGCCTTCGCGCTAGGAAAAACTCGGCCTAGACTTGCGCCGTTCCGGGCGTGTGCTGCGATCGGCGCCCTGCCGACCGCCACAAGGGGCGCGGCGAATCGTCTTATGCGGGTGGAATGGGCGAGGCAGCGGTCAAAGTGGCAACAGCGGGAGCGTTCCTGGGCGTGGAACGCTCGCTCACGGGGCGGCGCTGGCGCCAGCGCGATGGCGATGCCGGCATTGCGGAAGCTTTGCGAAGGCGGTTTCAACTCCCGGAGATCGCCGCGCGGCTGCTCGCGGCGCGCGGCGTGTCGCTCAGTGATGCGGAGAATTTTCTCGCGCCGACTTTGAAAGCGCTCTTTCCCGATCCATCCAGCTTCAAGGACATGGATGTCGCCTGCGCGCTAATCGAGGACGCAATTGTCAGCGGCAAGCCGGCAGCGGTGCTCGCGGATTACGACGTCGATGGGGGCACCTCGGCGGCGCAACTCGTGCGCTATTTTCGCGCGCGTGGACGTGAGCTGAAAATCTACGTCCCGGACCGGATGAAGGAAGGCTACGGGCCCTCCGCGCTGGCGTTCGAGCGCTTGAAGGCGGACGGCGTTCAGCTCGTCATCACCGTCGATTGCGGCGCGGCAGCGGAAGAGCCGCTCAATGCCGCCGCAGCGCTTGGCCTCGATGTCATCGTGCTCGACCATCATCTGATGATGCACGCGCCGCCGAAAGCGGCGGCCGTCGTCAATCCGAACCGCATGGACGATACGTCCGGACAGGGGCATTTGACGGCCGCGGGCGTGGTGCTGGTGGCGCTCGCCGGCGTGAACCGCGAAGCGCGCAAGCGCGGCTCGATCGGATCCAACAATCTGCCGGATCTGAAAACCTATCTCGATCTCGCTGCGCTCGGCACGGTGTGCGATGTGGCGCCGCTGACCGGCTTCAACCGCGCCATCGTCAGCCAAGGTCTGCGCGTGCTTTCCTCGCGCAAGAATATTGGCCTGCTCGCGCTTGCCGAAGGCGCCGGCCGCAAAGCGCAAGAGGCGGCGAGCGTCTACGACATTGGCTTCGTATTGGGGCCGCGCATCAATGCGGGCGGACGCGTGGGCGATGCGTCGCTGGCCACGCGGCTCCTATCGACGGAAGACGAAGCCGAAGCGCGCGAGCTCGCTTCCACGCTGGAGGCGTTGAACGCCGAACGCCGCCAGCGCGAAGCCGAAATGCTGGCGGAAGCAGAAGCCGCTGCGATCGAGGAGGCGGATCGGCGCGCGGTGGTGATCGTCGGCGCGCCGCACTGGCATCCGGGCGTGATCGGCATTGCGGCGGGACGGCTGAAAGATCGGCTGATGAAGCCGACCATCGTTTTGGGCGGCGTCTCGCCCGACGAACCCGCGAAAGGCTCGGGCCGATCGACGCCGGGCGTCAATCTGGGCGCTGCAATCGCGGCGGCAAAGGAAGCCGGCATTCTGATTGCGGGCGGCGGACATGCGGCGGCGGCCGGCTTGACGGTCGAGTGGGATAAGGTCGGGGCGCTCAAAGACTTCCTCTCGGAAAAACTCGATCCGGAATTGCTTGCCTCCGCCGGCGAAGCGCGCGCGCTTTCCATTGATGCCTCAGGTGGCGTCGGTGCTCTCAATCTGGATTTGCTCGATGCGCTCGACCGGATCGGACCGTACGGCCAGGGCCATCCCGAGCCGGTGTTCGCGTTGGCTGAAGTCCGCGTCTCGTTTTCGAAGCTGGTGAAAGACGAGCACGTGCGCTTTACGCTCGAAGACGCGCGCGGCGCCCGCATTGGCGGCATCGCATTTCGTGCCATGAAGAGCGCCATTGGCGAAGCTCTGATGAAGAAAGAAGGCGTCTTCCATGCCGCCGTGCGCTTAAAGAAGAACGATTGGAACGGGCAATCCACGGCGGAAATCGAAATCGTAGACTTGGCGCCGGCAAGTTAACGTGGATTGACCGTGTTGTCTGGGTAGGGCGCTAACGCTGTTCCGTTAGCGTGGCCCGATGGCGCGCATCCTCAAATTTAGACGCCATCGGCGGGCAAACCGTGTTGCCGTCGTGTTGGGCGTCGCGCTGGGGATTTCTTTATTCGGCTTGCTGGTCGGTCAAAGGGATGCTACCTCGAGCCCGTCGAGCGCCGTCGAGGCTCACGGCTTTAGCGGCGCGGATTTTCGCGTCATCGATGGCGATACGATCCAAAACTGGGCCAGCGGCGAACGCATCCGCATCTCCAATATTGACGCTGCCGAGACGGGAGACCGCGCGCGCTGCTCCGCGGAACGTCGGCATGGCGAAGCCGCGAAGTCCGAGGCGCGCAGATTGTTCTCATCGGCGCGTAGCGTCGTGGTGAGGAACGAAGGATTTGACATTTACGGACGCACACTCGCGCACGTCATGCTGGATGGTCACGATTTCGGTGAAACGATTATCGGCGAGAACCTTGCTCGTCCTTGGCGCGGCCACCGCGAGCCATGGTGCGGGCCGGGCGGGTCGCTTCTGCCCTGAGACCTAAGTCACAGCGCACGGCGGCGGGCGCGGGCAGGATGAGCGGGCTTCGAGGGGGGCCCGTCCATGTGGTCCAAGATCATCGCGTTTCTGATCGAGAGTTTCGCCGCCGCCGCTATGGCGGAGTGCGTGTGGCCGGTTGCGCAGGATTGAACACGCGCAAGTGGCAGGCCCTAGGGGAGTCGAACCCCTCTTTTCAGGTTGAAAACCTGACGTCCTAACCGATAGACGAAGGGCCCCCGAACGCGCCGGCCGAACAGCCGGTTCGGGCGCGAAGGCGAGGCATATAGAGGCGCCCGCCCGCAGAGGCAAGCTGGCCGGGCCGCCCGGTTTCTTCCCCACGCCGTCTTAGCGCCTTGATCTCGCCCCGGCGCTTGTCCAGACAGTCCCCGCGAGGGACGCCGAAGACGGCAGGAGTTTGGGGCGATGGCAGTGAAGCTCGACCGGCGCGCAATGGCGGCCGGCCTTCTCGCGGCTTTAGGGGCAGGCGTTGCGCCAGCCTTCGCCCAACAAAACGTGGTGGGGCGGATCGCACGGCGCGAAAGCCAATACAACACCATCTTCATTGACCCCGAAGGTCCTTACATCTCGATGCGGTTCGGGGTGAACGAACACATCTTCACCGAAAGCCTCTACAACCCGCACGACCAGACCGAACTTCCCGTCACCTACACGCGCTTCATGACGGTGGCGCTCGCTTACGCGACAGCGAACCGCAAGATCCTCGAGATTGGCTTGGGCGGGGGGCGGACCGCGTCCTACCTGCACGATTTCGTGCGCGACAGCACCGTCACTGTGGCCGAACTCGATCCGGAAGTGATCGCGTTGGCCGGGCAGTATTTCAACGTCCGTCCCGATGCGCGTTTGCACGTGGTGGAGCGTGATGGGCGCATTTTTGCGCGCACAACGCCGGACCATTATGACGCGATCCTGGTCGATGCTTATCGCGGCACCTTCGTGCCGTTCCACCTCACCACGCGCGAATTCTACGGCATCATCAAATCGAAGCTCGCGCCGGGCGGAGCGATGGCCCAGAACATTGATCCGGAAACGCTGAGCGAAAATGACATCACTGCGACGATGAAAGCGGTGTTCGCCCATGTCGATCGTTACGCCGCGGATGGGAATGTCGTGCTCGTCGGCTATGACGGGCCGCCGAAAACCAATGTCCAGCTTAACGCGCGCGCGACGGCTTTGCAGAACGCCTATCATTTGCGCTATCCGCTCGCCGCGATGATCGCTCAGCGCCGCGCCGACGTACATCCGCCGGGGCGCGTGCTCACCGACGATTTCGCGCCGGTCGAATACGAGCAGGGCATCAACCGTGATAACCGGCGGCGTTAGGAGCGAAGGTGAAGTCGTCGCAGATCGCAATTCTGTTTATCGGCTTCACGCTGGGCGTGACGTTGATGGGCGTCGAGATGGCGGCGATGCGCATGCTGACGCCGTATTTCGGCTCATCCATCGACATTTGGGCCTGCATGATTTCGACGGTGATGCTGTCGCTGATGGCCGGCTATTATCTGGGCGGCCTAGTCGCTGACCGCGCGCCGCGCACGCAGGTGCTGGGAACGGTCGTTGTTGTAGCGGGGCTATTTCTCTGCGCTGTGCCGCCGCTGGCGACGCCTGTCCTGGATCAAATGAGCCTCGTGTTCGGGCAAGGCGATCACAACCAGCTCATCGTCGGCGCGCTCTTGTCGGCGATCCTGATGATGTTCGTGCCGATGACGATGCTGTCGTTCTTCTCGCCTTACGCGGTGCGCCTTCTGCTGCAGGATACGGCCCATGGCGGACGCGTCGCGGGCTCGGTCTATTCCATCACCACGATCGGCAACATTGTCGGCACACTCGGCACCGCGCTTGGCTTGATGCGCTACATGGGCAGCCGCGACATCATGTTCTCTTTCGCCGGCGTGATCATCGTGTGCGGAGTGGCGCTTATTGGCTTGCGGTCGAAAGCGCGCGCGGATGCGGTTTGAACGAGTTTTGATAAACTTGATGTCGTTGGCGCTCGCCGCGTGCGCCACGATGGGACCGGGCCAACAAGAAGTGGGCGTCATCCCAGCATCGTATCCGGAGGGACCGCTCTGGGTCGGCAATGCGCTTTACTACACCGAGATGGGCGCCGATCGCGTGACCGTTTGGGAAAATGGACAGACGCGTCCGTTCTTCGTGCAGGAGGGCTGTGGTCCAACGGCGATCGCGCCTTATGGTCAAGGATTTCTGGTACTCTGCCATTTGGGTTCGCATCTCGCGGCGGTGGATGCGAACGGACATTTGCTGCGAGAGTGGCGCGCGGATGACCAGGGCCATCCGCTGCGCGATCCGAATGATGGATATTCGGATGGGCATGGCGGGGTGTTCTTTTCCGATCCGGGGCTCTTCTCGCGCCTTTCCAATCCCGAAGGCTATGTGATGCACTTGAGCGCGGACGGCGCGCTGACGCGTGCGACCGGCGTGCTCTGGTATCCGAACGGGGTTTTCACTGACATCGCGCATAACGTCGTGTACGTCGACGAACACATGGCGGGACGTGTGCTGCAATACGATCTCACGCCGGATGGCCGTCTCACCAATCAGCGCACGTTCGTAGACATCAACCAGGTACGCCGGCGCGGGCGTTACGCCACGGACTATCCCGAAACCGGGCCGGACGGTTTGGAGATGGGACCGGACGGCGATCTCTGGGTCTCGATCTATGGCGAGGGCCGCATCCTTCGTTTTTCACCGCGAGGCGAATTGGTCGGTATGATCGAGGAGACGACGCGCTATCTGACCAATATCGCGTTCAACGCGAATGGCGACGCCGCGACCACCGGCTCGTTCGACAACGAAAACCCGCCTTTCCCAGGGCGCGTGCATTTTCATCCAGCCGCCACCTTGACGCGGCGCGCGCACTAGCTTTCAGAAGCGGTCAGTCGGGGTGTAGCTCAGCCTGGTAGAGCATTAGCTTTGGGAGCTAAGGGTCGCGAGTTCGAATCCCGCCGCCCCGACCATCGTTCACGCAAACAAAACGCCGCGCTCGATCAACGAGCGCGGCGTTTGCTGTTAAGCGTTCAGTTCAAGCTCACGGATAAGGCGAGCCGTCCTCGTAATAATATTGGCCGGATTGCGCATCGCGGAAATAGTAACGGCCGGTGCGTTCATCACGATATTGGTGCGGGTCGTGGTTGGAGCCGCAGCGTCCGTCGCGCACGCAGCCTGCATAGGCGCCAGCAGCCGCACCGACCGCCGCGCCGGCGATTGCGCCAGCAGCGCCATTGCCGTGGCCGTGGCCGACATTGTTCCCGATAATCGCGCCGGCGCCGGCGCCAAGCAGCGCGCCTCCAACGCCGCCGCTTGTTTCATTTGCCGTGCACGCCGTTGCAAACAGCAGGGCGGTCGCGGCCAAAAGCGCTTTGCGCATACGTGATCTCCATTCGCTGACGATGGAGGCCAACGCGGTATGGGAAGGGGGGTTCCGGGAACTCCTGCGTCAAGAAATCGCGCCCGCCGCGCGCCAGCGCGCCAGATCTGCATCGCTTGCGCCCAGCACGTCGCGCAAGGCGCCTTCGGTATCTGCACCAAGGCGCGGCGGCGCTGCGCGCGTTGTCGGCGGCGTCACGTTCATGTGAATAGGGCTGGCCACCAGCTTCACCGAAGCGCCATCGCTGCGCGCAACTGTTTCGACATCGCCTCGTGCCTGCACCTGGGGATCGGCGAACACTTGTTCCAGAGAATTGATTGGCCCGCAGGGAACGTTCGCGGCTTCGAGCGCGGCGATCCAATCGGCTGAGGTGCGGGCGATCATTGTCGCGTTGATGGCGGCGGTCAGCGCCGCGCGATTGGCGACGCGAGCGGCATTGTGTTCGAAGCGCGCGTCGCTCGCGAGCGGCAGTCCCGCGACGCGGCAGAACGAGGCAAATTGCGCATCGTTGCCGACGGCGATGATGATGTGGCCGTCCTTAGTGGGCACGACCTGATAGGGCGCGATCGAGGCGTGCTGATTGCCCATGCGTTCGGGATGCGCGCCGGTGGTCAGATAATTGAGCCCGAGATTGGCGAGCATCGCGACCTGGCAATCCAACAGCGCGACATCGATGTGCTGGCCGTCACCGGTGCGCTCAGCGTGTCGAAGCGCGGCCAGAATGCCCGTCACTGCGTACATTCCGGTGAAGAGGTCCGCGACCGCGACGGCGGACTTCATTGGCTCGCCGCCGATCTCGCCGGTCAGGCTCATCAGCCCGCCCATGCCTTGGATCAGATAATCGTAGCCCGGAAAACGCGCGTAAGGGCCGGTCTGGCCAAAGCCGGTGATCGAACAATAGACCAAAGCGGGATTGAGCTTTCGCACGCTTTCATAGTCGAGACCGTATTTGGCGAGCCCGCCGGTCTTGAAATTCTCCACGAGGATTTGGCAGCGCGGAACGAGCGCGCGGACGATGTCGGCGCCCTCGGTTTTTGCAATGTCGATGGCGAGTGAACGCTTGTTGCGATTGGCGGCGAGATAATAAGCGGCGTCGCTGTCGTTGCCGTCGGCATTCTTGGCGAAGGGCGGTCCCCAGGCGCGCGTGTCGTCGCCGTCGCCCGGCTTTTCGATCTTGATCACGTCGGCGCCGAGATCGCCGAGAATCTGCGTCGCCCACGGGCCCGCCAGCACGCGCGACAAATCCAAAACCCGCACCCCCGCGAGCGCGCCCGTCGTTTGAGCGTTCATGACAATCCCGTCCACCGAACGCGGCTTGTGCCGCTTTGCACAGGGGGTTAGAGCGCGATCATGAGCGAAGTCAAAACACCGGCCGCGACCGGGGGTTGCCAATGTGGCGCTGTTCGGTATGCGCTCTATGTCCCGCCGCAGAACGCCCACGCTTGCCATTGCCGCATGTGCCAGCGCGCGACAGGCGGCGTGTTTGCTGTCCTAGCGGGCGCACCCAAGGAAGATTTCGCCTGGACCAAGGGCGAGCCCGCTGTGTTCGCCAGTTCCAATCTCGCCACGCGCGCTTTTTGCCGCGATTGCGGCACGCCGCTCTCCTTCGCCTACAACCTGCCGGAGGCGCGGTTTTATGTGACGATCGGATCGCTGGACGATCCGGCGGCTGCGCCGATCGAGCGGCAATACGGGATCGAGAGCCGGATCGCCTGGGTCAAATTCTGCGATGGCCTGCCCGAGGAGGCGACTGGCGTCGCGCCTGCGGCGACAGATTTTCTGGCCAAGATGCACAGCAATCAGGCTTGAGGTTTGGCGCCGCGCCCGGTTTGCGTCATGAAGCACACCCAATGTTTTTGAGGGCGATTAGCTCAGCGGTAGAGCGTCTCGTTTACACCGAGAGGGTCGGCGGTTCGATCCCGTCATCGCCCACCATCATTTAAGCTTTTTGGGGCAGAAAACGGCATCCCAGTTCGCTTGACCGGGGGGGCGGGTTGGCCTAACCCCCTGCCTCTCGCTGAAACGCGGGTGTAGCTCAGTTGGTTAGAGCGTCGGCCTGTCACGCCGAAGGTCGCGGGTTCGAGCCCCGTCACTCGCGCCATTTCCGGTTCAAGATTTACGGCGGCGGGCGGTTTTCGCCCGCTTTTTCTTTGTCGGGCCGGTGTCGGCCTCAAATCCATAACGGCTCTTTTCCGCGACGCCTTCCAGCATGCGCCGGACTGTGCCGCGTTCGCTCGGTGGAATGCGCTGGAGCGCGCCGAGCAGGGCCGGATCGATATCCGCGCTCGCGGGCGCCGCGCCCGGGTCGTCGCGAAGCCCCAGCAGATAATCCGTCGAGCAGACCAAAGCGCGCGCCAGATCGAGGATCAGATCGGCTTTTGGATTGGCGTTTTTGCCCGAGAGAATGTCGCGAACGGTGAAAGGCTGGCGGTCGGCGCGCAGCGACGCGGCGCGCGGGGTAAGCCCCAGCGCTTTGAGCCTGGCGCGAATGCGTTGGGCGACGCCGTTCATGGGGCGGATATGCCCCATGCTAGGGGGCGCCGATAGACGAGACGGACGCCCTTGACAACGGGGCATGTATACCCCATTGCGTAAACATGGGGGCCGACGAACGGAATGCGCGCGCTGCAACGGCTCTGGATCGTTATATCGGCGCGCGCATCCGGGGTTGCCGTTCCGCGCAGGAACTGAGCCAGGAAAAGCTGGCCGCCGCGATCGGCGTCACGTTTCAGCAGGTGCAAAAATACGAACGCGGGGCCAACCGCGTGGCGGCGGCGACATTGTTTCGCATCGCCAAGGAATTACGCGTGCCGATCGCGGAACTGATGCCGCCGATCGATCCGGCGCGGAACACCAATGACGGTCAGACGCTGCGAATGCTGGCGCAATTGACGCCGAGCCTCAGCCCGGATGGTCAAGCGCTGCTGGTCAACATGGCCCGCGTGCTCACGCGCTGCCGACGCCTTCGAGGCTGATCCGGCATGGACACGCGGGACGGGCGCCGCTAGCTTCCGCGCCGCTTTAAGCCGGTAGGGCACATGAGTCTCGACCTTCTCCAATATTTGCCGATTGCGATTTTCCTCGCCGTCGCGGCTGTGATGGGGACGGGGTTCCTGATCGCCGCCTGGATCATCGCGCCCAAGGACCCGGACAAGGAAAAGGTCTCGGCTTATGAATGCGGCTTCAACGCGTTCGATGACGCGCGGATGAAGTTCGACGTGCGTTTCTATCTGGTCTCGATCCTGTTCATCATTTTCGACCTCGAAGTCGCGTTCCTGTTTCCCTGGGCGCTGACCCTGCACCACCTGCCGCAGGCGGTCGCGCAATTCACGTTCTGGTCGATGATGACCTTCCTCGCCGTGCTC
>JADMIO011852172.1_pt1 | contig 10885 bp, 3 predicted proteins | sample 8958161 | NCBI WGS metagenome assembly JADMIO01 (sample SAMN16585339, study PRJNA669376) | soil metagenome | isolation source: Crop rotation soil | place: USA: Cullars Rotation, Alabama | collected 2011 | reverse complement strand
CTTTCCCCGCGCGCCGCGGCGCCGGCGCCGGCGACCGTCGCGATGCGGGGTGGCGGCGCCGCGCTCATCGCCGAAGAGACGCAGCCGGGGCCTCCGCTCTCGCCAGGCGAGGTGCGGCTGATCACGCTGCATAGCGCGCCGATGATCCGCAACCGCCTGTCGCCGACCGCCCTTCGTCAGGCGACCGAAGCCTCGCGCATCGTCATCGACAAACCGGCGCCGGCGGTCGATGGCGGCCGCTTTCCATCCAAGCATACGCTCGGCGACGCCATCGACGTCGAGGCCGATATTTTCATTGACGGCCATGACGTCATCGCCGCCGACCTGCTGTGGCGGCCGGTCGACGAAACGGAATGGCGGCGCGAGCCGATGGCGCCGCTCGGCAATGATCGCTGGCGCGCCCGCATCATTCCGCGCCGCATCGGACGGCATGTGGCGACGATCGAAGCCTGGCAGGATCTTTTCGGCGGCCTCCGGCGCGACGCCGGGAAGAAGCTCGCGGCCGGAATGGATGCGACGCTCGAAATACAGGAGGCGCGCGAACTCGTGGCGGCCGCCATGATGCGCGCCGACATTTCCGGCCAGACGGAGTTCCGACGGGCGCTTGAAGCGTTCGACGCGGGCGAGGCGCAACGCGCGGTCGTCGCGCTGCTTGCGGACTCGCTGCGCGACGCCATGGCCGCGACGCCCGACAAGCAATTCCGGACGCGACTCGACACGCCGCTGCAGCTCGATATCGAAAGCCCGCAGGCTTCCTTTGCGAGCTGGTATGAAATGTTTCCGCGCAGCGCGACCGACGATCCGGCGCGTCACGGAACCTTCGCCGACGTCATCGAGCGGCTGCCGGCGATCCGCGCCATGGGATTTGACGTGCTCTATTTTCCGCCGATCCATCCGATCGGCGTCACCAATCGCAAGGGCCGAAATAACAGCCTGATCGCGAGGCCCGACGATCCAGGCAGCCCTTACGCGATCGGCGGCGCCGAAGGCGGGCATGACGCGATTCATCCCGAGCTTGGAACCTTCGACGATTTTCGCCGCCTTGTCGCCGCGGCGCGCAAGCAGGGGCTCGAAATCGCGCTCGACTTCGCCATTCAATGCTCGCCGGACCATCCCTGGCTGAATCAGCATCCCGGCTGGTTCAAGCGCCGGCCGGACGGCTCGATCCGCTATGCGGAAAATCCGCCGAAGAAATATGAGGACATCGTCAATGTCGATTTCTTCGCAGCCGAGGCGATCCCTGAACTGTGGATCGCGCTGCGCGACGTCGTCGCCTTCTGGCTCAAGGAAGGCGTGCGCATGTTCCGCGTCGACAATCCGCACACCAAGCCGCTTTCCTTCTGGCGCTGGATGATCGCCGACATCCGCGCCAGGCGGCCGGACGCCATCTTCCTGTCGGAAGCCTTTACGCGGCCGAAAATGATGTACCGGCTGGCCAAGGTTGGCTTCTCGCAATCCTACACCTATTTTACCTGGCGTAACGAAAAGCGTGAAATTATTGAATATCTCCAGGAATTGACGACAGCGCCGGTGAAAGATTTCTTCCGGCCGCATTTCTTCGTCAACACGCCGGACATCAATCCTTATTTCCTGCAAACGTCGGGACGAGCCGGATTCCTGATCCGCGCCGCGCTGGCCGCGACCCTGTCCGGCCTCTGGGGCGTCTATTCCGGCTTTGAACTGTGTGAAGCCGCGCCGCTGCCCGGCCGCGAGGAATATCTCGATTCCGAGAAGTATGAAATTCGCACGCGCGATGATGCGGCCCCCGGCAACATCATCGCCGAGATCACGGCGCTTAACCGTCTGCGTCGCGAGTTTCCGGTGCTGCAAACGCATCTCGGCGTCCGCTTCTACAACGCGGTCAACGATTCGATCCTGTTCTACGGCAAGGGAGACGCCGCCTCCGGTGAAATCATCCTGGTCTTCGTCAGCCTCGACCCGCATCACGCGCAGGAAGCGATGGTTGAAATTCCGCTGTGGGAGTTCGGGCTGCATGACGACGCGGCGCTCGCCATGGAGGACTTGATGCGTGGCGACCGCTACATCTGGTCGGGCAAATGGCGCCATGTGCGGTTCGATCCGGCCGACGCGCCCTACCTCATCCTGCGCGCCGCCAGGCCCGACCGGAGCGCGCCATGAAAACGGCCGCGCGAAAACGGGCGCGACCGCCCGACGACGATCCGCTCTGGTACAAGGATGCGGTCATCTATCAGTTGCACATCAAATCCTTCTTCGACGCCAACAATGACGGCGTCGGCGATTTCGCCGGGCTGCTCGCCAAACTCGACTATATCGCCGATCTCGGCGTGACGGCGATCTGGCTGCTTCCCTTCTATCCCTCGCCGCGTCTCGACGACGGTTACGACATCAGCGAATATCGCGGCGTTCATAGCGATTATGGCGATCTTGGCGACGTGAGGCGCTTCGTCGCCGCCGCCCATGCGCGAGGCCTGCGGGTCATTACCGAACTCGTCATCAATCACACGTCGGATCAGCACGCCTGGTTCCAGCGCGCGCGGCGCGCGCGGCCCGGCAGCGCGCATCGCAATTTCTATGTCTGGTCGGACGACAATACGCAATACGCCGGCACGCGCATCATCTTTCTCGACACCGAGCGATCGAACTGGACATGGGACGAGGAGGCCAAGGCGTTCTTCTGGCATCGTTTCTATTCGCACCAGCCGGACCTCAATTTCGACAATCCGCTGGTGATGAAAGCGGTGCTCGGCGCCATGCGCTTCTGGCTGGATTGCGGCGTCGACGGACTGCGGCTCGACGCGGTCCCCTACCTGATCGAGCGCGAGGGAACGAACAACGAGAATCTGCCGGAGACGCATGCGGTGCTGAAAGTGCTGCGCGCCCAGATCGACCGCCATTATCCCGACCGCATGCTGCTCGCGGAAGCGAATCAATGGCCGGAAGACACAAAGGAGTATTTTGCGGCCGGCGATGAATGTCACATGGCGTTCCATTTTCCCCTGATGCCGCGCATGTATATGGCGCTGGCGCGGGAGGACCGCTTTCCGATCACCGACATCATGCGGCAGACGCCGGACATTCCGGAGAATTGCCAATGGGCGATCTTCCTGCGCAACCATGACGAGCTTACGCTCGAAATGGTGACCGATTCAGAGCGCGATTATCTCTGGGAAACCTATGCGTCGGACCGCCGCGCGCGCATCAATCTCGGCATCCGCCGCCGGCTGGCGCCGCTGCTCGAACGCGACCGGCGCCGCATCGAATTGATGAACAGCCTGCTGTTCTCGATGCCGGGAACGCCGGTCATCTATTACGGCGACGAGATCGGCATGGGCGACAATATCCATCTCGGCGATCGCAACGGCGTGCGCACGCCGATGCAATGGTCGCCGGATCGCAATGGCGGCTTTTCGCGCGCCGATCCCGCCAGCCTGGTGCTGCCGGCGATCATGGACCCGCTCTATGGCTTCGAGGCGGTCAATGTCGAGGCGCAGCAGCGCGACGCCCATTCGCTGCTCAACTGGATGCGGCGCATGCTCGGCGTGCGGCGCCAGCACAAGGCGTTCGGACGCGGCGCGCTACGCTTCCTCTATCCAAAGAACCGCAGGATTCTCGCTTATCTCCGGCAGTACGAGGAGGAGACGATTCTCTGCGTCGTCAACGTCTCGCGCACGCCGCAGGCGGTCGAGCTCGAACTTTCCGAAATGGCGGGACGCACTCCGATCGAACTGACGGGCGGCTCGACGTTCCCGCCGATCGGCCAGCTCACCTATCTACTGACGCTTCCGCCCTACGGTTTTTACTGGTTCCTGCTCGCAAGCGATTCGCAATGGCCGTCCTGGCACACGCCGGCCCCCGAGCCGCTACCCGAATATGAAACGCTGGTGCTGCGCCAGGGTGGTTTGGCCGAGGCGCTGGCCAGCCCCGCCGGCAAGCGCGTGGAAGCGGAAGCCTTGCCGCTTTATCTCACGAAACGGCGCTGGTTCGCAGGCAAGGCCGGCCCGATCGCCGCCCGCATCGACAGAGTGACCTCGCTTCCCGGCCTGCCGAGGGAAACGCTGCTTGCCGAAATCGCGGTCGGCGAAGGCGATGAGGCCTCGCGCTGGCTGCTGCCCCTGTCGGCGGCGTGGGAAGATGAGCCGCAACCGGCGCTGCCGGGGCAGCTCGCGCTGGCGCGCGTACGGCGCTTCCGCCGTGTCGGGCTGTTGACCGACGCCTTCTCGCTGGCCGATTTCGCACGCGGCGCGCTCGCCCTCCTGGCCGCCGACGCGCAGGTCGCAACCGAGGGCGGCGAAGTCCGCTTCAAATCCATGCCGGGGCTGGCGGCGGCGATGCCGGCGCCCGACGCCGAGATCAAATGGCTCACGGTGGAGCAATCGAACAGTTCGCTGATCGTCGGCGACGCCGTCATGCTGAAACTCATTCGCGGCTTGAAGCCAGGGATTCACCCTGAGGCGGAAATGACGCGCTTCCTGACCGATCGCGGCTTCGCCCACACCGCGCCGCTGCTTGGCGAGGCGACGCGCGTCGACGCCGATGGCGTCGAAACCGCGCTGATCATCGCCCAGGCTTTCGTGCGCAACCAGGGCGACGCATGGAGCTGGACGCTTGACCAGTTGTCGCGCGCCGCCGACGCCGAACCAGGCGTCGATCGCGAGGATATTTTCGCAGCCTGCATCGGTCTCGCGGCGGCGATCGGACAGCGTCTCGGCGAAATGCATGCGGTGCTGGCGAGCCCGACGGACGATCCGGCATTCGCGCCGGAGCGCGCCGACCGCAGGGCGACGAAGGCGAGCGCGGCGCGCGCACGCCATCTTCTCGAACGCGCCTTCGACGCTCTTTCCCGGCGGAAGGACTGGACGGCGCCGGCGGAAAGGGAGTCGGCCCAGGCGGTTCTTCGCTCGCGCGACGCGCTGGTCGCTTTCGCGGAAAAAAGCGCGGCCCGCCTCGAAGGCGCCCTCCTCCATCGCATTCATGGCGATTTCCATCTCGGCCAGACGCTCGTCGCCAACGGCGACGCCTGGATCATCGATTTCGAAGGCGAACCAAACCGGCCGCTCGAAGAGAGGCGGGCCAAGGCGAGCCCGCTGCGCGACGTAGCCGGCCTGCTGCGCTCGCTCGATTATGCGGCGGCGATGGTCGCGCGCAAGAGCCTGACGGGCGCTGCGCCGCCTGCGGGGCAGCGCGAGGTGTTGATCGATCGCTTCCGCATCGCGGCGTCAGACGCCTTCCTCACAGCCTATCGCGCCGCCGCCGGGGCCGGCGTCGAGGATGAGACGCTCCTTGCCTGTTTCATCATCGACAAGGCGGCCTACGAGATCGCCTATGAGGCCGCCAACCGCCCGGACTGGATTGGCGTGCCGCTCAGCGGACTGGCCGCCATGCTGCCGAAGATTTCGCGGAGCGACGGGCGCCATGGTTGAGACGCTCCCCTTCACGCTCGACGAGGATGACGCGCGCGCGCTGGCGGCGGGAACCCATGGCGATCCCTTCGCCGTGCTCGGCCCTCACCGCACCGCGACGGGAACGGTCGTGCGCGCCTTTCTGCCTGGCGCAAAAAAGGTCGAGGCGCGGGCCCGGAGCGGAGGACGCCGGCTCGCCGATCTCGCACCGCGCGAAGAAAACGGTCTCTTCGAGGGACTTCTCGAGACCGACGAGCCTTATCTCCTGCGCATCGACTGGCCCGGGGCCGTGCAGGAGACCGAGGATCCTTACGCCTTCGGCCTGCTGCTCAGCGACTTCGATCTCTATCTCCTCAATGAGGGCCGGCATTTCGAACTGGCCGACACGCTGGGCGCGAAGACGATCGGGATCGACGGCGTTTCCGGCGTACGCTTCGCGGTGTGGGCGCCGAACGCCAGCCAGGTGTCGGTGGTCGGCGATTTCAACGGCTGGGACGAGCGGCGCCATCCCATGCGACTGCGGCCCAACGCCGGCGTGTGGGAGATTTTCGCGCCGCGCCTCGCCGCCGGCGCGCGCTATAAATATGCGATCCGGGCGCGCGACGGCGGCCGCCTGCCATTGAAGGCCGATCCGGTCGCGACGGTGAGCGAAAAACCGCCGTCGACCGCCTCGATCACGCCAGCCGCCATGAGCCATCGCTGGCGCGACAGGGCCTGGATGGAAGAGCGCGCGAAACGCCAGACGCCGCAAGCGCCGATCTCTATCTACGAAGTCCATGCCGGATCATGGTTGCGACGCGGGGGGGCCGGCGAGGATTCCTGCGAATGGGATCATTTGGCGCGCACGCTCGTTCCGTATGTCGCCGAGATGGGCTTCACCCATATCGAGCTTCTGCCAATCACCGAACATCCGTTCGGCGGCTCATGGGGCTATCAGCCGCTCGGCATGTTCGCGCCGACGTCCCGCTACGGGGGCCCCGAGGATTTCGCGCGCTTCGTCGACTCCTGCCATGAGGCCGGCCTCGGCGTTCTTCTCGACTGGGTGCCGGCGCATTTTCCCACCGACCCGCACGGGCTCGCGCGTTTCGACGGCACCGCGCTCTACGAACATCTCGATCCGCGTGAAGGGTTCCATCGCGACTGGAACACATTCATCTACAATTTCGGGCGGCGCGAGGTGCAAGGCTTTCTCATCGCCAGCGCCCTGCACTGGCTGGAGAATTTTCACATCGACGGGCTGCGCGTCGACGCCGTCGCCTCCATGCTCTATCGCGATTACAGCCGCGCCGCCGGCGAATGGACGCCGAACATTCACGGCGGTCGCGAGAATCTGGAAGCGGTCGGATTCATTCGCCATCTCAACGCCGTCGTCGCGGAGCGATGCCCCGGCGCAATCATGGTCGCGGAGGAATCGACCGCCTGGCCCGGCGTCACTCAGCCGATCGCCGAAGGCGGGCTCGGTTTCGCCTTCAAATGGAATATGGGGTGGATGAACGACACGCTGCGTTACATGGCGCGCGACCCGATCCATCGGGTCTGGCATCATCGCGACATGACTTTCGGCCTTGTCTACGCTTTTTCGGAAAAATTCATCCTGCCGCTGTCTCATGACGAGGTGGTGCATGGCAAAGGCTCGCTGATCGGCCGCATGCCGGGCGACCAATGGCGGCGCTTCGCCAACTTGCGCGCCTATTTCGGCTTCATGTGGGCGCATCCGGGCAAGAAGCTCCTCTTCATGGGCGGCGAGATCGCCCAGGAGCGCGAATGGAGCCATGACCGCGAGATCGACTGGGCGCTTGCCGACGATCCCGCCCATGGCGGCGTGCGGCGGCTCATTCGCGATCTTAATCGCATCTATCGCGATGAGCCGGCGCTACATGCGCGCGACGCCTCGCCGGAAGGCTTTTCCTGGATCGTCGGCGACGACCGGCGAAACTCCGTCTTCGCTTTCCTGCGGCTCGGTTCGGCGGACGACGCGCCGATTATCGCCATCTCCAACATGACGCCGGAGCCATGCTTCGGCTATCGCGTCGGCGCGCCGAAGCCGGGCTACTGGCGGGAAATCGTCAACACCGACGCATCTCTCTATGGCGGCTCCAACCTCGGCAATGGCGGCGGCGCCGTGACGGACGTCATTCCCTCGCATGGCGATGCGCAATCTTTGACGCTTACGCTTCCGCCGCTCGCCACTCTTTTTCTTCGTCACGAAAGCTGATTGTCGATGCCCGCTTTGCCCGACCGGCTGGAGGCCGGCCTTCCCTATCCGCTCGGCGCCAAATGGGACGGCCTCGGCGTCAATTTCGCGGTCTTTTCGGCGCATGCGGAGCGCATCGATCTCTGTCTCTTCGAGGCGACCGGCCGACGCGAGATCACGCGGCTGACATTGCCGGAATGCACCGATGAAATCTGGCATGGCTATCTGCCGAACGCGCATGCCGGGCTGCCTTACGGCTACCGCGCCCATGGCCCCTACCGGCCGCAGGAAGGCCACCGCTTCAATCCGCACAAGCTGCTCATGGACCCTTATGCGAAGCGGCTTTGCGGCGAATTGCGGTGGTCGGACGCGCTCTTCGGCTATCGCGTCAACTCGCCGCGCGGCGACCTTTCCTTCGACCGCCGCGACAGCGCTCCGGCCGTTCCGAAGGCCGTGGTCGCCGACGACGCCTTCAACTGGGACGACGATCGCCCGCCTCGCACGCCCTGGCCGCAGACCATCATCTATGAGGCGCATGTGCGCAGCCTCACCATGCTGCGCCCGGAAATCCGCTCGCATGAGCGCGGAACCTTTGCGGCGCTCGGCGACGGCGCGGTCATCGAGCATCTGCAGCGGCTCGGAATCACCGCCATCGAGCTGATGCCGATTCACGCTTTCGCGCAGGATCGCGCGCTCATCCAGAAGGGACTGCGGAACTATTGGGGCTACAACACGCTTAATTTTTTCACGCCGGAGCCTCGCTATCTCTCCAATGGCTCCGTCAATGAAATGAAAGTGGCGATCCGCCGCCTGCACGCCGCCGGAATCGAGGTCATTCTCGATGTCGTCTACAACCATACCGCCGAAGGCAGCGAACAGGGTCCGACCCTTTCCTTTCGCGGGCTCGACAACGCCAGCTACTATCGTCTCGTCGCCGACAATCCGCGCCATTGCGTCAACGACACCGGCACCGGCAACACGTTCAACCTGTCCCATCCGCGCGTCGTACAGCTTGTGATGGATTCGTTGCGCTACTGGGCGAGCGAATTCCATATCGACGGCTTCCGCTTCGACCTCGGCGTCACGCTGGGGCGCGAGCCGCAAGGATTCGATCCCGGCTCCGGCTTCTTCGACGCGCTGCGGCAGGATCCGCTTCTCGCCCGGCTGAAACTTGTTTCCGAACCATGGGATGTCGGCCCCGGCGGCTATCAGCTCGGGCGGCACCCGCCTGGCTTCGCCGAATGGAACGATCGCTTCCGGGACGGGACGCGTCGCTTCTGGCGCGGCGACGCCGGCCTGCGGTCGGAAATCGCCGTGCGGCTGACGGGATCGAGCGATTTCTTCGATCGCCAGGCGCGCCGGCCCTGGGCGTCGGTCAATTTCATCGCCGCGCATGACGGCTTCACGCTAGTCGACCTTGTGTCCTACGCCGAGCGGCATAACGAGGACAATGGCGAGGGAAATCGCGACGGGCATGGCGAAAACTATTCCGCCAACTGGGGAGCGGAAGGCGAAACCGAAGATGCCGGGATTCTCGAGACGCGAGCGCGCCTGCAACGGACAATGCTCGCCACCGTCTTCTTCGCCAACGGCGCGCCGATGCTGCTGGCCGGCGACGAAATGGGCCGCACGCAACGCGGCAACAACAACGCCTATTGTCAGGACAATGACATTTCCTGGCTCGACTGGCGCGAATTGAAAAGCGCGCGCGGCGCCGCCTTGTTTGATTTCACCGCGCGGTTGATCGCGCTTCGCAAGCGCCATCCGATCCTGCGTTGCGGAGTTTTTCTGCATGGTCGCAATGAAGTCGCTCCCGGCGTCAGGGATATCGACTGGTTCGACGAGAAGGGCGGCGGCCTCGCCGCGAATGACTGGAACGATCAGGAGGCGCGCCGGCTGGTGCTGCGCCGCGCCAGCAGGAGCGGGGTTCGCGTCGAGATTCTCACGCTCTACATGAATGCAAGCGCCGATACGGCGTCTTTTCGACGACCGCCGCCGGCCGGAGCAAGCCGCATTCTTGTCGACAGCGCTGCGCCTTCGCGTCGGGATGAGGCGATCACCGGTGAGGAGATCGAAGTCGGCTGGCGAAGCCTGATCCTCACTCTCGACGTCAGGGAGGGAAGCGAGGCATGACGCCGCTTCAATTCGGGCCGCTTCTCCTCGACAACCGGCGAACGCGCTTTCGCCTTTGGGCGCCGGCTTGCGACGCCGTCACGCTTTCGGTCGAGTCGGTCGGCGATTTCGCGATGACGCGACGCAGCGGCGGCTGGTTCGAAACCGAAGCGCCGTGCGGCCCGGGCTCCGCCTACCGCTTCCGGCTGCCGGACGGCCTTTGCGTTCCGGACCCGGCCTCGCGCGCGCAGCGCGGCGGCGTGCATGGCGAGAGCGTGGTGATCGACGAGCGCGCCTATCGCTGGAAAACGCCGGACTGGCGCGGGCGGCCCTGGCGCGAGACCGTTCTCTATGAGTTGCACGTCGGACTTTGCGGCGGTTTTTGCGGCGTACAGGAAATGTTGCCGCGACTGCGCGATCTTGGCGTCACCGCCGTCGAATTAATGCCGATCAGCGCTTTCCCCGGCGCGCGCAACTGGGGCTACGACGGCGTGCTGCCTTTCGCGCCGGCGAAAGCCTATGGAACGCCGGATGACCTCAAGGCGCTCATCGATGCGGCGCACGGGCTTGGGATGATGATGTTTCTGGACGTTGTTTACAATCATTTCGGCCCGGACGGAAATTATCTTGGCGCCTACGCGCCTGCCTTCTTCGATGCGGGAAAAAATAACGCATGGGGCGGCGCCATCGATTTCTCGCAACCGGACGTGCGTCGCTACTTCACCGAGAACGCCATTTTCTGGCTCGACGCCTATCGCTTCGACGGGCTGCGACTCGACGCCGTGCATGCGATCGAGGACCGCGGCTGGCTGGACGAAATGGCGGCCGCCGTACGCGTCGCCTTGCCGGGGCGGCATATTCATCTTGTGCTTGAAAATGACGATAATATCGCCTCGCATCTCACCGGCGATTTCGACGCGCAATGGAATGACGACGCGCACCACGCAATGCATCTCCTGCTGACCGGCGAGAAGGACGGCTATTACGCCGATTACGCCGGGGAACCGGCGAAAAAAATGGCCCGCGCGCTTTACGAAGGCTTCATCTATCAGGGCGAGGCCTCGGCGCATCGCGGCGGCAGAAAGCGCGGCGAGCCGTCAGGCCATTTGCCGCCGACCGCCTTCGTCTTCTTCCTCCAGAATCACGACCAGATCGGCAACCGCGCCCATGGCGAGCGCCTGAGTTCGCTCGGGGAAAG
>JADMIO011437985.1_pt1 | contig 10885 bp, 5 predicted proteins | sample 8958161 | NCBI WGS metagenome assembly JADMIO01 (sample SAMN16585339, study PRJNA669376) | soil metagenome | isolation source: Crop rotation soil | place: USA: Cullars Rotation, Alabama | collected 2011 | reverse complement strand
CCTAATCAACTGGCGCAGCGACGGCGCGTCGCAAGCAGCACCATGCCCCAAGGGAGAATCAGCAGGATAGCCGCTGGTTCCGGCAGCACCATACAGGCGTTGGTGAGGTTTTCCCGATAGGTTTTGCCATCGAGCGTGCCGGTCGTGCCCGCCAGGTGCACGCCGTAGCCGGCCGCGCCGAAGTCGCGGAAATAGGTGCCATCGGCCGGAACTGTGTCGCGCGTCACGCCAGACTCGGTCACAGCAAAAGCGTCCTGCGTGAAGTAATCGATATTCTGGCCGGCCTGCTGCGCAACGACGCTGGTGAGCCAGGGTGAACCGGAGTCGCCGTCGAAAATGGTGCCGGCGCCGGGGGTCGCGCCGACGGCGTTGGGATCGGGAACCAAGTCCCGGACCGCGTCAAACACATATCCCGCCGGGCCAACAAACGCGTTGAGATAAGCGTCGGCCTTGTTGTTCTCGTAGCGCTGCGTTCCGTAGTTCCCAGTGCTCTTGAAGCCGGTGCCCGCGACCAGGTTGCCCTGATTCCCGTAGCCGATCACCGAAAAAGCCTTCGCGGCCGTACTGTCGGAGACCATGTTGCGCACAAACAGATCGTTGATCTGGGTGTACAGACCATAATCCACCCATACCAGCGCCAAGTCGACCTTGGTAGCTGCACCGAAAATATTGGTGGCTCGTATGCCCGTGCCCCGGAGGTATGGCCCCTGGTTGGCAATGGTTGTGACCGGCGAGTTGTTGAACGCGATCCCAATATTGGGCAGCGTTCCAACGCCGGCCAGCGTGCCGTTGGAGCTTACGACGTGGTCGGATGTTACAACGCAGTAGAATCCCTCGTCGGTGCCGTTTTGTAAGGTCACCTTCCTGTTGGCGATGATAAACCCGCTTCCGCCGAAGCTTCCATTGAGGCCCATCGCATCGCCGTAAAGGATTCGAACCTCGGCGCCGCGCTGCGGCGTGATCGTCTGACCCGCTGGTCCGATCGCAAACACTGGAAGCGCTGCGACCGACTGTAGGAACAACGCCACCGCGACGAATTTGGAGATTCCGCGCATTTTCCTGCCTCCTCCAGACTAACACCCCCAAGCCAGCTGTACGAAATGCTGAGTTCGAGAAAAAGCTATCGTTTGGAGTGGCAAGATGCAAACAAAAAATCAGACACGGGCTTACGACGGGTACCGCGTGGAATCGCAATCTATTTTTTCTTCGCACCGCGGCGCATGCCGCTCGATTGCGATCAGAGTTTCAGGCGAACATCAATCGCTTGGTCGATGCGAGAGATTGCCAATTGTCGTATCTCTCACATCTTCTGACGACTCACGTGAAATTATCCAATTTTACAGTGATTTTTCGTTGCATTTCCATGTCTGCTCGGTAGCTTCCAGAGGCCCGGCTGCGAACACGGCTGCCGGGGTGGCGTAAGTGGGGTGGTGAAGGGTTAGCCCTCACTGGCAGTCACATTATTTCCTGTTCGTGTTCCGTCCATTAGTGGAGAGGGACCAGATGTATCATCTATCAGCAATTTCGTCGTTGTCTCGTTTTCTAGGTCGTCGTCGCCAAGCCATTGTTCGCGCGTCGGCGCCTTGCGGCGCGGTGACGCTCGAGGCGATGGAATCCCGGCAGCTTCTCACTGTCACGCCCAGCTTTGTCCCCGTTACAATTTCGGCGGCGGCGATCGCGGCGGATTCGAAGCTTGCGACCTGCAAATCGTTTGACCTGATGGTGAACGTGACGTCCGGCGACGACTGGGCCAGCGGCGATCTCAAGCTCAATCTCAGTGGCGGCACCTTCTACGTGCCTTCTCAGAATTCCGACATTCCGCAAAAATCGCAATTTGCTTCCAAGCCCAACCTTCAGTACGACACGTTTGTTTCCTCGCCCAACTTCAACCAGCCGTTTGTCCTGGGCGTCAGCTACCTGAGCACGGGAACCAATGACGCGGTGTTCAGCACGACGGCGATGGACGTCGCATGGGGCGATCTGACCAACAACGGCGCCGGCACATTCACAATCGCCCGGCTCACGGTAACGAACGGCGCGACGGCCACCCTTCAGGGTCGCGTCGGCTCCATCTCGGCCCCGAGCAGCCCGAAGAACTTCACGTTCAGTCTCAACGCTGGCGGCGGCGGGACCACCACCGCCTCTATTGCCGGAACCGTTTACAACGACATCAACGGCAACGGATCGCTGCAGAGCGGCGAGACCGGCATCGCCGGGCGGACTATATACATCGACGCCAACAGCAACAACACGCTGGATACCAACGAAACGCGCGTTACCACCAACTCTTCCGGTGGATACACGTTCTCTAACCTGGCCGCGGGCCCGTACAAGGTGCGCGAAGTCGTTCCCAGCGGCTGGACGCAAACCTCGCCCGCCAGCAATGCGAGCATCAGTTTTTCATTGACCGCCGGCCAGAAAGTCACCGGCAAGAACTTCCTGACCAAGCCCAACTCCGCCGGCACTGGATCGATCGCCGGGACGGTTTACAACGATCTCAACGGCAGCGGGACGCTCAACACAGGCGAGACCGGCATCGCCGGCCGCACGCTCTTCCTCGACGCGAACAGCAACAACGCGCTCGATACCAACGAGCAGCGCGTGATCACCGATTCCAATGGGAACTACAAGTTCTCGAACCTTGGCGTCACTACGTACAAGGTGCGCGAGATCGTCCCCGGCGGATGGACGCAAACGAATCCAGCGAGCAACGCAAGTATTAGTGTCACGCTCGCAGCAGCGCAGGTGGCGACGGCAAAGAATTTCTTCACCAAGCCCAATTCCGCGGGCACCGGCTCAATCGCCGGCACCGTGTACAACGATCTCAACGGCAATGGATCGCTGCAGAGCGGCGAGCCGGGCTTGGCCAACCGAATCGTCTACATCGATAAGAACAGCAACAATACGCTCGATACGGACGAAGTCCGCGTCGTCACCAGCTCGACCGGAGCGTACAAGCTTTCTAACCTTGGCACCGGCACGATGAAGGTACGTGAAGTCGTGCCCAGCGGATGGACGCAAACGAACCCAGTCAGCAATGGCAGCATTTCCGTTACGCTCGCATCAGCACAGGCCGTCACCGCGAAGAACTTCTTCGTCCGGCAGACCAACGCCTCGATCGCCGGCAATGTGTTCCAGGATCTGAATCGCAACGGATCAAAGAATACCGGAGAAGGAATTCTTTCGGGATGGACCGTGTACATTGATTCGGTCAACAACAATGTCCTGGACAGCTCCGAGGTGCGCGTGACGACTGATTCCAGCGGCAACTTCAAGTTCAGCAACCTCGCCGCCGGAACATATGAGATCCGCATCGTGCTCAAGAGCGGCTTCGTGCAGACGCTGCCCGGGAGCAATGGCAGCATCTTCGTGACCGTCAGCGCCGGACAAGCCGTGACCGGAAAGGCCTTCGGCGCGGATAACTGATCGCCGTTTTTTCTTGACCGCGCCGGCGCGCTTCGTATCATCGACGCTTCAATCTTGCTGACGACCTGGGTCGTATCAGGGCAAGCCAATCGAGTGGGTGATTGCGCGCTCTTCGCGCGCGGGGTGATGTTGCATGCTGCTTATTGAATCGTTGGAGAGAAGATTGCAGCTGGCAGTCTTCGTTGATTCCGGTGCGGCGGGGCCAATACATGACGGACAATCCTGGGCGACGGCGTTCACCGACTTGCAGCAGGCGCTGGCCGGAAGTGATGGCGAGGTCCGCATCGCGGGCGGAATCTACAAGCCGTCGGCAAGCGATCGCGCCGCATCCTTTGTCCTGTTCAACGGCGCCGAGCTGAAGGGCGGATATGCGGGCTCGGCGGGGGCGAATCCAAATTCCCGCGACATCAATAAATTCAAAACGATCATTTCCGGAAACATTGGAGCCGCCGCGTCAAGTTCTGACAACAGCCTCACGATCCTCAGCAGCGCGCCCGACAGTTTCGACAACAGTTATCATCTCGACGGTTTGACGATCTCCGACGGATTACTGGGATTCTCGCTGGTGGGTGCTGGAGCCAATGTCTCGAATTGCGTGTTCACCACGAATTTGGGCGGCGCGATCAGCGCCGACGAGGGATCTTCGCTCACCATCACCAATTCGACGTTCACGGCGAACGCATCAGCAATCGGCGGCGCTATCGTAAGCTCGGCTTCGTCAACTTCGATCGTCAATTGCGCCTTCAGCAACAACCGATCGCCCGTTACAGGAAACGGCGGAGCGATCGCGTTGGTTGGAGGCTTTCCGCAGACGCTGTCGATCGATCGCTGCACATTCGTCAATAACTTCGCCGGCAACGGCGGCGCGATCTACAACGAAGGCGTCATCCCCACGCTGACCAACTCCCTCTTCGTGAACAATCAGGCGCGGGCCGGCACGACCAAGGGCGACGGCGGCGCTATCTTCAGCCATGACGCCGGCGTCATCGCGATCAACTGCACCTTCGCCGGAAATCGCGCCAACGGCAGCGGCGGGGCGGTCCGAAATTCCGGGTTCGATTCGTCCACGCTCGCGAACTGCATCGTCTGGAACAACTCCGCGCCGCTCGAACCGGAGATTTCCAACGCCGACAAATCCAACGATGTCTCCTACAGCGACGTGCAAGGCGGCTATCCCGGAACGGGCAATATCGACATCGACCCGCGCTTTGTGCGCAATCCGAACTCAGCGAAAAATGACCCCGGCGATCTGCGACTTGCGAGCAGTTCCCCGGCAATCGATGCCGGCCTGAACGCGGCCGTGCCGGTGGGAATTCTCACGGATCGCACCGGTAAGCCGCGCTTCATCGATGTGCCCGGCGTTCACGATCCATTCGGAATCACCGACATGGGCGCGTTCGAGCGCGCTGGCGCGCCGGCGGGCGGATCGATCAGCGGCGACGTGTTCGCTGATCCCGACGGCAGCCCTCTTATCGCGACGGTTTACGCTGACGGCAATAACAACAACCGTCTGGACAACAACGAGCCACGCACGATGACCGACGAAACCGGCGCCTACCAGCTTGCCGGACTTCCCACGGGCTCATACGTCGTGCGCCAAGTCGTCCGGCCGGGATGGGTACAGACGACGCCCGCGAGTGGGCTTGGCATCAACTTGGCTCTTGTCTCTGGCCAGAATGTATCGGGCAATGACTTCGCCGCGGGAATCAAACCGAACAGGGGATTGATCAGCGGGTTCGTGTTCGATGACATCATCGCCAGCGGGGATTTTGTCGAGCAGCCTTATCAGTTGAATGTCCCTGGGCGCACGGTTTACGTCGATCTGGATAACGACAAGTTGCTGGACGCCAACGAGCCGCGCGCGGTGACGGATGCGAAGGGCGAATACATGATCGCTAACGTGCCGCCGGGCGATCGGATTGTCCGCCAGATCGTGCCATCGGGCTGGCGGCAGACTTCGCCCGCGCACGACTTTGGCGCGCATCGCATCGTGACAGGCGGCATGGAGAACACGTTTGTCCTTTTCGGCACGCGCGCCATCGTCACTGGAACCGGATCGATCGCCGGAACAGTCTTCCACGATTTCAATCGCAACGGAGTAATGGACGGCAGCGACACGGCCCTGGTCGCCGCTCTGGTTTACATCGACCTGGACGACGACCAGACGCTCGACAGCAACGAGCCGCGCGTGCTGGCAGACGACACGGGCGGCTACATGCTCAGCGGGCTTGGCCGCGGCACGTACATCGTGCGCATCGTTCCACCCAACGCCTATGTACAGACTACGCCCGCTCAAAACATGGGGTTGCGGGTGAGCCTCCGTTCCGGGCAGGCTGTCATCGGGAAAAACTTCGGCGCGGACAACTGATCCGCGCTAATCCTCAAGAACTAAGACGATCGTAACTAACGGCCGGCCCAAGTCTTACAGCGCGCGGCGGCATCTCGTCTTGCTTCGATCACGCCAGCGGACGTGCAGATCGGCCCTATCTCTCTGTGGGAAACCTTAAGGAGTGCCAGATGCGCAATGCCAATCGCGCGCGCTCGTTCATCGAGCAGCTTGAATCGCGGACGATGTTGACCGTCGCCGAGCCGAACAACACGTTCGCGACGGCGGTGGTCCTGGGCAATTCAAAGGGCTTCGGCGGGACAAGTACCGTTACGGACACGATCACTTCCACCGACACGATTGACATCTTCAGAATATTCACGAACGCGGCCGGCACGTTGACTGTGAATCTCAAAAATATCTCAGCGGTGCTGAAAATGACGCTCGTGCACGACATCAACGCCAACGGTATCGAGGACGCAGGCGAGGTGCTCGTCAGCAAAAACGCGATCGCCGGCATTGGTGGAACCATCAGCGTGTTCAAAGCCAATCGGTTGCCTATCGAATCGTATTTCGTCAAGCTTCAGCGCGCAACCCTCTTTAACACCAACTATTCATTGACCGTCAGCTATGACACGGCGGGCAGCACGCTAGCGACGGCGCGCTCGCTCAATAGTGATGTGATCGGCGCATTCGGAGTGCACGATGTGTCTGAAGGCGTGGACATCAGCGACAACACGGATATTTTCAGCTTCAGTTTCGACCCGCGCGTCAGTTCCGCTGCTTTTTCGGCGCAGGTGTTTGCGCCGTCAACTGCCCTATATCACATCGACATCATCCGAGATTCCAACAACAATCGCGTGATCGATGCCGGCGAGTTTCTACGGACCTTCGAGAACTCCGGCGGGCCAATCACGTTGACCAACGGCGCCACCTACTTTCTACGAGTCGTTCGCTCGCAGGCGGCAACCGAGAATTACCAGCTCAGAACGCAATTTGATTACGCCGGCATCACCCTCGCGCAGGCCAGGAACATCAACAGCATCGATAACCTGCTTCAGACTTTTAAGGATCAGGCCTACGATGGCAATGGCGTCGCGCTGAACGATCGCGGCGACGTCTATCGCTTTACCATTGGCAGCACACAAGACGTGTGCTTTCAAGTCATCCTTTTAGACCAGCAGATCCCGGGCGCCAGACTGACCTCCCGCTTGATTCGCGACGCCAATAACAATGGCGCTTTCGATGTGGGCGAGGAACTAACGCGCGTCGTAACTGGCTCCAACGGCGTGGCGACTTTGAATTTCGCGCTGCCCGCTTCGGGCAACACGGTCTATTTCCTGGAAATCCTTCCGTTCCTCAGCGCCAACTATTCGCTGGTGATACAGGGCGATCGCATCCCGGGCATTATTCCAAGCAATCAGTACAGCCATTCGAGCGATGTGGGAACGCTGACCGGCCTGGCAGGTGACTCGAGCGTTTTAGGCCCATCTGACGGCGTTAATGGCGATCCCAGTGACACATTCAAATTCACTCTGCCCGTTGCGGGCAGGTTGAGCGCGAAGCTCTTCAACAATGACACGACCTTCATTACTGGCCGGCTCAACTTTGATACCGACAAAGATGGCATCGTCGACTCCAACGAGCAGCTGGCAACGTTTGATCAGACGACGCCTCTCAACAAGGACCTGGCGGCGGGGACTTATTTCATCACAGTTGCCGGCCAATCTCGCCAGTACAGCTTGGAGCTGACTCCCGACTTCGCCGGCGACCTCTCGAATCCCCGCAACATGGGCACGCTGAGTGCATTTACCCAAGTATCCGATCACATTAGCGCGCTCGATGCCGACGTTTACCGGTTTGGCATTTCTGGCACGCAAAACTTCACCGCGAACGGTCAGGCCGGCCAGACGAATCTCACATTCTTTCTGGCGCTGGATCTTGGCGGCGGGGCGAATACATTTCTCACTCAGGCCGCTGGCACTGGCGGCTTTACCCAGCTACAGAAGTCCCTATCCGCGGGCAGTTACTTCCTCGTTGTGTCCGGCGCGCAGGACTCGGATTACACAATCGGATTCAGCACCGGCGACAACGACGATTCGATCGTCGAGGCAGGTCTGACTGCCAACCATCGCTTGGTCGTCGGCGATTCGCGCGACTTCACGATCTCTGATCCGTCAGATGTGGACATTGTCCTGGTAAACCTCGATGCAACCGGCGACACAGCGTTTGGTGTCGATATCGATTCCCGCAACGGATCGAACTTCGACACGTTCGTTCGCCTCTTCGACCCTGCGGGAAATCAATTGGCGTTCAACGATAATGGCGCGGCGCCGGGAGAAACACTTTCGAAGTTCTCCTTCCTCACGTTCGTCGTACCGGCAAACTTCAACAGCGATTTCGTCTTCGTCGCCATCAGCTCGGCGCAGAACAGGAATTACAACCCGCTGACCGGCGCGGGCGATTCGGGTGGAAGTTCGTCGGGGCAATACACCGTCAGCATCAGCAAGTTCAACCCGGCCTGGATCGGTGGATCGGTGTATAACGACTTGGACGGCGACGGCGCAAAGGACGCGAACGAAACGCGCATTGCCGGCCGAACCGTCTTCATCGACGCCGACAATGACAATGCGCTCGACGCGAATGAAATGCGAACGACAACGGACGCTGCCGGTCAGTACACGTTCAAGGGCCTGTTGCCCGGAACGTACAAGGTTCGCCAGGTTCGACCGGCCGGCTGGACACAGACTCTCCCGCTGAACAACTTCGGCCGAAACGTCACGATCACGGCCGGGCAGCATTCGACCGGCAACAACTTCTTCATCCGCCCAACGCCTGCGGGGATCGGCCGAATCTCCGGAAACGTCTTCCACGACTTCAACCGCAACGGCGTGAAGGATTCCGGAGACGCGGGGCTGGGCGGTTTCGTGCTCTACATCGACACGGACAACGACAGCATCCTCGACACCAACGAGCAGCGCGTGCTGACCGATTCCAGCGGCAACTACGTGTTCTCCAATCTCGGCTCCGGAACGTACAAGATCCGCATGGTCCGCATGAGTGGTTTCGTGCAGACGCTTCCCGCGAGCAATTTGGGGAATAACGCGATGCTGGCGACATCGAGCACCATTGTGTCTGGGAAGAATTTCGGCGCGGATAACTAACGGGACGCGCGGCGTTTCAGACCGTCACGCTCATCCCGTCGAACGCCACTTCGATCCCGTGCGGCATGAAGAATCGCACCAGCTCCTGATGCATCCACCTTCCGCCGTGGGAGAAGTGCGTGGCGATCATGCGCGTTTTGTCTGTGATTGCTCCGCGCCGGCGCAATTCTGCAACGGTTCGCACGACTGCCGCGGCGCCGAGGTGCCCGCGATCGTTGTCAACGCTTCCATAGGTGCAGTCCAACAGCGCGATATCGAGCGGGATTCCATCGCTCAACCGATCCAAAGTCTCGGATGGGTAAGCTCCCGAATCGTGGCCATAGAAGATCGTCTTGCCGTTGCGGCGAATCCGCAGAAGGCACGCGCCTTCGACGTGTTGCGCGGGCATGGCCCAGACTTCTTCGCCCGCGATCGTCGGGAAGTGATCGCCGGCTTTGAACTGACGATATTTGAACGGCAATTGATGTCTGTTCTGGACAAACGTTCGGTGGATCTCGCCTAGTACTTGCGCGTTGCCGCACAGCTCGATCGATTCGCCGGCGGGTGGAGTGAGAGTGAATGGGCTGGCCGCCCATTCGAGCTCGCTGGGCACGAAGTGATCTGAATGCTGATGCGTGAAGATCAGCGTGCGCACTTTGCTTAGATTGCGACCGGTGCGCTGAAGCTGCATGACGGTGTCCGGGCCGAAATCGATTTTGAGCTCATCGTCGATCAGCGCGCCCGATCGCGTGCGGACGTTCGGCCCGCCGGTTTTCCGCGCCGCCTGGCAAGCTTCGCAAAGACAAAACGGCGCCGGCCACGCTTCGGCGGCGGCGGTTCCGAGCAACAATAGTTCCATATCGCCAGCTTATCAGCAGTCAGAATTTTCCTGAAACATCACTCTGAGCAGCGCGTGTCCGTCAAATAGAGCTGGGTGCGGCGCGGGTAACTCCGTGCGCGCAGTCCGACTGCGTCGATCTGCGTTCACTGCATTCTTTTTTTCTCGGAACGAAATCGCAGGTCAGAGCCAACAATTATTCCTGTTGAGACGCCCCATGTTGCAATTGCGCGGAAAAGTTCTCGCCGGACTCGGTGGAATACTCGCCACGCTGCTGGCGGTTTGCCTGTTGTGCAATCTCGTCGTTCGCTGCTATAGCGCCAGGATCGAGCTGCTCCTCGATCAGGATTACCAGAGCGCCGTTGCCTGTCAGTCGATGAAGGAATCGCTCGAAGGCATTCTGGATTTGGCGCGACGAAGCGTGCTCAACGAAGAACCGGTCACCGCGCAGCAGGCGCAGCACGCGGTCGATGATTTCAATCGATCGCTGGCGCGGCAGATGGCCGCGACCGACGCGCCGGGCGAGCAGGAGGCAACCGTGAAGCTCACCGACATGTGGCGGTCGTTCACGGCGCGCTATCAGAAGCTTTTTGACACGAGCGAAACGAACGCGGCGCGCCTTGATCTGTTTCGCCAGCAGGTGGTGCCGCAGGCTCGCGATCTGCGCGCTCAGGCACAGCAGATCATCGATATCAATCTACGCTTCCTGGATTCCGGCCGCGCCAGTGCCCGGCTGGCGGCGATTCACGCGCAATGGGTCGTCTTTGCCGTCGCGATGACGACACTTGCAGTCGCCGCATGCATCGCCGTCCTGTGCGGGCGTCTTATTCTTCGGCCCATCAACCTTCTAACGCGATCTGTCAACGAAATCGCCGCTGGAAACCTCGATCTCTCGGTCAACGTGCGATCGCGCGATGAGATCGGGCAGCTCGCCGCGGCGTTCAATCAGATGGCCGGCCAGCTTCGCCACTTCAAGCGCATCGATCAGGATCGCCTGCTGCGCACACAGCGCACGACGCAACTTGCGATCGATACCCTGCCCGACGCGATGGTCATTCTCGACCCCCAGGGAACAATTGAGCTAGCCAATCGCACCGCCGCGCGATTGTTTGATTTGGAGCCCGGACAGAGTACATGCGATTCGAAGCTATC
>JADMIO012771205.1_pt1 | contig 10886 bp, 5 predicted proteins | sample 8958161 | NCBI WGS metagenome assembly JADMIO01 (sample SAMN16585339, study PRJNA669376) | soil metagenome | isolation source: Crop rotation soil | place: USA: Cullars Rotation, Alabama | collected 2011 | reverse complement strand
CTTTCCCCGGCGTCGACGCGCCGAAGAAGCCGGCCTGATCCCCGCATGCGGGCGGTGCTCGCGCTCGACGAGCCGTACCGCTCGACGCTCTTGCTGCGCTTCTTCGACGACCTTCCCCCGCGCGACGTCGCGAAGCGGACCGGCGTTCCGGTGGAGACCGCGCGCGCGCGGATCCGCCGCGGACTCGAGCAGCTTCGCGCGCGGCTCGACAAGGCGCACGGAAGCGACGGAAACGCGTGGCGGCTCGCGCTGATCCCGCTGATGGCGGGAAAGCACGTCGCCGCCGCGGGGGCGGGCGCCGGAACCGGCGCCGCCGCAGGACATCAACTCACGACGGGAGCGATGATCATGGCTGGAACGGGGACGACGGTGGCGGTCGGCGGAGTCGCGCTGGCCTTCGGCGGGCTGGTCGCGTGGTGGATCGGCGCCCGCGCGTCCGAACAGGCGGCGGTCGAGCACGAACAGGCGGTGCAGGCCGAGAAGAAGCAGGTGGAGACGCTGCGTTCCGACGTGTCCTCGCGCGACGAGCAGGTGAAGCGCCTGACGACGCAGGTCGCGACGCTGGAGGCGAGCCTCCGCGCGACCCAGCGGGAATCGGGCGAACTGAAAAAGCAGTTGGACGACGCGACGGCGGCGCTCGACGCGGCGAGGACGGCGGCCCCGAAAGTTGCCCTCGCCGCAGCGCCGGCGCGCAAGGGACCGCAGTTCGCGTTTTCCGAGTACGAGTCGTTCAACGACATCGACTGGACCGTCGTCGCGAAGTCGCTGGGGAACATGCCGGCGATCGCTTCGCAGCTTCTGGAGGCGATGGAGAGGAAGGACCAGAAGGCTGCGATGGGGCTGATCGGCAAGCTGCAGAAGGAGAATGGCCCGCTGCTCCCGATCGCGCAGGCGCTGCACGAGAAGGTGCCAGGCACGGGATACAACGGGCCCTTCACCAATCCCGCGTTCATGGTCAACGCCATCGCGGCCACGCTGGAGTCCTCGGGCAAGCCGCTCACCGCCGACCAGGCCACGGCCGCCGAGGCGATCGGACGCAAGTACGCCGCCGAGGACGCCGGCCGCGCCGCGGGCTACACGGAATCGACGTTCCAGGTCCAGAAGGAGATCGACGAGGCCGACGTGCGCCGGCGCTTCTTCGACGCGATCCGCGAGGTCATGACGGAGGACCAAAAGACGACGCTCTGGCCGGCCGCGTCGCGCGACCACGGCGCGCTCGACGTGTTCTCCGACGGCGTGTTCCTCTACACGGTCGCCGCGGCCATTCCCTACAAGGAGCGCGCAGACCTGGTCACGAAGGTCGGTGGCGCGCTCTATCCCGCGATCGACATGCCCGAGGAGTCCCGCGAGGCCGCAAACAAGGTGATCGGCGCCTGGTTCGACTCGTTGCCGCCGGCCGTCCTCGACGCGCAGTTCAGCAGGGCTTCCTCGCTCGGTGGGACCCCCAACCCCGTCCTGCGCGAAGGGATGAAGCAGACGCTCGTCCTGCTGCAGCGGCTGATCTCGGACCTCAAGCTCGAAGGCGCCGCCGCCGACGCCGTGAGGCGGTGCGCGCTCGGCGTCGTGCCGCTCAAGATGGGCGCCCCGTAGCCGCGCGTGGCTCAACGACCCGGGGTCAGACCCCCGTCGTTTAGCTACGCTCGAGGGTGTTCGTTCGGGCGTGCTACTTCGGCGAGAGCGACGCCCGCAGCACGGCCCATCCGTCGATCTCGAAGTGCTCGACGCGGATCGCGTGCTTGCCGGCGGAGAGGTCGAGTTCGACGTCGTGCGGCGTCGGGCCATGATGCGTCCAGTCGTCGATCACGAGCTTCCCGTCGACCCAGACGCGGATGCCGTCGTCGCTGAGCGTGCGCAGCGTCCACCTGCCGGCCGTCGTCTGGACGTCGCCAGTCGCGAGCGTGCCGAAATGATCCGCTCCGACGGCTTCGCTGACGGCAGCGGACTTCCAGTCGAAGTCGAGACCGTCGACGCGCCGCGTCTCGACTGGGGCGCCGGCGAGCAGCGCTTTCCACGCATCGGCGTCCTCGCGCGGGTCCTTCGTCCACTGGAAGAAACGGACCTCCCACGGCATGGACGCGACGGTGCCCTCCGCCTGACGGATGTCGTCTCCGAGCGCGACGCTGATCTTGAACGGCCGCGGCAGAAGGCGTCCGGCCGCTTGGCGCACGGTGACGACCGCCGGCAGATCGCCCTTCATCGGCTCCGCGACGAAGCCGTCGGTGAGCGAGAGGATCTCGAACTTCTTGTCGACGCCCAGAAGCGAGAGCTTGGCGGGACCGACGGCGTCCTGACGCGCGGGGAAGAGACGCGTCTCGTCGGGCGGGACGGGGCCCCAGTCGTCGACGAGGATGTACTTGCGGTCCCGGAACTTCGGAACTCGCGGGAAGTAGAACCCGGTGAAGCAGGTGATCCCTCCGCTCACCGATTTCAGGTCGACCTCGGCGCCTGTCGTATCCCCTTCGCGGACGATCTTCGGCTCCTGCTTGAACTCGTTCTCCCGTGCCCCTGAATTCTGATCGTCCGCCAGTCGGATGTCCGTTCCGTTGCCCGCGAACCTGTTTCCCGTGATCTTCGACCCGGACGAACGGGCGTCGTGTTTTCGACCGAACGCAGACCCGGCCAGTTCGGCGTCGAGGTCGCTCCAGAGCTGGACTCCGACTCTGCAGCCGGTGATGTCGTTCCCAGAGATCCGGTTGGACCGTCCGTGTTCGATGGAGACGCCGTTCACGCAGTGCGAGATCTGGTTGATCGAGATCTGCGTGTCGAACGAATAGCCCGCCCAGACGCCGTGTTCGCAGTGATTCAAACCGTTCTCCAAGAAGCGGTTCCCGCGGCTGAACGTCGCCTCGATGCCGTTCGCCACCGCGAAGCTGAAATCGCAGCCGCGCACGTCGTTGTCATTGCAGCCGCCTTCGCCGGTCTTCTTCAGCGTCTCGTTCCCGGCGTAGAGAAAGAACCCGTCGCCGCCGTGAGTCGCCGAGTTCGCATCGAACTTGTTCCGCGAGGACTGCTCGAACACGAGAAAGCCGGCGGAGTCCTGTCCCCGCGCGTAGCGGCCGTGGCTGTAGCCGCGGACGCAGAAGTCGGCGCGATTCTCGGAGATCACCGCGTCGCACGTCCGCCACAGCGCGACGCCCCAGCCGGAGTTGAACGAGAAGTCGCCGTCGAAGACGCGCGCCTTGTCGCAACGGTCGAGCAGCACGCCGTTCTGCCCGCCGCGCACGACAGACTTCTCGACGGTCGCGCCGACGCAGTTCTTCAACGCGATGCCCGCGCCGTAGTCGCGCTCCCAGTGGCCGTCGTCGTTTTCATGCCCGAAGAGCCAGTCCGACGCGTCCTCGCGGTCGACCGTGGACTTCAGGTGCTGCTTGAAGTTCCCGGACGCATCGACGCCCGCGAGACGCACCGCGGGAGCGTCGTGAGCGCGCAGGCCGATCTTGAAGCCACGCACCGCGCCGCCGGTGATGGTGACGTCCTTCGCGCCGTCGATGGAGACGCCCACGCCGACGAACGAGTCCGGCAGCGCTTCGTCCGCCGCGCCGATCAGCGTGACGCCGGCGAGGTCGAGATTCGTCCGATCTCCGCGCACATGAATGACGCCGTCGCCGTTCGCGTCCGCGATCCGGTACGCGCCGGGCTTGATCTTCACGTTTCCGGTGACGACGAAGTCATCGGCGGGGATCGGAACGCCGGCGGCGTCGTCGGCGGGGGAGTCGATCGCGGACGCGCCGAAGATCGTCACGCCCGCAAGCCACCAACGAGCTCGCATCCGCGAAGACTATCAGCGCGAAATGCGCATCGCATTTCGCGCTCCTCCGGTTTCCGCCTCGGCGGAAACCTACGGATTTCGGGAGCAGCGAAAGCCGACGAGCAGTTCGGGGTCCTGCGTGTCTTCCGGCAGGAAGTACTTCGCCAGCGCCGTGCACGCCGTGGGATGGCTCTTCGCCGAACCGCCGCGCACTTCGTGTCCGATTCCGACGAGCGGGTCGTTCGAGACGTCCGCGACCCACTCGGCGGCGTTGCCGGCCATGTCGAGCACGGAGAACGCCGACCGGCCGCCCTGGAACGTTCCGACGGCGTGGAGCACGCGCTTCTCCGCCGCGCGCGAGACGCAGCGCGAGCGGTCGAACTCGTCGCCCCAGGGATAGAGGGTTCCCTTGTCGCCGCGCGCGGCGCGCTCCCATTCGGCGGCGGACGGAAGGCGCTTGCCCTTCCAGGCGGCGTACGCGGCGGCTTCCGCGGGCGTCACTCCGACGACGGGGATGCGGGCCATCGCCTCGCGCGGCTCGTCGGCGCCCCAGTAGGCCGGCGCGCGCGCACCCTTCGCCTTTACGAACGCGGCGTAGTCCGCGTTCGTCACTTCGAACACGTCGATGAGGAACGCGGGCAGCTCTGCGCCCTGCGCAGCGTCGCGGGCCGACGCCGTGCGGCCGGCCGGCACGTACGCCATGCCCGTGCTCGTGCGGACCTGGTTCTGGAGCTTCGTGGCCTCGGCGGTCCACTCCACGCCCTGCTTTCCCGCGCGCAACTCCGCGGGGAACGCGTGCAGCGCGTGGAGCGCCGCGACGAAATCGCCGGCGCGGGCGGACTCGTCCGACTTCGCGCGGACCTTCGCGAACTCGGCGAGGCAGAGACCCTCGAAGTCCTTCTTCGCCTTGTCGCGGACCGCCACGATCTCGACGCCCAGCTCGTCGCCGTACTGGCGCGCGAGCTCGTCGTAGCGCCGCTGGACGAGGTCGAGCTCGGTCGGATGCTCTCCGGCGAACGTCTGCGCGGCCTTGAGGGCCTTGCGCGCCTCGGTCTCGTCGGTCGCCTCGCGCGGCATCGCGCCGGCGAGGAAGTCGTCGGCGGCGGTGGCCTTCAGGTCCGGGAGCGCGATCGTCATGACGATCGCCGTCACGCACACGAGCGCCACCGCGGCCGAGACGACGACGGCCGGGCGCTGCGCGAGACCGCGCTGCGCGGCGGCCTCGCCGCGCGCGATCTCCTGCATCCGGGACATCACGTCTTCGATCTCGACGACGATCTTCGGACGTCCGCCGGAGAGGATCTTCTCCAGGTCGGCGGCGAGGTCGGCGGCCGTGCGGTAGCGCGCGTTCGGCGACTTCGCCATGCACTTCTCGACGAGCTGCGAGAGGAGCGGCGGCGTCGACGGCACGACCTTGACGACCGGTGTGGCGGTGTCCTTGGTCTGCTTCAAGAGGACTTCGATCGCGCTCTCGCCCTCGAAGGGCCTGCGACCCGTGAGCATCACGTACAGCGTGCAGCCGAGGGAGTAGATGTCCGCGCGGCCGTCGACGTTGCGTCCGTCGATCTGCTCGGGCGGCATGTACGAGGGCGTGCCCATGACCTCGCTGCGGACCGTGGGGTCGCCGCTCCGGGCCGCCTTCGCCGCGAGTCCGAAGTCCGCGATCTTGACCACGTTCTCGGTCGTGATCATCAGGTTCTCGGGCTTGATGTCGCGGTGGACGATGCCCTTCTCGTGCGCCACGGCGAGGCCGTGCGCGGCGTCGCGCGCGACGCGGGCGGCCTCCTCCCACGTGAACTGGCCCTGGCGCTCCAGGCGGTCGGCCACCGTGCCGCCGTCGAGGAGCTGCATGACGAGGAAGTGCAGGCCGGAGTCCTCGCCGACGTCGTGGACCTGCACGATGTTCTGGTGCTCGATGCGCGCCAGCGCCCGCGCCTCCTGAATGAACTGCTGCACGTCGAGTCCGTCGGACCGCGCGCCGGGCAGCAGCACCTTGACCGCCACGCGGCGCTGCAGCGAGAGGTGCGTCGCCTCGAACACCGCGCCCATCGCGCCGCGTCCGATCTCGCGCTCGACGCGGCAGCCGCCGAGCACGCGGCCCACGAGATCGTTCCCGATCGCCGGCGCGGTCGAAGCGTACTGCGGTGCGGTCGGCCGGTCCGGCCGCGGCGGAGCGGGGAGCGTCGCGGCGGTGATCTTGGCCGCGTCGCGTCCGCCGGTGAGCGCGGCCTGCAGGTCGTCCGACGACAGGTCCATCGTCGCTTCGGGCGTCGACGCGGAGCTCTTCGCGGACGGCCGGTGACCCCACGCGGGCGCGGTGGCGCCGCGCGTCGCCTCGGGACCGGCGCCGGCGTCGCGGCGTGTCGGATCGTCGAATCGGCTCATCACGGACTCATCGGGCGGCGCGCCGCGAAGCTTGAGATCGTCGTGCGTTCGAAGCGTCGGGGCGCCGGGCCGCGCGCCGAAGGGCGCCGGCGACCGCCTCGGTGCGAATTCAGCGCACGGCGGGACTACGGAACGACCGTCACCTTGAAGTCGCAGATGGTGAAGGCGCCCGAACTGACGACGACCGGCGTGCCGGCGCCATTGCGCGCCGTGAACTCGAATTCGCCGACGATCCGCCGCTTCACGGAGTCGAACTCGGTGAGCGTGAGCGTGCCGGACTCCATGCTGGAGTAGGTTCCGCCGAGGTTGTAGTCGCCGAAGAGGTTCCCGGCGGCGTGGTCGTAGACCACGTTCGTGGTCACGCCGACGACCGACTGGGCGATCGTCAGCCCGATCGTGCCGTCCTCGTACGGATAGCGATAGCCGTCGATGTGCAGGACGAGCGGCGTGCCCGCGGCGTCGACGGAGAGTTCGGCCGCCGCGAACTTGGGCGCGAACAGCACCGTGTCGACCAGCGCCGAGAACGTGCCGTGCCCGAACGCGCCCTTGACGCCGGGACACTTCGAGAGCGCCTTGTCGATGGAACGGGCGTTCGAGATGGCCGCGGCCAGCTTGACGCCGCGCGACGCGGGGGCGAGGCCGGGCTTTCTCGCGGCGGCGATCGCCGCGTCGAGCTTCGCGAGGCTTTTCGCGAAGGCGGAGGGCACGGCGCGTCGGGCGATGCGCGCCGCGACGTCGGCCCGCAGTTCCGCGACCACGCCGTCGAACCCGTCGAGCGCCGTCGCAAAGAGCGCGGCGAAGTCCGGATCGCGCGGCGCGGCCTTCGCGAGCTTGCCGGCGAACGACTTCAGCCGGCCGAGCGCGACGAGATCGTCCGTCGAGTCGGCCGCGGCGACGAGCGCGGCGCGCGCGGCCAGGAGCTTGGACTTGAGCCGCCGGTCCGCCTTCAGCGTCGCCTGGGCGAGGGGGGCGAGCCGTTCGTCGATCTCGACCAGAAGGGGCTGGACGAGCGCCGCGACCGTGGGCCGCGCGAAAGCCGACTGCAGCGGGGCGGCGCAGAGGCAGAAAGCGATCAGGAGCAGGGCGAGGAATCGGCGCAAGACATCACCTCTTCGATCGGCGACTACGTCCGCGCCACATCGACCGAGACGGCCGGCGCTGTGGGACGAGCGTATCCGGCTTCCGGACGGGGACGCGCCAGATCCGGAGCCGGACTCGTCGGGCCGGCACGAAACGCGGTTCCGTCGCCGCGGAATTCGCACGGCCCGCGGGCTCGACCTCAAGGCTCCGACGCGCCGGGTCCGATACCTCGTCGATGCCCGCCATCATCAGCGGCTGTTCGGAAGACACGGTCCTCGTCTCCGCGTTCACGCGGGTCATCGAGCGTCCGCTTGCGTACTCGCTCGTCGCGAGCGACGGCGTCTCGGAGCGGGTCTTCTACTTCGCGATCGGCGGGACGCGGCTCATCCGCTCCGGTCCGCGGCGGTCGCCGACCGTGGGCGAGATCCTGCTCGAGCGCGGCAAGATCTCGGAGGCGGAGCTGGAGCACGCCACGAAGGCGGCGGCGAAGAGCGGCCGGCCCCCCGCGGTCGAGCTGGTCGTGCAGTCGTTCGTCGAGCAGGCGGACATGGACAAGGCCGTCCGCACCGCCATCGAGGAGGAGATCCTCGATCTCTTCCTGTGGAGCGGCGCGGAGGTCCACCTCTACGACGGCCAGCCTCCCAAGGACTTCTACGAGGACCGGTTCGAGGCGCTGCAGGTCACCTGCGACGTCGCGCAGTTCCTTCAGGCGGTGCTCGCACGGATCGACGTGTGGCGCGCGGTGCTCGGGCGTCTGCCGACCGGGCGCGAGGTGTACGAGGCGGCGCCCGAGGCGCGATCCGAGTCCCTCGAACCGCGGCAGATGCGCCTGCTCGGCCTCTTCGACGGAACGCGGACCGCCACCGACGCCATGGCGAAGAGCGGCATGCGCACGGTGGCCGCGTACGAGCTGTCGCTCGCGTGGCAGCGTTCGTCGAAGATCCGACGCGTGTCCGGCGGCGCCGCGCAGAAGATCTCGCGCGACGAGCTGATGCGCGAGATCGACGCCCTGGAGGAGGGCCTCAAGGTCAACGCCGACGCCACGATCGTGCGCGGACGGCTCGCGCGCGCGCTCGAGGCGGCCGGCGAGAACGCCCGTGCGGCCGCGCAGTGGCGCGTCCTCGCCGACAAGTGGCGCAAGGAGAACGACCTCGACCGCGCCCTCGAATGCCTGCGCAACTGCGTGCGCGTGGCGCCGGCCGACTTTGCGTCGCGCGAGCTGATCCTCGAGATCCACCGACACCGCCGCGACTACGGACAGCTCGTCGCCGACGGCCGTCCGCTGGCCGACCTCTTCATCCGGCACAACCTGCTCAACCGCGCGAAGCACCTTCTGCTCCAGCTCGTCGGGATCGAGCCCGACGACGTGGGCCTCAGGCGGCAGCTCGTCCTCGTGCTCATCGGGCTCGGCGAGCGCGAGCTCGCCCTCAAGCACCTGCGCGACCTCGCGAGGCTCCTGGAGAAGCGCAAGGCCCCGACGTCCGAGCTGCGCGACGTCTACATGCGCATCCTGGCGCTGGACAAGAACGACCGCCATGCGCGGGACCGGCTCGACACGATCACCGGGGCGAAGTTCCAGCGCCGCGTGCTGCTCGGGACGTTGAGCGCCTCGGCGGTCGCGCTCGCCGGTCTCGGCGTCTGGTTCTTCTACGAGGGCGCCGCGCGGCGCAGCGTGAAGACGGCGATGGAGACGGCGCGCGCGCAGTTCGCCGCGAAGAACTTCGAGGCGGCGAAGGCCACGCTGAACGAGTCGATCCACAGCTACGCCCACGCGCATGCCGCAGCCGTGGCGTCGTCGATGCTCCTGCAGATCGAGGCGTACGAGCTGCGCGAACGCGAACGGTGGCTCCGCAAGCAGGCGGCCGCCGCGTCGGCGGGCGGCGACGACGAGGCCGCGGCCAGGAACCTCGCGCGGCGCGCCAAGGCGTTCGCCGACGCAGGACGTACCGACGACGCGTATCGCGCGTACCGGGAGCTCTTCGACCTGCACGGCGGCGCCGCGGTGCTCGCGGACGTGTCGCTTCCGCTGAAGGTCACCGTCCTGCCCGCGGACTCGCGCGTGGAGCTGTCCGGCGAGGACGTCGGACAGGGCACGGTCGTGCTCATGTACTCGCCGCGGGCCAAGTGCACGCTGGTCGTGAAGCGCGAGGGCTACGCGCCGTACAAGCGCGTCCTCGACGGTCCGCAGGACGCGGCGATCGAGGTGTGCCTCGAGAAGCCGACGCGCTGGACGTATGCGGGGGACGCGTCGATCGACGCCGCGCCGCTCGTGGCGAACGGCATGGTCTACGTCGCGGGCCGCGACCGATGCCTGACGGCGGTCTCGGCGAGCGACGGCGCGGTGCAGTGGCGCGCGCCTCTCGGGTTCTACGGCGACTCCGGCGTCCGCCCGCTCGCGCTGGGCGAAGGCGTATTCGTCGTGACCGCCGCGGGCGACGGTTCCTGTCTCAGCGCCGGAACCGGCGCGGTCCTGTGGAGCAAGTCGTTCGGCGCTCCGGTCGAGCGGCAGCCCGTGGCCCCGGTGCCCGAGGCGGTCGTGGTCGCCGCCGACGACGGCTCGGTCCGCGCGCTCTCGGCGGCCAACGGCGCCGAGAAGTGGTCGAAGCCTTCCGGATCGGCGAAGTCCGCGCCCGCGGCGTTGGAGGATCGCCGCGTCGCGTTCGTGGACGACAGGGGCGAACTCGTCGTCGCGTCCGCCGACACCGGCGCCGTCAGCGGAGGCCGCTCCACTTCGTCGGCCGTGCGCGGGACGCCCGCGGTGGACGACGGACGCATGTGGATGCGGACCGACCGCGACGAGTCGGTCGCCGTGGTCTCCACCGCGACGTGCCGCGAGGTCAAGCGGTTCCCGAGTCCGAGCCGCGGCGAACTGCCCCCGACGGTGGTCGGCGACACCGCGTACCTGGCCTCGAACGACGGATCGATCTACGCGATGCGCGCGTCGGGCGATCCCGTCTTCCGCGTACGGCTCGACGAGCCCGCGTCGGCGTCTCCCGCCGTCGCCGGAGGCCGCGTCTACGTGCCCGGCCGCAGCGGCCGTCTCCACGTGCTCGACGCGGCGAGCGGCGAGATCGTCTGGCGCTTCGACGCGAAGTCGCCGATCACCGCGACGCCGTCGATCGACCACGGCACGATCTACGTGCCCACGGCGTCCGGCAAGCTGTACGCCGTCGCGGAGTAGCTGCGCCGTCCCGCGGGGTTCCTAAATCAACCGGGGTCAGACTCCGGTTGATTTAGGAACTCGGCGGCCCGGGGGACGACGCGCCTTCGACCCACTCTTCGCCGTCCGCGAACCGTTCGCGCTTCCACACGGGCAGCGAGCGCTTGATCTCCTCGATGACGAACCGGCACGCGTCGAACGCGGCGCCGCGGTGGGGCGCGGAGACGGCGATCGCGACCGACGCCTCGCCGACGGGCACCTCGCCGACGCGGTGCCACGCGGCGACCGCGGTGATCTCGAACCGTCGACTCGTCTCCTCGCCGATCTCGCGCAGACGCTTCACGGCCATCGGCTCGTAGGCCTCGTACCAGAGCGTCTCGACCGGCTTCTCGACGTGCGCGGCGTTGTTCGACGATTCGCGCGACGTGCCGACGAACGTGACGACCGCGCCCGCGGCGGGGGAGGCGACGAGTCGCGCAAGGCCATCGGGGTCGAGGACGGCGCTCGGGAAAG
>JADMIO011200184.1_pt1 | contig 10886 bp, 7 predicted proteins | sample 8958161 | NCBI WGS metagenome assembly JADMIO01 (sample SAMN16585339, study PRJNA669376) | soil metagenome | isolation source: Crop rotation soil | place: USA: Cullars Rotation, Alabama | collected 2011 | reverse complement strand
TCGCCGCCATGCCCGCCTGGCTCGAGACCGGACCCTCGATGGGCGCCAAGCTCGTCACCGTCTACCACGAAAACGGCGCCCGCGGACTCCATACCCACCAGGCCGCCATCGTCCTGCTCGACGCCGAAACCGGCGAGCTGCTTTCCGTGATGGACGGCCGCTACATCACCGAAGCCCGCACCGCGGCCGTGTCGGCGGCGGCACTCCGCCGTCTCGCGCGGTCCGGCGCGAAAACCCTGGCGATCATCGGCAGCGGCGTGCAGGCCGGCAGCCATCTGCGAGCCTTTGCCCACGTCTGGCAATTCGACGATGTGCGCTGCTGGAGTCCCAATCCGGCCAGCGTCGCACGCCTGGCCGCCGGCCATCCCGAAGTGCAGTCCGCCGCGACCCCCGAGGCGGCCGTTCGCGGCGCCGAGGTCGTGCTGCTGGTCACCTCGTCCGCCGTCCCCGTGGTGCACAACGACTGGATTGCCGCCGGCGCCTGCATCATCAGCGTGGGCGCATGCCGCCCCCACCAGCGCGAGATGGATTCCGACCTGGTAACCCGCGGCCGCCTGATTGTCGACAGCCGTGCCGCCGCGCTCAAGGAATCCGGCGACGTGCTGATTCCCCTCTCCGAAGGACGCTTCACCGAGGACCACATCGCCGGCGAACTCGGAGAGGTGCTCGCGGGCCGCGTCGCCGGACGAACTTCCGACGATCAGGTGACGCTCTTCAAACCGCTCGGCCAGGCAGTGGAAGACGTGGCGGCGGCGCGGCTGGTCTACGGACGCGCCGTTGCCGAAGGCCGCGGAGTGCCGCTTGTTTGATTGCGTGGTGGTCGGGGCGGGCTCCTTCGGCGCCTGGAGCGCTCTGAAGCTCCGCCAGGCGGGCAGAACCGTGGCGCTGGTGGAAGCCTTCCATCCGGGCCACGCCAAGGCCAGCTCCGGCGGCGCCTCGCGCATCATCCGCATGGGCTACGGCGCCGACGAGATCTACACGCGCTGGTCGCTGCGCTCCCTGGAGGCCTGGAAGGACCTGTTCCATCGTGAGGGCGCGAGTCAGCTTTTTCAGCAAACCGGAGTTCTGTGGACGGCGCTGCCCGGCCATCCGCACGCCCAAGGGACGCTCGCCGCGCTCCGCACCTGCGGCGTGCCGCACGAGCACCTGACGGCCGGCGAGATCGCCCGGCGCTATCCCGCTCTGCATTTCCGCCAAGAGGTCACAGGCATCTGGGAGCCGGAGAGCGGAGCGCTGCTGGCGAACCAGGCGGTCGGGGTGGTGGTCGACGCCGCCATCCGCGCGGGAGTGCAGTTCCTGCCCGGGCGGATCGCGCCGCCTGCCGAAAATGGCGCGCTGGGATTTCTTGCCATGGAAGACGGCCGCCGGATCGCCGCCGGCGAGTTTGTCTTTGCCTGCGGTCCATGGCTGCCCCTGCTGTTTCCCGAGGCCGTCGGCCCGAGAATCCGCGTCACCCGCCAGCCGCTCTTCTACTTCGATGCGGCGCCTGAAGAATTCCCCGTCTGGATCGACTTCAGCGATCCGCGCGGCGGATACTCGATCCCTCCCGTCGGCGGCAAACGCTTCAAGCTCGGCCTCGACCGCCACGGGTCCGAATTCGACCCGGACACCGGGTCGCGCGCCGTCACTCCCGCGGAAACCGCGGCAGTCCGGGAGTTCCTCGCCGAGCGCTTCCCTGCCCTGGCGCACGCGGCGATTGTGGAAACGGAGGTCTGCCAGTACGAGAACACCTCGAGCGGCGACTTCCTGCTCGACCGCCACCCCACCGTTCCGAATGTCTGGCTGGTGGGAGGCGGATCGGGCCACGGCTTCAAGCACGGACCGGCGGTCGGCGAATACGTCGCCGCCCTGCTCCACGGCGCCACCCCCGACGCCCGCTTCGCCTGGAGCGCGAAGTCGAAACTCCACGCCCGCGCCGTGTATTAATTGGACGGCCCGATGGATTCACATGCCGGCTCAGAATCGATGTGGCTTCCGAAAACGTCCAAACTCCCCCGCGGGACTTCAGCCCGCCGTCTCCCCAACCGTTGGCGTTACCATCTCGTCTAAACCTGCAATATGCGTACCGTGCTCCAGGATCTGCGTTATGCCGTGCGGAATCTGCGGAACGCCCGCGGCTTTGCGATTGTAGCGGCCGCCACACTGGCCATCGGCATCGGGGCCAATACCGCGATTTTCAGCATCATCGACACCGTCTTGCTCCGCCCCCTCCCCTACTCCCATCCCGAGCAACTCGTGCGCCTCAACGAAACCGAAGCCGCCCCCGGCCGCTATCCCTTCTCCGGCCCCGATTTCGTCGACTGGCGCGCCCAAAACACCACCTTCCAGGACATGACCCTCTTCGCCTGGCCCACCGACCTGAATCTCAATTCCGGCGGCCAGCCCGAGCACATCATCGCGCTCCCCACGGCGGTGAATTTCTTCGATTTACTGGGCGTCAAGCCCATCCTGGGACGCACCTGGGCGGCCGGCGAGGACCAGCCCGGCAATGAAGCCGTGATCGTCCTCAGCTATGGCCTCTGGCAGAGCCGCTTCGCCGGCGACCGGCAGATTCTCGGCCGCCAGATCGAGATCAATGCGCGAAAATTCAATGTTGTCGGCGTCATGCCTGGCAGTTTCCGCTTCCCCTTAAAGTCCGATGCCTGGGTGCCGCAGTTGATGGACACGAAGACCCTCGGCAACCGCGGCAGTCACTGGGCGAACGCCATCGGCCGTCTGAAACCCGGCGTGGGTTTGAAGGCTGCCCTGGCCGATCTGAAAACGGTCGCCGGCCGCCTCACCAAACAGTACCCCGATTCGAATATCCACACCGGAGCGGCCGTCCGCTGGCTGCGCGACGACATGGTCGGCAAAGCCAAAGATTCCCTCTTCCTGCTCCTCGGCGCGGTCGGCCTGGTGCTGCTCATCGCCTGCGCGAACGTCGCCAACCTGCTGTTGACGCGGGCCATGGCGCGGCAGAAAGAAGTCGCCATCCGCAGCGCCCTGGGCGCCTCGCGAGGACGGTTGCTGCGCCAGTTGCTCACCGAGAATCTGCTGCTCTCGCTCACCGGCGGCGCGGCCGGACTCGGGCTGGCATTTTTCATCGCCCGCGCTTTCTCGAGCGCCAAAAGCTACAGCCTCCCGCAATTCAATTCGGTGGAATTGAACGGCACGGTGCTGGCCTTCACCTTCGCACTCGCGATCGTCACCGGCCTGCTCTTCGGCGCCTTTCCTGCCCTGCAGATGTCGCGCCCCGACCTCTTCGACGAGCTGAAAGGAGGCGCCGGCGCCTCCATCAGTCACGGTCGCAGCCGCCGCCTGACCAGCAACGTGCTGGTCGTGGTGGAAATTGCGCTCTCGCTGGTGCTGCTGGTCTCCGCCGGCCTGCTGCTGAAGGATTTCGCCACCATGCGCGGACTCGATATCGGGGTTCGCCGCGAAGGCGTGTGGACCGCCGCCCTCCGCCTGCCGAACGCGGCCTATAAGAAGGGCGAGCAGAAGTACGAGTTCTCGCAGCGCCTGCTGGAACAGGCCCGCCGCATTCCCGGCGTCGACGCCGCGGCGCTCACCGACCATCTGCCGCTCGAAGGCGGCAGCAACTACTACGTCAAGCTGCGCGGCCAGACCACCGAAGCCAGTAACCAGCTGGTGGAGACCCATGATGTCACCACCGATTACTTCCGCACACTCGGCATCCGCCTGCTGCAGGGCCGCGTATTCACCCAGGCCGATATCGATCAGACCCGCGCCAATGACGAGAAGGTCACTCCGTTCTACGAAGGCAACCATCCTCCGCCCGCCGAACTCACCGATGCCCTGGTGTACCCGGTGGTCATCAATGAGAGCATGGCGAAGTTCTTCTGGCCGAACGAGAGTCCGCTGGGCAAAATGTTCTCGCAGGGAAGCGCGCAAGGGCCGTGGCGGCAGGTGATCGGAGTAGTCGGCAATGTCAACGCGTGGAGCCTGACCGATAAGCCGGTGCCGGAAGCCTACAACACTTTTACCGGTGACAGCAGGCTCTTCCTGGTGGTCCATTCTTCCCTCGCGCCCTCGTCGATGACCGCGCCGGCCCGCCGCGCCGTGGCCCAGGTGGACGGCACGCTGCCTCTGTATTCCATCCGGTCGATGGACGAGGTGGTGGCGCAGCAGGCCCAGGGGCAGCAGTTCCTCAGCGCCCTGGTCGGTTCGTTCGCGGCCCTCGCCGCCTTGCTCGCCGCCATTGGAATCTATGGCGTCCTGTCCTACCTGGTCACGCAGAGAACCCGCGAGATCGGCATCCGCATGTCGCTCGGAGCGAGCCGTACCCGCGTTCTCCGGGCGCTGTTGTGGGAAGGCATGCAGCTCGCCGTGATCGGGCTGGTGGTGGGAGCCATGGGGTCCTACGCCGCCGGCAAACTGCTCGCCAGCCTGCTGCAGGAAGTCAAGCCGAAGGATCCCACCATCCTCATTGCCACCGCGATCCTGCTTGGCGCCGTGGCGCTCGCCGCCTGCTACATCCCGGCGCGGCGGGCGGCGAAGTTAGACCCGATGATTGCCCTGCGCTACGAGTAGCGCGGCTATTCCCACCGCGGCGGAGCCGCCACCGTGGCCGGCAGCCGGCCGAGCGCCTGCAGCAACTGCCCGATGGTTTCCTTCCACTGCGCCTGAGCCTCGCAAAGCGCGCGGACCGATTCCGTCAGGCTCGCCAGTCCGGCCTCTTGTTTCGCCAGCCGATCGCGCAGCATCTTGTGCTCGCAATCGTCCTCATAATAGCTGGCGATCAGCCAGTTGATGCGCTCCCGCATGTCGGGCAGCTGCGCCGCCACTTCCGCGATCTGGTCGCCCTGCTGTTGGATGCATTCTTCCAGCACGACTACCTGGTCGCCCACCTGCTGCTGCGCTTCGGCGAACCGCCCGAATATGGTTGCCAGATTGGTGACCGGCCGCTCCTTGGGTATGCGGTTAGCCGGGGGATTCACCACGAGCAAACGAGGCCGGTTGGGAGCTTCTACAGGAGTAAAATCGGATTCTTCAAGGTGATCGCTACCGTCCGTCATCTACACGTCCTCAGTCTCTGGTAATTGTAGATTCGCCCCCGCCCGAACTCAACGGAAGAATTCTGTACCGGTACTAGCCGGTTCGGACGGCCGCCGGGAGCAGATCGCTATAATCAAGGCAGCGGGTTCGTAACGTCGTAGTGGGGAGTGTTTGGATCATCTTGAGTAGGGTGGAATCCGCGCCATTTTGCCGTGACGCCGTCCGACCACGATACCTCTGACCTTTTGAAGCGGCTGGCAGCACTGCCGCCCTTTCCCAGCGCGGCATTGCGCTTACTCTCGATCTCGGCCGACAGCGAAACCGCCATCCCGGAATACGAAGACGTCTTTAAATCCGACCCGGCCCTCGCCGCCGAGCTTCTCCGCGTCGCGAACTCCATCGAGTTCGGCCTCATGGCGACCGTCGACAATATCCGCCAGGCTCTCACCCTCCTCGGCCTCGACCGGGTGAACTCCCTGGCCATTACCCTGGCGATGCACCAGTACACCAACGACGCCCCGCGCTTGAAGATTATCCAGCCGCTCTGGGCCCATGGTGTGGCCACGGCCGTGATCGCCGAGGCCGTGGCTTCGGCCCGCGGGACGCCGACCGCCGGCTTGTATACCGCCGGCCTGGTTCACGACGTCGGACGCCTGGGCCTCCTGATGACCACCGGGAATCGCTATGCCGCCCTGCTCGCGCAACACGCCAACGGCCGGCCGGAAGCCGCGAAAATGGAGGCGGAACTCTTCGGAGTGACTCACGGCGAAGTCGGGTCGATCATGGCGGAATCGTGGGGCTTTCCCGAGTGGCTTTGCACCGTCATCCGCTGTCATGACCTGCCGGAGGAAGAGCGTCCACCCGATCAGCGACTCCGCGCCGCTCACCTTGCCTGCCACTTCGCCAGCGCCCTCGGGTACGGGGAACATGGCGATCCGCCGGGGGTGAATCCCGGCCGCATCGTCCTCCCGCCCGACCTGAAAGGCCGCCCGCAGCTCGAGCCCGAGCGCCTCCGCCAGCGCATCGTCCAGCTCATCTTCTCCCTGGGCCGCCCCTCCCGCCGTTAGTCCACGGGCCAGCGGCCCCCATTTTGAGCCGGCATTGAACGGCGGCCCCCCGCGGCCCGCCCTCGTTCCGCTCCCGCATTCGTCTCGACAGCGCGATTGGCCGGCCAGACGGGCGGTCGCGGAGGAGGGGTCCGCCCTCCAAAGCCTCAAGACCTCCCACCGATCCGCCATGCGATAGAATCATTCACCATATGATGTACCGCACTTTCGCGCTCCTGATCCTGGCGCTCACCGCCTTCGCCCAGACCAAACCCACCCTCCAACCGGCCGACTACGGTAAGTGGGAAACCCTCGGCGCCGGTACCCTCTCCCCCGACGGGAAGTGGTTGGCTCACGAGATTCGCCGCACTTCCGGCGACGGCGAACTGCGTGTCACGCCGGTGGCCGGCGGTACCACCAAGACCATCGCCTTCTGCTCCAATGCGTCCTTCTCCCCCGACTCCCGTTGGCTCGCCTGCGCCGCCACCGTTTCCGAGGCCGACCAGGAGAAGGCCCGCAAAGCGCGCCGTCCGGTACAGAATAAGCTCACCCTCCTCGACCTTCCGGCGGGCAGTACCACCACTGTCGACGAAGTCCAGAGCTTCGCCTTCGCCGGCGAAGGGCCCTTTCTCGCCTTCCGCAAGTACCCGCCGGCCCCGGCGGCTGGCGGTGGCAATGCCGCTGCCGCGCCCGCGGGCGGCGGGGGCCGTGGCGGACGCGGCGGTGGCGCTGCCGGCGACTCCGCCGATACCGAGCGCGACCCGGTCGGTGCCGTCCTCCTGGTCCGCAATCTCTCCACCGGCGTCGATACCACCTTCGGCAATGTCACCAATTACTCCTGGCAGGACAAAGGCGCGAACCTCGCGATGACCATCGGAGTGGAAGGCCGCACCGGCAACGCGCTCCAGATCTTCGATCCGCGCAACGGTTCCCTGAAGGTGCTGGACAATGGCCCCGCCGTCTTCACGGCCCTCACCTGGCGTAAGGAATCGAGCGACCTCGCCGCTCTCCGCTCCGTCAAGCAGGATGGTTACGAAGGCGAAAGCCACATCGGACTCGCCTGGAAAAACCTCGGCGACAAGCTCACTGTCAAGGTCGACGCGCCGCAGCGCGTTGTCGGTTCCCGCTCGCCGCAGTGGTCGGAAGACGGCTCCATGATCTACCTCGGGATCGCCCCGTGGCCGAAAAAGATCGAAGTCAGGAAATCCGAGGACGATCCGGCCACCGTGGAAGTCTGGCACTGGCAGGACGTCAACGTCATCAGCGAACAGAAACTCAACGCCGCGCGTGATCGCGACCGCAACGCCCCCGCGGCCTGGCACCTGGCGAGCGGCAAGCTGGTGCAACTCACCTCCAACCTGAAGGAAAACGTCACCCTCCCGCGCTCCGGCAACCGCGCCCTCGGCCTCGACGGCGTCCCCTACCAGAACGACGCGATGTTCGGCCGCAATTTCAGCGACGTATATAAGATCGACATGGCCACCGGCGCCCGCTCCGAGGTCGCCAAGAAGCTCATCCCGCCGGTGGAATTCAGCCCCGGCGGCCGCTACGCCATGAATTTCCGCGAAGGCGATTTCTGGATCTACGACCTCGACACCGGCGCCAGCCGCAACATTACCAAGGACTCCAAAATCGCCTTCACCAACAAGGAGAACGACTATCCCGTCAGCCAGAAACCGGCCTACGGCGTCGCCGGCTGGACCAAGGGAGACCACAGCGTGATCGTCTACGACAGCAACGACCTTTGGGAGATCTACCCCGACGGCACGAAGCCGAAGCGCCTCACCGATGGCGCCGCCGAGGAAATCCGCTACCGCTACGTGCGCACCTCCGCGGGCGGCGGTGGGGGCCGCGGCGGCCGCGGTGGCGGTGGCGGCAACGAACCGATCGAGCTCGACAAGCCCGTCTATCTGAGCCTCGAAGGCCGCTGGAATAAGAAGTCGGGATTCGCGCTCCTCAAGGATGGCAAAGTCGACCGCCTGGTCTACGAGGAGAAGGGCCTCCGCGGACTCGAGAAGGCGAAAGACGCCGACGTCATGGTCTATCAGGCCGCCGCCTGGAACGACTCACCGAATTACTACGGCGGCAGCGATCTGAAAGCCGCTCGCAAAATCAGCGACACCAACCCCTTCGCCGCCGATTATGCCTGGGGCAAGGCCGAACTGGTCGACTTCAAGAACTCGCACGGCGACCGCCTGCAGGGCGCGCTCTATTATCCGGCGAATTATGAAAAGGGCAAGCAGTACCCGATGATCGTGCAGATTTACGAGATCGAGAGTAACCAGCTGCATAACTGGTCGGCGCCCTCGGAACGGAACACTTACAACGCCACGGTGTGGACTCAGCACGGGTATTTCGTCCTCCGTCCCGACATTACGTTCAAACCGCGCGACCCCGGTGTTTCTGCCCTCGATTGCGTCACCTCGGCGGTGAAGAAGGTGCTGGAGAGCGGAATGATCGACGCCAAACACATTGGCTTGACCGGCCATTCCTGGGGCGGATACGAAACCACGTTCATCGTCACCCATAGCGACATGTTCGCCGCCGCCGCGGTGGGCGGCGCGCTCACCAACCTGAGCTCCAGCGTTGGCGAGATCTATTGGAATAGCGGCGGTCCGGAGACGAACCATGTCGAGGTCGGTCAGGAGCGCATGCAGGTGCCGCTCTATGAGGACCCGCAGGCGTACATCCGCAATTCGTCGACCTTCGTGGCGAACAAGCTGGCCGCGCCCATCCTGATGGAAGTCGGCGACCACGATGGCGCCTCGGACTGGCATCAGGACATCGAGTTCTACAACGCCGCCCGCCGCGCCGGTAAGCCGATCGTGATGCTGGTGTACGAAGGCGAGAACCATTCGGTGGCCCAGAAAGCCAATCAGATCGACTATCACCGCCGCATCAACGCCTGGTTCGACCATTACCTGAAGGGCGCACCGGCCGAAGAATGGATGACCAAAGGGGTATCGGTCCTCGATCGCGAACGCCAGCTCAAAGAAAGCGGCAACCCCGCGACCCTGGCCCCGTCCATCGCCTCCCCCGGTCAATAGACAATGCCCGGAACATCGGCCCTTTGACGGGCCGCGCTGAGTTGGGTAGCGCACGCACTCTCGTGCGTGCCGTGTCGGCACTTTTGCCGACACCGTGATTTTGCGAAAAACCGAGTCTTTCGCAAGCTCCCAGGTGCACGTACGAGTACGTGCGTCACAGAATTCGTAGATCGTTACTGTTTGTAAACCACTCCGCCCTTCATCACCAGTTTCACCCGCCGGATCGCCGCGATCTCCTTCGTCGGATCGCCGTCAACCGCAATCAGGTCCGCGAGCATTCCCTGCCGCACCGACCCGATCTGCATCTTCAACACCTCGCCCGCCGTCGACGTTGCGGCCTTCAGCGCATTCACCGGCGTCATCCCGTAGTCCACCATCATCTCCACTTCACGGGCATTGTCGCCGTGCGTGAACACGCCCACGTCGCTGCCGCTGAGGATCGTCACCCCCGCGTCCAGTGCCAGCTTGAATGTCGCGCGTTTGCGCTGGATGCCCTGCGGCTCCGGCTGCTCGCCCTTCCGCCAGCCGCCATACTGCGTCGTGGCGTCACCCGCCGCCAGCGTGGGACACAGCGCCACATGGTGCTCCGCCATCAGCTTGAAGACCTCCGCCGTCCCTCCGTCCCCATGTTCGATCGTGTCGACCCCGGCGAGCGTCGCGCGCCGCATTCCTTCCGCCGTCGACGAGTGAACCGCCACCGGAGCGCCCGCGCTATGCGCCGTCTCCGCCGCCAGCTTCATCTCTTCCAGCGAAAACGTGGGGTGCGCTCCCTGTCCGGGCCCCCAGCGATAGTCGCCGTACAGCTTGATCCAGTCGGCGCCATGCCCGATCTGGTCGCGCACCACGCGGATCAGGCTATCGACGCCATCCGCCTCTTCGGCGCCCTGCGGCACGTGCCACTCCAGCGCGAATCCCTTCGGTGCGTAGCTCCCGGTAGCCACAATCGCGCGCGTTGACGCCAGGACCCGCGGACCCGGAATGATGCCCTGATTGACGGCCTGCTTCAACTCGACATCGGCGTATGCCGCGCCCTCGGTGCCCAGGTCGCGCACCGTCGTGAAGCCGGCCATCAACGTCTCGCGCAGATGGTTCGTGGCCCGGGCTACGCGCAGGGCGAGTCCTTCGTGCGCCACCTGGTCGTTCCACGGCGTCTCGTTGTAGGGATGAAGGAGGATGTGCGAATGGCCCTCCACCATGCCCGGCATCACGGTCATGCCCGGCAGGTCGATCACCTTCGCGTTCGCGGTGTCGATCCCCGAGGCCGGACCGGCGGCTTCGATGCGCTCGCCGCGCACCCGTACGGCCCAGCCTTCCTGTAGTTTTTCGCCGTCAAAGACACGCGCCGGACGCAGCACTGTGATCGCGCCGGAAGCATTGCCGCGTCCCCGCCCTTGCGCCGGCGCGGGCGTCTGGCAGAGACCAAGAAAAAGACCAACGGAGATAGCGCCGTATAGGATCCGCATGGACCCTATAATACTCCGCTTACGCTTCCGGAGACTCCGCTTCCGCGGACAGATCCTCTTCGCTGATTGCTTGCGGGTGAATCAGAGGATCGAGCAGCTCGCGCGCGCGGCCGGCAAAATCCGCCGCGACCAGGAACTTGGAGGGCAAAGCGCCCGCCGGTGTGACGGCGCTGAGATTGCGCTCGTCGGTATCGTCGCCCTCGATTCCGAACTCGATTCCGGCATCTTCCAGGGTGCCTTTGGCCAGTGTCACCACGAAGGGGTCGCTGGTCTCCAGAACTCTTTCCAGCACATTGGGATCCTAAGCTTAGAATTCCACGTGGACAAGTTGTCGC
>JADMIO011621192.1_pt1 | contig 10887 bp, 3 predicted proteins | sample 8958161 | NCBI WGS metagenome assembly JADMIO01 (sample SAMN16585339, study PRJNA669376) | soil metagenome | isolation source: Crop rotation soil | place: USA: Cullars Rotation, Alabama | collected 2011 | reverse complement strand
CCAGCCACGGCCGGCGAGGCCATAAAACCGTCGTCGAGTTTATTCTTCGAGACGATTTTCAAGGTATCGCTGTCCTCCACGACCGTTGCGCCTTCCACTGCGTCGAAGAAATAAACTTTGCCATCTGCCACGATGGGCGAAGCCGCACCGTCGGCGCCGACTTTTTCACGCCACAATTCTTTCGCCGTAGCCGCTTCGAGGCAGCGAACCACGCCGCCATCGCTGAACATGTACAGCCGCGTTCCCGAGATCACAGGCGAAGCTTGGCGCGCAGCCTGTACTTTCTGCTTCCACACGACCTTGTCGGCCGCAAGTTCGCCGCTGCCTTCCGGTTTGATCGCCCAGACCTCCGGAGTGTCGAAACCCGTTGAAAAATAGATCAGCTTTCCGTCGTAAATGGGCCGCGCCACGTTTGAATACCCAGTGTATTTCATTTTCCAAAGTTCTTTGCCGGTTTCGACATCGTAGCTGTAAAGCGAATCGGCCGCGGGCGCGATGACCTGATCTTTGCCGTCGATCGTGGCGACGAGCGGCGTGCCGTACGCCTTCCTCTGGTCACCGCCCTTGGTGATGACTGTCGAGCGCGGTGTCTTCCACGCGACTTCGCCCGTGTCCTTCTTCAGCGCGGCCATGAACTGTAAGTCGGAGCCATCGAAGCAAATCAGAAGCTTGTCTTTATGCAGAACCGGCGTGCTGCCTGGACCGTTTTCGTGGTTGATCTGCAATTCCTTGTTACGCCAGAGAACCTTTGAATCTTTCGTCGATACGCAGGCCGTTCCGTACGTGCCGAAATGTACGTACAGCTTTCCGTTTTCGAGAATGGGCGAAGGCGAGGCGTAACTGTTGCGTCGGTGAATGTTGCCTGGTTTCTCGATGAAAAAAACCTCTACATTTTTTGTGATACTTCCCGTCTTCAGATCGAAACACACCGCGCGCATCGAGAGAGGCTTGGGGCTGACAATCGTCCCCGGTGACGGTTTAGCCGGCACATAGCTCTCGGTTGACGGTGGCGTGCCTGCGTCCGGCGCAGTAGCGTCGACGGCCGTCGTCAACCAGATCTCGTCACCAGAAATTACCGGCGATGACCAGCCCTTGCCCGGAATGGTCGATTTCCAGGCGACATTCTGCGATTCGCTCCAAATTGTCGGCAAGCCCTTCGCATTGCAGTGTCCCTGTCCGTCGGGTCCGCGATATTCAGGCCATTCGTCAGACGCAACGAGAGTGAACGCCGCACAGTAACATACGATCGCAAACATCCATTTCATTCTGATTTGTCTCCCACGTATCGTTGTCTCAACCTGTGAGAAGCGTACACCAAAATGAGAGGAATGCGCCCAATTTTGTAGCGCCGGCGTCCCGCCGGCTGTCGTGGCGGCATCGTCGCCGCCACACCGGAGGGCCGGCAAGATGCCGGCGCTACAAGTCACTTCGCCACCGGCAGGAAAGCCAGCGACGTCTGCACCGCATAATTGCAACTGCAGCCGGAGCTTGCTTCGGGCGCCAGCAACAATCCGCCAACGGGTAGCAAATTGATCCAGCAGCCCGGTCGCGTTTCAAATGTAATCTTTCGCGTCTGTCCCGTCAGCAGATCAAACAAAGACGCAGTGTCGTTGCGGAAAAAGATACATGAGTCCGACGCGCTCAGTGTGCCACAGCCGCGCCGCGCTTCGGCCTGCCAAGGCCATTTCCACTCGACGGGCTTTCCGCTAAGTAGATCGTAAGCGTGTGGCTCGCAATAAAGCACGCTGCCCACAATCGCCGGATGCCGTTCCTGCTCGCCATGTTCCCCACCGATGGCGTCGCCTTGCGTCTGCGATTGTGACCATTTTTTGTCGCCGCTGCGCGTATCGAACGCGAGAATATCATAAACCACGCGTGATTGTTTTTTATCCGTCCCGTTGTTGCGCGAGCCGTCGATGACGAGCACGCCTTGTGAGCAAACCGAAAAAATATTGTGGCGCAGTGCTTCGAGTCCAGATTCGGTGTGGCTCCAGAGCTGTTTTCCGGAAACCAGATCGAGCGCCACGATCTTTGCGCCTTTTGCAACGAGTTCTTCCATTCTCGCGCGGCCTTTTGGATTTTTCAGCGTCTCCGGATTCGAGCTTTCGACGAAATAAAGCGCGCTGCCATCGGAAACAATCGTCGCGTTTGGAATCAGCCCGCTCGCCACATAAGTCCACAACGGCTTGCCGTCGCTGCGCCGGTACACAAAAAGCGCGTCGCTGCAGATCTGCGGCACAGTGTCGTAATGCGTCTCGGTCAGCGACATCTGGCGGCTCATGTCGCGCCGCGACGCGCCGGGCTTGACCGCGCTGCCAACCAGCACATCGCCGATGCTCGCCACGTAGCCCCACTCGTGTTTTTCTTCGAGCGCTGGCAAATTAAACTTCGCCGTCTCCTTTCCCGTCTGCGGATCGAGCGCGATGCAGCAATCGGGCCCGGCGACATACAGCGCCTCGTCGCTCAACGCGAGATAGCTGCTGTCGCGGTCCGGCGCGTGCCAGGCGCGTCGGTTTCCCACAGAACCGTGCCGTTGTACGCATCAACCGCCGTCAGATGATCGTCGCCCGGCACAAACAGCCGCCCATTCTTGTACAGCGGCGCCGCGGTTCGATGATGCCGATCAATCATCCCGTGCGGCCCGGGCCGGCCGAACCATTGAATCTGCAAATCGCGATTCGCGGTAACAATCTTGTCCCCACTGCACGCAGTGTTGCCGGGATTGCCGTAGAGCGAGGTCCATTCGCCGCCGCCTTCGAGCGGCTTGCGGCGAATGGTTCCAGCAGGCGAAGTGTCCGTCAGCAGAATTCCGCCGGGCCGCAGAACACGTTGCGCCTCAGCCGTCTCCTTATCTTTAACGATGACATTGAACAAATAATCTGTGTACGGCAGTGTTTCGATTGCGCCGTGGTGAACAACGGCCCGTTGAGCGAGCCCCACTGCATGAAGGTCTCTCCGCAATTGAACTGCTTTCGCTTCGTCTGGTTCGCGGCAGATTATCTGCCATTCCGTCCGCTTGCATAATTCCGACACATGCGCGCAGTCGGTACCGTTACCGGCGATCAGGCAATACCCGCGATTAATTCCGACCTTTTCAGCAACCCACGTCGCCCAGTCTTTTGCAGCTTCCTGTAGGACAACTGGCGGCTTCGGCACATGAACGACTGGCGCCTCATTCACTTTCTCCGGCGCATCGAAGCAATAAATCTTCCCCGCATCCGTGCTCGCGTATAGCTTTCCGCCCACAATCGCCAGCGAGTACGCCCGGCCTTCGACCTCGGCGCTCCAGATTTGTTTTCCATCCTCGGCGTCGAATGCGGCGATTTTTCCGTCTCCGCCGCCGATGCGCACATTCTTTGCGCCAATGAACGCGAATGGAAAATCTTTCGTGATGCCTGCCGCGGCCGAGCCCGGATCTTTGCCGTGCGCTTTCAGGCTAGCCACGAACGCGCCCGCGGGATTGCGGCCCGTCGAAACTTGCAGGCGGCCGGCGAAGCGGCGGAGGTAGCCCTGCGCCGAGACGTCGAGCTTTTTGTTTTCGATCACGCTGCCATCACTGAGCTTCAGCGCATATTCGTACACACCTTGCAGCGCGAAAACCCCCGCACACACATAAGCCGTGTCGTCTTCGATCAGCACATCGGTGCGCACCGGCCAGGCGCTGATGATGCGCTCGTTTCCCGCGATGCGGCGCGGGTTCGCGACAAGTTGCCGCTTCCACTGCAGCGCGCCGTCGCTCAGGTTCAGCGCGTACACGCAGCCGTCATCTGATCCAAAAATGACGCGGCCGCCGGAAATCGCCGGCGCTAGTCGCACCGGGCCTTCGGTGGTGAATGCCCAGCGTTCGCGGCCGGTGTCGGCGTCGAGGCAATACACCGTGTCGTCCGCCGATGAACCGAAGACGACCGAGTTATCCACTCCGACGAGCTGAAACGCGCGATCGTAGGTCACGCGCTCGGGCATGTTGAACTTGCCGTTGTAAAAATCGTTCTTGGCCTCTTCGGGCCACGCGGGCTTGGGCGCAAAGCGCGAAGCGTAGCTCCATTTCAACTTCAACGGAATGGGCAAGTCGTCGAGAATCTGTCCGGTGCGCTGATTGTCGCGCAGGTATGTCGGCCAGTCTTTGACGATCTGCGGCGCGGCGACGATATCGGGATAACGCGCCTGGCCTTCTTTGAATCGCGCGCCGACCTGTTGCGCGTTCAGCGCCGCATCGAAGACCGCAACGCGTTCGATGCGTCCGGCCATCGAATACAGTTCATCATCATCGCGGTACGCGCCGATGGTGTAGAAGCCATGCGGCGGATAATCGATCTCGCCTTTCTGTTCTTTCGATGCGCCCTGCAATTTTCCGTCGACATAGATTCGCAGCTCGCCGCCGTCGTACGTTCCGACCACGTGATACCAGAAGCCGGTCTGAAATGGAGCCTGCGCTTTCAGGTACGTCAGTCGGTGGCGGGTGACGCTGGAGACCGCAAAGAAGAACTGCGAGTTCGCGTAACCGAGCAGCCAGCCCTTTTCGTAATCGCCGTTGTCCTGCATCGCGCCGATGATGCCGCCCCACTCCTGCGGCCGGTCGATCCAGACCCACGCCTCGGCCGTGATTGTTTTTGGCGGCAGCTTCGCCTTCGATAGATCGTCAGTGAGATCGATGCGATGCTTTGCTTTGGTATCGCCGTCCAGAATGAGCGCTTTCGGCGACTCATCGCTGAACTTTACCGGACCGACAATCTGGGCTTCGAGCGAACCGGCCGTCGGCGAAGTCTTCGCGCCTTGCGTGTGCTCGGCATCGAACTGCCATTGCAGGATCGGAGCCGGTTCGGCGGCGGAAAGAGTCGCGGCCGCAAGCGCCAGGCACAGTAGAAGTGCCCGAATGCCTTTCCCCTCATCTATACTAAGACGATTAGCTATCGCCGTTTTTCCCGAATTATTTTCAAAAACTTTTCGTTTCACTGGCTGCATGAAACTCTTTTCAGGCAAATGGCTTGCAAAATCAACATTGAAGTCTTGAGGGACCTATCAAACTTTTGCACATGTGCAGAGTCTGCTGCCCCTCTCCTTTATATATGACGAACCCGGCTTTATTCAGTTGGGCAACTTCAGGGCAGCGTAATTTCAGGCTGCTTGCCGATAGCTGGACGTTTAATCTCGTCGCCGTATTTGATCGGATCGCCAACGTAGCCGCCGTTTGAAAGATAAAACCGTCCGTCGGCCAGGCCTGCGCCGTAATCGAGCCGGTCCTTTTTGCCGGTTCCGTCGTGGCTGAATTTCGCGGTGAGTAATTCGGTCCATTTTCCGTCCGCGGATTTAACCCACTGGTTTCCGTACTCAGCCAGCCGCCGCAGATCGCCGTTTGTGCCGACAAAGTTTTCGTTGAACGAATACAAACCTTTCAGATAGCTCCCGTCTTTTGGCGCACGAAAGGTCGCGATCAGGCCCCACTTCTGGGTCTCCGGAAAAAAGAAATAGCCGCTGTAGGTCGTGTGCGTGCCGTCAGGTTTTGCGCTGACCAGAAAGCGATACGTCTCGTCTTTCTTCCAATTGTAAATCAGATGGCTGTGCCCGCCGGTGCCCTCATTTCCGAAATCGCTCGCAACGACGTTCTCGCCTTTGCCGAGCAATTGCACGCGATCGTCGTCCGCAACTTTTTTGCGATCGACGCCTTCGTTGCCGCTGTCCCAGACCGAAAAAATAATCCGCCGCTCCGTCGGGCTGTTCACCTGGATGCCGAAATAGCCGCGGTGAAATCCGCAGGCCATGTAATACGACCACAATGGCTCGGTGCGCACCGTCACTTCGTTGTAGAACCATTCAACTTTCGCGTCTTTCGGAATTGGATACATCAGATGCACCGACGCCGCGTTTCGCCGCGGCTTCAGATTGAAATGCGCGCCCTCGGTCGCCGGGCCGCTAAACACTAACGCTTCGACATCGCCGAATGTCTTTCCATCTTTGCTCACGCCTTCGAGTGCAAAACTGTAATAGCCGGGCTTCTCGATCTCGACTGAGCCGAATGCAACGTTGATGACCTTCTCTTTGTCATCGCCGACACTCGCCTTCGCGCTCAGAGTTTTTTCTGCCACCCTCACTTTGTATTCAGCAGACTTCGTCTCCGGCATTCGCAGCGCCAGCGAAATCTCCAACTTACCCGGTGTCTTGATGTTTCCATGCCACACGATCTTGTTCGCCGCGTCCGACCAATTCGTGACGCCGCGTTTCTCGGAAACTTTGAGCGCCTGTGGGTCCGGCTCACCATACGCCGTGAACGCCGGCACGCGCAATTCCGCGCCACGTAGCACGGCACAGATGAGGACGAAAGCAACGATGACGTGGTTTTTGGTCATGGCTGGAATTCTATCCACTATACTGGAATGGTCCAGAGGATTAAAATTGCTACCATTTCACCGCACCCAAGGGCTTGATTGCAAGCATCTGACGCGTACTATCTAAGCCCATTCAAAATAGAATTCACCTGGAGCGACTTCTTATGCGCTGGCCGATATTTCTTGTACTCCCCATTTTTCTCGCGATCAGTCTCAGCCTTCACGCCGGCACCGTGAACTGGCAAGGCGATCTCACGTCCGATTGGAGCACCGCGGGAAACTGGGATACGAATTTGGTGCCGGGGAACACCGATGACGTGGTCATCACCAACACAGGCTTTGCACCACAAATCAACGGCGGGACGTTTTCAGCCGCCACTCTTTCGCTGACGGGCACGACTCTGACTTTGAAAACCGGCACGCAACTCAATATCTCCACGTCTGCTGCCATCAACGCCGGCGCGACGCTGGCTACAGAAGGCTCGGGGCGGCTCATCCTCGCCGGTTCCGCGACGCTGACCAGCGTCGGAAATATCAATGGCGGTGTTCAAATGGCCGCCAGCAGCGTGGCCAGCTTCAATGGAAATGGAACGCAAACCGGCGATGTCCGTCTGGAACCAACAGCCAGCGGTGCGATTATCAACGGCTCGGGCTCGCCGGCGATTGCCGCGGCAGGCTCGCTAACGCTCGAACCGATCGGCGTCAGCCCGAACCAGACGACGCTTAATGGCTCGCTGACTTGCGCAGGAACATTCAACCTCAATGGCAATCCGTCATTTGATACGCAATTGAACATCGCGAACCTGGTGACATTAACCATCAACGGAACAATGAATATCAATGCTGGATCAAATGGTGAAGGACAAGTCCTGGGCCTCGGAACGCTGACGATCACTGGCGGAGCGACGCCCGCGACACTCAATATCAATGGAGCCAACGAGGACGTGCCCATTTCCTGCGGCGCGCTGAACACCGCTGGTAATTTTAACGTCGTGACCGGGACCGCGATTTTGTCGACGAATGCGACGCACAGCGGCCAGCTATCAGTGGCCGCCGGCGCCATACTAAAGCTTTCCGGCACCACCACGCTGACTTCAACAGGAAACATCGTGGGACGCCTGCGGCCGGCCGGTGGAGCGATCATTGCCTTCAATGGCAATGGAAAACAGACGGGCGCGGTGCGCATCGAGCCCACCGGCAACAATTCGATTATTCAAGGCAGCGGAAATCCAGCCATCGCCAGCGGCGCAACGCTGACGCTGGAACCTGTCGCCAGCAGTCCCGCTACGACGCAGCTCAACGGTCCTTTCATTTGCGATGGAATATTCAATCTCAACGGCAATGCATCCGTCGACACTGTAATTAACATCACGTCTGGCCAGCTCAGCATCAATGGCACGATGAATATCAATGCAGCGTCGAACGGCGAAGGACAAATTCTCGGCGTCGGATCGCTGGAGATAAATCTTGGCGCGACGCTCAATATCAATGGCGCGAACGAAGTCGTGCCGATTTCGTGCGCCGCGCTCAACAATGCAGGCGTTATCAATGTTGCGAGCGGCGCTACGTTTTTTTCCACTGTCGCGACGAACAGCGGCCTGATCTCGGTTGCGCCGGCCTCCGCACTGAAAATGTCCGGTTCGGCGTCCCTGGCATCCACCGGCAATATCTCGGGCCGGCTTCAGCCCACCACCAATTCAGTGATATCATTCAATGGCAACGCCACGCAGGTCAGCAACGTTCGCATTGAACCATTGGGCGCCGATTCAATCATTCAAGGCAACAGTCCGGCCGTCGCGATTGCAAGTGGCGCAGCGTTGACGCTCGAACCGCCGGGCGGCGCGCTGATTCCCACAAAACTTGCCAGCTCTTTAATCTGCAATGGAACATTCAATCTGAATGGCAATCCAGGAGTCGATACGCAATTGAATATTCTTGTGGGAAGCACACTGACCATCAATGGCACCATGAATATGAATGCGGCGTCAAACGGCGAAGGCCAGGTTATTGGCGCCGGAACGCTGGTGATCAGTGGCGGAGCGACGCCCGCGACGCTCAATATGAACGGCGCCAATGAAGTTATGCCTATTACCTGCAATGTGCTGAACAACGCAGGCCAAATCAAAGTCCTCAGCGGCAACGCGATTCTTTCCACGGCGGCAACACACAGTGGAACAATTTCAATTGCGTCGGGTTCCGTACTACAATTGAGTGGTTCAACAACGCTGACATCAACCGGCGATATTTCCGGCCGCTTGCAGCCGACAACCGGAACCGTGATTTCATTCAATGGCAATAACAAGCAGGTCAGCAATGTCCGAATTGAACCGCTGGGCGGCGATTCGTTCATCCAGGGCAGCGGAAACCCCGCCATTTCTGCCAGCGCAACGTTGACCATTGAACCGGCTGTTGGGCCCTCGATTCAAACAAAGCTTATCGGGCCGTTTGTCTGCGATGGCACATTCAACCTGAACGGCAACCCTTCCGTCGATACATTGCTGAACATCACTGCCAGCCAACTCATCATTAACGGAACGATGAATATCAACGCTGGATCGAATGGTGAGGGCCAGATTCTCGGAGTCGGAACCCTGGCCATCAGCAGCGGCGCGACGCTGAATATCAATGGTGTTAACGAGATTGTTCCCATTGCCTGCAACGTGCTCAACAACGCAGGGCAGATCAAAGTACTCAGCGGCAACGCGATTCTTTCCACGGCCGCAACACACAGTGGAACGATGTCGATTGCGCCAAGCTCCGTATTGAAACTATCGGCAACGGCTACGCTGACATCCACCGGCGACATTTCCGGCCGTCTGCAACCAACCACAGGATCCGTGATTGCTTTCAATGGCAATAACAAGCAGGTCAGCAATGTCCGAATTGAACCGCTGGGCGGCGATTCGTTCATCCAGGGCAGCGGAATTCCCGCCATTTCAAGCGGCGCAACGTTGACCATTGAACCGCCTGGCGGCGCCATGATTCAGACAAAGCTGATCGGGCCGTTTGTCTGCGATGGCACATTCAACCTGAACGGCAACCCATCCGTCGATACGTTGCTGAATATCACTACCAACCAGCTCACCATCAATGGAACAATGAATATTAACGCGGCATCGAACGGCGAAGGACAGGTTCTCGGAGCCGGATCGCTCGCCGTGAGCGCCGGCGCGATTCTCAATATAAATGGAGCCAATGAAGATGTGCCCCTTGCTTGCGCCGCTTTAAATAATGCCGGCCAAATCAACGTGCTGAGCGGCAACGCATCTCTATCCACAATCGTGACGCACAGCGGCATGTTATCAATTGGGGCCGGGTCCGTGGTTAAACTCTCGGGCAGTGCGGCTCTGAATTCCACCGGCGATATTGCCGGCCGGCTGCGGCCCACCACGAATTCCGTGATTGCATTCAATGGAAATGCATCCCAGGTCAGCGCTGTCCGCATTGAGCCACTGGCTGGCGACTCGGTCATTCAGGGTAACGCGGGCATCGCCATCGCAAACAGCGCGACGCTGACGATCGAGCCGGCGGCTGGCCCGATCATTCCGATAAAAATCAGCGGCCCCTTCATCTGTGACGGCACATTCAATCTGATTGGCAATCCATCCGTCGATACTCAATTGAACATTACTTCCGGCCAGCTCACCATCAATGGAACGATGAATATTGGCGCCGGTTCAAACGGTGAAGGCCAGGTATTCGGTGCGGGGACACTGTCAATCGCCGGCGGAGCTACCCTGAATATCAATGGCGCCAACGAGTTTGTGCCGATCACATGTGCCGCACTGAGCAATGCCGGGCAGATTAAGGTGCTGAGCGGCAATGCTTTCTTGTCGACGCTCACTGCGAACAGCGGCGTGCTATCCATCGTTCCCGCTTCCATGATCAGGCTCTCGCCTACCATGACCCTGACTTCCACGGGTGATATTTCGGGCCGGCTGCAGCCGGACAACGGCACTGTTATAGATTTTGCCGGAAACGGGACACAGGTGAGCGCGGTTCGTATTGAACCTATTGCTGGAGGTTCCAATCTAAATGGCACGGGCACGCCTGCCATTGCGGCCACCGGATCGCTGACATTGGAACCGCCAGGCGGCTCTATCATTGCGACGAACCTCGCCGGGCCGCTGATTTGTGAGGGGACATTCAACCTTAACGGCAATCCGTCAGTCGATACCCAATTGAACATTCTTGCGGGCCAGACGCTGACCGTTAACGGCACGTTGAATATCAACGCGGCATCGAATGGCGAAGGTCAAATTCTCGGCGCGGGAAATCTCGTTGTTGGCACCGGAGGAACTCTGAATGCGAATGGGGCCAACGAAGTGATTCCAATTCAGTGCGGATCATTCAACAACGCCGGGACGCTCTCCGCCAATTCAGGCGCGGTCGATATTCTAAGCGGCTTCACGCAGTCCGCCGGCCGCTCAATCCTAAACGGCGGCATAATCAGAATTGGTGGCGGAGCCGGGACAGCAAACTATTCCGGCGGAACGCTCGAAGGCAGCGGAGCGCCAGGTGGCCCGCTGGTCGCGTCAGTATCAGGCCGCCGGCGGCGAACGGA
>JADMIO010972915.1_pt1 | contig 10887 bp, 3 predicted proteins | sample 8958161 | NCBI WGS metagenome assembly JADMIO01 (sample SAMN16585339, study PRJNA669376) | soil metagenome | isolation source: Crop rotation soil | place: USA: Cullars Rotation, Alabama | collected 2011 | reverse complement strand
GTGGGTGTCGGAGTGGGCGTCGGGGTGGGTGTCGGAGTGGGCGTCGGGGTGGGTGTCGGAGTGGGCGTCGGGGTGGGTGTCGGAGTGGGCGTCGGGGTGGGTGTCGGAGTGGGCGTCGGGGTGGGTGTCGGAGTGGGCGTCGGGGTGGGTGTCGGAGTGGGCGTCGGGGTGGGTGCCGCAGTTGGACTCACTCGAGCCAGGCCCAAACGTGCAAATTGATTCACGGCACTAAAGTCTCCGCCAAAATAGATTGTGCCGTCTGGCTGAATCGCGGTGGTATGAACACCCGTCTCCAGATCCGCCCTAACGTTGAGTGAAGGATCAAGGCTACCGTCGACGTTTAGACGAAACAGTCGATTCACTGCCTGAAAAGTGTGACCGTCAAACTTGTTTCCGGCCACAATCTTTCCATCTAATTGAAGTGCAACCGCGCCAATAGGAATTGCACTCGTCCCCGCCTTATCTGTGTTTGGGTTGACCGGCATAAAGGAAGAGTCAAGCGTCCCATCAGAATTCAGCCGCGCCAATGTGAGTCGAGTCGCACCATTGAAGTGCCGGAAGTTACCGGCTATTACAACACGGCCATCAGGTTGCAGTGCGAGGCTCTGGACATCGTCGTCTGGTCCAAGTCCCGGATCGAATGTCTGATCGACTTCACCATCAGGCATCAATCTCGCGATGTTCTTTCGCGAGACGCAATTGAAGTTATGACAGAGGTCAGTGAAGACGCCACCGATGAGAATCCGACCATCTGGCTGAAGTGCTAATGCCGCATCGAATCCGCCTACAGAATTGAAAGTACTATCAACGCTGCCATCCGAGTTCAATCGCGCCAGTGAAAAAGTGTTAGTTGCACTCGGAATCAATATCTTGCCGTCGGGTTGAACTATCACAGCTCCGTTGCCGACAAATGTTTGAACGTTGAAAGTTGAGTCGACCGATCCGTCTGAATTCAGTCGCGCTATATGGATGAAAGTATTTGAACCGCTCAGTCTGAAATTGCCCGTGACGATTAGTTTTCCATCCGGCTGCTGGGCCATTGATAGGAGCGTGTTATCAGCAGCGGGATGTCGCAGCGGATCATTGAAAGTCGGATCGAGAGTGCCATCTGGATTCAAACGGCCAATCGACGCAAATTGGCCGTTGATCTTGGTGAAGGGGCTGATACCACTGGTGATGCTGTTTATTCCAACCAATAGTTTGCCGTCTACTTGTGGTAGCAATGCAATAGGCTGAGCATGCAATCCTGGACCATTTGAAATGAACGACTGATCGTGAGTGCCGCTACTTGTTACCTGCAGGTAGCGTTCAATCGGGTCGCCGTTGTAATTAGTAAATCCTCCTGCCACCACGACACTGCCGTTATTCCTCAATGCGAGTGATGTCACTCCACCTCCTCCGCCTGCGAATGTCGAACCAATCGTAAAGGAAGAATCCAGGGTTCCGTTGACATTCAACCTGGCGACGCTCCCTGTGAGCGCGGGCGCATTGAAGACACCACCTATTACGATGCGACCATCTGATTGCAGAGCGATTCCCTCGACGTCATTTGTGCCTGAGCCAATCGAAGTCGGAAAGATGTCGGTGAAACTTTGGTCGCGACTGCCGTCAGAATTGAGTCTGACGATCGCTTCGTTGTGATTGTTCGAGCCGTCAAAATCGATGAGTTCACTCGAGATCAATATTTTACTGTCAGGTTGAAGAAGCAAGCGACGAACACTGCTGCCGAAAAACAAGTGCGCATCAAAACTGAGATCCAGCGATCCGTTCGTGTTGTAGCGTGCGATTCCTTTTCTCTGGACGGTTGGGATTCCCTCGTTGAAGGCACCACCCACTATCAACTTACCGTCGGGTTGAATCGCGATGTCATACAAAGAGTTTGGACTACCAGCTGAGAGATCGAACGATGGATCAACTCCACCGCTTGAGTTCAAAACAGCTAAGCTGGAGCAAAGGAAGTTGTTCAAATTGTGATAGCTAAATACGCCACCGATTGCAATTCTTCCGTCAGGTAATACCTTGATCACATCAATCGAATCCGGCTTCAACAACTGAACCAGATGGAACGTCGGATCAACCGAGCCATCCGCGTTGAGTCGCACCAGAAGCGGGTCGGTACCGTCCCTTGAGTTGATCCCGCCCACGAGAATCTTACCGTCTGCTTGCACTGCCAGTGACGAGACTTGGACCATGCCCGGCGTATCCAATCGCACCGCCAACTCAGGATGAAATGTCTGGTCGACTGAGCCATCAACGTTGATCCTCGCGACACCCCTTTGTGGAGCTCCGCCAAAACCTTCGAAGCGACCTCCAAGAATTGTCTTACCGTCTGGCTGCATTACAACTGCGGCGATTAGACCGCCATTTTCTGTGAGCGTTGGACGATAGGACGAGTCAATCGGCGTGGTTGGCGGAGGAGTCGGCGTTGGCGTCGCGTGCGGTGTAGGAGTCGGAGTTGGAGTTGGCGAACTACTTGTCACACGGACCAAGTTCGCAAGTGGAACCAGGTTCTTATGACCTTGGCTATCCGTTACTGTCAGAAATGCAAAGTAGGTACCGGCGACAGCATAGTTGTGAGTCACCATCGCACCTGAGCCAGTAGTGCCATCGCCAAAATCCCAGGACCAGTTTGTGATAGTTCCAATAGCTGCTATTGAACCGTTACCGTCAAAGGAGACATTCAAAGGCGCGACTCCAGTTGAAGGAGTTACTGTTACAACGTCGCGCGGCGCGTTGTCCTCTTCTGCAAGCAGTGCCGGTGGAACTGCAGCTAGTAACTTCACGATCGATATTCCGTCGACGATCGTGGTCGCAGGGTTTGACGCTGAAGACGCGCCTGCGATCAATCCACCTCCATCAAAGACTAGTGCCGGCCAATCGTTGAAGCCAGTCAAGAGAGTCGGCTCCACAGAGCCAGGTGACTGTGATTGCTCGTCGAGCAGTTTACCTCCCGAACCAGTTGCCACAACGCTTTCACAAGTGCGATTAGGGCCGTCCACAATGAAAGAAAGTCCAGAGGAGTCTGCTCTTATTTCGTCGTCGCCGGAGGGGGTGGAATTCAAAATGTTGTCATCGCCAGGACTAATACAGACGCCATCACCGTTGATGTCAGCAACTACCACGTGGTTTGTTTGCTGACCATCGCAATTCCAATCCAATGCTTCACCAGGCAAGAACAACTTGTAGTAATTATCTGGATCACTAACGCACTTGTTGGTGCCAACTGGTGTGGTTGCGTGCGTGAGCGGGGACCATAAGGTGCGATGTTTAACCGGATCATCGATGCCTACGAGTTCATCCAGGGCAGTCTCATTCAGATCCCGCAATCCTAGTCGGGAGTAATCCAATGCCCGCGCTCCGTTACTCTCGATCACACCGGTAAAGGTAAAGTGGTAGTTCATTATGCTGATGTAATTCGGCTTGAAATTGATGTTGTCGCTTCCACCGTGACGCAAGCCGAGATTATGGCCAAGCTCATGCATAAACACGCCGGCTTGTTGCATCCTTGTTCCGTTCGGTTTCGGCGACGAACCCAGGGTCACCAGAAAATCTGCACCGTCTATGCCCCTTGAAATTCCAGTATTCAAAACTCCACCGAAGGTGTTCGCGAAGAGAGCGTAATGAAAGACAACGCTTCTTTTGGATGGCTTAAAGTGCATCGCCTTGATCACGTCGACTGCACTCCAATCAAAATTGCCTGCCGTCATCGTGCCGAGGACTGCCTGATAAGGGACGTCATCTGCACCAGTGCGCGAAAGTTCATTCCAGAGTTCTCCGGTGAGCGGATTCATCACGCTGTTTGGACCAAGATCGATATGAAGCGTTATGCCATTTACTCCATCGGGATTGAAAACTGACGCCTTCCTGAATGCCTCGGTGACCATCTTCATTGCCTCGGGCTGCGGCTTAAAGCTAAACCCACGCGCCGGATCTGGTTGCATCCATTCCACGTGAACGAAGATGTCTTTGTGATTCGGGTTAGCACCCATTCGAGGTAAGTCGATGAACACTCCGTCGATCGTCACGCCATTCCTTTCCCAGGCGTCTGGCAAACCATCGCCGTCGGAGTCAGGCATTTCGTAGACATATATCGAGCCTACAGCGAGATCAGTGTTGACCGTGTCGGCGGGCGAGCCGACCATCATTCTCGATCCGTCCATGGCAACGGAATGTCCGAAGCGGACTATCCGATCAACTCCCTGTCCTACAAGTTCGCCCTCTTGACTCCACGTGGATCCTTGGAAGCGTGCAAACGTGTAGGCCGCACCTATCGTCGATCCCGGGGTATTGTCACCGCTCTCCGCTTCTGCTCCGACGACGAGGTTCTCGCCACTGACAGCAACCGAATAACCAAACAACGCTCCAGCGTGTCCATCGCTAGCTGAGATCTTTTCCTGTTGTTCCCAGGTGCCGTTCTGCCGGACGAATACATAGGTTGCTCCTTGATCTTCGTTCTCACCAATATCAGCGAGGATTGATCCGACTACGACAGTGTCTCCGCTAATGGCCACTGACCAACCAAAGAGGTCGAAGGGATTGCCGTCATCGGCAGTGAGTTGGAACGGACTGGACCACGCAACACCGGTTCGTTGAAATACATAGGCCGCACCTTGTCCGGAGTTTGCTCCTACGTTCCGGTAAGTTGAGCCGGCAACAATCGTATCGCCACTGATAGCGACGTTATTACCAAATCCGTCACCCGATAGACGACCCGGCACGGTTAACTCGTCCTGTTTTATCCAAACACCGCCAGCTCGAATAAAAACCGCAAGGCCGTACTGGTTACCGACCACTACGGTGTTTCCGCTGATAGCAGTGACCAGCGCTCCCTCGCCATTGTTCGCAGCGTTGACTGGCAGTAACCGTTGCTGAAAATCCCAGCTACTTCCGTTGCGTACAAATACATATGCACCAACTGGACTTGGACTTTCGGACCCGGTGTTTCCCTGCGCCGTTGCGACCGCGGTATCGCCGTCGATTGCCACAGAAAAACCAAAATAGTGCGCACCAGGCATCGTGAGTGTCCCAACTGCATTCCATTTGTTTGACGTAGGATCTCTGGCAAACATCCGCACAGATCCAGAGACATGCGTCGCCGTGTCTTCTCCGTCATAAGGAACGCCGACAATCGCATTGTTACCGCTTAGCGCGACCGTCCAACCAAACTGTTCATTCTCGATTGGATTTGGCTCACCTAACCTGTCCTTTAAATCCCAAAGTAACGATGGGCCGGCCGGCTGTAGAGGTCTAACCTGTCCGGAGAGTCGTTGCGCAAAACTCACCGAGAGAATCTCTGCGGCTGCGACTGAACCGGTTACACAAGTCAGAATAATCAAGACTCGCGTGTACCTGCGGAATGACATGTCTGCTTGCGCTCCTGGGCTTGCAACGAAGTAGCAAAGCGGCAATGAACAGTCAGACTGGGGTCTTTGTTACCTGTTCAGGGGGACTAGCTGTGCTCGGAAGTTTTACGGAGGTCCACCAGGCAAGTCACCGGGTATTTACCTAGTGGTGGATGAAAACTAACTTACTTGATTAGGCGACTTCGAAGAGCTTTTGAAACTGCTTCAGACTTGGAGTGAACTTGAAGTTTGTCGTAGATCTTTTGTAGGTGAAAGGAGACCGTCTTTGTCGTCACTCCCAGAGCAGCTGCGGCTGACTTGTAACTATGCCCTTCAGTCAGCAGTGTTAGGAGTCGAAGTTCGTGTGGAGTTAATTCATAATCAACGCGTTGAGGAGGGCGAATGTCGCGGAATAAATTAAGGGTCCGTTTAGCTACTTCCGGAGACATCGGTGCGCCACCCCGAATCGCCTCAATCACTTTTTCCTGTAGCTCAGCAGGCGGCGTCTTTTTCAGCAAGTATCCCGAAGCACCAGCACAAAGGGCATCGAAGATGCGCTCATCGTCGTCGTAGACCGTATTCATCAGGAGCAACATCTGTGGAAACTGTGCCTTCAAGATTCGAATTCCTTCAATCCCTGACATCCCAGGCAAACCAATATCAACGAGCGCTAAGTCGGGGGGATCTTGAGGTATTTTCTCAAGCGCTTCCTCCATCGTTCGAAATGTGCCGGTACACCGATAACCCGTTGTGTTGGTGAAAAGGAATTCGAGAAACTGACGAAGCTTGTGATGGTCTTCGACAATGGCGACGCTGATTGTCTTAGCGTTAGGCGGTAATTGAATGTCCGGGTTGGTCTCCGGCATAGCTTTCATTAGCGTGGAACGATCCTACTATCGAGATAACTTTTCAACGGGTAATTACCTTGTAAATTAGGTTTCGCTTGCACTCATCGAGAAGAGCTGAAATAAACAGTGATGTCGTCGACATTCATGACATTCCAAATAGGAATCTTCGATGACCATCAACTGGTGATTCTAATCGTACGATTGTTCCGCCCTGCGACTTTGAAATCACGTCCAACTCACCGCGCAATTTTGCGGCACGCCGTTGCATGTTCGCCAAACCATTTCCGTTCGACGCAACCTCCTTATCAAAGCCTCGGCCATCGTCGCTGATCTCAAACAACAGTGTGCCGGACCACAAACGAAAATCAATAGTGACCGTCGTACACTGCGAATGCCGAACGATGTTGTTCAGCGCTTCTTTGAAAATCATAAATACTTCGCGCCGAGTGTCTGCATCCAGCTTAATGTCATCTGCCTGACCTGGTGCCTTGAACTCAAGTGTTATGTCACGCGGCAAGAGCGCATCTTCAGCGACCCTTCTCATTCGCTGAGTTAGATCGGCTAAGCGATCCTTACCTGGATCAACGGCCCAAACAATGTCGCTCATTGCATCAACTGATTCTCGAGATGTTCCGGCAATGGTGGCTAACCAACTCGAGATTTGCGAATCGCCGGCCACACGCTTTCGTGCGACTTCTCCAATCATCGCAATCAACGACAAGTTTGATCCGATTTCGTCGTGGAGATCGGTAGCAATGCGCGTACGCACTCTTTCAAGTTCAATCAACTTCTGCATTCGATACCGATAGAGCGCATAAGCGATCAAGCCAAGGATCAGCACTGTCAGAACAATGAACCACCACCGTTGCCAGAAGTGCGGCAGGATGGTGAATCTTAATGTTGCTGGTATCGGACTGATCTCACCTTCTGAATTGACCGCTCTAACGATGAGTGTATACGTACCTGATGCGAGGTTTGCGAAATTTACGGTGCGCTGCTCGCTTGGTTCACTCCAATCATTCGCAGAGCGATCGAACTTGTATTGGTAGCGGAGCACGTCACCAGGCACAAAGCTCAGACCAACGAAGTCAACTTCAATCTGGTTCTGACTTGCGGAGATGTCCGGTATCGACATTTCCCTTTCACCTAAAGCAGAAACCCGTTGAGGTTGGCCAGAGATACTCAAACGAGTAATCAAGACCGCCGGAGCTACCGTCTGCTCGTGTGAACGAGGAACAAAACGCGACAAACCCTTGGGTGTTCCGAACCAAAGAGCACCGGACGGATCACAGAACGCGGCTACTACTGATCCAGCGACGAGTCCATCTGCAGTTGTGTAGTGCTTGATGCGACCATTGATCGGGTTCAGTTCATCGAGACCTCGCCCCGTTCCGACAAAGATATGTCCATTCAAACTTTCAGTAATGGCAGTCGTGAGGTTGCTCGAGAGACCTTGTGAAGTGGTATAGCTAACGAAGAGAGGGTGGTCGGCGTCAACCTGGTCCACTCGGATCAGTCCACTACGCGATGATGCAAGCCACAGCCGGCCAGCCGTGTCTACGTGAATCTGGGCGATCCCTCCACTCGGTAAGCCTTCGTTTGTGGTGAAGAAAGTAAACTTACCTTGACGGTAACGCGCCAGCCCACTTGAAAAACCGATCCATACATTTCCAGATCCATCCTCCCCGAACGAATGTGCCACGTCAGCCTTTGACAACGGCGGACTAGAGACCTCGTTGATCTGATACAAGGTTCCGCTGGATCTATCCCAGCGTGCTAATCCGTTTTGAGCACCGATGGTACTAACCCAAATATCACCGAGTGAGTCTTCAAAAAGTCGAAAGACCTGTGGTGCTGACAGCCCACTGTGAGTGTCGAACGTTGCAATCGGATGCGCAGTTTTTAGATCCGGTAATTTATCGGCCGGCCCGAACCGAAAGAGACCTGAGCCAGTGCCGAGCCACCACTCACCGGTTCGACTCTGCAAAGTAACGTTTTCACCAACCCATCCCGCATCGAGGTGCTTTAAAACTTCGGGCATGAACCAATCAAAGTTTTGTCCGTCATAACACCCATACCTCGGCACGTGTTTGCCAGCGTAACGATGAAGCAGATCTAATTTCGCTCCTTCAAAAACACTTCGTGATCCATCGCCAAGCACCTCTCCTCTGAAACAGACTTCACCACTTCGATCTCGAAGAATTGAGAAAACCTGATCGAGACCGTCCTCCTGGTCATACGTGGTAAAGCCATTTGCAGCGAGCTTCATCGCGCCGGCATAACTACCTAGCCATAAGTTTCCATCGTTGTCTTCGTTCAGTGCGGTAATGTCGTGATAATTCAAACCATTGCGCTCGTTCCACGAGTGAAATCGGTTGCCGTGGCCGTCGCCGTTGGGAAGAAACTCTGCGAGTCCAGCTGAGGTTGCGATCCACAATCGCGAATCAGACGACGCAAAGAGTTGAAACACCCATTGTGCGGGCAGTCCTTCTTTGACTGAAAACGAACTGGAAACAACTGGTGTCTTATGTGTTTGATCAGCAGTGAAACTAAAGAAACCGGTCGAGCGTGAGGCAGCCCACATGCGTCCGCTCTTATCGAGAAGCAGATCATGAAGATGCTCGGCGGGCAACCCATCTTTCATCGTGTAACGAGCGACTGAACCATCGGGCCAGCGCCGATAAAGACCACTGGGCGCGGCGATCCAAAGTGAGTGCTGCGGATCTTCAATTACATCTGAAATGAACGACTGTTCTGGAAACTCTCGCGGCATTCCCAGATCTGTCGGACGAAGGACTGGACCATTAGAGGTTTTCTCCAATCGTTCCAAACCCTTCATGGTGCCACACCAAATCGTCCCGTTGTGATCTTCGAACAGCGTTGTCGTAGCTTTTGCAAAACGATCGGCATCGTTGGGGAGGACAAGCGAAAACATCGGTTGTTGATCTGAGGAGGCGTTGTTGTCGTAAGTCATACCGGGACGTGAGATTCCTCTCGGTATGAAGCGCACCAGACCGCCATTTGTAGCAACCCAGTATTCGCCGGAGCTCGTCTCAAGCAGATCGTTGACATATGGATGAGGTAGACCTTCACGAGTCCCGTAGTTCGTGAAGGCATAGCCGTCAAAGCGCGAAATCCCATCGGCAGTGCAAAACCAAAGAAAGCCTCTTGAGTCGCGAACTATTTTGTTGATTTCGTTGTTGGGTAGGCCATCCGCCGTAGCATAAAGTTTTATCGGCAATCGCTCGCTATGAACCACTGACACGTGGAGCAGCACAACGAGAAAAGCAATCGTTCCGAAGAGCGGATTCACAGAATTCAACGGTGAACACTACTCTAATTCAGCGAGCGAATGCTGTCCAACAAATCTATTTGCGCATGATTAGTGGCTCAACCAGTCGCCTCCAAGGGAACGGGTTCATGTTGCATTACGACGAGTCAGTACCGTAACGCGGTAGCGTCGGGTCGCTTATATATCAGGCAGCTTCAAATCATGCTGACCCGACGCTACCGCGTTACAGTACCAACATGCAAAATGAACCAGTACCCGTGAGATCGAGTTCGTTCAAACAATTGAACAATCGGATAAGATGGATGTGCAGGTGGAAGAACTAAATCAGGAGGACCTATGTCAATCCAATCGGTGTTCAATAAAAGAATCGGATTGATCGTACTAGCAGTGGCCAGTACTCTCACGGTCGCGCAAGGAACAGCTTCGGCACAAGCTGACGTAGAGAAAAACCGACAGCTCATAAAGACTACGTTTGAAAACTGGCGACGTGGAAGCGGAAGCGCTTTCGACCTCCTTGCGTCCGACGTCAAGTGGACCATCACTGGCCTTTCCACGGTATCAGGAACATATCACTCCCGTCGTGATTTTCTCGACCGAGTGGTGGTTCTCTTGAACTCTCGACTCTCGACGCCACTCGTGCCAACCGTCCGCGGCATCTATGCGGATGGCGACATGGTCATTGTCCTGTGGGATGGAGCCGCAATAGCCCGTGATGGCAAATCGTACCAGAACACTTACTCGTGGTATTTGAAGATGCGTGACGGCAAGATTGTTGAAGCGACTGACGTCTCTGACTCTGTAGCATTTGATGATCTATGGAAGCGAGTAAGACCCGGTCGTTGATAAAAGGCAGATGAGCAGCTCAGGCATATCGGCAATAGATAACAATTCCCAATTTGCGGCCAGAAGGTGGACCGTGTCGCGCTCTTCTGCAGTCAACTGCCGTGTATCAAAAAGCGAGATAGCTCACCAGCTCAATTAAGCTGACATGGCGACGACAGAGTCGCATAATTAGCACTGCGGGGTTTGTCTGCTAGCCTCTATGACCATTGAGACTTTGATCACTGGTGGCAGTGGGTTCGTAGGTAAGAGTCTGGCCGAGTACTTTATTCCCCGCAGCCGTACGGCTTTGACCTATTTCTCCCATCCTACTGACATCGGTGCACCGACTTATCAACTTGATGTCAGAGATGCTGCCGCAGTGCTTTCAGTTTTCGACAAGCTGAAACCGAGTGTGGTGATTCACGCCGCCGGAAATAAAGACGTCAGGTTCTGTGAAAGAAATCCAGACGAAGCCGAACTAGTAAATGGTGAAGGTACTCGCAACGTGGCTCGCGCTTGTCGCCAGGTCGGAGCTCGAATGGTATATATCTCGACCGATCTCGTCTTTGATGGAGAGCAAGGA
>JADMIO010871582.1_pt1 | contig 10887 bp, 9 predicted proteins | sample 8958161 | NCBI WGS metagenome assembly JADMIO01 (sample SAMN16585339, study PRJNA669376) | soil metagenome | isolation source: Crop rotation soil | place: USA: Cullars Rotation, Alabama | collected 2011 | reverse complement strand
CGCGGCTGTTATCCGCGGAGTGATCGATGCCGAAGAGAAGGCCATCGAACACTACAAAAAACTGATCGAGCTGTGCGAAGGCGTTGACTGGGCAACGCAGGATCTGTGCATCAAGCTGCTGGGCGATGAAGAAGAACACCTTCGCGAATTCCAAGGGTTCCTGAAGGAATATGAGCGCCCGAGATAAGTAAAAAGGAATTGCTGAAAATTAAAAAACCGGGAGCTGAATGCTCCCGGTTTCTTTCAGGCTATTCATCGGTTTAGAACCGTCCGCCAATGTGGAATCCGAAACCGCTGTGGTGGCCGAAGTTCGAGTAGTTAAGGCCAAACGATCCGCCATAGTAGGGGCGATAGTACGGTCCGCAGTAGCCGCCGTAATAGCGCGGCCCGCAATAGTTATAATAGTACGGAGCGTAGTAGCCGTAATATCCGCCAGTGTAAACAGGTCCCGCGTACACGTAAGACGGAGCTGGCTCGACGTAAGTCGCTGTCGCCGGTAAATCGCCGTTGCGCTCGACGGGGCCGATTGGCTCCTTCAAGTCATTCAGATATGCGCGCTTCGCATTGCCATTGCCTCGCGGAGCCGGATTTTCACGCAGCGTAACCAGTCTGTTGCTGCTCTGGCGTTCGCCCTTTTCGAAGACCGTCGCGTAGAGCGCTTCAAGTTCGGCCGTTTCAACGCGCGAAACCATGATCAGCGACTTGTCGTCCGCGAAGATCGTGACTGACGGACCGGCGTCCTGGCCGTTGTAGCGAATCTTCAGAACACCCGTCGGCATGCGCAGGCTCATACCGGAATGCGCATCGATATTGCCGCGGCCATCCGGTGAAGGCTGCGTGATCCACAGCGTCTGCGCATCAGGTTCGTAGCGGTATGCCCATGTTTTGTTATCGAGGTTCTCAACATTCAGGATGCCGTGTCCGGCGACGGGGACTTCACGGACAATGGGCGCTTTTGCGGGCCTGTCTGGCGGAGGCGGCGGAAGAGGGGCTTCAGCCTTCGGAGCTACGGCAACGGCTACGCCTCCGGCTGGCCGGTGGCGCAGCATTGCCGCAATCACTTTGTCCGGAACTTTGCCTTCTTTGAGCTTGATGATCTGTGCAGCGGATAGGTTGTACGTCGATTTCGATTGTTCGACTGAGGCGAGCATGACCTCTTCGCCAACGCCCTTCTGGACCATGGCGATCATATCGTCGACCTCATCAGCGAAGGCAAAGCCGGCGCCGAATACAGCTAGAGCTAACAGCAGTGTTACTCCCCGGTTGCGCATGTCTTGTTTCCTCCTGCCTCGTGCGGCAACGAAGCCAAAGTCATACGTCTACACACTATAATAGTGACGCTTGGAGCAAAATGGTATTCAAAAAAACAGGAGCGCTTTCGCGCTCCTGTCTTTCTTGAAACTTCCGTTCAGGGAAGGAATTAGGCCTTCTTTTCCTTGATTTCCTTGACGTCGATCGACTTGCCATCGGCCGCCAGGGTGCCCTTGACCGTGTAGTCGCCACCCTTCTTGAACTTCAGGTCCTTGACCGCGTCGCCCTTGAGCAACACGACTTTGCCGTCGGCAGTCTTGCCAGCGGCCGCGCATGAACCAGCGCCAGTGTCCTTCTCGTAATTGCAGTGTGCACAACCGACCGTCACTGTCCACTCACCATCGGCCGCGAACGCGTTGGCGCTGATGATCATGGCCAGGGCGAACGGGGCAACAAAGAAAAACGCGCGCTTCATGTGTACTTCCTTTCCACAAAACCTGCCGTCAGCTGGATTTGAACCATTCAAATCCAAAGTGGCTAGCGGCGACTCGTCCCTCCGGCTTCAGCGGATCGGAGGATGATCCGTAAACTTCCTTGGTTTTCCTGGAACTTCGAGATGCTCTACTATTCCATTCGTTACCCAAGTCATTGCAGATGCGTTTTATTTCGTAAAACGCTTTAGACACACTATAGTGTCAATGGGAATGACGAGTACGTTAGCAGGTTTATTCGACTTTTCAATCCCAGAATTGTTTGAGACAGACCCCTGGGATCAACTTGTAAGGTAACTTGTAATGTCTGGGTCCGAACTTTTCGATATTATAAACCAAATATTTCACATGGTTTATGATAACGAAAAAATATTTGCAAAAAATTCGGGACAAATCGAGTTCGCTAATCGTTACTTATATATAGAGGAGCACTCTAGTTCGCTCCTACCTCAACCGGAATCTTGGCCAGTTCATCAGCAGCATTGGCCGGGGATTGAGTCGCATCCGTCACCAGCTTGCCATCGCGTAGAACCAGTTTTCGCGTCGCGCAGGCCGCGACGTCATTCTCATGCGTGACAAGAATGATGGTCAGCTTGTCGCGGTTGAGCTGCTGCATTAACGCCAGAACTTCCAGGCCGGTCCGAGTATCCAGATTACCGGTCGGTTCATCGGCCAGGAGCACTCTCGGCGCATTCACCAGCGCTCGAGCGATCGCGACGCGCTGCTGCTGGCCTCCGCTGAGCTCCGTCGGCCGGCGGATGATCTTCTCAGCGAGGCCGACTTTGGTCAGGGCCTCCTTCGCGCGCTCGCGGCGTTGGCGGCCGGAGACATCACGGCGGTATTGCAGCGGGAGTTCGACATTTTCGAGCGCCGTCAGCCGCGGGAGAAGCTGAAAGTTCTGAAAGACGAAACCCAGCGCCTGCGAACGCAGATGTGCCAGTCCGCGCCGGCCTTCGCGGGCGATGTCTCTGCCATCGAGTATGAAGCTGCCGCTTGTCGGGCGGTCGAGGCAGCCCAGCAGATTCATCAGCGTCGATTTGCCTGAACCGGATGCGCCCATCACGGCGACGAACTCACCAGGCATGATATCGAAGCTGACGCCGCGCAGCGCGCGAACAGGATTGGATGTTTCGGCGCCATAGGTTTTGACCAGGTCGAGAGCGGAGATGACCGGTTTGATGTTCGTGGTGTGTGGTCGGTGGCTGTGTTGACTGTCCATGGTTACCACCAATCACCATCATTTGATGCCGACAACGATCGGATCGCCTTCTTTGACTTCGCCCTCAAGCAGCTCGAAATTGTCGCCGTCAGATTCACCGACCAGGACGTTAACGCTGTCGAGAAAACCGAGCTTGTTGACGATGAAAACGCTGCCGTGAGTTCCGCCCTTCTTGTCCTTCGTGACGGGGTCTTTCGAGCCGGTTTCGTCGCCTGTCGGGCTATTTGCGACGGCCGCAGTTCGCTTCGCCGGCGCCATTCCCATGGGCGGAATGAATCGCAGTGCTGCGGCGGGCAAAAGTACGCAGCCCTTGCGTTCATCTACGACGAAGCGCAGATTGGCACTCATGCCGGGCAACAGCTTCCAATCGGCGCTCTGACTTTTGGGCGGTGGTGGCACGTCTGAGGAGCGGCGCGATTTGGCCACATTTTTCGCTGCGACCAGCACCGGATATGTGACCAGGTTTCCTTTGCTTTCGGATTGCAGCCGCACGAGCGCCACCTTTCCGGTGAACGTCTCGCCGCGGTAGGCGTCGACATCGAAAGTAACTTCCTGGCCCGCGACAATTTTTCCGATGTCGGCCTCGTCGAGCTGCGCGTCGATGCTGAGCAGACTCAAATCGCTGGCGAGCTTGAACATATTCGGCGTCTGGAAGCTGGCGGCAATGGTCTGCCCGGGTTCGGTCAGGTGTTGCAGCACCACACCATCAATCGGCGAGAAGATGGTGCAATAGCTCAGATTGGTCTTTGCGCGCGCCAGCGCGGCGTCAGCCTGCTGGATATCCGCCTGCGCCTGCTCCTCTTTGGCTTTGAGCTGTTTACGGTCCGCTTCAATCTGTTTGTCATCAACGTCGGCCTGTTGCAGCTCAATCTCCATGAGGCTCAGATCGCGCTTGGCGTTGTCGCGCTCGAGTGTGCGGATATCGAGATCGTTCTGCGTCGCCGCGTTGACGGCAAACAGCTCCGTCACGCGCTTCACGTTCTTCTTGGCCAGCTCGAGCGAATCGTAGGCTTTCTCGACATTCAACCGCTTGCTGCTCTTTGCCGCCTTCTGGCGCAGCTCGCGGATATCGAGATTCTCATGTTCGACTTTCAGCGCGCTCAATGCCGCACGGACCTGTGCCAGCCGCACTTCGGCACTACGGCGCTCCGATTCGAGAAGATCGGTTTCGATCGTGGCAAGGACCTCATCTTTCTTTATCAAGTCGTTGGTTGTTTTGAGCACATCCTTGACGCGGCCGGAGACCTGGGCGCCGATCAGAACGGTTTGAGTTGGATTGACCGTTCCGGTCGCGGTAACCGTCACATGAATATCTCCGCGAGTGATTTTTTCGGTCTTCCACTCCGGCGGCTTGGGCTTGAACTTCGGCGCAACATACGCACCCACCGCGCCAAGAGCGACAAAGAAGAGAACAATGATGGCGATCCACTTCAGCATAGAACGCTAGTAAACGGGAAACGCGCGAAAGGTAAACGGAAAATCCTCAATATGTCGGACATCGCATTTCCCATTGCGCCTACTGATTTGTGACGCCATGATTTCCATTCAATCATGACTCAGGCAACTTTCCGGCGCGCAAAGCTCACCCACGAGCTGATGTGGCTCGCTATTCTGGTGCTCGGCACTCTGACGGGCCTGGCGCTGCTGATCCGCCTATGCGGGCAGAATCCGGCCGAGGCGCTGCGTGCGCTGATTTACGGCGCGTTCGGGTCGTCCGAACGTCTCGCCGCAACCACGACGCGAGCTGCAGTCCTTGCGCTGTATGCGCTGGGAACTGCGATCGCTTTCCGCGCAGGCACGCTGAACATCGGTGCCGAAGGCCAATCGCGCATGGGAGCGGCGCTCGCAACGGGGCTTGCGACGGGAGCGCTCGGAACAACTGTGGCGGGGCTGGGTCCGCTCGGAATACTGATTGTCTTACTGGGCGGTGCAGTCGCTGGGGCAATCTGGTCGCTCATCGCGGGAATCCTGCGTGCGTTACGCGGCGTTCCAGATGTTATCTCGACGCTGATGCTGAATTTCGTGGCGCTTGAATTGGTGCGATATTTTTTGAACTCGCACGCATGGCTCCAAGGCCCGAACAGCGAAGAACCGAAGAGCGCGACAGTTGCCGAGAGCCTTCGATTTTCAGACTGGGAGACACACTTTCACCCCATTCTGCTCTGCGCGCTCGCTGCCGTATTTGCCGCGCACTTCTTTTTGTTCTACACGCCGGCCGGATTTGCGTTGCGCGCGGTGGGCCTTAATCCGATCGCCGCGCTGAACTGCGGGATGCGCATTCAGCGCGTGCAACTGGCCAGCTTCGCGCTTGCCGGAGCGCTGGCCGGCTTCGGCGGCGCGCTCGGTGTCCTCGGCTTCTGGCACCTGATGTCCGTCCCGACGTATCCCGATTACGGATTCATGGCCATCGCCGTGGCGCTCGTCGCCAATCTGCAGCCGCTGCGCATCATTCCCGCGGCAATTCTGTTTGCGGGACTCGAAGTGGGCGCAAAATCAATGCAGGGCAGCGCCGGGGTTTCGTACTGGGTCGTTCACCTGGTCGAAGGCGTGATCATTCTCGCAATCCTGCTGCGCGGCGTTCAAGTCTTTGAGAAAAAAACCGGCGAAGCATCGAGCGCAGCGGAGGCCGCCGCATGAGTTTCGACTCAGGTCTCGAACCGATTGTGCGAATCTCGACGCCGCTGATTCTCGCTGGCCTCGGCGAAGTCATTCTCGAGCGCTCCGGTGTGATCAACATCGGCATCGAGGGCGTCATGCTCTGCGGCGCGTTCGCAGGATTTTGCGCCGGCTGGCTGAGCGGCTCGCCGGTGGTTGGCGCAGTTGCGGGGATGCTCGCGGGCGCGCTCGTGATGGCGATCTTCGCGTTGTTTGCTCTGAAATTTTCAACCGATCAGATCGTAACCGGCATGGCGCTCAATCTCGCCGCGCTCGGCCTGACCGGAACCTTCAACGAAGTGCTTCAAGGCACGCGCCGCCTCGAAGCCGCGACATTTCAGCCGGTGATTGCGTCGCTTGCAGGAATTCCGCTTCTAGGTCCCCTGCTCTTTTCGCAAACGATTCTGACCTGGACCGCGCTCGCACTCATGCCGCTGATCTGGTTCTATCTCGAGAAAAGCGAGCGCGGCCTCGAATTGCGCGCGGTCGGCGAAAATCCCGCGGCGGCTGAATCGAGCGGCGTCGACGTGGTCCGCTGCCGCTGGAAAGCCTGCATCGCTGCGGGAATTCTCGGCGGACTCGGCGGAGCGTTCCTGACAATTTCGCAGACCGCGAGTTTCGCCAACGGCTGCACGCGCGGCCGCGGCTTTGTCGCTCTCGCGGCCGTGGTGCTCGGACGGTATGGATCATTCGGAACGGCCGCGGCGTGCCTCTTCTTCGGCGCCGCGTTTTACGCACGCGACGCTTCGTCGATCAATTTGCCGACGAATCTGGTCGAGTTACTTCCGTACGCCTTGACGCTCGTGGCGCTGAGCGTGCGTTACAGCAAAAACGCAGCGCCGGCGGCGTTGGGGAAGGTTTACCAGCGGTAGATCAGCTTTCCGTCGCAGCAGTTTCCGGGCTCGCCTTCAACACCGACTCGGAAAGCTCAGCCTGCTTCGCCAGAATCTTCGCGTGAATTTCCTTCGCCATGTCCGGGTTTTCGAGCAGGAACTTACGCGCGTTTTCGCGGCCCTGGCCGAGACGATTGCCGTTGTACCCGAGCCACGCGCCGGATTTTTCGACGATGCCGCCGAGAATGCCCATGTCCAGCAGCGAGCCTTCCCACGAGATGCCCTTGTCGAACATGATCTCGAATTCAGCCTGCTTGAAGGGCGGCGCGACTTTATTTTTCACGACCTTCGCTTTGCACGCCGCGCCGATGGCGTTCTCACCTTCCTTCAGCGTTCCGATGCGGCGAACATCGATGCGGACTGAGGCGTAGAATTTCAGCGCGCGGCCGCCAGGCGTTGTTTCGGGCGAGCCGTACATGACGCCGATCTTTTCGCGGATTTGATTGATGAAAATAACCAGCGCTTTCGAGCGCGCGATCGCACCGGTCAGTTTGCGAAGAGCCTGCGACATCAGGCGCGCCTGAAGTCCGACGTGCGAATCGCCCATCTCGCCTTCGATTTCAGCTTTCGGCACAAGCGCCGCGACGGAATCGACAACAATCACATCGACCGCGGCCGATCGCACGAGCTGTTCGCAGATTTCGAGCGCCTGTTCGCCGGTGTCCGGCTGGCTGACCAGTAGTTCATCAAGTTTCACGCCGAGTTTTTTCATGTAGAGCGGATCGAGCGCGTGCTCAGCATCGATGTACGCTGCGACTCCGCCTTCTTTCTGTGCGTTTGAAACTATGGTAAGGGCGAGCGTCGTCTTGCCGCTTGATTCAGGCCCAAAAATCTCGACCACGCGGCCGCGCGGAACGCCGCCAACGCCAAGCGCAAGATCAAGCGCCAGCGTTCCGGTTGAAATCGCCGGAATCTGGCGCGCGCTATCGCCGCCAAGTTTCTGAATCGAGCCCGCGCCGAACTGGCGTTCGATCAAATCGAGCGCGCGCTTCAACGCTTCCTGTTTTCGTGCTTTCTCGGCGTCGACTTCGCGAGCCTTGGGTGAGCGTTCTTCTTTAGCGGCCTTAGCCATTGTGTACTCCTCAGTTTGCAGTCAGTCCATTCGTCAAATTTGCGACTCGACACCTTATCTAACATCAACCTAATATCAATGGAGAAAAAAGAAAATTGCGAAATTGCTTAAATTCGTGACCGAACTGAGTGCGCCAAACCCCAATAATTTTTGTTTTACAAATATTATTTTGACTTTCGCCGGGGTGCGCGCAAACTGTCGCCCTCGTTCCCAAACATTTCCAAGTAAAAGGAGAAGCATTATGAAGTCTGTGGTTGCTGTTCTCATCTGCATTCTTTCCATTGCCGCCTGGGCCGCTGAAGGTCCGTCTGGCCCACCCGTCATCGTCTATAAGACATTGACGCAGGACGCTGCTGAGGCCATCGTCGCCGCAGCCAAAGACGCCGGCACGAAGCTCGACAGCCCCGTTTACAAAGGTCAAAAGACGAAGATGCACGTTCACGTGCTCGGCCGCGAAGGCACGCTGGTGGCTGCGACTCAGGCCTTCGGCGCGTGGCCCGGCAGCGATGACATCGCTACACGCAAGGCGCGCACAAGTTGGCTGTTCAAGCTGCCGACGCGCGTGATCGGCGAGCTCTCCCGCCCCGAACTGAAAGACAAGGGCCCGCTCTACGGAATCGAAATCTCGAATAACGCGCTGATCACTTTCCCTGGCGGTCTTCCGATCATGAATGAGGCCGGTGAACTGGTCGGTTCAATCGGCGTCAGCGGAGATACGGTCGACCGCGACGAAGAAGTGGCCAAGGCCGGCGTCGAAGCATTCAAGAAACTCAAGAGCGCGACCGTCGATCTGCCGGGCCTCAGCCAGGCCGGCGCCGCCGCAGTGTTGCATGCAGCGATCAAGAAAGCCGCCGCCCTCGAAAGCCCCATCTACAAAGTTCCGACGAAGATGCACATCCATGTAATCGGCGTTGAGGGAACTCTGCTGGCCGCCGCTCAGGCTGACAACGCCTGGCCGGGCAGCGACGACATCGCGCAGAAGAAAGCCAAGACGGCGCTGCTCTTCAAGCTTCCGACTCGAACGATCGGCGAACTGTCGCGGCCGGAAAAAGACGCGAAGGGCCCGCTATATGGAATCGAGCTCTCAAACGGTGGCCTGATCACGTTCCCGGGCGGCCTGCCATTGATGGACGCAGCCGGCAACTGCATCGGCGCGATCGGCGTCAGCGGCGATACGGTCGACCGCGACGAAGAAGTGGCCAAGGCCGGCGTGGAAGCTTTGCAGGCCCTGCTGAAGAAGTAAGTCGAAGAATTGTCAGTACTTCCAAGCACGGGCAGCCGCAAAAACGGCTGCCCGTGGTGCTCAAATTTGATTAAAAAAGTTTGCAGGGTTTTAGCCTGCCTATTCGTTATCGTACTGGGGACCGGTGTGTCCCGGCGGCTCCGCTTGCGGCAATTTGTAAAGCTGGCTAAACTGGCCGCCCTTGAAAGTTCGGGTTGTGAATTTGAATCCCGAAAAAAGTCACTTCAACGATGTTGTGGGGAGGTCCGTTAAATGCACTCAACTGGATGGCGCCGTCTCCTTGATTTCACTGTCTGCTGCGCATTGTTGGCGCCGGCAATCGGCATGTGCGCGGGCGACGATCGTGTCACGATGGTGAAGGGAAACGAAGTCCGCGTCGGCCGAGTTTCAGCCGCAAACATCGATGGCATCCAGCTTGAGATGAAGGACCCCAAGACACAAGTCCCGCAAAAGATGACGTTGCTGCCTGGTGAAATTGTCGGCATCGAATGGGACACCGGTGATCCGGAATTCCGCTCCGGCTACAACAATTACGTGGGTTCGAATTTCGGTGAAGCTGCGCGAAGTTTTGCAAGCATCATCAGCGACCCCGACGAACTGACCAAGATGCGCGGTGAAGTAAAACCGGCGCTCTACTTTTTCTGCGCCGAGAGCCTCTACCGCGGCGGCAAGCCGACCGAAGCCGTGCCGCTGTTTGAAAAGCTGATGAAGGAGTACCAGACTTCGTACTATGTGCCGATGGCCGTGGCCAGTCTCGTCGATGCCGCGATCCTGACGAAAGATTACGCCAAAGTCCCGGCGCTTCTCGATCAGTTGCGCAAGCTCGGCGGCGAACAGAAAGCGCTGGCCGATTACTACGAAGGCCAGATGCTTTTCGCACAGGGCAAGATCAAGCCCGCCGATGAAAAATACGGCTCAGCCGTCGCCGGCGGCGGATCAGCCACTACAAAAGGCATGGCTCTGATGGGCCAGGCCCGCTGCGCCATTGCCGAAAACAACCTTTCCAAAGCCCGCGATCTGGCGCAGCGCGCGCTCGCGGCCGGCGCGCCGCCGACGGTTGCGGGAGCAGCGCATCTGGTCATCGGCGAAGCCATCGTGGCCGATGCCGAAGCGCAGAAACTTTCCGGCGATGCGCTCGTGACGAAACTGATGGATGCGATGGTGGAGTACATGCGGGTCATCGAACAGTATCGCGGAGACGTGGACAGCGAGGCTCAGGCGATCCTTCATGCCGGCGACAGCTTGATGAAACTGAGCAAGTTCAAAGGACACGAAGCAGATCTTCATCGCGCAAATTACATGTACACGAAGCTGACGGGCGATTCGCGCTACCGCAACACGCGTTGGGCGCCGATGGCTGCTGAAGCAATGAAAAACGCAGGCAAAAAATAAGTTCCAGCGGGTGCCCTTTCTTCAGTCATGAGAGGGCAGAAGAACTGAAGAATATATCAGAGGAAGCGTCTTAAGGTTCAGTCAGTCAACGAGGTAACTCCCGAAAATTAGTAACTGCAGGCGCCACGTGTTGGACCCGCGCGGGTCCAAAGCGCCGCAGCCAGTCAGTGATGAAGCGAGGGGAAGAATAAGCAATGAAGCAGCTATTGGCAGTTGTGGCTCTGTTCTGCGCCGCCGTAATGGGCCGCGCGTACGCAGAAGACATGGTTCCGGGCCTGGTCGGCGAATACTTCAACATCGGCGAAGAACTGAGCGATTTCCCGAACGTGGCTGACAAGAAGGCAACGGTCAAGAAAGTTGATAAGACCGTCAATTTCGACAGCACCGAGGAAGGCTTCAACGGCACGAACCTGGTCGATCAGTTCTACATCCGCTGGACCGGCACAGTGAAGGCCCCGAAGGACGGCAAGTACAAGTTCTATACTGAATCCGACGACGGCTCGCGCCTGTTCATCAATGGCAAGCAGGTCGTTGACAATAACGGACTGCACGCCATGGAAGAAAAAGAAGGCGAAGTCGAGCTGAAAGCCGGCGATCATGAACTGAAGCTCGAGTTCTTCGAAAACGGCGGCGGCGCAGGCTGCAAGCTGTTCTGGGAATATGAAGGCCAG
>JADMIO010380291.1_pt1 | contig 10887 bp, 9 predicted proteins | sample 8958161 | NCBI WGS metagenome assembly JADMIO01 (sample SAMN16585339, study PRJNA669376) | soil metagenome | isolation source: Crop rotation soil | place: USA: Cullars Rotation, Alabama | collected 2011 | reverse complement strand
CGCCGATAGGTGTACCGGTTTCCCTTGCCAGGTCCAGCAAAGCAGGAATATCGCAGGTGAGGTTGGGAGCGCCGTTTGCAAAAGGAACACCCAGTTTGATGGCCGCATAGGCATAGATCATGCTGGGCGAAATAGCGGGATCATTGTTTTTCAATCCATCTTCAAACGCTTCAATGGTTTCATGCACTTCAGACTGCTCGATGTATTTTTCGGTAGAGCCGCACCATACCAGTACTACCCGGCTGCAATCATTTGCGTCCCTGAAATTCTCGATATCATCCATCACCTGTTTAGCCAGGTCAAATTTGGTGGCGGCCTCTTTTACATTGGTACCATCCAGGTTCTTAATGTACGATTTGTCGAACACCGCTTTCATCGGAACGATCGCTTCTAGCTCCGGCCTGATAGACTGCAGCAGGGAAGGTTCGAGCACTTTGGCATTGATCGCCGCTTCGTATACATTATCCGAATACACATCCCATCCCCCGAAAGCAATATTGTTCAACGCTGCCAACGGAACAAAGTCCTTGATAAGCGGGTAACGGTTTTCCGTGCGCTTACCCAGGCGTATGCTTCCCATCTGCGTTAATGCGCCTATGGGCTGCGAAAGTCCTTTATTCACCGCGATCACTCCCGCGATCATGGTGGTGGCAACGGCGCCGAGACCCGGCAGCAGGATACCTAATTTTCCATCGGCCGGCTGGATACTTTCTTTCATGTTATTTGATTTATTATAAGTTGATATTGTTCCTGTTACTGATCCTTTCGCAATCCATTGATCATAATACCGATGATCGATTCCATCCTCGATTCCAGTTTGCCATAGCGCTCGTTGATAAACATATCCTGCTCCAGCCCGCGCAGCGAACTTACCATAACCGACGGGAGAATGTCCAGCTCTTTACCGATCAGTTTACTGAACTCACCGTTACTCACGCCGTATGCCAGTATATCCTTCAAAAGTTTTACCTCCTGCGTGTGGTACTCGGTATGCAGGTGCTTCATACAGCGCATGGTGTCCTGCGCCTCACGGTTCACGATCTTATATAAGTTAACACGTTTCTGAACGGCTTTTATTTTAGTAAGTGTAAAAGCTTTTAGCTTTTCTTCTGCACTTACCGCTTTTTCAACCGCCTGTTTCACCCGGTTAAACACTTCATCCATCTCTTTCAGTACCACCGCATCAAAAATTTCCTCTTTGCTGCAGAAATAGTAGTACAAAGTGCTTTTACCCTTACCGATGGCTTTGGCAATATCCTCCATGGTGGTCTTTTTCACACCAAACTGCTGGAACAGCTTCTGGGCCTCCCGCAGTATGTCGTCCTTGATTATATCGTCTTTTGCAACTATCATATTTTCGACCAAAATCGTTTTTCGGTCCAAAACTACGTCAAATACGGCTAGGGGATCGCCGTTTATCCAATTATCCTTTTCGGGAAGCGAAATCTTTCATGAGCTCGCAGAAAACCTGCACACTTTCCAGCGGCAGCGCATTGTACATACTCACACGTATACCTCCAACGGTGCGGTATCCCTTTACGCCCACCATACCTTCCTGCTTACATAGATCCAAAAACGGTGCTTCCAGTTGGGGATCGCTGAGAAAAAAAACGGCATTCATCTGGCTGCGGTCTTCTTTGGCTACCAGGGTTTTAAATATAGGGAGACTATCGATCGTACTATATAGTAACGCTGATTTATCCAGGGTCCTTCTCTCCATTTCTGCCAACCCCCCTTCGGACAAGATCCAGCGGAGGGTGAGCATGCTTATATATACGGCAAAAACCGGCGGGGTGTTCATGAGAGATCCCGCTTCGATGTGTTTCTGGTAGTCCATAATAATAGGGATACTCCGTTTGATGGTTCCCAGCACCTCTTTTTTTACCACAACCAGGTTCACCCCTGCCGCACCCATGTTCTTCTGTGCGCCTGCATAGATGAGTGAGAATTTTGAAAAATCAACCGGCCGGCTGAAGATATCGCTGCTCATATCGCCCACCAGTGGCAGGTTCACATCAGGGTATTTGTGCCATTGTGTGCCTTCTACCGTATTATTGGTGGTGATGTGGAGGTATTTGGCATCGGCAGGTATGCTGAGCTCTTTCTGTATATGGGTATGACCGGAAGCAGACGTATCCGCAACCACGTTCACGTTTCCGAAATGCGTGGCCTCTTTGGCGGCTTTCTTGCCCCAGATACCGTTATCGCAATAAGCAGCGGTTTCATTTGCATCGAGCAGGTTCATGGGTACCTGCATGAACTGCGTGGTGGCGCCGCCGTGCAGGAACAGCACTTCGTACGAATCATCCAGCTGCATTAATTTCTTAACCGAGCCAACCGCTTCCTGTAACACATCCTGGAAATAATTTGTGCGGTGACCGATCTCGAGGATCGATAAACCGGTATCATTAAAATTCAGCACAGCGCGGGAAGCCTGGTCCAGCACCGATTGTGGAAGAATAGAGGGGCCGGAATTGAAATTATATACGCTCATGTTGCCTGCTTGAGGGTGCAAAGTAAAATCATTTATCGTTAATGAATAGCGGTTGATTTTTTAAGTGGCGCAGATCGTGACACATAAGACGTGAATCGTAAGGGGAAGCTGTGGTGAGTGGTTTTTTGTGAGGTTGGGGGCTTTTCGCAGGGCCTGGGGCGGATCGTAGGTAGTGATTGGTGAATTGGTAATGTATATTCGAAAGCTAACAATCAGTAGTAAAAATTTCTCATTGTATTGATATTTTTATGAGGCACTCCTGATACAATGTTGGTAGGGTTGGTGAGGAAGATCAGGCCGGTATCTTCTTTTTTAGTGAGGGTGAAATGTGAGATTTTATCTATGTTCCAATGGTGACTGATCTATTCATGTACATCTGTAACACCACCCGACACAGTATATTTCATCGCATCCGATGCGCTGATGTTGGGCGGGAGGATGCGGATCCTATCGCGCGGTACTATATAAGTGATACCTGAGATGGCGTATGAATGCGGCACATAAACCGTTACATGATCGGGCATACCAAATTCGTGTGCATTGGGTTGCGTAATAAAACCAATACGCCATACATCTGCAGAATCCACGTTTACGAGTACGGGTTTATCGAATTTCTTTTTGTTACCGGCAAATGCTTCCAGGAAATCTTTTACGGATGAGTAGATGAACTTGATGCCCGGTGTTCGTTCCAGCAGTGAATCGAACATCGATACCAGCTTCACACCCACAAATAAGGATGATAGCCACCCCACCAATAACACCAGAGCGATCACAACAATAAAACCAAGTCCCGGTATTTTTTGCAGGTTGCCGTTACTGTCTTTGGGAAGATAACTCGGCGCAATAGCATGTACAATATTGGGAAGGATATCATCTACCGAGTTAAACAACCCCAGCACTACCCAGATAGTGATACCGATAGGCGCGAGTACAATGAGCCCCTGGAAAAAGAACTGCAGCAACCTGCGCAGGTATGCCCGGAAATTCAAACGTCGTTCAGCTTTGCCCATGCAGTTATGATAGGATGCAAAGTTACGTAAGAATTCAGCACGGTATAAAAGAAGCGGTTTCCGGTACAATATCTGCTTTCCTCGTACGTCAACCGGAGTTCCAGGGTTACCATTTTCAATACCGGCATCTTAAAACTAACACTGGTAAGCATTTGAGATACATGCGTTTATCCATATTTGCAACCGTTTGGCAAAAAGATATCTAAAAATAAACCATGGAAACTTTGGTTACGAAATAAGTTTCCATAGTTTTGCGGCCGATTTATACACGAATATGGAACCACAGGAAAGAATAGTGAGTAAGGCGCACGAACTGTTTATGCGGTATGGCATACGCAGTGTGAGCATGGACGAGGTGGCCAACCACCTCGGCATGAGTAAAAAAACCATTTACCAGTTTTATGCCGATAAGGATGCGCTGGTAGAGGATGTGATCAACCGGGAGATCGCGGAAAAAGAAGGCACGTGCAGGGAACACCGCGATAAAAGCGATAATGCCATCCATGAAATTTTCATGGCAACGGATATGCTGCTTGAGCTGCTCACGCACATGAACCCGGCACTGATCTTTGACCTTGAAAAATACCACCCTACGGCATTTAAAAAATACAATGAATATAAAAATGCCTTTCTCTATACCCTTATCAAAGAAAACATGGAATGGGGCAAGGAAGAGGGATTGTACCGGGAAGAAATCATGTCGGATATCATGGCAAGGTTCAGGCTGGCCTCGATATTCCTGATCTTTAACCCGGAACATTTTCCGCATTCGAAACACAGCGTTTCGGTGCTGGTAACAGAAATAACAGACAATTTTTTATACGGGCTGGCTTCTGCAAAAGGACAGAAACTGATCCAGAAATACAAGCAACAAAGACTTAAAACCATAACCTTATGAACCAAAAAGGACCACGAAGAATCACATGGTTGTTTTTTGCAACGCTGCTGGCGGCCTCCGTTACTGCGCAAACAACAAAGCATGAGTTCACGATCCAGCAGGCTGTTGAGTATGCACACAGGAACAATGTGCAGGTAAAAAATGCGTTACTGAATATTGAAAGTCAGAAACAAACCAACCGCGAGATCACTGCCCAGGCTTTACCGAACATTACGGGAAGCGGCAACATTACCAAATACATCGATATCCCTACTTCCCTCCTGCCAGGTGAAGTATTCGGCCAGCCGCCGGTACCTATATCCCTGTGCAGTTCGGTACGAAGTACAATGCGAATGCGAGCCTGCAGTTACAGCAGACACTGTTCGACGGACAGGTATTTATCGGTTTGAAAGCCAGGAGCACTTCGATCGAGTTCCAGACCAAGAACGCGGAAGTGACCGAAGAAGCGATCAAGACCAATATCTACAAGATCTACTACCAGCTGGTGGTGAGTAAAACACAGATAGACCTGCTCGATGCCAATATCGCTCGTCTCGAAAAACTGGAGCATGATGCCACGGAATTGTTCAAGAACGGTTTTGCGGAAAAACTGGATATCGATAAAGTATCGGTTCAGTTGTCCAATCTCCGTACCGAGAAAACAAAAGCCATGAACAGCATCAGCATCGGTTACCTGGGATTGAAAACATTGATGGGCATGCCGGTTAAGGATTCGCTGATCCTCACAGACAAGATAGACGAACAGCAGATCAAAGAAGATTTTTCGAACGATACTTCTTACCAGTACAGCGACCGGAAAGAATACCAGTTGTTATCGCTGAACAAAAAGCTGAATGAGTACAATATCAAGCGTTACCAGCTAAGTTATATCCCAACCTTATCGCTTACCGGTAACTACAGCAAGAATGCGCAACGTAATACGTTCGACCTGTTTGCTGCGGGCGGGCAGTGGTTTACCACTTCTTATATAGGGGTGAATTTATCGGTTCCCATCTTCGACGGTTTTGCGAGAAGCGCGCGGATCAAAAGATCGAGGATAGAGCTGAAACAGACAGAGAACCAGATCGATAACCTGAAACTCACCATCGACAGTGATGTGGAGCAGGCGAAGATCAATTTCAAATCTGCCACCGCTACCATGGATTACCAGAAGAAGAATATGCAGCTGGCTGAAACAGTGTACAACCAGACCAAGAAAAAATTTGAAGCAGGTACCGGTTCCAACACTGAGATCAATGCTGCACAAACAGATCTTGTAACCGCACAAACCAATTACATCAATTCACTGTACAGTGCCATCATTGCGAAAGTGGATTATTTAAAGGCTACCGGAAAATTATAATCAACCAAAACAAAACACTCTAAAACTCAGTATATGCAAAAGATCATAAACGTGCTTTTTATCACAGCCACTCTTACCCTCGCAGCTTGCGGTGGCAATAGCGGTGGAGACGGAACACTGGCTGGTAAAAAAGCCGAACTGGACAAACTGAAAAAAGAACAGGCCACTATCGATGGCAAGATCAAATCGCTCGAGAAAGAAGTGGCCGCACTGGATACTTCTGCGGTGAAGGATGATGTTGCCAAACTGGTAGGTACCATGGCTGTAGTAGCGCAGAACTTTTCGCACTACATCGACCTGCAGGGCCGTGTGGAAGCAGAAGACATTTCCTATATCTCCCCGCGTTTAGGTGGTGGACAGGTTCGCGCGGTATATGTGAAGAGAGGCGACTATGTTAAGAAAGGCCAGTTGCTTTTAAAACTGGATGATGCGATCGTTAAACAACAGGTTGCCGCTTCCAAACAAAGCACTGAAACCATTAAAACACAGTTAACACTGGCAAAAGATGTATACAACAGGAGGAACAACCTGTGGAAACAGGGTATCGGCACAGAGATAGAGCTGATCACCGCAAGAACCAATGTTGAGTCGCTGGAAAAACAACTGGCTGCTGCCAATGAAAACATCAAAGTACAGCAGGAGCAACAAAGCGGCGCCAATGTATACAGCGATGTGGATGGTGTTGCAGACGAAGTGAATGTACGCGTAGGCGAAATGTTCACCGGTTTTGCTGGCAACATGCCGCAGATCAAGATCGTAAACACCAGCAACCTGAAGATCATCACAGATGTTCCGGAAAACTACAGCAGCAAAGTAAAACAGGGCTCTACCCTGGAAGTGAAACTGCCTGATGTGAATAAAACATTTACGACCAGTGTAAATGTGTCTGGCAAAGTGATCGACCCGAACAGCCGTTCATTCCGCGCTGAAGCGAAACTGCCGAATGATCCTGCTATCCGTCCGAACCAGATCGCACAGGTGCGTATCCTCGACTACGCTGCGGCAAGCGCCATCGCCATCCCTGTTAATACAGTGGCTACCGATGAAAAAGGCAAGTACGTATATGTTGCCGTGAGCGAAGCCGGTAAACTGGTTGCACGTAAAAAACAGATCGTTGTAGGCGAATTGTACAATGACCTGATCGAAGTAAAAAGCGGTCTCGCCGCCGGCGATCAGCTGATCAACGATGGCTACCAGAATATTTACGACGGACAGTTGCTGAAGGTTGACAATAAGAAATAAAAACAGCCACCAGCTGTGAGCCTGCGCTGTGCGTTTTTAACCAACAGCAAAAGGCCTAACCAAAGACCAGACTACACTATAAAACAAAATTTATGCATCAATTCATAGAAGGCATAGCCAAAAAATTCAAACAGTTCAAACCAACGAGTTGGGCTGTTGATAATAAAACGGCTGTTTACATCATAACGATATTGATATCGGTGTATGGGCTTACCAAGTTCAACACCCTGCCGAAAGAGCAGTTCCCCGATATCGTGGTGCCTACCATCAGCGTGAGCACGGTTTACTTTGGTACTTCTCCAAAAGACATGGAGAACCTGGTAACCCGTCCCATCGAAAAACAACTGAAAGGGATCAGCGGCGCCAAGGTTAACAAGATCCAGTCTACCTCGCAACAGGATTTCTCCCTCATCATCGTGGAGTTTGATACCGATGTGAAGACAGAAGTTGCAAAACAGAAAGTAAAAGATGCCCTGGATAAGGCGCAGACCGATCTTCCTACCGACCTTACCCAATTACCGAACGTACAGGAATTTGACTTTAGTGAGATGCCGATCATGTACGTAAACGTGAGCGGTGAATTTGACGGGATGACGTTGAAGCGTTACGCCGATAAAATGCAGGACCGCTTCGAAGAAATGACGGAAGTGAACCGTGCGGATATCGTGGGTGCGCCGGAGAGAGAGATCCAGATCAACGTGGATCCGTTTAAAATGCAGGCCGCTAAATTATCGTTCACAGATATCTCCAACGCCATCAGCTATGAGAACCGCGATATCAGCGGAGGTCTTGTAGAAGTGGGTGAAATGAAAAGGACCATCCGTGTAAAGGGCCAGTTCAATACTGCGCTCGATATGCAGAACATCGTGGTAAGGAACCCGAACGGTGCGCCTATTTACCTGCGTGATATAGCGAACATCATCGATACGGTAAAAGAAACAGAGAACTATGCGCGACTGGATGGTAAAAATGTGGTAACCCTTAATATCGTAAAACGCAGTGGTGAGAACCTGATCGAAACGTCTGAGAAAGTGCAGGCCATCATCGCTGATATGAAAGAGAAAAAAGAACTGCCGCCGAATTTGAACGTGGTGATCACGGGTGACCAGAGCGTTCAAACGAAGACCTCTTTCAACGACCTCGTAAACACCATCATTATCGGGTTTATATTGGTACTGATCGTGCTGATGTTCTTTATGGGTGTTACCAATGCCTTCTTCGTGGCATTGAGTGTACCGTTGAGCGTATTTGTGGCATTCATGTTCTTACCGATAGCGGATGGGATCGTAGGAACGCATGTGACGCTGAACTTCATCGTTCTCTTTGCATTGCTGTTCGGATTGGGAATTATCGTGGATGATGCGATCGTGGTAATTGAAAATACACACCGGATATATAACAATGGTAAGGTAAAAGTACAGCGTGCTGCGAAAGAAGCCGCGGGTGAGGTTTTTGTTCCGGTTTTAGTGGGAACATTGACCACGCTGGCGCCTTTCTTCCCGCTATTGCTATGGAAGGGACTGATCGGTAAGTTCATGATCTACCTCCCAACCATGCTGATCCTTACATTGGCGGCATCACTGATCGTTGCCTTTATCATGAACCCTGTTTTCGCCGTAAGCTTTATGCATCCGGAAGGAAGGGAATATGAAGAGAAGAAAAGCCTGATCTTCAAAAAACCATTGTTCTGGACGGTTATCGCATTTGGATTGCTGTTGAACCTGGCCGGATGGCATGGTTTGGGCAACTTCCTGTTAACGATGGCTTTGCTGATGGTGTTGAACCGTTATGTATTGCGCGGCATCATTCACGTGTTCCAGGAAAGGATCCTGCCGGGACTGATGAACCGTTATGAAAAATTACTGATGTGGGTTTTGAAAGGAAAACGCCCTGCACGTTTGATGCTCTGGCTGTTCCTGTTGTTCCCGATCTCGCTGATCATGCTGATCGCACGTAATAACCCAAAACCCTTCTTCCCTAGTGGTGATCCGCATTTTGTATATGTATACCTGAAAATGCCGATCGGTACAAAAACAGCCACAACGGATTCTGTAACCCGTGTGCTGGAAGCACGTGTGCAAAAAATTCTGGCCAAAGAAAAACCAGGTACACCGGGTTCTATCGTAGAGAGTGTGATCACCAACGTAGCGGTAAGTGCCAACAACCCGCGCGATAACAACCGCAGCACACAAAGTAACCTGGGCCGGATACAGGTATCATTCGTTGAATTTGAAAAACGGAATGGTAAATCAACCGCACCTATCATGGAAGAGATCCGCGGACAGATGAAAGGTATCCCGGGTGCCAGTATCGAGGTAGGACAGGAAGATGGCGGTCCGCCAACAGATCCCCCGGTAAACATCGAGATCTCGGGCGACAATTTTGATGAGATCGCAAAAGTTGCTTACAACCTGCAGAACCACCTCGATACGAACCGTATCGCCGGTATCGATGCGCTGAAAATGGATGTGGATATTCAGAACCCTGAGATCACCATCAACATCGATCGCGAAAGAGCATTGCGCGAGGGTATCAGCACAGCACAGATCGGTATGGAAATACGTTCTGCGGTGTTTGGGAAAGAAGCGAGCAAACTCAAAGATGGTGAGGATGAGTACAAGATCCAGATCCGTTACGATATGCTGCAACGCAACAATATCGCCGACCTGATGAACATGCGTTTAACCTTCCGCGATATGAGCACCATGGGTATCAAACAGGTTCCGCTGAATGCAGTGGCCACTGTTGACTATACCAATACCTCGGGTGGTATCAAACGTAAAAATGTAAAACGCACCATACAGTTGCAATCCGATGTAACGGACCCTTCATTGGTAGGACCTGTAAATGCAGCGCTTGCCGATAAGATCGCAGAGTTCAAAAACAAAACAAAGATCCCTGCCGATGTTACCATCAAACAAACCGGTGAGAGCGAGCAGCAGGCAGAAACAATGAGCTTCCTCGGAACCTCGCTGATGACAGCTTTACTGATCATCTTCTTACTGCTGGTATTGCAGTTCAATAGCTTGAGTAAACCTTTCATCGTATTAACGGAGATCTTCTTCTCCATCATCGGTGTATTCATCGGTTATGCGTTAACGGGTATGTCGATGGCGATGATCATGGTGGGTGTGGGTATCATTGGCCTGGCCGGTATCGTGATCAAAAACGGTATCCTGTTAATTGAGTTCACGGATGAGTTGCGTGGAAGAGGTTATAAAACAAGGGAAGCAGCGATTGAAGCGGGTAAGATCCGTATCATACCGGTAATGCTTACTGCGCTGGCAACCATGCTCGGTTTGTTCCCGCTGGCGGTTGGTTTCAATATCAACTTCGTATCGTTGTTCCAAACAGGTAACCCGCATATTTTCTTTGGTGGCGACAGCGTTGTATTCTGGGGACCATTGAGCTGGACGATCATCTTCGGTTTGATCTTCGCGTTCTTCTTAACACTGGTAATGGTACCAAGTATGTACCTGATCAGTGAAAGATTAAGACGGCCGATGGAGAAATTCTACGGAACCAAATACATCGCCCTCTTAGGTTTCCTCGGACCATTCTTCTTCATCACCGTAGGAATCATGTACTTGGTGCGTATGATACAGGGTAAGAAAGTGTGGATGGGTAAGATGAAAGAAGCGCCCCGAAGAGCGTAATACAATTTGAGTTTTGAAAATGTAGTAGCCCTGGAAATATTCCGGGGCTACTTTTTTTTGTGGGCGGCCACAGAATACACAGATTAGCACAGAAAACTACCAGGTAATAATACTCTACTTTTTCTGTGCTAATCTGTGTATTCTGTGGCTAAAAACTTATACCATGGCAACCTATTCCACAAACAACTATCCCCTGCAAAAAGAAACAGAACTTATCATCGGCATTGCCTATGAAATTCACCGGG
>JADMIO010607355.1_pt1 | contig 10889 bp, 8 predicted proteins | sample 8958161 | NCBI WGS metagenome assembly JADMIO01 (sample SAMN16585339, study PRJNA669376) | soil metagenome | isolation source: Crop rotation soil | place: USA: Cullars Rotation, Alabama | collected 2011 | reverse complement strand
GTGCCGATCTGCCAGGCCGGTGGCTCGCCGCGCGGCCAGGCTTTCGCCGCGCGCTGGGCCGACACCATCATCACTAATGCCACCACGATCGAGGGCATGAAGAAGTTCAGGGCGGAGGTGCGCCAGCTCGCGGTCAAGTTCGGCCGCGATCCCGACAGCATCAAGGTGCTGTATCTCGTCTACCCTCTGGTCGACATCACCGACGAGGCGGCGCGTGAACGCCGGCGCCTGCTGGCGGAACAGGACGGCCAGCATCTCGACCTCAACCTGTCGGGCCTGTCGCGACTGACCAACATCGACTTCGCGAAGTTCGACCTCGACCAGCCGCTGCCCGAGGGCCTCACCACAAACGGCCACCAATCGTCGCTGGCGAGCTGGATCGGCAAGACGCCGCGCGAGCTCGCGATTGGCAGCCGCCGCCAGGGCTACGAGATGGTCGGCTCGGCCGACACGGTCGCCAGCAAGATGGAGGAGATCATCCAGGAGACCGGCGGCGACGGGTTCCTGATCTTCAATACCTATTTCGACAGGCGCTACGTGATGGAGATCTGCGACGGGCTCGTGCCGGAGTTGCAGCGACGCGGATTGACCCGCAAGGCCTACGCGCACCAGCATCTCCGCGACAACCTTTTGGAGTTCTAGTACCGTAAAGCCGCTTTCCGGGAGGAAACGATGAGCTACGACCTCGTCATCAAGAATGGCACCGTGGTCGATGGTACCGGTGCAAAGCGCTACCAGGCCGACGTCGCCATCGCCGACGGCAAGGTCGCCGAGATCGGCAAGGTGAGCGAAGGCGCCAAGCGCACCATCGACGCGCACGGCCTGGTCGTGGCGCCAGGCTTCGTCGATCCGCACACCCACTACGACGCGCAGATCTGCTGGGACGGCGCGGTCACGCCCTCATCATGGCACGGCGTTACCAGCGTGGTGATGGGCAATTGCGGTGTCGGCATCGCACCCTGCAAGCTGGCGGCCCGCGAGATCGCGATGAAGGATCTCGTCAACGTCGAGGGCATCCCGTTCGATGTGCTGAACAAGGGCATCACCTGGGATTGGGAAACCTTCCCGCAGTTCATGGACGCGGCCGCGGCGCGCAAACCGTCGCTCAATCTCGCCTTCATCGCGCCGCTGACGCCGTTCCGTCACTACGTGATGGGCGAGGCGTCCATGGAGCGCTCGGCGACTCCGGAGGAGACGGCGAAGATCGCCGGCCTGATCGGAGAGGCGATGGACGCTGGTGCGCTCGGCTTCTCCTCGACCACGCTCAACCAGCACATCGGCTACGAGGCCAAGCCGCTCGCCTGCCGCAATGCCAGCCGCGAGGAGCTTGCGGCCTATGCCGGCGAGCTCAAGAAGCGCGACAAGGGCGCCATCGAGATCGCGCTGACCCGCCAGGTCGGCGTGCTGGAGCAGGACCAGTGCGACCTGCTCGACTTCCTGCTCGACGCCTCGGGCCGGCCGGTCACCTTCATCGCCCTGTTCGACCGCGATGACATCCCCGAGGCAGTGCGCAACACGCTGCGGCTCGCCGGCCCGCAGATCGCCAAGGGGGCGCGGCCACAGACCTCGCCGCTGCCGCTGACGCGCGAAGTCGACATGAACAACCCGTTCTCCTTCGCTTCCTTCCCGTCGTGGAAGCGGGTGTTCGCCGACACCAACAAGGAAGCGCAGAAGAAGGTCTATGCCGACAAGACCTTCCGCGATCAGTTCCGCCACGACCTCAAGAACCCAACCGGCTTCAGCAACTGGGGCCGCATCGGCGTCTACGCCGTGAAGAATCCCGCGCTCAAGGCCATGGAAGGCCGTTCGATCGCCGACATCGCCCAGGAGCGGGGCAAGGACGGCGTCGACACCTTCCTCGACCTGGTGCTGGCCGACAATCTCCAGTGCGAGCTTACCATGGCCTCGTGGAACACCCGCGAGGACCGCATGCGCGAGCTGTTGAACAACAAGTCGATCCTGATGGCGCTCGGCGACGGCGGCGCGCATGTCGACATGCTGTGCGACGCGGGCTACCCGACCTACCTGCTCGGCACGTGGGTGCGCGAGAAGGAGGCGATCACGCTGGAAGAGGGCGTGCGGCGCCTCACCTCCGATCCGGCCGACCTGTTCGGGCTCTCGGACCGCGGCCGACTCGCCAAGGGCGCGCCGGCGGACGTGGCGATCTTCGATCCCGACCGCATCGGCTCAAAAAATCACGGCGAGCGGCGCTACGACCTGCCGGGCAATGCCAAGCGCATCGTCATGCCGTCGGCCGGCGTCGAGTACACCATCGTCAACGGCGCCCCGACCTGGGAGCAAGGCAAGCTGACCGAGGCCAAGGCCGGCAAGGTGCTGCGCGGCTAAAGAGCCGGTCGCAGGCGGTTTCAGACCTTGGCGGTGGAAGCGTTGTAGATCTCGTCGATCGACGCGGCTTGCGCGGTGTCGAACTCGGCGTCGCTCATCGATCGCGTGAGGCCTTCGGTCAGGGCGCGCGAAAAGCTCGCGATCATGCCGTGATTGACCGCCAGGCGGCGGCAGGCCTCGGCGCGCGTATAGCCGCCGGAGAGCGCCACGACGCGCGCGACGCCGGCATGCTTGATCAACGGCGTATAGAAGTCGGCGGTCTCGGGCAGGGTGAGCTTCAGCATCACCTGTGTCCCCTTCGGCAGGGCGTCGAGCCGGCCGAGCAGCGTGTCACGCAGGAGGGCTTCGCAGTCGGCCTTGTCGGGACTCTTGATCGAAATCTCCGGCTCGATGATGGGCATCAGCCCGTGCGCCGAGATCTGATCGGCAACGTCGAACTGTTGGGCAACGATGGCCGAGATGCCCGGCTGAGAGGGGTGGTTGATCACCGAGCGCATCTTGGTGCCGAAGATGCCGAGTTTGACAGCGCGTTTGAGCAGGGTGTCGAGGCCGGATATCGGCTTCATCAGGGAGACGCCGTCCTTCTCGGGTTCGAGCCCCTTGTCGACCTTGAGGAACGGCACCACGCCGCGCTCCTGCCACAGGAAGGCCGGTACCGGCTTGCCTTTCACCTCGCCGTCCATGGTGCGTTCGAACAGGATGGCGGCAATCACCTTGGCGCCGGTGAAGGACGGCGACGTCATGATGCGCACGCGCATCTCGTGCATCAGCTTGAACATCTCGGCTTCGGCGCCGTGCCAGGCGCTGTCCGGGATGCCGTAGGCACGCAGGGCGCCTGGCGTCGAGCCGCCGCTCTGGTCCAGCGCAGCGACGAAGCCCGGCTTGGCAGACATCTGCTTGTACATCGCGTCATTCGCCATGTTCGTCCTCCCGAGCGCCGACCTGAAAGCCCGCCAGGTCCGGCCGGCCACTATAGCGCTTTCGGGTCTTTCAATCTGTTCGCCATCTTCTCGGCGATCATGACCGTGGTGAAATGCGTGTTGGCGCGCACCACAGTGGGCATCACGGACGCATCGATTACCCGGAGGCCGGTAACGCCGATCACCCGGCAATCAGGATCGACCACCGCGCGCGGATCGTCAACGGCGCCCATGCGGCAGGTGCCGCTGGCGTGCTGGGCGTCGTAGCATTCGGCGAACATCCAATCGTCGAGCGCCTGTCCGGTCAGATCGTCGGTCATCGACCGTCCGCTGGAGCCGTAGTCGGCGCTCGTCGAGATGGCGGCGACCTCGGGATGCAGGCTGAGCGCCCGCAGTCGCCGCACGCCGTCGCGCATGCGGATCAGGTCGCTTTCGTTCGAGAGCATGCGTTCGTCGACCTGCGGATCGATCGCCGGGTCGCGCGTGGTGATGCGCACCGTGCCCTCGCTCAGCGCCTGGTAGACCGACACCGCGATGCGGGCACGCGCCGTGCCGCCGTCCTCCGGCGGTCGCAGGTTGCCTGCGATCACGATCATGTCGTTGATGCCAGCCCCTGCGAGGCCCGAGCTGTAGCGGATGCAGCAGTTGGTGTGACGGTGCGCGAGCGTGCTGGCATGCGCATCCGGCTTGAGATCGAGCAACGAGCTCAGGATCGGATGGTCGGTAAGGTGCTGCCCGACCGGCCGGTCGGCCACGACCTTGATCCCGAGCGGCTCGAGCCATGCGCGCGGCCCGATGCCCGAGCGTTGCAGCACCGCCGGCGAATGGATCGCGCCGGCGCACAGCAGCACCTCGCGCCGCGCCCGGACGCTCTGCGCCTTGCCGTCGCCGACGCGGACGACCACGCCATTGGCATGCGGCCGGTTGCCCTCGAACGACAGCGTGTCGACCATGGCGTGGCCAACGATCGTCAGGTTCGGCCGCCCGCGCGCCGGCTCGAGATAGCCGTCGTTGGTCGAGATGCGCAGGCCGTTGCTGCTGTTGATGGCGTAGGGCGAGACGCCGGTGCCCTCGGGCGCGTTGTGGTCCGGGCACCAGCCGTAGCCCAGCGCCAGACCCGCTTTCATGACCGCGCGATCGACATGGCCCCACTTCTCGACCGGGGCACGATAGACCGGAATCGGGCCGCTATTGCCGTGATAGGGCTTGTCGCCGAAGTCGCCGTCCGTCTCGAGCTTGCGGAAGTACGGCAGCACCTCGTCCCAGCCCCAGCCTGCCGCGCCCTCGCGCACCCAGTCGGCGAAGTCGTCGGGAATGCCGCGAATCGCGATCTGGCCGTTGATGGTCGAGCTGCCGCCGATCGCACGGCCGCGCCACAAGAGCTTCGGCTCCTGCCGCTCGGTGCGCCGCGCCAGCAGCTTCGGGTACCGGTAGTCGTCGTCCGCAATCGCACGCAGCGGATTGGGGATGCGGATGTGCTCCGGGGTCTCCGCGGTGCGGAAGTCGCGGCCCGCCTCGAGCAGCAGCACTCGGATCCTGGGGTCTTCGGTCAGCCGGGCCGCAAGGACCGCCCCTGCCGAACCGCCGCCAATGATGATGAAGTCGTACTCGTTTTCCATGCCGGCATCCTATTATCGCTGGGCTTATTGCCGGGCAATCGGGCAAGGAGGCTGGCATGCGCAAGGTCTGGATCGAGGTGGCGCTGAACGGCGCCTGGAGCCGCAAGCTCCAGCCGCGCATTCCCGACACGGTCGAGGCGATCGTTGCCGACGGCATCGCCTGCGCGAAAGCCGGCGCCGCGATCGTACACACGCACGCCTACCAGGACGGAAGGCACACCTTCGACTGGCAGGTCTATGCCCGCATCATCGAGGGCATTCGTGCGGCGATCGACGTGCCGGTCTATCCCTCCTATCCGGCGACCGAGCCCGGCATGACGGCCGAGCAGCGCTTCGCCCATGTCGAGAAGCTGGTCGAGCGAGGTCTGCTTGAATTCGCCGTGGTTGATCCCGGGAGCGTCAACTTCACGACGGCCATCACCACGGCCGAGTCGAAGCCTGCTTTCACCTATCTCAATCCCGAAGCGCATGTGCGCCATGCGCTCGCCTTCGCGGCCAGGCACGGCTTGCCGCCGGCCTTCGCGATCTACGAGCCGGGCTTCACCCGCGCCGGTGCCGCGTTGGCCCGGGCGGCGAAGGTCAAGACGCCGATGTACCGCTTCATGTTCTCACAAAGCTTCGCCTTCGGCTTCCCACCCAAGCCCTATGCGCTCGCCGCGCACGTGGCGCTGCTGCAGGAGCTCGATGCCACGGCGCCGTGGATGATCGCCGGCCTTTCGGTCGACGTGCGCCCGCTGATCGCCGAGACGGTGGCGCGCGGCGGCCATGTCCGGGTCGGGCTGGAGGATGCACCGCTCGGCACACAGACCGGCAATGTCGCCTGGGTCGAGGAAGCGGTGCGGCTGGTGCGCGAGGCCGGTGGCGAGCTCGCGACGGCGGCCGATGTGCGCGCGGCGCTGAAATAAAGTTCGGAGGAAAGAAATGGCCAACATTCATATCGGCGTCATCATCAACGGCGCGACTGGCCGCATGGGTACGACCCAGCACATGGCGCACCTGCTGGCGATCGCCAAGGAAGGCGGGCTGAAACTCAAGAACGGTGACCGGCTGATCCCCGAGTTGACCCTGGTCGGCCGCAACGCTGACAGCATCAAGCCGCTTGCGGCGGCGCACGGCGTCAAGCGCGCGACCACCAGCCTCGATGAGGCGTTGGCTGGCCCAGACAAGATCTTCATGGACTGCTCGGCGACCGGCGGACGGCCCGAGCGCGTGCGCAAGGCGATCGCTGCCGGCAAGCACATCCACATCGAGAAGCCGACTGCGCCGACGGTCGAGGAGGCAATGGAGCTGGCGCGGCTCGCCCACAAGGCCGGGCTCAAGCACGGCGTGATCCAGGACAAGCTCTACCTGCCGGGCTACGCCAAGCTCTTGTTCGTAAAGAACTCGGGCTTCTTCGGCCGCATCCTGTCGGTGCGGGTCGATGCCGGCTCGTGGATCTTCGACGGCACGACGCAGGAGTGTCAGCGGCCGAGCTGGAACTATCGCAAGAAGGACGGCGGCGGGCTGGCGCTCGATATGATGGCGCACTGGCGCTACATGATCGACCGGCTGGTGTCGCCGATCACGTCGGTCTCGGCGATGATGGAGACGGCGATCCCCGAGCGCGTCGACGAGCAGGGCAATCGCTACAAGGTCGATGCCGAGGATACGGTCTACGCCATGCTGCGGACCAGGGACGGCGCGATCGGCCAGATCACCAACAGCTGGGCGAGCCGGCCGCGGCGGCCCGACACCATGATGGTGCATATCGATGGTACCGACGGCTCGGCCTCGGCCGGCCGCTTCCAGTGCTTCACCCAGGCCGCGGTCAACACGCCGGAGGCGTTCATCAAGGCGGCGCGGCCGGGCGGCGTCGACCTGCAGGCGCACTGGGAAGAGGTGCCGGACACGTTCGACCACAAGCCGCCGTTCCGCCAGCTCTGGGAGAACTTCCTGCGTCATGTCGGCGAGGATGCGCCGCTGGTGCCGACGCTGGTCGAAGGCGCCAAGGCCGTGCAACTCGCGGACCTCGCCTACAAGAGTGTGGCCGAGCGCCGCTGGATCGACGTCCCTGAGCTCAGCCTCTAGATGGAAGCGTTCTTCTTCCGGCCGCCTATAGTCTTCCTGATCACGGTCGTCACGCTGCTGGCGGCCGGCTGGCTGGGCTCATGGCTGCGACGGAAGGTGAGCCTCGACGAAAAGCAGCGCGAGGATTTCTCACTGGTTCTCGCCTCGACCCTGACACTGCTCGGTCTGCTCATCGGCTTCAGCTTCTCGATGGCATCGAACCGTTATGATCAGCGCAAGAACCTGGAGGAGGCGGAAGCCAACGCGATTGGGACGGAGTACGTGCGCGCCGACCTGTTGCCGGCTGCCGACCGCGACAGGGTTCGCGCGCTGCTGAAGCAATATCTCGACCTGCGCATCCGCTTCTACGCGGCGGCGCCCGATGGCCTCGCGAAGATAAACGCCGACGTGGCGCGCCTTCAGAACGATCTGTGGTCCGCCGTGGCCGGCCCGGCGCTGCAGAAGCCCGATCCCGTCGTCGCGCTCGCGGTGGCCGGCATGAACGATGTGCTCAATGCACAAGGCTACACCCAGGCTGCCTGGTGGAATCATGTGCCGCTGTCGGCCGCAGCGCTGATGGCCGGCATCGCCTTCATGTGCAGCGTGCTGATCGGCTATGGAGCACGGGCAGCACCCTTGCACAGCCGCCTGCTGCTGATCCTGCCGCTGTTCGTGGCACTTGCCTTCGCCCTGATCGTCGACATCGACGCGCCGCGCCTCGGCTTTGTCAAGGTCGTGCCCCAGAACCTTCTCGCCCTGCAGGAGTCACTGAAGTGAAAGCCCGCAAACCGCTCCGCCTCGGCGTCGCCTACGACTTCCGCAATCCGCCGGAGTCAGGTCTCACCCACCAGCAGCTCTATGCTGCGATCATGGATCAGGTGGTGTGGCTCGACGGGCTCGGGCTCGACCTCGTCTGGTTCACCGAGCATCACTTCGTCGACGACGGCTACCTGCCGTCGTGGATTCCGGTCGCGGCGGCGATGGCGGCGCGCACGAAGAAAGTGCGCTTCTCCTGTGACGTCTGCCTGCTGCCGTTCAACCATCCGGTCCGGCTGGCCGAGGACCTCGCGGTGCTGGACAATATAAGTGGGGGCCGGGTCGAAATAGGCGTCGGCATGGGTTACGCGCCGCATGAGTTCCGCGGCTTCGGCATGCCGGTGGCGCGCCGTGTGTCGCTGACCGACGAGGGCATCGAGGTGCTGAAGCGCGCCTTTACCGGCGAGACCTTCAGCTTCTCCGGCAAGCGCTACCAGTTCGACAACGTGAAGATCACGCCGGGCTACGTGCAGCCGGGCGGCCCGCCGCTCTGGATCGCCTCGATGGCGGAGGCAGGGGCGATGCGCGCGGCGAAGTTCGGCACCAACCTCCTGCCGCAGGGCGAGCGCGAACGCTCGCTCGATCCGTGGCTCGCCAGGCTCAAGGAGGAGGGGCGCGATCCGGCCGACCATCGCATCGGCATCATCAAGTCCTGCCTGGTGACCGACGACCGCGAGCGCGACTGGGCGGCGGTGCGGGTGGCCGAGCGTTATCGCATGGAGGTCTACAACAAGTTCCGCGAGGAGGCGGGCGGCCACGGCGGCGTCGCCGGCATCAGCGAGGGCAAGCGCATCCCGCAGACCTGGGTGGTCGGCAACGTCGACCATTGCGTCGCCGAGCTGTCGGCATTCATCGAGGAATACGGCTTCACCGACCTCGTGACCTGGGGCGTTCCGCCCGGCATGCGCCCCGACCAGACCAACGCCAGCCTCGAACGCTTCGCCCGCGAAGTGGCGCCGCGCCTCAGAGCAATGTTCTCGTAATGGCGAACATTTCCGTCGTCCCGACCGGAGCGCAGCGCAGTGGAGGGACCTTCTCTCCGCGAATAGCCGCCTTCTCGCGGGGAGAAGGTCCCTCGATTTCGCTTCGCTCCGCTCGGGACGACGATCGTGCGTAAGCTCGCTCAGTTCCTGCCGGATGGGTTCACCCTCTCCATCCTGGCGATCGTGATCCTCGGCGCCTTCTTTCCCTGCAGCGGCGAGTTCGCCCATTGGGTCGGCATCGCCAGCAAGATCGCGATCTCGCTGCTGTTCTTCCTGCAGGGCGCGCGGTTGTCGCGCGCCGCGGTGCTGGCCGGCATCCTGCACTGGCGGCTGCACCTGCAGATCTTCAGCTCGACCTTCGTCGTCTTCCCGCTGCTCGGCCTGGCCTTGCAGCCGGTCTCGGGCACCGTGATCGCGCCGCCGCTCTATGTCGGGCTGCTGTTCCTCTGCACCCTGCCGTCGACCGTGCAGGCTTCGGTGATCTTCACCTCCGTCGCCGGCGGCAACGTGGCGGCAGCGCTGTGCAGCGCCTCGCTGTCGAGCATCATCGGCATGGCGCTGACGCCGCTCCTGATCGGCTTGCTGCTGCATGCGCACGGCGAGAGCTCGCTGAACGGCGTCGTGTCGATCGCGCTGCAGGTGCTGGTGCCGTTCGTGCTGGGCCAGGTCGCGCAGCGCTGGCTCGAACCGTGGATGAAGCGCAACCAGAAGACCGTGCGGCGGGTCGATCTCGGCTCGGTCCTGCTGATGGTCTACGGCGCGATCAGCGCCGCGACGCTGTCGGGCATGTGGCGGCTGCTGCCGGTGACGAGCTTCCTCGTCCTCGTGGCCGTCGACGGAGTCCTGCTGGCGGTGATCCTCTCGACCAACGTCGTCGTCGCCCGCCGCCTGGGCTTCGCACGGCAGGACGAGATCGCCATCGCCTTCTGCGGCACGCAGAAGAGCCTGATCATGGGCATCCCGATGGCCAATGCGCTGTTTGGGGGCTCGACGCTGGGCTTCGTCGTGCTGCCGATGATCGTCTATCACCAGATGCAGTTCATGACCTGCGCCAACATCGCCCGGCGCTATGCCCGGAGCGAGCGGCAGCGGGTGCTCGCGGTCGGGAAGGGAGACTGAACATGGCGAAGAGAACGGTCATTCGCGGCGCCGACATCGTCACCATGGACAAGACGCTGGGCGACCTGGTCGGCGACATCCTGATCGAGGACGGCGCCATCAAGGCCGTCGGGCCGTCGCTCGACGCTGCCGGAGCGGAGACGGTCGACGCGGCCGGCATGATCGCCCTGCCGGGCATCATCGATGCTCACACCTGCCTCTGGCAAACCGTGCTGCGCGGCTACGTGCCCGACCTGTGGCACGGCACGTACAACACGAAGCTGCTGCCGCTGCGCGCCCGCTACACGCCGGACGACAATTTCAACGCCGCCTACATCGGCGCCTTCGAGATGCTGTCCTACGGCACCACGACGGTGGTCGACTACTGCCACAACATCGGCAGTCCGGACTATGCGCCGCGCTCGCTCGAGGCGCTGAAGACCGCCGGCATCCGGCACCTGTTCGAATATTCGTTCATGACGTTCCAGCCGGACAATTTTCCGCTGGCGGCCCGGTTCGACGACGCGCGGCGCGTCTACGATCGCTATCACGATCCCGCCGGCATCACGACCATCGGCTTCGGCGTCGATTCGATCGGCGGTCCGAATCTCGACGTGCACCTCAGGTTCGCGCGCGATCTCGAGGCGCTGAGCTGCATCCACGTCAACGAGGCCGGCACGATCGACAAGCTGAACGCCGCCGGCCTGCTCGGGCCCGACCTGTCGGTGATCCACGGCAACCTGGTCAGCAATCCCGAGCTCGAGATGATGGCGAAGACGGGCACGCCGCTCTGCTTCACGCCGACCGCCGACACGCAAGGGACTCCGGCCGACGTGGTGCGCCGCGCCTTCGATCGCGGCGTCGACGTGGTGTTCGGCTGCGACATCCCCTGCTCGATCGCCTCGGACACGCTGGGCCAGCTGCGGGTGATGTACAACGTGCAGGGCTTCCTCGACGGCGCGATGGAGCGGAACTTCTCGACCGTCTTGGGCCGCCGACCGGCGGTGCGACCGGGCGTGCCGTTGCTGACGCCGCGCAAGCTGATCGAGACCGCGACTGTC